>Ga0265595_1000101_pt1 | contig 78673 bp, 70 predicted proteins | sample saktaG_15_FD_190148 | JGI IMG/M metagenome (GOLD analysis project Ga0265595, IMG submission 190148) | Saline water microbial communities from Sakinaw Lake, British Columbia, Canada - sak_2013_06_06_50m | ecosystem: Environmental > Aquatic > Non-marine Saline and Alkaline > Saline ... | reverse complement strand
AACACCAATACTGATTATGTTCATATCGTTACCGGTATCTCAAAATGCGTTGTTAATCAATATTTTGAGATTATTAAAGAAATTGAAAAAACTACTTGACTGCCATATGGCACTATCAACTGGCGGACTAACAATTTTATTTCTTGCTGTATGGGTAACGTGTGTATAAATTTCAGTTGCCTGCCCCGTAGTTTTGAAAAAATGTATCGGGGTTCTACTGCTTTTATGTCCTAATAATTCTTGAATATATCTGAGGTCAGTTCCATGTTCAAGCAAATGTGTTGCAAAGCTATGAAGTAATGTATGCATTATATTGTGTTTATAGCTCCGCTTCTCTGCCAAGCTCTTTTTAAAATATTCTCGTTATTTCGCTTAACCATCAAAACTACATTCCTTAAACTTAATTTGCATAAATTTCATTTAAAGCGAATTTGCAGAATTATCTTCCTCGTGTCAAAGTTATTATCCTATTATCTCTAAAATCCTAAATTTTCTTTGATCAAAAATATCTTTATTCTGTCCGGAATATTCTGCCGCATGTTTACTGTCAGGTGCTTGCAGATTCTTTCGGGAGAGTCACAATCGCTGCATAAACCGGTTACCGCGCAGGGAGTTTTTTTGTTGAGACGCTTTGCGTTGATAGGTGCTGCAATATCAAAGATTCTGTCCAATGCCTGTTGTCTGTCGAGCACAATTTTGTTCATACCTGCAAAGAGAAATACTTTTTTTGGACCAAATATGATCGCTGCTACTCTATTTCCATATCCATCAACATTCACGATCTCTCCTTCTAAAGTGATCGCATTGCATCCTGCCAGAAAGAAGCCTGACATGAGTGTTTTTCTGCGCAAATCAAATACCTGCGTACGCGAAAGGTCGGGTACGTATGGGTTTATGATGTTATATCCATTATCTTTGAGATGATCAAACAGACCGATCTCCCGAACTGTCACCGATCCGCCAATGCCGATGGATGAGTCTTTATCTAATTGAGCGAGTGCTTTTTCACGTGCTTCTTCACCACTCTCACAAAGCTCCACCAAAAATTTATGAGCTTCAAGAGCATCTTTTGCTTTCTTCAGCATTTCTTCATTATGCCAATCCACGAATTCTGACATGTTACCTCCGTTTCTTGGAAAAGAATTTGAATTTCAGTAATTTTAACGTCAAGGTATAAGAACATTATAAAGGAGGATGGAGGATGGAGAAGGGAGGAAAGGATGATAAATATTCTCTTTCCCATAGTTTTTTAGAGCAGAATTTTAGAGAATGAAAATAGTTTTTTGGAGTAGCTGACTCGGTCGGCTTAATGCTCGATGTGCTCCAAAAAAAATAGGATTATCTTGTCACAAGTCTGCCAGGGCGTAGTCCGCCAGCTGGCGGACGAAGACGGATCGAAGAGCTTGTGATAAGTAATTCGATTAATATTCTTCAACTTAAGACATCCCTTAGTAACGAGATATCAGATCGGATATATTCCATTTCGGATTTATCAAATTTGAGATTCCGCATCATGCGCGGTACCCTCCACATTTAAAAATATCACGCAATTCCCTCATTCATGAACTCCTTTGAATTATAAACTTCGTAGATTCAAGTAATATTAGAAATTAGGATTTTTAAATTTAAGTAATTTATTTTTTCATGCAAATAATAATTTGTTTGGGGGAACTCGATTCAAAGGGTGATTCGTCGAAATCACCGAACTTTTCTACAATTTCAAAACCATTATAATAGAGCAGGTTATCAAGCTCTTCGGGATAATAGATCCGCATGTTGAACTCGACTGCAAATTCATCTTCATTCCCAATTTTATAATACCATTTGATATGATTTATCTGGGTTGCTCTTTCGTAAATATTATTCTCAGTGATAATGACAGTCTCATGCCCGTAAGGGTTTTCATATTCTGCAACAGGAAAACGCTTATTCGTATCGCTCATAAAAATTTCCAGCTTGGGATTGAAGATATCGATGATGAAGTGACCGTTTTCGGCAAGGTGCTCTTTCACTGAATCACATAGTGCTTCAAAGCTTCCCCTATCATGAATGTGAGCTATTGAATTAAAAGGGATGAAGATGAGATTATATTTCTTAGGAAGCGAGAATTTCCTGCAATCAGCATGAATGAATTCGCATGAAAGATGCTCCCTTTGAGCTTTTTCTTTTGCAACCTTGAGCATGCCTTCCGAGATATCAAGTCCTGTCGCATCAAAGCCCTGCCGTGCAATAGGAATAGTGATCCTGCCGGTTCCACAGGCGAGCTCAAGAATGGGTTCGCTGTATTTCTTTGCCTTTGCAATATAAAACGGTATGTCCTCAACTATCTCCACATGCTGGGCATCATAGTGAAGTCCATCCAGATAGAGTGAGCGTGAATCGATTGGTTTCATTTAATACAATTCCAGATACCTTTCAAGCTCCCACTTGGTAACCTGTATGCGGAACTCATCCCACTCTTTTTTCTTGGCTTCCACATAGCGCTCAAAAGTGTGTGTGCCAAGTGCTTTTTTCACAAGTTCATCTCTTTTCAGCTCATACAATGCCTGCAACAGCGAGCCGGGAAGTGTGTCTATTTTCAGTTCTTCGAGCTTAGCATCACTGAAGTTATACACATCCTCTTCAACTGGTTTTGGTGGTTGCAATTTCTGAGTCAATCCCTCAAGACCTGCCTTCAGCATCACTGCAAAAGCAAGATAGATATTACAGCTTGGATCGGGACTGCGGAGTTCAAGCCGTGTTGACTGGCTCCTGCCCTCAAGATATCTTGGAATTCTTATAAGAGACGATCTGTTTGTCCGTGCCCAACTGATATACACAGGTGCTTCATATCCGGCAACAAGGCGTTTATAGGAATTTACAATTGGGTTGAGGATTGCAGTCATTCCCTTGATGTGCTTGAGTTGTCCTGCAAGATAGTGATATGCTTTCTCAGAAAGATGGTATTTGTTCTTTTCATCAAAAAATACATTATTTCCTTCTGCATCGAACAGACTCTGATGTACATGCATTCCATTACCATTGATTCCAGCGATTGGTTTGGGCATAAATGTTGCAAGTAGATTATATTTCTGAGCAATCGCTTTCAATGCGAAACGGATCGTGGTGGCATTATCTGCTGTTTTCAATGCATAGTCATAACGAAAATCGATCTCATGCTGCCCGATACCCACTTCATGATGAGTTGCCTCAACATCGATCCCCATTGATTGCAACACCGAGGTCATCTCTCTTCGAATTTCGTATGCCTGGTCCATGGTCATATCAAAATAACCTGCTTTATCATGAGGAAGGGTATGCAGTCCGCCATCTTTTTTTAGCAAGAAAAATTCTATCTCCGGACCGGTTTTATAAGAAAATCCCATCTCCTCAGCTTCAAGAAGTTCTTTTTTCAAAATAAAACGCGGATCGCCTTGAAAAGGGTTTCCATCCGGACCAAAGACATCACAGATAAATCGTGCAGTGTTTCCAAACTCAGAAGTAAGCCATGGAATAAAAGCATAGGTGTCGGGATCAGGAATGAGGTACATATCGCTTTCTGCAATTCGGGCAAAACCTTCTATAGATGAACCATCAAACCATGTGCCATGATCGAGAGAAGCTTCAAGGTGATTCACAGGAATAGTAATGCTTTTTACCACTCCGTACATATCGGAAAATTGGAGGAGAATATACTTCACATTCTCTTCCTTAACTTTTTTTAGAACATCTTTTTTATCCATGTCATCCTAAATTCATTTATGTTTTCTTACGATTTCTTCTAATACTTTTTTTATTTTTTGCAAAGCACGTCCGCGATGACTGATCTTATTCTTTTCTTCCAAAGTAAGCTCTGCAAAGCTTTTTCCTGAATCATGTAAATAAAATATGGAATCGTAGCCAAAGCCCATATTGCCCTTTTCTTTGAAACCGATATAACCTTCACAACGTCCTTCAACAACATATTTTCCATTCGTATTAACAATCAACACTATCACAGTTTTAAAAACCGCATCACGTTTTCCTTCAGGAATATCGATCATTTCTTTGAGCAGTTTCTCTCTGTTATCTGCATAGGTTACGTTCTCACCTGCATAACGAGAACTGAACACACCTGGTTCACCGTTCATTGCATCAACAAAAAGTCCTGTATCATCAGCCAATGCAGGCATGCTGGTTATTTCATAAATCTCTCGAACTTTTTTTTCTGCATTTCCTTCGAGAGTATCACGATCTTCCACCACATCAGGAAAATGATCAAAATCAGAAAAAGTATATATCTCGATAGGAAGCTCTTGCAAGAGAGCTTTGATCTCTGTTATTTTATCCTTATTATGAGTAGCAAGTACGAGTTTCATTATAACTCAAACTTCTTTTTAATAATTTCAATAAATTTATTGTGTGAAGAAAAGGGGATTTTCGGTAATTCATCAATCGGAAAATATCGTGCATCAAGTGCGTCATCACCGTGTTGCAGATAACCGCCTGTCACTTTCATAAGAAATCCAAAAGTAATAACTCGCTTATAAATTGACGAATCCTGAAAGAAATAGCCAAGAGATTCAACAGCTTCCCCGATCAAACCTGTTTCTTCTTTAAGCTCATGAACTGCACATTCTGCTGAAGTTTCGTCGATATCTACGTAACCGCTCGGCAATGCCCAGCTTCCGGGGTTTGGCTCGTCCTTTCTCTTTATGAGAAGGAGTTCGTGACTGTCACCCAGCACCACACAGGCAGTTGCAGGAATGGGATTTGCGTAATATGTCCATCCGCAGGAAGGGCAGTAACGCCGAATTTTATTATTCTCGTCCGGTTTTTCTGAAAGTTTTCCCCCGCATGAAAGGCAGTAAACCGGCTCTTTTATGTACTGCACGTGACCGATTTACACTCTTTCGAGATATTTTCCTGTTCGTGTATCGATCTTCAGTGTATCACCATTATTGACGAACATGGGAACCTGCACTTCAAGTCCGGTTTCCAGCTTAGCACTTTTCGTCACATTGGAGACAGTATTTCCTTTGATGCCAGGTTCACATTCCACTACTTCGAGATTTACAGTTGTGGGGAGTTCAATATAGATAATCTCGTCCTCGGTTTGGAATAGAGCAATCTCTGTATTCTCTTTCATAAGATATTTTTTATCACCAATAAGTTCTTCGTTGATCTCGATCTGGGCATAGGTTTTAGTATCCATCACCACAAAGTTCATACCATCATTATAAAGATATTCCATTTTTTTCTTTTCGATACGAACTTCTTCGACCTTCTCGCCGGAGCGGAAAGTGTTTTCAATAACCTGACCTGTTCTCACGTTTTTCAGCTTAGTTCGTACGAAGGCACCTCCCTTACCGGGTTTCACATGTTGGAATTCCACAATTTCATAAAGATTATTTTTAAAGACTATGACCATTCCGTTCCGAAAATCAGCAGTTGATGCCATATTTACTCCGATCTTACACTTTGTTTCTATGAGTCAGTGCGCTTGCAAGGGTTTTTGAGCTCGTGTACTCGATATCACCACCTACGGGCAATCCTGTTGCCAGCCGGGTGATCTTTCTATTCGGGCTTTGTAACTTTGATGTGATAAAAGCTATTGTAGTTTCGCCTGCACTGCTCGGGTTTAATGCAAGTATTATCTCTTTTATATTATCTTTTTCGATGATTTCCTTAAGTTTGGGAAAATTAATATGGTTCGGTCCTATACCGTCCAGCGGAGAAATGAGATTTCCCAATACAAAATATCGTCCGTTATACACTCCCGTTTCATCAACAAGATAAACGTCCTGAGATTTCTCGACGACACACAGAGTAGTATCATCACGCTCATCATCAGCACAGAAATGGCAGGGACTTTTCTCTGACAGCATATTGCAGCGTTCGCATTTTCGTATCGATGTGATGGAATCATTAATGAGCTCTGCAAAGTTCAGTCCCACCTGTTTATCTTGACTGATAAGATAAAAGGCAAGGCGTTCCGCAGTTTTCTCACCGATTCCGGGTAGCTGCTTGAAACCGTCTTTGAGCTTTTCTAATTTTCCTTCAAACATTATGCGTTCAGTCCGGGAATTTTTATTCCGCCGGTCAAACCGAACATCTCCTGCTCAACCATTTCTTTTATTTTCTGCCGAGCTTCTTCTACCGCAGCTATGATGAGATCTTCCAGCATTTCAACATCGTCGGGATCAACAACTTCCTTCTCGATCTTCAGCGAGATAAGCTCCTGATTTCCATTCATGACGACATTGACCATACCACCGCCAGCCGATGCCTCAACTGTTTTTTGGGCAAGAGCTTCCTGGCTTTCAACCATTTTTTTTTGCATCTTCTGGGCTTGCTTAAGCAAATCCTGAAGACCTTTTCCACCTTGAAACATATATCCTCCTGAAAAATTCAATTGTTCCTTACACTGTGAAGCTGAGAATTTGTGTCAAATTTCACACATTATCAAACCTTATGAGCTATTTATATCTTGAGATCTTTGCAAACTTCCTGTTCTATACGCTTCGTATCTGCTTCTGAGACACGAAGTTTTTGTGCAATTTTCTGAATAGTATTAAATTCTTTTTTGGAAAACTTTTTATCTGCATATGCAACGTAATAGCACAAGCGGACAAGGAACATCCTTTTGTAGGGATTTTTCTGATAGATCATATCGATGATTCGTATTATCTCATCAAGATCGCATTTATTCTCATCTATCTCAGTCTGAAAATGATCAAAAAGATGATTAAGGATTTTCATCTCGTCGGGACCGATCTCTTCTGCGAGGGTTTCATACTCAAAATGACGCTGATTGAGCTGGAATTTCAGTTCTTTCAATATCATATCTTTTTCTTCTTTATCCACTGTTCCATCAGATTTCGCCACGTAGATGAGAAGCGCCATCGCACTGCTTACGAATGAAAAGTCTTCGTATTCTTTCTTTTCCCTATCTGTTTTGGGAATAAAGGCTTTATTCTCAAAAAAATCCTTCAGGAAATGCTCCTGAGAACCTTCCTGTGTTGTATGAAGTATTGATCCTTCTAATGTTTGCCAGCGAGCCATAGATCTCCTTTCTATTATCTTATTTTGTATATTTCGTGTTAAATAACTGAAGTTTCGCAGGAGTGGAAATTACTTAATAAAATCATATTTAACCTTTATACATATTCTTCGAAAGATGAGTTAGACTTAATTTAATTTCTAACCCCTAATTTCTAATTACAAATAAAATGTCAAAACTTAAATGTCAAAGCAATTTTTTATTCCTTGATTTAATTACAATTGATGAGAAAATTAAATTAAGTTCATTAGCTTCTTTCCACAAAATTTTTGCTTCATCTTTTAACCGTGGAACTGCTTTTGAAATCATCCTTAACCAATGTTTTGATTCTTTAGACTCTTTTTTGCAAATACCTATTTTATGTTCGAAATCTTTCTTTGACTTTGCACAATCTGCTTCACAATAATTGACACCAACACTTGTACCAGCTTTAACTAACTGAGTAATAAGAGGTAGTGTTATCGGATTTTGGGGGATTTTTTTCGCAAATTCGATAATATCCTCACCAAATTTTGCAGTTCTCTCCTCTAAATCGAATCTCTTTTTATTTGACATTTGTCATTTGAAATTTCATTAGAAATTAGATAATTTGTAATTAGAAATTCATATTTTTACAGGATGGAAATTACTTAAAAAAATCATATTTAACCTTTCATAATATATACTGTAAAACTTGTGTTATATAATTTCAAACTGTTTCAAACTGGTGGCACAAACCTGAACAACGGTTTTAATAAGAAATACTGCCGGTACTGCAAGTATAAGTCCAAGTATGCCGAATGCATATCCCCCTGCAATGACTGTCAGCAATACCCACAGCGGATGCATGCCGAGTCCCTTCCCAACCAATGAAGGGAAAAGTATATTGCTGTCGATCTGCTGCACAATGATGGACATAAGAATAGCATAGATAACCATAACATCAGGCACGGGACTGAACAGTATGACCAAAATTACCGGCACAAAACCGATAAAGGGTCCGAAGAACTTGATTGGATTGGTCAAGCCAATAATGATACTAAGTGTAAGTGCATAAGGAATTTTGAGAATCAGAAGCCCAATATAAGAAAGTATTGTAACGATAATTGTTTCCAGCAAAATTGATCGCAGATACCGTCCGAAGCTGTCTTCTATCTTTTCAAATAAGTAAATGGAAAACTCGAAATATCTATTCGGAATCCAGCCAAAAAAAGTTTTCATAAGCTGCTGTTCATCCTTCAGAAGAAAAAAACAGACAAAAGGAATAACGATAAGAAACGCTAAAAAATTGAATATTCCACTAAGGGAATTAAGGATGATCTGCGGTATTGCGTTAATTGCTCCAACAAATCTTTCACCGAGAACCCTTGTATACTCATCGACATCGATAAAGGTAAATCGTGTCTGCATACGGTCAATAAAGTTCGATAAACCTTCAAGCCCGAAGGATTTCAAACTGAAAGCTTCCGGGTCTTTCACGATCTGCTTGAAAAATTTCCCTGCTTCCTCTGCCTGGATCTTTATCTGCGGAATGATCACGTTTATCAAAATAATTATAAGACCGATTATTATAAGGTACACGATCAGGATCGAGAGAGCTCGTGGAATGTGGAATTTCTGAGCATAGTTTATCAGCGGTGATATAAGATATGCAATAATTCCTGAGATAAGAAGATAGGAGAGAATCGATTTATAGAACAGGATACCCATGACGGTTATGCCAAGAGCAAGAAATCCTACGACCCAACGGACTATTTTTGTTCTTTCCATGATCAGCTCTTTTCTTTATCAACTTCTTGGGAATTCTTCAATTCTTGAAGCTGGCTCTTGCTATCTTCCAAGCGTTTTTTAAGATCGATAAGCTCGCCTCTTTTGCTCGCAAGGTTCTTATTTGTCCGGATTAGATGGGTACAGAGTACTGCTGCAAGTTTTCTCAGAATCTTGCTGCCTGCACGAGGGAATTCATCGATAAGCCGATTCATATCTCTCTTTGAGATACCCAGCAGAACAGAATCCTTTGAAGCGACGATTGTCGCAGTCCGCTCTTCTTCCAGGAAAAGTCCTACCTCGCCAAAATAATCCCTGGGCTTAATTGTTTTCAAATTTTCACCTTCTGGAGAATCAAGATAGGTCTGCAATTCGCCTTCTTTCACGATATACATGACCACATTTGGATAGCCCTTTTTGAATACGATCTCGTCTTCCTTGTACTTACGTTCATAAAAATGCTGAGAAAGATTTCTGCGTTCATTCCTTGTAAGATTTTCAAAAAGTTCAACTTCAGAAAGGAACTTAATAAGATATTTTTCTTCTTCTACCTTATCAGTTTTTGGCGTAAAGTACTCTTTTAACTTCATTCTGTTGCCCCTTTTTCGTTATTTCTGGTGGCTTTTAATGCTTTGATGAATTTTATGAGCCATAGGATAAATAATGTCAATAAAGCTATGATTGCGATGAGCGCTCCCCACATTCCGAACATGCTCAAAATCGTGACAATGATACCCGCAATGCATATACCAATTAGAATGCAGAGCAGTGCGGGAAAGAATTTTATTCCGAAAACATATGCAGCGATACTCCCTGTCCACGCACCTGTAACAGGCAGCGGTATCATGACAAAAAGAATAAGCCCGAACGCTTGGTATTTTTGTATTAATGCACCTTTTCTTCTTGTTCGAGCACAGAGCCACTCAAAAAATTTCCTGAAGAAAGGAATCCGTGAAAGCAGGTCCAATCCGTATTTAAGAATGAGAAGGATGAGTGGGATAGGTAGAAAATTGCCAAAAACCCCAAGTAGATATGCTTTATACCAAGGCATATTATAATGATGAATAGCCCATGGGATAGCTCCTCGCAGCTCAAAGATCGGCAACGTTGCCAGTAATACCACAACTGCTTCATCGGATAAATTCTTATCTTTTAAAAATTTCGAGAATTTTGCCTGTTTTCTCGGTTCATCTAGTGGCTCATCGCTGCTAAGAAATACCGGAAGTACTAACAGTATTATCAAAAAAAATGTGAGGAATCTTATTTTTTCCATCCCTGCTCTCCAATAAGTGGTACGAATTGGCAACCTCCGAAATTCTCTTTGATAATCTTTCCATTTTCCTTTTTCACACATATCAGATCTTGCACATATCTGTTTCCACAGGGCAACACCAGACGTCCTCCATCTTTCAGTTGAGCAAGAAGACTTTCCGGAACATAGGGAGCAGCAGCAGACACGACGATCGCATCAAACGTAATATCCATCTCGCTTTCATTTTCAGGTTTCCAGCCGGTCGTGCCGTCACCTTGTTGGATATTAATATTTGAGTAGCCCAGTTTTTTTAATAATTGCTCTGCATTTTTTGCGAGGGATGGTATTCTTTCTATTGAATATACTGCTTGTGTGATCTCCGCAATAATTGCTGTTTGATAACCAGAGCCCGTACCGATCTCCAGCACAATATCCTCGGGTTTTATCTTCAGCATATCAAGCATAAGAGCTACGATGTAGGGTTGCGAAATAGTCTGTCCTTCTCCAATGCTCAATGGACCATCAGCATACGCAAATTGGTCAGGATTACCCGGAATGAACAAATGCCGCTCCACTTTTCTGAAGGCATCCAAAAGCCGTTCATCCGTAATGCCACGAGCTTTTATTTGGTGCTCGACCATTTTACTACGTTGTTTTGTGTAGTACATTTAGTTTATTGATTTTAAGATTATCATTTAAGCCGGTTCTTATCTATCCACTTTTCTATCTGGGGATAATAGGAATACTTGGTCATATCTATCGTAATGGGAGTGATGGAAACACTGTTTTCGCCCACTGCATGAAAATCAGTTTCCACTCCGCCTGTCCAGCTTGGTGACTGTCCTCCAATCCAATAATAGGGACGACCTCGCGGATCATGTCTTTCCTTTATGAAGTCGCTGTACACACGATGTCCCAACTTAGTAACTTTGAAGCCGTTGATCTCTTTCAATGGAACGGGCGGCAAATTGATATTCAAAATAGATTCCGCTGACATGATGGAAAAGAGATCATGTTCGAGCATATGAAGGAGTATTTCTGCTCCGTCCCCGAAATCACCCTTATCCCGAAAACCCATGGAAACAGCCAAAGCAGGGAGTCCAAGATTCATTGCTTCAATTGCAGCAGCAACAGTACCAGAATAGAGAATATCCTCACCCATATTCGGACCATTATTTATTCCTGAAATTACGAGATCAATTTTTGATTTGATAATTTTATGTGTTGCTAAAATTATGCAATCGGTTGGAGTCCCGTCCACCGCATACTTATCTTCTTTAATTTTAAAAATACGAAGGGGATGATGTATCGTAAGAGAATGTGAAGCTGCACTACGTTCTCTATCTGGAGCAACAATAGTTACATGATACTTTCTTCTTAAAACCTTTGCAAGTTCTCCGATCCCTTCTGCAAAAACACCGTCATCATTTGTTAATAGAATTCTTTTCATATTATTTTAGAGATTTTTGTGGTATTTACTGTCAACATTTTAGGAAAATATCTTTCATAATACTAAATATTTTCAGATCTAATTAAACCTGTTTATCTTGACGGAAGTGATTAGAATTAAGGTTTGTTGAAAACAATTGAATTTCAGAATGCTTTGGTGATATGCTTCTGTCAAATACATTAATTCAAAGATTTCTGTGTTTATTCTTCGTTTGCAAATTGTAAGATAGATATACAAAAATAAAGAAGGGAATATTTTTCATTACGGGAATCAGCTACAACAGGGAATGGACCTGTAAATATACCAGAATATAGAACATTGTCATCCTCGAATGAAGCGAAGGATTAATAACTTCGAAAATTTTTTGGTTTACTCCACTTGAGATTCTTCGTCACTCCGATAAATCGAAGATTCCTCAAGAATGACAAAGTTTTTTGTGTAAATTCGTGTTAATTCGTGGTTAAAAGAAATGGCGGGAGCGACGGGACTTCCCGATCCATCGGGACGAACTTCTGCGTGACTATTTGTTTATCAAATCCTCAATATATTTACTGCTCTTCATTCGCTTGATCTCATACTCACGTTTCATAGCTTCTGACTTAGTTTGATATGTTTCACTATAAACCAACTTCCACGGAATACCAAATTTTGTTGAATGTGTCCATCCTTCATTATGTCTTATTAATCTTAATCCCAAATCGTGGGTGTGACCAATGTAATATTTGTCTGCCAATTCCGAATAAATAACATATGTGTAAAACATAATAACCAAATAAAAATGGCGGGAGCGACGGGACTCGAACTCGCGACCTTCTGCGTGACAGGCAGACGTTCTAACCAACTGAACTACGCCCCCGCGTGAGGATTGATTCATCGAGTCACAAAATGTGTGTCAAGTTTTTTGGAATGCAGTAAAATTCCTAATTTTCACATCAAAAAATCATGAATTCTTAGTAACAATGAAAGCAAAACTTGACTGCTCAAATTTTTTTTTCCATTTATCAAAATAAAAATTCGGAGAATCAATTATGAAAAAATTAGCTATATTTTTCCTGCTAATGTGCGTCATTATTGCATTGGGCTGTACATCAAAAGAAAAGAGTACAAAGATCGAGCTAGAATTCTGGCACGCAATGGGTGGTCCTCTTGGTGACGCATTGACTAAACTCGTGAATGAGTTTAATGGAACGCATCCCAATATTCATATCAATGAAATTAATATGGGGAATTACACTGCACTTTCTCAGAAACTTATGGCTGCCATCGTGGCAAATACTCAACCAGATCTCGCTCAGGCATACGAAGCTTGGATAGCAAAATTCATAGAAGGCAATGCGCTTGTTCCAGTCGAAAAATTCATCAATGGTCCTAATGGACTTTCTCAGAAAGAGCTCGACGATTTTTATCCGGTTTTCATAAAGAGCAGCACCTTCGACGATACGATGTATGCATTTCCTTTTAATAAGAGTGTGCGCGTGATGTATTACAACAAAGATATGTTCTACCGCAACGGATTGGACATCAACAAACCACCTACAACGTGGGACGAGTTCATCACAGTTGGGAAAAAACTCACCCAGGATAGAGATAGCGATGACAAGATCGACCAGTGGGGAACGACATTTGCCACCAATGCATGGCAATTCGAGAACTGCCTTCTGGAAGCTGGCGGACAGCTCATGAACGAAGCTCTGACAGAACCCCTCTTCAATAGCAAGTACGGAATCGAAGCGTTGAACTACCTTTCGGGACAACTCAATAAATCCAAGATCGCTTACCTCTCCACTGGTTATGACGGACAGAATGATTTCCTTGCAAGCAAAGTAGGAATGGTAGAAGGTTCGAGTGTGTCCATGGTTTATCTTCATAAGGGTGGCATTCCTTTCAATCTTGGCATGGGCGCTGTCCCCTATTTCCGAACTAAAAAGAGTCTTGTTAGCGGTACAAATATTGTAATTTTTAAGGATGATAAAGATCCTCAACAGGAAGAAAAACAAAAGGCATGCTGGGAATTCATCAAATGGTTTACCAGCCCGAAACAGACTGCCCAGTGGTCAAATATGACCTATTATATGCCTGTTCGCAAGAGTGCGATCGAGGATGAAGAGACTCAGGCAAAATTTAAGAAATATCCCGGACTCAAAAGTGTGTATGACCAGCTCTTGAATGCAGAAGTGGAGCCCCAAACCGATGCGTGGTTCGAGACACGTAAACTGCTCGAAGAACAGGTCATAGAAGCGGTGTTCAGAAACCAGATTGGTGCACAGCAGGCGCTGGACAATCTTGCTGATAAAATGAGAGAGATATTGAGAGACGAATAGCTCCTTCTTTGTGCACTGTCATTCCGCACTTGCCAGTCAAGCTGAATCTGTGCGTAAGCTGAATGCGGAATCTCAAATAGTAGTTCGTAATTATAAAAAATAGATTCCCTCTTTCGAGTGAATGACATTTTTTTTGTTGGTGGTGTAACCACGAGCCAGTACTGAAAAGAACGACTCGGGGGAGATAATGTATTTTTTTATCCTACTTAATCCATTGATTTTCCCATAATCCGTCATTATCCAGAAAGGTCTTGAGTCCGGATTCTGCACTGATGCCTGCACCGGTGAAGACTACGACTTTTTTGTCTTGGTCAATCCTCATTTACTACATTTTATTTGGAGCGGAAATTCCTAAGAGTGCGAGTCCATTCTTGATAACAGTCTGTACTGCCTTACAAAGGAAAAGCCGCGCCAGAGAAAGTCTTTTATATCTCTTATTTACGATCTTATATTTCTGATAATATCTATGAAATTCTCCTGCAAGATCGATAAGGTAGGAGGTGAGTAGATTCACATCATAAGTGGAACTGATATGTGCTATAAGCTCGGGATATTTCATGAGCGTACGGATAATATCAAATTCTTCATCATGACCGAGCCGCTGCAGATATTCCGGTTTGAAATCACGAACCCTTAGTCTTTCCGAACGTGCATTTTTCTCAATACTTGCAATACGTGCATGGGCATACTGCACATAATAGACCGGATTGTCGGCAGTTCGTTTTTTTGCAAGTTCAATGTCAAAATCAAGAGGAGTATTTGACTTCCTCATCAGGAAAAAGAATCGCGCTGCATCGGTACCAACTTCATCAATAAGCTGTTTTAGAGTGATGAGCCTACCCTCCCTTTTTGACATCTTTACCTTTTCGTCATTCATAAGAATGTTCACTTGCTGAAGCAGGATGAAATGCATTAGTGACGGCTTATAGCCAAGAATTTCAATACCTGCTTTTAGTTTGGGAATATGCCCGTGATGATCAGGACCGAGTATGTCAATAATGCGATCAAACCCACGCTTATATTTTGTGATATGATATGCAAGGTCAGGAATGATATATGTTACGGTCCCATCCGAGCGCATGATCACGCGGTCTTTGGAATCACCAAATTCACTGCTACACATCCAGACTGCGCCGTCCTTATCATATATCTTCCCTGTTTCGGAGAGGAATGCAAGCACATCTTCCACACTTCCTTTTTGACGAAGTTCATTTTCAGAAATCCAGTTATCGAAATATACTTTAAAAGATGAAAGTGTCTGTTTCTGGTCATTAATGAGGATTTCCAATGCAAGATCACTAATTTTTTGAGCTTTATCACGCTTGGAAAGTTGATGAATTATCGTTCCTTCGGTTTCAAGAATATGGGCTGCGATTTCGTTGATATATTCACCTTTGTACCCCTCTTCCAGCTCTTCAACCTTTATTGCATCGAGCCGGTTCAACTCGTTCTCAATAGACTCCACCAGCAATTCTATTTGATGGCCTGCATCATTAATATAGTATTCTCTTTCGACATAGTAGCCCTGGGCAATAAGTATATTTGCAAGGGAGTCTCCAAAAGCTGCTGCACGAGCATTCACCACATTGAGCGGACCCGTAGGATTGGCGCTCACAAACTCAATAAGCACTCTTTTTCCTGCGCCACGCTCGTAATTTGTACCGAATTTCAAGCCGAGTTTATTGATATCTTGAAGCTTCAAATAGAGAACTTTATTTGCAATATGGAAGTTGATAAATCCGGGTTTGGCATCAGTAACTTCCGAGAAAAGAGGATCAGCAGAAAGGTGTGTTGCAAGTTTCTTTGCAAGTGTCATAGGCGTCAGACCGATTTTTTTAGCAAGATTGAGCGCGATGTTGGATGCATAATCACCATGATTTTTATGCTTCGGATATTCCACATTTATCTTGGATTTTGGCGGTGCTTTCAGTTTAAGCGCTTTCAGACTTTGCCATATTTTTTCTTTAATAATGTTTATCAAAATCACCTCACTTATGATTCCTTTGCTTTGTTTCTTTTGCGAATCAGTTCCTCCCAAAGATCTTCAAGTTTATAATAATCTCTGGTTTCTTTATCAAAAATATGCATAACAATGTCCCCAAAATCAATAAGTATCCACAATCCATTTTCAAGTCCTTCTTTATGATGGATCCGAATTCCCATCTTCTTTGCCTCTTCTATCACATATTTCCCGATCGTACGTGTGTGTATATCTCCGTCACCACTGCAAATAATAAGCTGATCTGTGAGGTCTGAAGTACCTTCGACGTCAAGCACGATGACATTTTCCGCCTTCTTGTCCTTTGCCAGTTGCGTGATGATCTCAAGCTTTTTTTCTGTAGTATTTTCTTTCATATTAAAATTTATAAAGCAAAAATTCGTTTATAATCCTTTCCTATGATTATGATGAAATCATAGAGAGAATGTTCATTGATCTGCATATATACCTTTTGAACAGGTACTTCCTTGTATAACATATTAAATTTATCGTAATTCATATTTCTTATGATGATCACGGTTTTCTCATAGAGAAATTTTTCGGCATTATCAAAGGACAACACATCAAATCCCTTATCAATGAGCACATTCCGAACTTCTCTTGCCAGCCGCTTTTTACCGCATCCATTGAGCACCTGCAAAGTGATCTCGTTAAAGGGAATTTGTTCAATTTCCTGAATTTCTTCATTTGGTAAAGTCCGTAAAATTATCGTCAGGCATAGAAATAGTATATTTAGAATAAAAAAAAAGCCAAGAAGATTTTTAAGGGTTTTAAGAGTTTAAGACTCATAGGTATCAAAAACTTTTTTCAATTTATTATACGCTTCTTCCATTTTTTCGGGAATAACTCTTGTGTTCCCTACCGTAGAAATAAAATTCGTATCACCGTTCCATCGAGGTACCACATGTATGTGCAAATGATCTGCCACACCTGCGCCCGCTGCTTCTCCCAGATTCATGCCGATATTCAAACCATCAGTATGATATGCTTCGGTGAGCACCTTCTCGCACAATTGTGTCATCTTGCCGAGTTCACATAATTCTTCATCCGTAAGCTCCTGCATACGCGCTACATGCCGAAAGGGTACAACCATTAGATGTCCATTATTATAGGGATACAGATTCATTATGATATAAGTAAATTTTCCGCGTTTCAGAATAAGATGTCCTTCATCGTCCCGAGCTTGGGGCTTTTTGCAGAAGATACAGCCCTTCTCTTTTTCGCTGAGGATGTAATCAATTCGCCAGGGAGAGTATAATTTATCCATTTATTTACTTCTGAGACAGATACTGTTTTCCCAGTTCCTGCAATTGTTCTTTTGAGTTGATGCCTGCAACCTCGATCGGATCATCGACTTTGACAGCAGCAATGGATTTGCCCTCCTTTTTCAGAAGTTCAAGCACATCGGTGAGATACATCTCGTTCTGGGAATTGTCCTGATCTATCTTTGGAAGCACAGAGAAAAGTTCCCGGGCGTCAAAACAGAAAATGCCTGAATTTATCTCTTTGATCTTTCGAATTTCTTCAGATGCATCTTTGTGCTCGACTATCTTCTCAACATATCCTTCATCATTACGAACAATACGACCATAACCGGTCGGGTCGTCCAGATCAACAGTAAGCACAGTTGCTGCCGCTTGTTTTTCTTCATGTACTTTTATAAGATTTTCCAGGGTTTTCTCTTTCAAAAGCGGAACATCACCAGGCATAATTATGACTGTTCCATCAAAATCATTGAAATTATCTCTGGTGATATAAACTGCATGACCGGTTCCAAGCTGCACTTTCTGCTCTACAAAAGTAATGTTATCAAATCCTAAAAGACAATCGATCACGACCTCCTTTTTATAGCCGACAACGACCACGATCTTCTCAGGTTTGAAATGTTCCGCAGTGGTCACTACTCGCTCGACAAGTGACTTTCCTGCGAGTAAATGGGCAATTTTCGGCAGGTTCGATTTCATGCGAACGCCTTTGCCTGCCGCTAAAATAATTATTGAAGTATTTCTTTTCATAGGACTCAATCTTGGAGCACTTTTTTTATGTCAACCAGCAATTTGTCAAATTGTTTAGCTGACTTGGCAAAGTTGATATTATTGGTATCAAGCTTGATGATCGGGCATCCTGTATGAGTAGAAATAAACTTATCATATGCGATTGCAAGATTCGCCAGATACTTTGGTTTGATATTGTGCTCAAAGGAGCGATTCCTGTAATGTATCCTGTCAATAATGAGCTCGAGATCAGCATAAAGGTAGATGATAAGATCGGGCTGAACCAGCTTGTCATTGAGGATCATGAATAGAGTTTTATACATTGCCAGCTCTGCATCATTGAGTGTAAGATCAGCAAAGATACTGTCCTTCATGAACATATAGTCACTTACAATATTGGTCTGGAAGGCATCGATCTGGAAATATTTCTTCATCTGGCGGTATCTGCTGAGGAGAAAGAACATCTGTGTCTGATATGCCTTCCCTGCAATATCGTCATAAAATTCAGAAAGAAAGGGATTCTCTTCCACGATCTCGAGAATGAGCTTTGCTTCAAATTTTTCAGATAGTAGTTTTGCCAGTGTTGTCTTACCCACACCTATTACTCCCTCTACTGCAATATACTTATTTTTAATTGTGCTCATAAAGTTGTTCCATTGTTTGATTTAATTTTGGATGCATAAATTTCGGTGCCAGTTCGTTCATTAGCTGTAAAATAAATGGTCGATTTATGATCTCGGGATGTGGAATTTTAAGGTCGTCAGTATCGGTTATCTCATCATTAAAAAACAAAATATCAAGATCGATAGTGCGCGGTCCCCATTTCTCTTTTCGTTCTCTTCCAAGTTTTTTCTCGATATTCAGTAGTGTTTGCATAAGCTCATAAGAATTCAATTCAGTCTCGCATTCAACAATACAATTCAAAAAATCGGGCTGATGTATATTTCCGACAGGTTTAGTCATTAGGATAGAAGATATTCGTTTCACTGATATTTTCTTTTCATTTCGTAAAGCCGATATAGCTGATTCGATAAAGTATCTTTTATTCCCAAGATTCGAACCCAAACTAATAAAAATATTTTCGAAAGCTACTCCTTTTTTTCACGTTCTCTTTGCATTTCCAGCTCAACATAATCGAGCGTACCATTGATCGGCACTGCTATTTTACGAATTTTCAAGGATACTTTTTGAACAAGGATAAAATCATTAAGAATTGCGCTAATAATCTCATTTGCGAGTTTTTCCAGAAGATGGTATTTATAATTTTCTACGTGCTCTTTGACCACTTCAAAGATTTGTGTGTAGTCAATCGTATCTTGCAGGGATTTCACTTTGTTATCCAGCTCAGGATCACTTGAAACATTTACATCGATGGCAAAACGCTGCCCAAGTGTTCTCTCTGCTTCATGAAGTCCATGATAGCCATAGAAGATCATGTTTTTTAATGTAATGTTCATAGTATCTCCTAAATATAAATACTTTTAACCACACGTCTTCACTCCGTTACGCCGTTGCAGGCGAAAAGCACCCCAGTCGAATATCCGCCAGCTGGCGGAGAAGACTGAAGCGTAGCGAATACGTGTGGTTCATATTATAATTCTTTTCCGTATTTTTCCTTTCGAAATTTAAAATGATTTTCCATTTTTCATTTTTTGCGCTCTATCAACAAGAAGTACTGAGTACATAATGAATCTTCACCTTTGAAATTTATAAACATTCATACTTCTTCTGAATTGATAACCGCCACCATTTTGGGCTGTATCATTGCTTTCTTTTTTATCTGACCATCAATAAATTTTACAAATATAAAAGCAATAGCGATGGAAATCAGAGAAACAACTATTGAGATATTTTCTGAAAGACCGATCGCACTTTTGCACAAAAAATATGAGCCGATCATAAAAATAATGGGAAGAATAAATACGAGGAAGGAGCTGAGGATACGCATCTGCGGACTGATCTCAAATTGGATTATATCACCCTTTTTCACATTGAGATTATTTTTCATAGTGAGCTTGGTGACATCTCCCCCTTTTTGAAAACAGAATGCTTTGAGTTTGCAGGTATCGCATGCATCGGAGCGTGAATATTCAACGATCGCAAGACCGTTTTGTATATCGACAACTGTTCCCACATCAGTAGGTGTGTCGTTTTGAGAGTTCATATATGTTTAGAAGTGATATCCCACAGATAGTTGATGAATAAAACCTAATTCTCCGTAAGAATTCACCGCATAGTCAAATTTGTAATCTCTCCAACTGAAGCCAACTCCTGCTGAAATCCCTGAAAGGAAATCAATACCAGAGCCAACATTCCAGTCATTGGCATTGGATCGGTAACCGGCACGTACTATAATTTTATTTTGAAAAGTCGTTTCTATTCCGATAGTACCATAAAAATCCGTATGCATTGGTTTATTAATGTCCAGTGCTATCACACCCGTATTGAGTTTATATGCTAAACCAAAAGTAAAAGTCATGGGTAATTTTTCTTTTTCTTGATCAAATTTAGAAAGCTGCATGCCGAGATTTTTGGCTGCAAGCCCGACCTTCAGGTTGGGATTGGGAGATTGATGAAGAAGACACACGTCCGCAGCAACTGCCTGTGATGAATATTCGTCTATTGTTTCGGAAATGATCTTGATATTGACTCCCCAGTTTATAATATCGGAAAGATATTTCCCATAGGAAGCACCGAACAATACATCATAAGAACCGAACGTACCAAGTAGAATAAGGTTCTGGTTTTCGTCGATTTCTGTTTTAGGAATGCCGCCAACTCCGATGAATTTCGAGAAAAATGCAATAGTCGTTCCTTCATTGAGGGGTATGGTATAACTTACTGCACCACCGCTGTATCCTGCGAAGTAATTCATGTAGGTGATCTGAAGAAGCCGTTCTCGAATATTTGGCAGACCTGCGGGATTCCAGAACGGTGCGAGCGCATCGTTTGCAATTGCGGTAAAGGTATTTCCCATACCTGCACCACGTGCACCCATCGGAATATTGAGGAAATTGAAGGCAGTTGTTCCCGCATCTTCGCTGATCGCAAAGAGACTGGTCGTCAAAGCGAAACATATCACTAATAAAAATATTTTTTTCATGTATTTCCCTTTGTTCATACTTAGTTGTAATTTTTTTTTTATGGGGTTGCTTTGTCAAATTTATTTCAATCTAATTTTTATCTCATGACATGTATCACATGCTAATTGTTGACAGTTTATTGTGAGCATGGACAAATGTTTTTTATGAAGAACGCAAGATAAATTTGATGTTTTTTGTTTTGCACAGGAGTATTAATGAGTTTGATCGCATTGCACTATGAACTGAAAGAAAGGATTGGAAGCGGCAGCTTCGGTACTGTATATAGTGTTGAAGATATTGCCACAAAAAAAACTTTTGCAATCAAGATATTTGATAAGATACCTATCGAAGACATTCGTGAGAAGATGAATCCAAAAGTGATGCGTGAGATCACCAAAATGTCCCACCTAAATCTCATAAAAATATACGATTATGGCATTTACCAAGATAACCTCTATCTTCTTTCAGAATTCTACAAGAGCAAAGGGTTGCAAAATTTTCATCTGACCAATAAAAATAAACAGGATTTTTTTGAGCTTATTACTCAGATATGCTATGCCCTGAACCACCTTCATACTCATCATATTATTCATAAAGACCTGAAACTCGAAAATATTCTCTATAAAAAGATCGGCGATGAGATAAATGTAAAAGTATGCGATTATGGATTCAACAAGATCATCTCACAAACAGATGCATATGCCGAAGGTGAAGTGGTAAGTCTGCCATATATCGCGCCCGAACTTCTTCAAGGATCATACTTTACTCCCAAAAGTGATTTCTATGCCTTGGGTGTGATAATGTATTACCTTTCAGTGGGTACTTTCCCTTTTTCCAGAGAAGAGATCAAGCTCATGTCCGAAAAGAAAATCCCAAATATCATACCTCAATTCCCCACCAAGATAAATCCTGCAGTCGATAAAAAGCTCGAAGACCTCATCTTTCATCTTATTGAATTCAATCCATCACTGCGCATCAGTAATACTCAGGAGATTATTTGTTATATCAACGAGATGCAGGATAAGAAATTTCCTCTTACTATTGAGCCACCGCTCGTAAAACAGATCGAATCCAAACAGTTTCATTTCCGTGATAAGGATATAATAGCTCTTCGTGATCAGATCAATGAAGTTAAGAGCCAGGAAGGAGAAATCATCTTTGTGACTGGCGAAAATGGTGTGGGGAAATCCAGTCTTATGCAATACATTAAGTGGTACATTCTATCTGAGGATTACCATGTTTTCTATTACAATTGCAGTGACCAGCATCGTGACCCCTTCTTTATGCTGTGTAAGGAAATATTTCTTTCGCAGGATGAAAAAGGCAAGCACTTTTTCGAACAATCTGCTTCGAATAAATTTTGCGAATTCCTCTTCAAATCGGAAGAAAAATCATTGAAGATTATTGAAGATGAATCAGACCTCATGAGAGATTATAAGCTGGCAAAGGATTACATTTACCGTTTTTCATCCACAAAACCGATTGTGTATTTCATCACTAATATTGAAAAAGTTGATGAATCCACCATAAATTTTCTCAAATATATTTCTGAGGACATTCACAACCATCCTATCGCAATAATCGTCAGTTCCTATAATCCCTATATTGTTGAAACCGCTCATAAAATTCATATAAAACCTCTTTCTCGAGCTGAATCCTTTCTCTTTATAGCAGAAATCTTGGGAGAAGGATGCCCCGAGGAATTTCTCGATCAGATTTATATGATCACAAATGGTAATCAGCGCTTCATACTTGAACTCATTGCTCAACTTATTGAAAAGAAATTCATTCTTGATGACGAAGGAAACTGGTATTTTAATGTTAATATTCTGGATGTGGAACTTCCGCAAAAAATACAAGCAGCCATTGAGGAGAAGGTCTCACTTATTCCAGACAAAATCAAGAATTTACTTGCGAAACTCTCAGTATTGCAGGTTCCTCTTTCAACTGAGATTATTCGAACCATTCTGCATTTTACCGATTCCAAGGATCTTTTCTTTTTTATGCAGGATGTCGAAACACCGGATATACTGGTGAAAGATGAAGATTATGCTGATGACGGCTATTTCAAATTCATCTATCCTGCGCTCAAATCAGAACTTGCTGCAAAAATCGAGCATTCTCAAAAGGTGAATATCTCTAAAGAAGTTATCCAATACTTTGAAAATAAGCACATCACCGTTCCTGCTATTATGGATGGAATTATCACACATTGCGAACTGGTAAAAGATTATGAATCAGAAATTCATTATTATCTTCTTAAAACAGTAACATTCATCGAACATAAAAAAATTATTGAAGCATGGAATTCCTGTTATAAGGGATTGCTGAAGATCAATAAGGTAAAAGATAAACTGAGGGCACAAACTGTGCAGGATTATCTAAAAGTACTACTCACATTAAGCGTACTTCTTAATAAGTGTGACCTGAAAGAAATTTTCTGCGACCAATATGCTCCCTTCATCCGTGAAAATCCTGATCTCATACTTCTAAATTCTCGCTACCAAATGGCTTGCAGAAACTTTACTACTGCAGAGAAATCCCTTATCACCCTTCAACAATCACAATTTACTTATGATGAAAATGATATATTGCTCACTCAACTGGAGCTCTATAATTTTTCCCATGAGGAAGAAAAGGCAAACAAAGTTCTTCAGATGCTTTTAGAGAAAAAACTTACACCCCTTCAGGAAATCAATTTCTATCTATATAGTGGAAATTATTATTATGCAATAGGCGCTTATGAAAAGGCAATCGAGGAACTGAAAAAGGCAAGAAAAATCGCGAAATCCCAACAAGCTTTCACCCAGCTTGCCCGCATTTTAAAGGTGCTCGGTGACTCCTATAATATTCTCAACAAGGTGGGAAAAGCGATCCTGCATTACGAAGAAGCTGCTGATGTGAGTACACGAGAGGGGGACATTCTCAATAAAGCAAACGTGCTTTCCCATTGGGGATATCTCAATATGAAGCAGGGAGCTCTGCGAGCAGGATTGGAAAAATCTCTGGAAGCGCTCACTTACTTTAAGAAAATAAACTTCACTCCCGGAATGGCAGAAGTGAATTTGAATATTGCCCAGACGAGGTTCAAATTAGGCGACTTCAGGGAAGCAGAAAGACATTTTGATGCTGCCCTCTCGATCTCAAAAGAACTCAAATACACAGAACTAGTCGATAAGATATACAACCGCTCTTCTTTCCTGAAACTTCGCATACTTACTCCTGCAAAGTTCCTGGCATTCCTGCATACCCGCTTTGAAAATTACTTCAAAAAGCACACTCTCAAAAATATTAATTCGTATCTGAAAAATTATTGTTTCTGGCTCGTTATTTCCAAAAACCATGAAAAATTGAAATCCATTTATGAACTGATCAAAAAGGAGAAGATCGACACCTATCTGGAAAAGGAATTCATGCATCAACTGGAGGGCTGGCTGGCACGGAGTGAGGAAAATTATTCCCTTGCAATAAATAATTTTAAAAAAGCAGGAACTCTGGCAAAGAAAAATCAGAATGAATATGCCCAGATGATGTCCTACCTCAATCTTGCAGATACTTACTATATTGCAAAGGATCTCAAGCAAGCAGAAATTCATTGTGAACAAGCGCACGCACTGGCTGTAAAAAATAGGTTCTTACGATGGGATAATTATGCACGTGTTCTTGAAGCCAAGATTATGCTCAGAAAATCAGACGTGAACCTTAGAACCGTTATCCGCAAACTTCTCAAGGCAGAAACTATTGCCAAGAAAATGAAGGACTGGTATCTACAATGTGAAAGCTTGATACTTATCACGCTGATATACAAAACGTTGCATCTGACAAATCTGGAGTACAAATTCAGACGAAAATTTTATCGAAAACTTAATTTGATCCTGCGAGGACTATCCGAAGATGACCATGAGAGAATTAAGAAAGTTTTTCATTATGATGCCCTGCAATCCAGCTCAAAAATACGCAAAATCATTGAACCAAGGACTCATATTTTCTCAACTAAACTACAGCATTATTTCTTTGATCTGCTGCACCTTTCCAGCGTTAATCAGATTAGATTCTATTTGGAGAAATATATTCTTGAAATCGTTGGGATTGATAAATTCGGTATTATTTTATATGAAAACAAAGATTCTGAAGGAGAGTTTTGGGTCAGCAACCAGCTCACAAAAGATGAACTTGCAAGTATACATCAGAGCTATTTTGAGAAACTTCGAACCGAGCTGGAATGCCAGTATTACACTGTGAAAAATCAACATTTTTGCATTACCCCCCTTAAGTTGAAGAATGAACTTGAAGGAGTATTCATTCTTGCTGATATGGGCGAATATCCTTTCACAAAATCAGAAAAACTCATCATAAAACTATCCGCCTCCTATCTTACGATCATTCTGAAAAAAATCGGGGAGTATGAGGAGGTTCTGGAACAGCGTGAGCAGCTTTCAAATCTTATAACCATCAGCAGAGATACTCTCCAGATCATGAACTTGGAAGAGTTGAAAAATCAGATCACACTCAACGCTATTAAAATGTCGGGAGCAGAGCGTGGGTTCTTTATCAATTTGGATGAAAACAAGAATTTTGTCTTTAATGTAGCACTTCTAAGCACTGGCGAAAAGATTGATAGGGACAATCTTAAAATAAGCAAAACCGTACTGAAAGATGTGTATGAATCAAAAGTTCCTTTGAGCACCTTCGATGCAGTTGAGGAACAGCGTTTCTCGGATTCGGAAAGCATACAACGGCACGATCTTCGGTCTGTGTATTGCTCACCACTTAATGTGCATAACGAAATATACGGATTTCTCTATCTAGACAACCTGACAAGTATCAATAAGGTCATGCGATTTAATGAGAAACTACTGGAAATATTCATTCTCATGGCAGAGACTGCGATCAAGAATTCTCTTGATTACGAAAAACTCCGTATCGCCAATCAGGAGCTCCTCAAGGTAGACCAGGAACGCGCACAGTTCATCAATATTTCCTCTCACGAATTTAATACACCTGTCCAAACTTTGAAGGGATATATTTCGATCCTGAAAGACCCTGAAACTCCAGATAATGTTCGTCAAAATACGATAAACATCATGGATAGGAATGTGGACCGTCTGCTGCATGCGATCAATAATATCCTTCAAATGAATGCGCTGGAAACAAGGGGGATTGAGTTTGAAAAAGAGCTGATCGATCCTGAAGATATTCTGAAAATTGTGTATGAAGAAACTTGTGTCCTTGCAGAAAAACGAAAACAAAAGCTCGTTCTGGAGATTGCAAAAGGGCTCAAACCAATAATAGGAGAACGTATCACTCTTATCAATGGTATAAAAAATCTTGTGCTTAATGCGATCAAATATACGGATGATTACGGCGAAATAACGATTGGAGCACGAAAATCCAGATTCCGTAAGGAAGAGGCTGAAGGCATAGAATCCCTTATTATATATGTAAAGGATAACGGCATCGGCATTCCTTCATATGAATTGGATAATATTTTCCGTGAATTCTACGAAGTAGCAGATATCAAATCACATCATTCAGGCGTGATAGAATTCAAATCATCAGGGCTTGGTCTTGGTCTGCCTATTACAAAAACCATTGTTGAGCATTACGGTGGGAAAATGTGGGTGAAAAGCGTTAAAGGTGAGGGTTCAACCTTCTTTATATCCCTTCCTTTTGCAAAAAAACAAAGAAAAAAGAAAAGTGAGAAATAGTATGTCCATCCTGTCTCTTAAAAATACAATGAAAGAAAAACCAGCTCATAATTTCAGCCGGAAAATCTCGCAGCCATCCTCAGTTTTGATAATATGCTCTGCTGATTTTGTTGAATTCATGGAATCTCTCTGGGGACTCGGTATTCTGCTTCAATCCTATAAGAATCCTACCATTGTGCTCCACAAAAAGGAATGGGATTTTTTCATTGATCATCTTTATCCGGAGAGAGATTTCACTTTTATAGATTTTGCAGAGCTGAGAGTAGATCAAAATGTTGAATTGATTGAACTTATCGTGTTTCTCACAAAGAAGATTCAAAAGGAGGCAAAATCCTTTTTAAAAAAAATAAATAATGCAATCATAGCTGGGATAAGCTCCTTCGCTGATATAAAATTATTGAATTGCATCATTTCTGTGAATGAACTGCAATCCTATTACTACCAATTTTTTTCCTTTGCATCGCAACTAACGGGTATTTCAGAAGAATGGGATGCTTATATTGAAAAATATATTTTTCTTACAAATAGTGATGATGAATCTAAAGAAGAAGGGATAATCTATATTGATATTTCATCGGGAATTCAAGACACGCGTTTTTTAAAGAAACACATTTATTCGCTTGTAAATGCTCTTCAAAAAAACTATTCTTACTATGTCGTTCTGTTAGATCGTGATACGCGGTATTATGATAAGCTCTCATATAAAAAATTTGATGTCAAACCGGATTTTCAGCTCATTGAAAACATTGATCAGGCACTTGAGCTGCTGAAATCTTGTAAGCTCTTCATCTCACCCAATACTCCTTTGTTGCATTATATGCTTTACACTACACTGAGCACCTTCAGCATTCTTGTTCCACATGAACGCAGGCATCATTGTGAGACCTCTAAAAACATGATACACATTGTTCACAGGTTTTCGGGACTCAAAATAAAAGACATTTTACAACAGATAAAGAAAATACTTTAGAAATCAGGCGTACCCCCAAAATTCAGACACACATTTTCTGAAGAGCCCATGAATAAAGGAATTACGGGAATTATTAGATGGAGTATCTCATTTAAAAATTTCCAACATAAACAAAAGAGATGTCATTCCCGAGCGTGCTCCGCCAGCTGGCGGATTGGATATCGGGAATCTAGTTCTGCACAATTTAAAAAATTAGGGATACCCCCAAAAATTCGATGAAGATTCTCTGGATAGTGCATGAATAAAGTATTTGCGGAGAATTCTTCGCGGAAAATTACTTTTAGAAAAACTGTTAATTTGTATCTATCCTTTCTGTTATCACCCTGAGCTTGTCGAAGGGTCTGTCCCACTTCGCACTTCGAGAACCTCAGTGTGACAGTGCTTTTAACTATTATGGTTATTTCTTTCTTTTACTATTTATACGGATGATATTCAATAAGCTTTCCTTAAAGTGTCATGAATATGAAAAATTTTGGGGGTATGCCAAATTGAGGTGATAAAATATTGACACAATTTATATTAAAATTAATCAATCAATTTCGACTCCTAAGAAGCGAAGCGACGAGGAGTCGAGGTTGAAGTGAAACAATACCTCGAATCCTCGCTGCGCTTAGGATTCGAAGTAGATTTATTGAGGTGATAAACAGGGATACCCCAAAAAATCCGATGAAGATTCTCTGGATAGTGAATGAATAAAGTGTTTGAGGAGAATTCTTTGTGGAAAATTACTTTTAGAAAAACTGTTAATTTGTATCTATCCTTGCTGTTGTCACCCTGAGCTTGTCGAAGGGTCTGTCCCACTTCGAGAACCTCAGTGTGACAGTGCTTTTAACTATTATGGTTATTTCTTTCTTTTACTATTTATACGGATGATATTCAATAAGCTTTCCTTAAAGTGTCATGAATATGAAAAATTTTGGGGGTATGCCAACAATTTAAAAAATTAGTTGACAGAATATTCACATATCAAGACTTTTTTTATGTGTAGTAAAATTTGATAATTCAGTTAATTTCACGAGCAAAAAGTTTATGTACTATTCAAAGAATGAGAATGATTTTATTTCAACGATTGATGAGCTGAAGGAATACATTTCCCTGACACTCAAAGAGGAGATGCAGCTACGAAAAGTCATACAGCGTCATCCCATGCTTATCTCGAAATTTTATCTTTCTCTTATTGATCTCTCTGATCCGAAAGACCCGCTGAGGAAAATGGTCGTTCCTTCTGCCTGGGAACTTGACCTGTCCGGTTCATATGATACAAGTGATGAATCCAAATATACGAAACTTTCCGGTCTGCAGCACAAATATAAGGAAACTGCTCTTGTTCTCTCGACAAATCGTTGCGCATCCTATTGCAGATTCTGCTTCCGTAAGCGTTTGATTGGATTGAAATCCAAAGAGATCATCGGCAATTTCAGCCATGCAGCAGATTATATTCAAGATCACCCGGAAATAAATAATGTACTCATCAGCGGAGGCGATCCTTTGATGCTTCCAACCGATGTCATTAAGCAATTCCTTGAACTCCTTACTCCGATTTCACACCTTGATTTTATTCGGTTCGGAACAAAAGTTCCCGTATATTATCCAAAAAGGATTCTACAGGATGACACATTGTTTTCCCTTCTCAATAATTATACTCACAACAAGATAAGAATATATATTGTGACACAGATCGATCATCCGCGAGAGATCACTGATGAGTTGAAAGAAATTGTGAAAATGCTTCTTGAAGTCGGCATCATTATAAACAATCAGACTGTATTAATGCGTGGAATTAATGACGATCCGTATGTGCTTGCCCAGCTAATGAGAACTCTTGTCTCCATTGGAATAAATCCCTATTATCTTTTTCAATGCAGACCGGTGAAACGTGTAAAAAAGCACTTTCAGATACCCCTTTCCGTCGGTTATCCGATCGTTGAAAAAGCAAAAGCACAGCTCGATGGTCACAGTAAACGGTTCAGATTTGTGATGTCCCATAAAAAAGGAAAGATCGAGATTCTCGGTATAAAAGATAATGAGATGTATTTTAAATTCCATCAGGCAGAGGATGAACGAAATGCTGGACTATTTTTCTCAAGAAAATTGAATCCTACTGCCACATGGCTTGATGACTTGAATAATTCAAAAAAAATATATTAATATGTAGGAGAAACTATGTTAGGTAAAAATGAGATGATGTTAGAAGTTTTTGATGATAAGATCGAGGCAGAATTGCTGGAAGGATTGCTGAAAAGTTCAGGAATTGAATGCTACATTGCTTCTGATGACTGCGACGGTATGATGCCACAGCTTCAGTTGACAGAAGGGGTGGGTGTGATTATCAACAAAGCTGACAAGGAAGAAGCAATGAAAATTCTTGAGGATGTGAAGAAGAGGAATAAGGAATCTGAGTAATTTTTGTCTTTGCGAAAGTTTTCCGACAGTGTGCGAAGAAGACTTGTCGAAGAGTCTATTTACTATGCTTATTTTGTCCGACTGGACAAACCCGTCTCTAACCCGATGTTTTAGTTTGCTTGTAAATATTAGCATTATAAATTGAGAATATTTCAAATAAATAGATTCTTCTCTTCTCCCCGATTGCATCGTTAATCCGCTCAGAATGACAAAGTTTTTTTGTATTTTGTTATTTCTTTCCAAAACTTTGGGAATCGAGAATCTGCTGGTGGCTGATTTTTCTGGATTCCCAATCAAGTTGAGAATGACACTTTTTTATGGTTAAAATTGCAGACCAAATCGGTTTAAGTGCCCAATGCTTTTGCATCGAGACGCTCGATGCACTCCAAAAAGGATCTCTAAATTAAAAATATTTGTCACTCTGAGCATACCTGAAGCACGGAGTGCAAAGGTATAGTCGAAGAGTCTATTTACTATGCTTATTTTGTCCGACCAGATAAACCCGTCTCTACCCCCTTCTTTAGGAATTCGTTTCTCGCTCCCCTGTCGCGGCGTAATGTAATGAGGCCGGATTACTCTTCGCTCTTTTATCACGCCGTAGTAAAACGAAGGCGGAACGCTCTACGACTTGCCCCTCTGCTTTCCACACCAACGATGAACCAAACCTTCTAACCTTATATACTTAGAACCTTCAAACTTTTTTTACATCAAATATTCTTTCTTCAAGAGAATCTCTTTTATCTCATCACTTCCCGGCTTTTGTACTTTCAGTAAAAGCTCTTCTATGTTCGTATCAAAACGCATTTTATACATTTCTCCAGCGCTTATTTCTGTAGCATTTTTACCATTAACCTCGAAAATAATATCATCTATCTCTACGCCTGCTTTATCAGCTGGGGAATTCTCCCACATACCCACAATTTTGAAATTGTCATCATCGCACTTACGTACATTAATACCTGTCGAAAACAGAATATCTTTGGACGATTCTTCAGTTTCAGTCATAAGCACTTTCCTGTTTGGGAAATCGAGTGTTGTGACGAATTGTTCAAGAAAATCCTTACCCAGAAGTGCACTGTTATTAAAGGGAAAGTTTGCAAAAATTATCCCGACATCTTTCAGAATCATATCGCCAATTGAAATTTCATCACACTTATAAAGGTAGTTCTCATGGGTATCCACAAAGGGCCACTTTGCGAAGTAACCTCTGCAGGAAATCAGTTTACCCTGTTCTTCTTCGGGAAGCTGTTCAATAAAAGATAGAGGAAGCACAATAGGGTAATGCAATCCGGTATCGATTCTTCCCATAATCGGGAAATAGTCGCCGATCTGCATTTGTATACTCGGATGGTACGGCATCATAATTTCCATATTGAGAAGGTGTTGTTCGGATGTCTCAGCTTTGAGAGATTTATCATTATTCTCAAAAACAAGCTGATTGTTTTGATAATCTATCGTCGTGCGGAAAAAGCGGATAAATTCCGGTCCGATCATTCCTTCCAGCGCATCATTACCAAGTTCAAAGGTGTTTTTGAAATCCATGACACTCATATTGAAATCCTTTACTTTAAGCCCATCACAATTGATTTCTTTAGTGCGGGAGGTATATATCATCTGACCTGGAGTTTGCATCGAATCAATTTCCAATCCAAGCTGTTGTGCAAGCTCCATATCAATCATAGTATTTCCCCCGGTATCAAAAACGAAAATCATTTTTTCGTTTGAGTCATTAATTGTGACAGGCAATTCGATTACATGGGAGCGAGTTAGATTAAACGGACAAACCACTTTTTTGACGGATTCCGGCACACCCCCTCTGAGTTGCTCGATAAATTCGATCTGCGCATGAAGAAAACCTCCTGCACAGATAAATAAAAACACAAAAACAAATGCATAATTTCTTAAAACTTTCATGTGAACTCCTTTATTACTCGTTTTCCTTTTTGATCAATTTCCAAAATGTGTTATATAATTTTTCGCTGTCCCCAGCTACATCAGCAGATTCAATAAGCTCACCGAGAAATGACAAACCTTCAATAATTGAGTGCATCATAAGTGAGAGGGCTTCCGGATCAATATCATCACGTATGATCTCTTCCTGCTGCAATCCGGTGAGCATATGATTAATTATATCCCGAGTTCTATGAAAATCTTGAGAGATTCGGGACTTGTACGTTGCCATCATCCTGCTCATGAGCAGGAGAAACATATTGTAGCTATAAGGCAGATCAGGAGCATTATCATCAAGCAAGACCTTTTCTATATTCATGAAAAGCGGCGTTGCAGCGAACATTTTTTTCACTTTTTGCTCAGCAGTGACGCAATCTGCAAAATACTGTGTTCCCCAGCTCGTGATTCTTTGTGTGAAATAATCAAAGATAGCTCCCACAAGTTCATCTTTATTTTTAAAATGATGATATATTGCAGGTTTTGATACACCCACTTCCTGAGCGATCTCATTCATTGAGGTTTCATTGAAACCCTTTGACAAGAAGAGCTTGAGCGCTGTTTTAATTATGACTTCTTTAGTTTTCATGATGCTCCTTACTTACCGGTAAGTGTTTTTATTAATGAGAATGTTTGTCAAATTTTTTAGCATGAAGTCCGTAATTATAAAAGAGAGAACACAGATTTTCGCTGATGACACTGATACACGCTGATAATACTGGTCAATGCAGTTTTAAATAATTTAATTTCTTTGTAGTTCTCTGTGTCCTCTGTGGTGATGAATTCTTATTGCTCAGCTTATCAAAGTTAGAAATAAGAAAAGGGACACACCTGCGTGCATCCCTATTATAATTATATATTTTCTGAAATTTTCTTTATTTCATTTTGGGCATTGCGCTGCCTGGAAGCCACTTTTTATATAATTTTTCCAACATGCCATCATCATAAATTTCATGAAAAACCTGCTGCCACTCATCAATAATATGTTCTGGTGTTCCTTTTGAAATAGCAATATAGAAATCACCGGTACTCACCGTGTACACTGGTTCGAGATCATCTATAGAGTAACCTGCCTGCTTGGCAATTTCGGGAATTGTGATGTCAGTAAAGATCGAAAGGTCAACTTCCCCTTCGACTAACTGGCGGACATTCTCTGTTGGATTCGGTGAACTCACCAGATTTGTAAAGCCGGCATCTTTTAGATCCTGCTCGGAAAACCATGCTGAACATGTAGCGATCTTTCCGACTTTCTTTGCATCTTCCATGCTGTTGATCTTGATACCCGAGCCTTTCTTTGCATAGAAAATTGTATGATTCGAACCGACGGGACCGATCCAGTTGAAAAGCTTCTCTCGGAGAGGAGTTCTCTTCATTGTGAAAAGCACAAAATTAGGATTGACGAGGCAGAGATGATATCCATTCTCCCATGATGAGATGCGAATATTATCTGGAATATCCAATCTGGCGAGAATTTCACGTACTACTTCAGTTCCGAAACCGGTAATTTCACCATTCTCTTGAAAAGTGAGGGGAGGATAATCCTCGGTGAATATTTGAAGAATTCCGGGAGGTATTTCATCCGGAAGCCATTTTTGGAAAATCTTATCAAAAGTTCCATCATTCTTCATATTATCAAGATGACTCTGCCAGGTTTGGATCAGCTCATCAGATGTTGATTGTGAAAAAGCAATGTATTCGAGTTCTGATGTAATGAAAAGTGCTTTTTTGAATTCACATGGATCGATTCCGAGTTTTTTTATTTCGCTGTTCAGAACCAGATTGGAACAAGGGAAAAGATTTACTTTACCATTCAGCAATTGAGTGAAAATTTCCTGAATGGTGTTGTACTCAACGAGATTTGTAAATCCTTTTTCTTTCAGAATTCCTGCAATCGCATAGTCCTTCAAGACCGCTATCTTGAGCACTTTCTTCGCATCATCGAGCGTTTCAATATTCAGTGTGCAATCCTTTGAGGTATAGAAATAATTCTCGACAGAACTGATAGGTCCGGCCCATTTGAAAAGATCTTTTCTCGCTGAAATCATGCAGGTGGAAAACAACGCGATATTCGACTCATTCATGAGCTTTTGATATGCATCTGACCATAAAAGGAGTGTAATATCCTTCTCTATCTCCATTCTCTTTAAAATCTCTTGAACCACTTCTGTTGCTTGACCTGTTAATTGTCCATCCTTCATAAGATTCAATGGAGCAAACTCTTCAGTATAGATCTGCAACTCGTTCATTTCTTTTGATATGTCGGCATTCAGTTCAGTAAAAACAGAACCCATGAGAACACACAATGAAACTATAATCATTAGTTTTTTCATACTTATTCTCCAATTTCTTTGCTATTAATTTTCTCTAATTTTAGTTGATTTGCCTTGGCAGGGTATAAATCTGTCAATAATAATTTTCAAAAGTTCAAATTTTAATTGCGCAGCTTTGGGAGAATTTATGGATACTGTCAAAGTACTGAAGTGTGAGATATTTAATCGAATAAAATTTGACACTCGGTCTTATCCTGCGAATTTTTCACAAATTCATAGATCATTATATTATTCATATATAAGGAGTTTTCATGCCATTTATTTCCAACACTGATGAACAGCGAAAGCAGATGTTCGAGGAGATCGGTGTCGCATCTTTTGAAGAATTGCTAAAAGGTATTCCGGAAGACCTGATCATCACTAAACCACTGAATCTCGATAAACCGCTTTCAGAATTTGAAGTAACCAAAAAAGTTAATGAGTTGGCTGCAAAAAACATTAATACTTCAGAAATGGTATCTTTCTTAGGAGCTGGCATTTATGACCATTTCATTCCTGCTGCAGTGAACTATGTGATCGGGCGCCCGGAATTTTATTCCGCCTATACACCCTATCAGGCAGAGGTGAGCCAGGGAACGCTGCAATTCATCTATGAATATCAGACTTTGATCTGCGAACTTACAGGCATGTACGCGTCCAATGCATCAATGTATGATGGAGCAACTGCATGTGCTGAAGCGCTTTTGCTGGCACTGCGTCATAATAAAAACAAGAAAGTGCTCATTTCGAGCTTAGTTCATCCACATTACAAACAGGTCATTGAAACATACATCAATCCTTTAGAGCCGGAAATAGTTTACATTCCGCAAAATAATGGAAGAATTGACATAGAAAAATTCAAACAAGAGATGACTGCTGATGTTTCTGCAGTACTCATTCCATCACCGAATTTTTTGGGTGTTATTGAAGATATAGAAGCTATTGAGCCAATTATTCACGAAAATAAAAAGGCACTATTTATCGTTTCTACAGATCCTCTTTCATTAATGCTGTTCAATCCTCCTGGAAAATACAATGTTGATGTTGTCGTTGGTGAAGGACAGGTGCTGGGAAACATGCAGAATCTTGGCGGTCCGCTTTTTGGATTTTTTGCTGCAAATCAAAAACTTATCAGGAAAATGCCGGGTAGGATCGTTGGTGCCACAATTGATACAAACGGACAAAAAGGATATGTACTCACACTGCAGGCACGTGAACAGCATATTCGAAGAGACAAAGCTACCTCGAATATCTGCACGAACGAATCACTCTGTGCGCTTGCAGCAACTGTATATATGGTACTTATGGGCAAACAGGGATTGCGTGAAGTTGCAGAACAATCTACGATCAAGGCGCATTATCTTTATAATAAAATCTGCAAAATTGATGGATTTGAACCTGCAAATTCTGCTCCATTCTTCAAAGAATTTTCAGTGAAAACACCACTCCCACCCGTTGAAATTATTTCAAAACTGAAGGATAAGGGCTATTTTGCCGGAGTTGATATTTCAAAATACGGCTATGAAAACCAACTGCTCATTGCAGTAACCGAGAAGCGAACCAGGCAAGAGCTTGATGCTTTTGTTGATGAACTTGAAAAATTTGTGAAGTGAGGTGCAGCATGGCAACAAAAACAATATTTGAAAAAAGTATAAAAGAGCGTAAAGGTTACACACTTCCCAAATGTGAGATCGAGAATAAAATTGGTGAATTGTTCCCTGAGAATCTTCTTCGTAAAGACGCGCCACAGATTCCAGAAGTCAGTGAATTGGACGCAGTTCGGCACTATATTGAACTCTCATGCAAGAATCATTTCATAGAGAAAGGATTCTATCCGCTTGGCTCATGCACAATGAAGTACAATCCGAAGATCAATGATATCGTTAATGTCCTTACCAGTTTTACAGATATTCATCCTATGCAGCCGGAAGATACGATACAGGGAGCTTTGCAGGTAATGTATGAATTGCAGAATGATCTTGCAGAAATATCCGGAATGGCGGTGGTTTCACTACAACCGGTAGCAGGTGCCCATGGCGAGTTCACTGGTGTAAATATCATCTATAATTATCATAAAAAAAAAAGGCAACACCGTACCAAGATCATCATGCCGGATTCTTCTCACGGAACAAATCCAGCTACCTCAGCAGTCCATGGCTTTGAAGTGGTGGAGCTCAAATCCAATAAGGAAGGCAAGGTCGATATTCAAGCACTTAAAGAAGTACTTGATAATGATGTCGCCGGATTCATGCTCACCAACCCGAATACGCTTGGAGTATTCGAGACTGATGTGAAAGAGATCGCAGATCTGATCCATTCAGTTGATGGACTCATGTATATGGACGGTGCAAATCTCAATGCAATGCTTGGTTACATCAGACCTGGTGATATGGGCTTTGATATTGTACATTTCAATATGCATAAAACCTTCTCAACACCCCACGGCGGTGGTGGGCCAGGAGGTGGCGGAATCGGTGTCAGCGAGAAGTTGGTTGAATATTTACCAGTTCCAATTGTGAAGAAAAAAGACGACATATATTATCTTGATTATGATGCCAGATATTCAATCGGAAAAGTCCATTCCTACTTCGGAAATTTTCTCGTAATGGTTCGAACATATATCTACTTGAAAATGCTGGGATATAAAGGATTGAAACGCATCGCCGAGAATGCTGTGATAAATTCCAATTATCTGATGGTAAAATTGCTCTCCGAATATCCTGTCCCCTACCAGAAAAATATCATGCACGAATTTGTCGCCTGTGGAGAAAAATTTAAAGAATATGGTGTGAGGACACTTGATATTGCCAAAAGATTGCTCGATTACGGATTCCATGCTCCCACAATTTACTTCCCTCTAATTGTCCATGAAGCGCTTATGATCGAACCAACAGAAACTGAAAGTAAGGAAACTTTGGATAATTTTGCAGAAGTCATGCTGAAAATAGCAAAGGAAGCACAAGAAAATCCCGAACTTCTTAAAGAAGCTCCACATAATACCCCTGTTACAAGACTTGACGAAACAAATGCGATCAAGAATCTTGATATTAAATATAATTTTGAAACCTAAATTATGAAATACAAAGTAATTGAATCATTGTGTGATGTTTGTGCATGCTGCGCTTCGGTGTGCCCTCAGGATGCGATAATCATGAGCGAGAAGAAGGCGATAATTCTTTCTGAAAAATGTATTGGATGTGCTAACTGTTTTATTGTATGTCCCATCTCAGCAATCGAAGAGGTTTCTGATGAAGATTAGACCATTTTATGATATTGTCGTAGTTGGAAGCGGACCTTCCGGAAGCATGACCGCTCTATTTGCTGCAAAGAATGGTGCCTCAGTACTCATACTGGAGCGTGACAGAGAAGTCGGCATCCCTGTTCGTTGCGCAGAGGGTATTTCGGGAAGAGGACTGAAAAAATTCTTTCAACTTGATGAAAGATGGATATCACAACAAATAGATGGATCCAAGCTGTATGCACCTAACGGACAGTCATGCATTATGAAATCAGAAGCAGTTGGCGACGGATATGTGCTTGAGCGAAAACTTTTTGATGCCTTCATCTGTGAAGAAGCTGCAAAGAATGGAGCAGATATTATCACAAAAGCCGATGCCCACGACCTACTTTGGGAAAATGAAAAAATATCAGGTGTTAAGTTTAGCTATCTCGGCGAAGAAAAACAGGTGAAATCCCATATTGTTGTTGGTGCAGACGGTCCCGAATCCCACATTGGAAAACTAGCTGGCATTGATACGACTTTAAAAATAGAGGACTTGGAATCCGGAGCCCAATACCTCCTCACCGATGTTGACGTAGATAGAAAACTCACACATTTTTATTTCGGAAATGAAATAGCACCGGGCGGTTACGTGTGGATCTTCCCTAAAGGAAGAAATATGGCTAATGTCGGAATCGGCATTAGGGCAGATAGAGGTAACGGTAAAAATGCCCGGAACTATCTGGATGATTTTGTGACGAAAAATTTTCCCAAAAGCAGAGCTCTTGCATTTTTTGCAGGCGCAGTGCCGACTGCAAGAACTCTTAATGATATCACCAATGACAACCTTATGCTTGTAGGTGATGCTGCCCGACAGGTCAATCCAGTCACAGGCGGTGGACTTAGCAACATACTTGTCGCCGGCAGTATTGCAGGAACAGTCGCTGCTGAAGCAGTCAAGAAAGGTGATTTTTCAAATAAATTTCTAAAAAAATACCACAGGCGGTGGATGAAAGAACAGGGAAATCATCAAAAAGTACACTACAAACTCAAAGAAATATTCTTTGACTTCTCTGATGATGAACTGAACGAAATAGTTGGTCTCCTGCATGATATTCCCGAGGAAAAACTTACCCTTTTTCAGCTTTTTAAAACCGCAGTGAGAAATAAACCTTCACTTATCAAAGAACTCGTAAAGATCTATTTATGAACATAAATTTGACATAATAATTGGATAGTAAAATACTATCTTTTCATCAGGGGTGCTCTTATGAGCTGAGAACATACCCTTTGAACCTGATCCAGATAATGCTGGCGTAGGAATAAGTTCACCGGGCATCGTTGATGATCCGGTTTTTTTATTTTGAAAGGATTGTATGAAAGCATTACAGAAGAACATCGGTCTTTATTTCATCATAGATGGAATGTACACGCAGGATTTTGAAAAATATACTCGAATGGCAATACGCAATAATGTTTCGATTATTCAATACAGAGATAAAGGTGCTGATATCCGGAATATGATTAAAAATGCTCAAAAAATGCAGAAACTTATAGCAGATACTTCAACATGCTTTATTGTAAATGATATTCCAAAAGCTGCGATTGCTGCTAATGCTGACGGTATCCATGTAGGACAAAGCGATGAAAGCTATATGAACGTCAGGACCCAAATGCCTGAAAAAGTAATTGGTGTAAGCACGATGACACTTTTAGAATCACTTGAAGCTGAAGAATTGGGAGCTGATTATCTGGGTGTCGGACCAATATTTGCAACTCAAACCAAGACTGACACTCCCCCACCCATTGGACTGAGCAAGCTCAAGGAAATAGTCGATAAAACCACAATACCAGTTGTCGCCATCGGTGGTATCAATACTCAAAATTTAGGAGAAGTTTTGGATACCGGAGTGCATGGCTTGGCAATTATTTCAGCGATCCTGACCGCACCTGATCCCGAAAATGAAATTCAGAAAATTCAAGAAATCATCAAGAAATATAACAAGAAATGAGGATATCATGCAAGAGCTCCATTTACCATTATACACCTATTTACAAAAGATCAGAAATACAAAGCCGCTGATCCATCACATTACCAACTGGGTTTCGATCGCAGATTGTGCAAATATTGTTCGGCTTACCGGCGGACTGCCGATTATGGCACATGCAAAAGAAGAAGTCGCTGATATGGTCAAATTGTCAGATGCGCTGGTTCTGAATATAGGCACACTTACATCGGAGCTTGTTGAATCTATGAAAATCGCAGCAAAAGCAGCAAATGAAAAAGGCATCCCTGTTATATTGGATGCCGTTGGTGTAGGCGCTACTTCATTCAGGGACAAAAAAGCTTTCGAACTTCTTGATGAATGCTATATTAACATCATCAAAGGGAATGCTTCAGAAATTGCCAAACTTGCCGGTGAGGATGTTGTCACAAAGGGCGTCGAGGCAGTGGATATACAGCTTGATCTTGTACAAGTTGCGAAGAAACTTGCTAAAGACAAAAATGCAACTGTAGTCATTACTGCTCCTGAAGATATTGTTGTATGGAAGGATAATGTTTATGTCGTTAAAAATGGACATCCGCTTATGGGACAGATCGTTGGTACGGGATGCATGGCAGCATCAGTTATAGGATGCTTCTGCGCTATCGACAAAGACTATGGAAAATCGTGCGCTGCGGGTTTATCTGTGTATGAGATCGCAGCAGAAAAATCCGCAAGGGAGACCCTCACTCCATTTGCATTCAAACAAAATTTTTTCGATGAACTATTTAAGATGGATGAGGTATGTGACTGGATGCAGAAAATTTTTGCACTCTAGGCTACATTCGTGCATTATATTAAAGAAAGAAATTTATCAAAGAAGGCACTATGACATTACTTGAAAAGGCAAAAAAAGGAATAATAAATGAGGATATGCAAATTGTCGCCAAAGGTGAAAATCGTGATGTAGAATGGCTCAAAGATGAGATTGCTGCAGGACATATTGTGATACCTAAAAATATCAAAAGAGATTTTCATCCAGTTGGAATTGGAAATAAACTTCGCACAAAGATCAATGCAAATATCGGCACTTCTCCCGATCATTTTGATATAAAAGAGGAACTGGATAAGTTGAAAGTCTCTGTCGCCTATGGCGTAGATAGCGTGATGGATCTATCCACAGGCGGAGATCTTTCTGCTATACGAAAGGCAATCCTTCATCAATCACCGGTAATGGTCGGCACTGTTCCGATCTATCAGGTTGCAGCAGAGCTTCTTGAAAAGGATCACGATATTACAGAAATGTCCGTTGATCAGCTTTTTGATTCAATAGAAAAACAGTGTGGCGAGGGCGTGGATTATATTACTGTCCACTGCGGAATTACAAGAAAAGCTGTTGATGCCATGAAAAAACAGCCACGCTTACTCGGGGTGGTGAGCAGAGGCGGCTCGCTGCTGCTTAAATGGATGAAGATTCACAAAAAGGAAAATCCTCTCTACGAATATTATGACAGATTGCTGGATATCGCTTATAAATATGATGTAACTCTCAGCTTGGGCGACGGCTTGCGACCCGGTTGCCTGGCAGATGCGAGCGATGCGGGACAGTTTCAGGAACTTATTACTCTCGGATATCTTCAACAACGAACTTTAAAGGCAAATGTGCAAACCATGATCGAGGGTCCCGGACATATTCCACTCCATCAGATCGAAGCAAATGTGCGGCTGCAAAAATCTCTCTGTCACGGAGCTCCTTTTTATGTTCTTGGACCCATCACTACAGATATTGCACCTGGCTATGATCACATTACCAGCGCGATCGGTGGCACGCTGGCTGCGTATTATGGTGCGGATTTCCTCTGTTATGTAACACCATCAGAGCATCTATGCCTGCCGACAAAAGATGATGTGCGAGAAGGTGTGATCGCTGCGAAAATTGCTGCTCATTCTGCTGATATTGCAAACGGCATTCCGGGTAGTATGGATAGAGACAATAGAATATCTAAATTCCGTTCTGAATTAAATTGGGAAGGACAGTACGAAACATCGATCGATCCTCTTTTGGCTAAGAAAAGACGCAAAGCAAGTGAGGACTTCTCTGAAGATGTTTGCACCATGTGCGGAAAATTATGTGCAATAAAGACGTCAAAAAGTTAGAAGGTTAGAAAGTTAATAAGTTATTTAGTGAAAACAAAAAATAATAGAAAGGTTGATATGAGTACATTTAAATGCATCGAGGAGATAGAGACATGGAAAGAAGCTGTTGAATTGGCTGTGGACGTATACAGAATTACAGATTTAGATCCTTTCAAACATGATTTTTCATTGAGGGATCAGCTTCGAAGAAGTGCCATTTCAATCTCATCGAATATTGCTGAAGGATTTGAGAGAGAAACTCATAAAGAATTTATAAGATTTTTATTTTTCGCAAAAGGTTCTTGCGGAGAATTGCGGTCACAATTGTATGTTTCCCAAAGAATTGGATTTCTCGATGAAAACATATATGACCGACTGAAAAACCGTTGCAAAATGCTCTCAAGCAAAATCCAATCACTCATTAATTATCTTAAATCCGTAAAATAAAAAAAATCCGACCATGCCAACTCTCCAACCTTCAAACCTTAAAACCTTAAAACCTTATTGTTTAACAATAGCAGCGAGTGATACTTCAGGTGGAGCAGGCATTCAGCGAGACATCAAGACCTTTCATGATATTGGTGTGAATGGTCTTTCTGTAATAACCGGCATCACTGCTCAAACTAACCAAAAAGTTTTCTATGCAAAAGCACTACCTATCGAGCAGGTCGAAAAGCAATTAAAAACGATCCTTGAAAATTATGAAAACTCAGCAGTCAAGATAGGAGTGGTGTTCAATTGGGAAATTATGGAATGTATTTCTTTCTACCTGAAAAAATATAATCAGAAAAATATCGTGATAGATCCCATCTTGAAAGCCAGTGATGAATATTCCTTTCTTAATGTAGAGAGTTTCTCCTTTATGAAAGATAAGTTCCTCCGTATCGCAGATATTATTACTCCAAATGTTCCTGAATTGGAAACACTGAGCAGTATGTCAATTTCACGGGCTGACGAAATTATTGAAGCTGGAAAATTGCTATCAAAAAAATACGATGCCTGCATTTTTGCAAAGGGAGGGCATCTCAGCTTTAATGACAAAATTCATGATTATTTAATAAAAGATGACAAAGTTGAAAAATTCACTTCTCTAAATATGGATTTGACCAGTGTACACGGCACCGGTTGTCTTATTTCCTCTGCAATTACTGCATATCTTGCTTTGGGTTTTGATATAAAAAATGCGATCGTCAAAGCAAAGGAATATTTTTATTCAATCATGAATAGCGATAACTGTTAATAGTGTCATATAAAACTTCGATTGGAAAGGGTAATTGAATTTTGACATTTCTTATATTGCCTTCTCCTCACCTAGGAGAAGGTTAGTTTACCCCGTGAAATCAGCTTGCTGAATATTTCACCGGGGGATGAGGTTTCAAACTTTGTTAAAATTCAATTTACGTCATTTAACAATTGACTCATTAATAGTTTTGAAAATTCAAATGCTCTCATTATATCCCTTCATAATCTTCAAATATTTGACAAATATTTCTCTTCCTGCGAGATGGACACGATGGTAAAAGAGATCAAACCGATCAGTCACAATGAAATTTACAGGAAGCTCACGCATCTCTTTGCGATAATTATTCCTGTGTTATATTATTTTGTAGTAAAAAATCAGCTTCTTGCAATAGCTATACTCCTTCCCTTTGCTATCGTATCTGTGGTCTGGGATTCTGCCCGTATCGAGAATCCTAAATTTCGTCATCATTTTCTAAAGCTTTTCGGCACTCATCTTCGGGATTCTGAAGTGAGCAAACTTACCGGTGGCTCATACCTCCTAACCTCATCAGTAGTGACCATCGCAGTTTTCACCAAAGAAATTGCGTTCCTCGCGATATCCTACCTGGTAGTTGGAGACACCCTTGCTGCTTTTTTCGGACTCTCCCTCGGAAGGAGAAAATTTGTACGCTCAAAGAAATCTCTCGAAGGACTTATTGGTGCTTTCCTCGGTTGTGCAATTTTCGGAATGGTCAGTTATTTCCTTTTTCTTAAACGCGTATTCGCTTATGACAGTGCACATCCCGAACTTACGGTGATAATGATAATCGTCGGCTCACTTGTCGCATCTGTTGTTGAATCTGCAGATCTTCATATTAATGATAATATAAGTATCCCAATACTTTCCGCTCTGGCGATGACTATCGTATATTTATTTATATAAGGAGACAAGATGAAACTTTCCTTTGTGATCCCGGTCTATAATGAAGAAAAAAGTCTCAAAGAATTACACAAAAAGATTATCGAAAACATTCCCAACACCTCTTATGAAATCATCTTTATTGATGACGGAAGTACTGACAATTCCCATGCTATCATTGAAGAAATTGCCAAACAAGATATTCATATCAAACCGATCAGATTCCGAACTAACTTCGGTAAAGCTACAGCGCTGCAAGCAGGTTTTGACAAAGCTCAAGGTGATATCATATTCACAATGGATGCTGATCTTCAGGACGATCCCAGAGAAATTCCCAGATTTCTCGAAAAAATAGAAGAGGGGTTTGATCTTGTGTCGGGCTGGAAGAAAAAAAGAAAAGATCCGATTGCAAAGCGCTGGCCCTCAAAATTCTTTAATCTGATAACCTCAATGGTTTTTCATCTGCGCCTACATGATTACAATTGCGGTTATAAAGCATATCGTAAGGATGCAGTAAAATCTATAGATATTTATGGCGAACTCTATCGCTATATTCCTGCTATCGTGTGGTCAAAAGGTTTTTCTGTAACTGAAATTGTTGTTACTCATCACAAAAGAAAATTTGGAAAATCAAAATACGGAGCAAGTAGACTTATCCGCGGTTTTCTCGATCTGCTTACCGTGACCATGATCACAAAATATCAGAGAAGTCCTCTTTATCTTTTCGGTGTTAGCGGTTTGATCATCTCGCTCATTGGATTCATAATAAGCATCTGGCTGGCAGTGGAGAAAATTTTCTTTGGTATGAGCTTGGGCAACAGACCATTGCTCTTTCTTGGCATACTTCTGATCGTTGTCGGCGTACAGCTTATTTCACTTGGATTGCTCGGAGAAATGATCGTATATAGTTCTCGCCAGAGAAGAAAACGCTCTGAAAATAATAAAGACAAGAATTAGTTCTAAAAAGTATATCCCATCGAAAGATTCCAGAAACTGTGCTGCTTGCTCTGCTCATAGGCAAACTTAACCGGACCAAATATCGTAGTCATTTCCAGCCCGATCGAGTAACCCATCTTCTCTCCCCTATCAAAAATATTCCAGAAATCTTTCATGGAATCGATATTTCCAAAATCACCAATTCCGATTTTCGCAACGCAGAAAAGTTCTTTGCGCGGATCACTTATTGCAAAATTCAGTAATAAATATCGCAATTTAAGAGAAGTGTAAAAAATATCCTTTCCACTTACCTCATTGTAGTCAAAGCCGTAGAATGTATCTTTCGGTTTATGAAAGAAAAGGCGGTTTTCAGAAATATCCCCGCTTTCGCTGTCATGAAGGTACAATCGAAACCAATTTTCAAGGGTCCATTTCTTATGAAAAGAAAAAGTAAAACCGTTTTCAAATTGAATTTCGCTGAAATTGTTAAGTGAACCAAGCGCCTTATCGTAGCGAATATATGATGCTTTGCGATACAGACCTTTCGTGGGATACAGCACGTTATCGAAGTTATCAAATAGAAGCTGCAAGCCAATGCCAGAACTCCTTTTTTCAAGTTTCAAATTTGCTGTTTGATAATCAAATACAAGTGAAAGCATTCCCAGTTTTGAATCATCAAAAAAGCCGCTCTCTGCTCGTAAATTCCAGTATCTGTTCTCTTCATTATGAATGTCATCATACAGATAGAGGTGGAGAAGACTGTTCCAATGGAACTGAAAAATTCTATCAGTACTGAAACGCACACCATACTTTCGCTCTGTTCCGAATCGAAGATACCATTGTAGAAGCTGTCCTGTGCCAAATAAGTTGTCATGCCCCACAGAAATAAAACCCGATGCTCCTTGTTGGGAAGCATATTGAGCACCTGCCTCTATGATCCCAAAGGGCTTTTCGGACACGGAGAACACGATATCCACAGCACCATTTTCAAGCGGTTCCACAGCAAAATCTACTAAATTGAAATAGTTTGTACCATAGATTCTCTTAATATCTTTTTCGATACTGTAGATATTGAAAATTTCTCCAGGTTTTGTATGAACTTCCCGTAAAATAACTCCATCATTGGTAACATTATTGCCCTCGATCCTGATAGCATGTATAGCTCCCTCGTTTATACTGACATCAATCTTTTCAGAAGTGGATCTGGTTGAAATTATCTCAGCAAGTACATACCCTTTATTCACATAATATTTTTCTATATGATCTTCGAATTCACCGAGAGAGTTCAGGGAATCAAGAATGTTACCAGCCAGCAAATCCTCATATGAAAAGAGAGAATTGCCAAGTATAGATATTTCTTTATTCGCAACAGGAATGGACAATTCTTTTTCTTTATAAAATTCTGAATCCGTCTTTGTTATCTTAAGTATAGAATCGATTTGTGCAAATGCCTGACAGTATCCAATGGTAAGCAGTTCCTTATATCTTGCGAACTCCGTGTTCTTTATGTGCTTTGTAGAAGGTCTAATTATGATATCTGCCTGCTTGAGCTCATCTTTGATCTTTGAGAACATCATAATATTGATGAGTTGGTTTGTGAAATTGGTGATATTTGTGAGATTAGCATCTGTTGCCAGATAGTTTGTGGCATTCGAAGCAATAATTATATCAGCTCCCATTTCGCGCATGCTGCTGATAGGAAGGTTGTTGGTTATACCTCCATCCACATAGAAAGTCGAATCTATCAAAGTCGGAGATAACAGAAAAGGTACGGTCATACTTGCCTGCACAACCTGTGGAAGTTCTCCATGAGTAAAGATATGATTCTCGCCTGTTTTGATATTTGTCGTTGAAATAAAGAGCGGAGTTTCCAAATTAAGAAAATTACCCCTGCATAAATAATTCGCTCTCGTGAAATAATAATCAAGCTGGCTTACGATCTTCTGAGTGTTTCCAAGAGAATTTGGGAATTTCAGTTCCCAGTCCGAGAACCTTACTCTCAGCACATTCGCTTCATTGATCCTTCGAGAATAATAATAATATTGTTGCCTGTCAGGATTGGTCGTGATGTTCCAATCTGTACTCCCAATGATTTCCTGCATTTCTTCCACTGAATATCCAGATGCATAGAATGCAGCGATAAGAGCACCAAAACTCGTTCCTCCAATAAAATCTATTGGGATATTATACTCCTCCAGAGCGCGTAACACGCCTATGTGGGCAATTCCCCTCGCACCGCCGCCGCTTAATACAACTCCGATGGTTGGACGCGAGTTTTCTGCCCAAATCAGATTGGAGGTGCACAATACAGCCAAACAAAACAAGAGTATGATTTTCTTTTTCATAGGTTTATATTAATTCCTTTTTTCAGGACTCACAATGTCAATATTTTTACTGTAAGATTAGAATCTGAAAATCTTTTTTTGTAGATTCATTTACCCGAAATGACCGATTCATTAGTTTGAATTAGAATTTATTGACAGCTGAATTGCTTCTTAATGAAATGCGGGCAATAAAAATTATACAGAATAAAATCATTAAAACTTTGATCCAATATTATTTGATTATTTAAAAGGAGTAATACATGAATCTCTACGATAAATGCGCCAGCTTTACAGAAGCAAAAATACTTGAAGAGCAGGGTTTTTATCCCTATTTCCGTGTGATCAGTTCCGAGCAGGATACTGAAGTCATCGTAAACGGCAAGAAGACCCTCATGCTTGGTTCGAACAGCTATCTGGGACTTACCAATCATCCAAAAGTAAAAGAAGCTGCTGAAAATGCGATCAAAAAATATGGTACTGGTTGTGCCGGTTCCCGTTTCCTGAATGGTACTCTCGATATTCATATCGAGTTGGAAGAACGCCTTGCCGAGCTGGTTGGAATGGATTCTGCTCTTGCATATTCAACAGGATATCAGGCAAATCTTGGTGTGCTCAGCACAATAGTTACACGAGGTGAATACTTCATAACTGACAAACTGGATCACGCAAGTATCATCGATGGCTGTCATTTATCTTACGGCAAAATGCTGCGTTACAATCATAATGATATGAATGATCTTGAGCGCGTATTGCAAGACGTTGAAGAAACACCCAAATTAATCGTTGTGGACGGTATATTCAGCATGGAAGGTGATATTGCTAAATTACCTCAGATCGTTCACCTGGCAGAAAAATATAATGCACAGGTCATGGTTGATGATGCCCATTCGATCGGAGTGCTTGGTAAAAATGGCTCTGGAACTGCAAATCATTTTGGCTTAACAGATAAAGTAGATATTATCATGGGAACTTTCAGCAAATCCCTTGCTTCAGTGGGCGGCTTTATTGCAGGGAATGAAGTGTTTATACACTATCTCAAGCATTTCTCCCGTCCTCTTATTTTCAGTGCTAGTCTTCCACCAGCTTCTGCTGCCACTGTTATCGCAGCTATCGATATTATGCAGAAAGAACCGGAGCGAATTGACCGCTTGTGGGAGATCACCAGATATATGCAAAAAGGTTTTACAAACATGGGCTACGATATTGGCACGAGCGAAACTCCTATCATTCCGCTGCATGTTGGCGATATGATGACTGCCTTCAAGATGTGGCGTATGCTTGCCGATGATGGCGTGTTTATTAATCCTGTCATACCTCCGGCAGTTCCGCCAAATGACTGTCTTGTCAGAACCAGTTTTATGGCTACTCATACTGACGAGCAACTTAATATTGCGCTTGAAAAGTTTGAAAAAATAGGTAAAAAGTTAGGGGTAATTTAAGGGTTCGAGTTCAGTTGTAGCAACAATCGGTGTCCACTTGAACGGGGATTAGAAAAGCTCATATCATAGGCATGATGTCTGTGTTGCTTTAGCCATCTTTGGTTTGAAAATTTTCCTCCCATTTATATTCTCTGTTGTAATAAACGAGAATTCATATAATATCTTCGACAATTTTCGTGTATCAATATTAATTTGTACTTTTTCTTTAATCTCTTTTGCTGAAAGTGGGGAAGTGAGAATACTTTTCACTTTTTCTTCAAAACTTTCTAATTCTTCGTGATGTTCAACCTTCCCATTATTATCAAGGGGAATAGCCCCTTTCATTATCAATAAATTATTGGCATTATCCTCTTTTTCATCAGCAACTCGAACATAAATTTCACGACCCTTCTTCAAACCATCTATTACGCCTGACCAAGTCCCACCTTTTGAGTCAGATTCAGCAACGAAGATTTTTTCCGCCAATCCATAAATATAAACATTCCGACCCATTGCAAGACCAACTGACCATGGTGCTCGTGGATGGTATGTGCTGACCACCAATATATCACCATCAATTATTTGTGAGTAATATTTCTTAAATCCACTGGCAAATGTCATAATACCTTGAGGTAAAACAATGATACTTCTACCGTGTGCTTCAAGTGTTTCTTCCAATGAAGCTCTATCTACACCCTTTGCAAATCCACTGACAACAACTTCATAATTTTTCACAGCATTTTGAGCGATATTTTTTGTGAATTTTAGCGAAACATCAGTTGCTTTTCTTGAGCCAACTATTGCAATTGAAGGTTCCTTGAGTAAATTTTTGTTACCTTTAACATAGAGTAAGGGTGGAGAATATTTGAGTTTTAGATTGTTTTTTAATATTGGAGAATATTCATCAAAACTGAATGGGATCAAGTCAAAACCTTGGTTAAGTAAATCTTCCACCAGAAAAGAATAATTGGGAAGTTCTGTTTTAGCAGTATCAAGGTTGATCAATTCCTTTTGATTCAAATCAAATTCGTTTCGCCAATCATTTCTATCTAAATCAAAAAATTCTGCAAAAGTTATTTTCTTTTCCTGCAAAATATCTACGATCAAACGATTGATTTTTTCGGTTCGCCACCGTGGCAAATGGGCTAATGCCATCCAATATGCGTATTGTTGAATTTCATTCATTTAAATATCTCCACCTATGGTTTTTGCGATTACTAATGGAGCAATTTTCTCCGCTCCGATTTTTGTAAACATTTTTGCTATTTCTTTTAATGTTGCTCCGCTGTCGAAGATGTCGTCGATCAATAAAATTTTCTTTCCGCCAATTTCCGCTTCTGCTTCATAAGAAAAAACATCTTTCACATTATCCCGTTTCAACACATAATTCTGAAAGATTTTCTGGGGTTTAGTTTGATGAATTTTCTTTAATTCGTTGGAAAACGGAAACTTTAAAGTGTGAGCAATTTTATAGGCAAAATTTTTCACCAGATCACCGGATTCCGTTGGCGGAACATACACGACCAGATCGAATTTTTCATCTCCGAATTTATGTCTGAAAGCTCTTAAAGTCAAAACTAACAGATGATTCGGGAAATCTCCGCCATTCTCATACTTACAGCGATGAATAATTGCTCCCACATTGGAAAAACCATAATAGGAAGCTGCGATGCCGGTCACAATATTGGAACTGTTCGTTTCGACTTCCAATTCAGGATAAAAATTTTGCTGAAATCCTTGGATTCTTTCTTTCCAATGATCATTGGGAACATACTGCGGATTTCGATGCAAACAGTTATTACAATTATCACATTCCCCAACCGAATCATCTCCGAGATAACTACAGAGAAAATCCATCCTGCATTTTGTTGATTCGCAATAATCCACCATCTGCGAAAGCTCGTTCATCTTAAAATCACGAAGTTTCTCAAACGGTTCGATATCCAGTTTGGAAGCTCCGAATTGATACTCGTATTTTTTATCGCGACCATACATAACTTCTCTGATAATGCCCTGATCGATCAAATCTGCTCTGATCACCCGAACCTGCGTTTGTGTCAGATTTGTTTTTCTCATCAAATTCCATTCACCGAGCGGTTCTTTCTTCAATGCTTCGATAACTTTTTCATATTTTTTCAGCGAAGGACGGCTGTTCTTAATGAAATGTTCAGGCAATTCTTTATCTTCGGGATTGTACAGCAGAACAATATTTGTTGGAAGTCCATCGCGTCCCGCTCGTCCGATTTCCTGGTAATAATGAATAGGAGATTGAGGCATCTGCGTGTGAATGATAAAATGAATATCCGGCTTGTCGATGCCCATTCCGAGAGCATTCGTAGAAACGATACATTTCCAGCGATTTTCCTTCAACCCGTTCTCGATATCTTTGCGAGAATCGGAATCCAGACCTGCATTATAATTGGCGGCACTGATATTTTCCGATTGCAGCCAGGTAGCATATAAATCGGTATTCACTCTCGTTCCGGTATAGATGAGACCATTCCCTTCCTGTTTTTGTAAGAATTGAGCAAGCCAAGCCATTTTGGAAATTTCATCACCTACTTTCACGACACTCAAATAAAAATTCTTGCGCAGCAAATTTCCCCTGATCAGAGAAGTATTTTTACCGATCTGTTGGATAATATCATCAGAGACTTTCTGGGTTGCAGTAGCGGTCGTTGCCAGAACCGGAAAGTTTTCAGGAAGCAGTCGAACCAAGCTGATTATGCGTCTGAAAGCAGGTCGGAAATCGTGTCCCCAAACCGAAATACAATGCGCTTCATCTACCACGACCATCGACAAATTCATCTTCCGAACCGCTTCCAACCACTCAAGATTTTCCTGTCTTTCCGGAGCGATGTAGAGAATCTTTATTTTTCCGTTTACCGCTTTTTCGAGTATTTCCGTATTCTCTTCGTGTTCCTGTTCGCTGTTTATACATTCGCAGGCAATTCCGATGGATTTCAGATATTTTACCTGATCTCGCATTAAAGCTATTAAGGGTGAGAATATAATTGTCATTCCCTCAAATTGGGTTGCCGGATATTGATAGCATAACGACTTTCCAAAACCTGTTTTCTCGATCAAGACTATTCTCTCACCTTTCAGGATTCGTTCGATGGTTTTCCATTGATCGTCGTAGAAATGATGAATGTTGAATATTTTTTGAAGTTTTTGTTCCGCTTCAGTTCTGGGCATAATCATAGACTGTCCTATGTTTTTTGGCTTATTGTCACCTATAGTATTATTATAAGCTGTTGGAAATGACTTATAAATGTTTTTAAATATTGTGTCGGCTAACTTACGATTATATGCTTTATCATCAGTCATTATACTGCATAAAATTTCATATCCTGCATAGCTGCACAGTATATCGCTCATTTCCATAATGTTAAAATTATAATTATTAATCATGTTTTTATCCTACAACATTGATAAAAATGAAAAGGAGATATTCATCGTCAATAAAAAATAACTCATAATCTCATTATTATTTTTAAATCAGTTGTTAAATAGGCTTTATAGATGTTGCGTTTTCTTGCTGATGACGGCGTGTTTATTAATCCTGTTATACCTCCAGCAGTTCCGCCAAATGACTGTCTTGTCAGAACCAGTTTTATGGCTACTCATACTGACGAATAGCTTAATATTGCACTTGAAAAGTTTGAAAAAATAGGTGAAAAGTTAGGGGTGAATTTAAAAAAAGCTTATCTGCTGCTATGGTGTGCTGAGGAGTTGCCATCCGGTGAAACGATTTGTTATGTGTGTTTTTTAATAAGAATCCAACTTTTCTTTAGCTATTTGTTTGAATTTTTTATTCAATTGATCTTTAAAATCTTTTCCTACTTCATCAAATGTTTTTAATAACTCAGGAAAAGTGTTTTTCCCGCCTATAAAGTCCCAATATTCATCACCAACTAAAAAATCATTCGGCGAATCCATCATTCCAACTTCTGTAAAACGATGATATGGTTTAGGGTGATATGGATTGTATGGAAATGCCAGATATACATTGATAGGCATTCTTCTCCTCGCTACCCATTCTAATAATTTTGTTTTACTTTTTTCAAAGACGTCAATATTTGGTTTTACTGTTTTTATCTCAAAATAATATTCCTGTCCGTTCCTTTTCATATAGAAATCTGCAATGTTACCAGATTTTTGAAATTCTCCATTTTCTGCAGATGCATCTAATATTTCGTTTATTTCCTCTTTTATTTTAGCGACTCTATCCCCATTTCTAAGTTTTGAGACAATATTTGATATAACTGTTTTTTGCTCCCTTGAAATAGCACCTCCAACTCCATAATTTCTAAAAGCTTCTTCGGCTGTTTCAGATGCAATTATTACTGAAACATCTTCATAAATACTCATTCCAAGAGTTGTAGCCATAGAATGTATAAATGAATACGCTGCAATTTTTTCATTATCTTGAATAAGTCTTGCGAGAAATGGCATTGAAGTGGTCTCTCTGCCATAAGACTTGAGTTTCGCTTCTATTTTCTTTGATAGAAGTTCTTTTATCTTTTGTTTTTGATTGTTTGACAATGCCATTATTACTTTTCCTTCATATGAAATATTATTTCTGCATAAGCAGACCTATCTTTTTCAACACGATTTAAAACTGGTCTTTTATATTCATTAACAATTTTCATGTTAGATAGTTCAGCAATTTGTGGGTATAGACCATATTTATCATTGGCTACCAAAAACACATCATAATCTTGTTTCAAAAACTGTTTACAGTTATTCAAAACATCAGAAATACCTTTAATATAAGATTTTCGCGCTTCTAATCCTCGGCCTTTATATAAAAGACCAATCTCCAATTCATCCCTTCTTTCAAAGCCAAATAAATCATAAGCATAGGCATGTTGTTCATGATAATTAATTAAACCAACATATGGCGGACTTGAAAAGATACCGGCAATCTTTTTATTTTTAATTAACTTGCCAAATTCAGGATATCTCTCCTCTAGCTCTTGTACTATATTAATTGTTCTACTATCTCCCACTAAACATTTTTGGAAGGTATCTGTCCTAAGTTTATTAAATTGAATAATTCGTTTAATTGTGTCCTGTGTATATCTTTGCCACCAGCTTAATATTGAAAATAACGGCTTACATATCTTGCCATGCTTTTTACAATAATAGGTTGTGGTTACAGGCTCTTTTAGTGTTGCTAAGTCAGCATGAGTTGTTGCACGGCACGAGCGGACAGTGCGACTCAATACTAAAGCAAGGATTTTTTTTGTTTCCAAATTTCTAATTGATTTTATCTGTTGAAAAACAAAATCAATTTCATCTCTAACAACTTGCAGAAACCATTTATCTAGAAATGAATTATTTTTTTTCTGCTTTAATGAAATTTTGTAATTATCTACAAGCTTGTTGTAAATCTTCAAAAACTCATCGGATTTTTGTTTACCATATAATTTTTCATTTATTTCTTTTTGTCTGACTTTATACTTAAAATCTGGTGATGGAAAAAACTTGCCGTTAAATATTTTCAACTCATCTAATAATCTATTCTCAAAATTAACATTGTTTTTTTCTTTTTGAAATTTTTTCAGATTTTGCGTAATTATATCAGCAGTGTTTCTGACATCATTAATGTCATATTTTCCAACTTTAACATTACTTATAAAGGCGTTAAATGCAGAAACATCAATTCCGATCGAATGTAAATTTAATTCACTTGCCTGAACAAGAGTTGTCCCGCTACCGCAAAAAGGATCTAAAATAATATCACCTGCATTAAAAAATGATTTATTTTTAAAATTATCAGTATGCTGATCCAAAAAGTATTCAACGAGCTGCGGAATAAATTTTCCTTTATATGAATGCAATCTATGAACATGTTTTGTTGTTTCAGATTCTTTATATTCAGAAAAGGATAACTCCCAGTTTAAATCATTTCCCAACTGTTTTTTCCATCGGCCTTCTTTTGTCTCATAATGCAAATTGTAATATTCTTCTAAATCATTCCTATTGACAAAAGCATTACCATTGTCTCCGTTTTTAGGTATTCTTCCATATTGAATTAAATATGATATATTTGATGGAGTAACGTTTTTGCCTATATATTTAGATGCCCAAATACTTGCATCTTTTATTGTCATCAAATCTTGCATTTTTGACTTTTCCTTAATTGCTAAATTTATTTTTGTCTTTAAAGCCTAGCAACATTGATAAAAATGAAAAGGAGATATTCATCGTCAATAAAAAATAACTCAAAGTCTCATTATTATTTTTAAATCAGTTGTTAAATAGGCTTTATAGATGTTGCGTTTTCTTGCTGATGACGGCGTGTTTATTAATCCTGTTATACCTCCAGCAGTTCCGCCAAATGACTGTCTTGTCAGAACCAGTTTTATGGCTACTCATACTGACGAATAGCTTAATATTGAATCAAGTTGGGCACGCTCGGGAATGACATCCCTTTTAACTTCTGGTTACCAAGCCGCAGCTTGGTAACCCATAACCCATTTTCACTGTCCCCTGCTTCCGCCAACTGATAGTGCCATATGGCAGTAAAGTAGCTTTTTCTATTTCTTTAATAATCTTCAAACAGGCATAACCCCCAAAATTCGATGAAGATTCTCTGGATAGTGCATGAATAAAGTGTTTGCGGAGAATTCTTCGCGGAAAATTACTTTTAGAAAAACTGTTAATTTGTATCTATCCTTGCTGTTGTCACCCTGATCCGCCAGCTGGCGGATTGGGCGTAATGAAATGAAGACCAGTCGAAGGGTCTGTCCCACTTCGCACTTCGAGAACCTCAGTGCGACAGTGCTTTTAACTATTATGGTTATTTCTTTCTTTTACTATTTATACGGATGATATTCAATAAGTTTTCCTTAAAGTGTCATGAATATGAAAAATTTTGAGGGTATGCCAATTTAATAATCTTCAAAATCTTGACACAAAATAAATTCATTTTGACGTCAATCCCTATGAGCAAAAATATACTGATTATTAATGGACCAAATCTTAACTTTCTGGGAAGACCTGAAATGAGCATTTATGGGAAAGAAACGCTGGCTGATCTCCATTCAATTATCTATCAATGGATAACAAATGCGGAGTGGCAGGCGCGGTTTTTCCAAAATAATAGCGAAGGCGAAATCATCGATTATATTCAGAATAATTTTGAATGGGCTGACGGCATGGTTATCAATCCTGCTGCCTTTTCCCACACCAGCATCGCTATTTACGACTGTATCAAATCCATCAGCTTACCATCCATAGAAGTACATCTCTCCAACATCTATCACAGAGAGGAATTCAGACGAATTTCTATAACAGGTCTCGCTTGCGAAAAAATTATTGCGGGCTTAGGAGTACAGGGATATATCGAGGCACTGGAAGATCTTAAAAAAATTCTTAAATGAACCCTTCCAGGGCATTGATTGAGATTTACGATCTTTTGTACGACCGCTACGGACCTCAGTATTGGTGGCCCGGAGAAACTCGTGATGAGATTATTATCGGAGCAATTCTTACACAGAATACCAATTGGAAAAACGTAGAAAAGGCAATTGAAAACCTTAAATCTAAAAACCTGCTTACGCTCACCGCATTGAGAAATGCAGAAATTAAAGAAATCGCACAATGCATTCGTCCTTCAGGTTATTACAACCAAAAGGCAACTCTCTTGCAGGAAATTGCTAAATTTTTTCACGAAAATGGTTTACAAAGCTTGGGTGCTCTTTCGATAGCAAATATGCGTAAGGAATTAATTACGCTGAAGGGTATCGGTCTGGAAACTGCGGATTCAATTCTTCTTTACGCCTTTGAAAAACCAGTCTTTGTTATCGATACATACACAACAAGAATATTTCAGAGATTAGGATTTTTTCCTGATGGCATTTCGTATGATGAAGCACAGAATTTTTTCATGCAAAATCTTCAAGAAAATATTGAATTATTTAACGAATTTCATGCACTATTTGTGCGTCATGCAAAAGAATATTGCCAGAAAAATCCGTACTGTGCAAAGTGCGTCCTATTAAAGAAATGTAAATTTGAGAATAAAAATCATGATCTCAACAAAAAACAGTAAATCGAAAAAGATACGGCACATCTTTATTGTATCTGACGCAACAGGTTCCACCTGCGAAATGGTCGTCAAAGCTGCACTAAGCCAATTCAGAACGACCGATGTACACCTTCATAGAGTTCGTTATGTTAGGACAGAAAAGGAAATCAGAAATGTTGTTCAGGAGGTAATGGAAGTTGATGGGATCATTGCTTATACTCTTGTTTCCAACGAGCTCCGTGATCTCATTTTTGATGAAGGAAGAAAGTGTGCAGTGCCAACGATCGATGTGATGGGTCCCCTACTGAGCAGATTTACAGAATATTTAGATATCTCCCCTATGGCAATACCTGGTATGTTCCGCAGTCTGGATAAAAATTACTACCAACGCATCGAGTGTATCGACTTTGCTGTTAAGCATGATGATGGGAAAAAAACCGGCGACCTGTACAAAGCCGATATCATAATTGTCGGTCCCAGCAGAACCTCGAAAACTCCTATCAGCATCTATCTTGCGTATAGGGATTATAAGGTTGTTAATATTCCGATGATAGTTGGAATTGACCCAGCTGAGGAGCTTTTCCAAATTGATCAGAATAAAATCGTTGGTCTGACCATCTCTCCAAGCCGCCTGAAAATCATTCGGGAAGTGCGTGCGAGCAGATATACGCATATCCAGCTCTCGGAATATATCGATCTTGAACTTATCAGAAGAGAGTTGAAAGAGTGCATGCAGATATACAACAAACATAATTGGAAAATTGTTGATGTGACTTCAAAATCTATTGAGGAAGCAGCTACAGAGATCATGCGTTTATTTGGTAACAGAAAATTTGACAGCACGCATGTTAAAAAATTGAGTGACCACGATGGTTAGAATTACAAACAGCTTCTTGATGGTGATTTTTATTTTGTTCCTGACTACGGGATGTACTTCAAAATTTGAAAAAGCGCAAAGAGAAAAACAGGAAGACGTTACGCTCGCTGTTTCTGAAAAAACATCCTCCCATCTAACATCTCTTATGACTTCACTTCTTGATACCATTCAGAAACCATCAGAAGTTACAGTCCAAAATTTTCAGCTACTATCCGAACAATTTCCTGAATTTTCTGCTTTGTTCCTTTTTAACAACGATCTCGAACTTCAGAGAAAATATCCCTCAAATGTCAATCCTGACGATGTGATCGAGAACTGCCTTACCATTCAAAACAGAAAAAATATCTCATCAATAACCAAACCTTTTATAGGACACTCCCTTCATAAAAATACTGATGTCTATATCTGCATCATCATACCATTCATCACAGATGATCAAGCTGATCGTGATATTCTGATAGTTTTGGTTAATACTGCTGTGCTCTTTTCAAAAATTGAACGGGAACACATAGTACCTTATCCTTATTCGCTTATCGTTATAAATGATCAACAGGATGTTGTGTATGATTCTGACCCGATGAGGATTGGAAAAGATTTCCTTACAAAAATGGATTCAAATGAATACTATCTGGCATTGAAAAATCTCTTTAATATGATGACGGAAAATGCCAGCGATCACTTCATAACTAACATCGAAGAAAAATCAAGAAATCTCAGAAATATCTATTCATGGAATACAATTCGGGCTTATGATGAGACATTTTATATTACACTTGTCCGGAATCTGAGAAAAAGCACTAATAAGCAGTCCAAAGATGTATATCTGCTTTCTACGCTCCGCAGTTATGCAATCCAAGACACACTCATTGACCCCATTATCGAGGAACAATCTGAAGATATCGAAAAACTTCTTAAATATATGTATGACCAGAATCCGGAAGTATATTCCATTCAACTGGCTGACACGACAGGAACTATAATAAACGGATGGCCTCCGTGCAATTCCACAATTGGATATTGCAATTCTCAAAAACTAAACAAACCCTTTGATGCTGCACTCGATCAGGTCATTAATTCGAAGCAGGAGAATATCATTCATGCACCTCTATTTGAGGGAGGTGAAGGGAGAATAATTTTTATTCCGGTGCTCGTACACGAAGACCTGTACGGTGTGTTGATAGCTATCGAACCAGAAAAAAACTAATATGATCACAATAAAAAAGGTAGAGACAAAAAAGGACTGGAAAAAATTTATTGATAAGATACTATTTTTTTAAAAAAATGAGTTTTGAAAAAGATCACTTCCCAAGTGGGGAATTTTATAGATATTTCTTTTTATAAACAGTAGTAGATTGTTTTAAAAAATATTTTTCTTTTGCGTTCTTTGCGTCTTTGCGAGAATTTCTATTTTCACGACAACTTGTTGGTAAGTGTGGAATCCTAAGCGCCTAATAATACAATTTCTGTCCCGGATAGATGAGTACAATATTCTGTCCATTACTCTTTTTTGCTTTGAGATCATTCATCTGGATCAGCTTTTGAGACGATACTCCCAGCTTCGAAGAAATTGAGGAAAGTGTATCACCCTTTTTCACTACATAATATTTCTGATGATTGGTCTTTGGGGAGAACAAGTTCAATTTTTGTCCGGGATAGATCGTTGTGGATGCCAATCCATTTATGCTCATAAGTTGCGATACAGATGTACTATAACGGGATGCAATGATCCACAGATTCTCACCGCTTTTTACGACATGCTCGGAGAAATATCCGTTATTCTTTTCCATGAACTGCTGCTCAATGCGTGCAACTTCATCCACATTCGGGATTGAATTATTAGGAACAAGAACAGTAAATTTCCCGGGGCTTATGACGACATCATTTATAGGTGAATGGGTGTAATTATTTCTTTTATAAATTTTCAGCCAAGGATTCAACTCCCACACCTCACGAATAACAGTTCCCTGCGCCTTTGCCCAATCATCGAGCTTATAATATCCTTCCAAAACCAATGGGACTATACGGCAGGATTCATAAATACTCGGCTCTTTTTCAAAAGGTTTTGTAAATATTTTACTCTCATTTTCTACAATGTATTTAACTGCAAGAGTTCGCCATACATAGTCATCGGTTTCTGCTTTTCTCTGTATCAAACTGAAGAAATCTTTACCACCCTGTTCATCTATCGCTTTGGTGATATTGCTCAAACCCGAGTTAAAGGCACAGATTGCAAGCAGGATATCCGGTGCTCCCCTATTTGTAAGCGCTTTAAAACTCCAGCTCAAATATTCGCACGCTGCTCTGGTCGATGCAAAAATATCTCTACGCTGGTCAACGAATTGGTTCATCTCAATGTCATAATATTTTGCAGTGGATTTCATAAACTGCCAGAATCCGGTTGCACCAGCCGAAGAGTGTGCCAAAGGACTCAGATAACTTTCTGCAACTGCAAGATATTTTAAGTCATCATTCAGTTCATATTCAGCAAGAATTTCTTCGATTACGGGAAAATATTTTGTGGTGCGTGGGATGTATTTGTAGGCAAATTTGAGCTCTGCCTGATACCAGTAATGAAATTTCTGAAAGATTCGATCGTTCGTGAGATCAAACTCATATCCTGCGTAATAGAGCGTATCCGGGAAATCAGTTTGCTTTTTTATGCGTGTGGCGCTGCCCAGAAAGGCAACTGAATCCTTAAGTGTTAATATCTCTTCATACAGGGAATCAACCTGTATTTGATAGTCATAATTCTGCTGCCTTAAACTATCAATCTTGTCCTCATAATGGTTGGTCTCGTAGGGTTGATCAACTGCTATTTGCGGCTCGGGTGCAGTTGCACAGCTAACAGCAGTAATGATAATTGCGAAAATTAATATATATTTCATCATATTATAAAAGAAGCCATCCGCGTTGAGCGAATGGCTCATATTAAATATTTTGGTTACTTATTCTGAAATTGCTTCGGTTGGGCATTCCGGAATACAGACACCGCAATCAACGCATTTATCTGCATCGCATACTGCAATGTCGTCTTCGATAGAAAGGGCTTCTGTAGGGCAAACATCAACGCATACACCACAACCAACACACTTTTCTTTATCGATCTTTACTGCCATGGTTTCCTCCACGAATTATTACATTTCATTTCTATATTTTGTTCAAAATATTTTACCCTCAATATTCTAATCAAGTTTTTTATGCAATGAAAAAAAGTTTTCTGCATTTCCAGTAGTTTGCTGAGCGATCTCATTGGGACTTTTCATCTTGATCTCTGCAATGTGCTGAATAATGTATTCAATATATTCGGGCCTGTTCCTCTTTCCACGATAGGGATATGGAGTAAGGAATGGGGCATCTGTTTCCACAAAATATCGATCATCGGGAACATCCCGAATAATACCATAATAATGTCCCCTATCAAATGTGACCGATCCTGTGAACGAGATATACCATCCCTGCTTTAGAACCTCCAGAGCAAAATTATAATCTCCGGAAAAACAATGAAACACAACACGTTCCGGCTTGTGCTTTTTCAGAATTGCAAAGGTGTCCTCATGAGCATTTCTGTCATGAACAATGATAGGTAATTTTCTTTCAATGCCGATTTTGAGCTGTGCCTCAAATACTTTTTTTTGTACTTCTTTCGGACTCAGATTCCGATAATAATCCAGCCCGATCTCACCAAGTGCTACGATTGTTTTGTCTTCTAACAATGAACGCAATTTCTCTTCATCATAGGAGGTCGCGTCATGTGGATGCCAGCCGGCTGTTGCAAAGAGATTTTTATATTTCCTCGCCAGTTCTAGCGCCTTTTTTGAAGTGGCTTCATCGGTTCCTACATTGATAATCGCTTTGACACCTTTTTGAAATGCATGCTGTATAACTTCATCCCTGTCCTTATCATAGGAATCAAAATGCAGATGAGCATGCGTGTCTATGAATTTCATGTTCCGATTTCCTTTTTGACTGTACTCACAATTCCGTTGAACGTATCCATTTCATTGATCTTCACATGTAGCTTTGCGTAATAAAACATTTCTTTGGCTACACCCAATTTCTGGAGTTTTACATGATCTTTCTCGGTAGTGATAATTGAATCTATATTCTTTTTCTTTACCGTATCTAAAATGGAAGTAATATCATTTTCCGAAAATTCATGATGGTCCGCAAATTTGTAATGATGAACAAACCTCAAACCCAATTCCGTAATACTCCTCTCAAAGGATGTTGGATTACCGATCCCCGACAGTAAGAAAATTTTTTTTCTGTCAAATGCTGAGAGCTTGCACTGTTCTAAATTACTATAGCGAACAAAATTTTCGATCTGATATGACGTACTGAAAAGAGGTGTGGAATATTTCTTGAATATCTTTGGAATGCTAACTTCACCCGATATATCATTAAGCACAAAGCAATCAGCATATTTCATTGCACTCTTTGGCTCACGAAGCATACCAGCCGGCGTGAGGAATCCGTTTCCAATTGGATTCTTCCCATTAAAAAGAAGAAAATCAAAATCATGACGCACCTTGAGATTTTGAAAGGAATCATCCAGAATCACGACATTTGGGTGTATTTTTTCTTCCAGAAACTTTATCGCTGCTTTTCTATTCTTTCCTACAATGACGGGAATTCCTCTCAGGTTCTGTGCGATAAGTAGCGGTTCGTCTCCTGCATTCTGAGTCTCTTCAAACAGATGATCTTCGTCAGAAATGAGCTTTATCATATTTTCATAAGCACCTTTGTAGCCGCGGTGAGAAACTGCAACCTTCAATCCTTCTTCTTTCAACGCGATTGCAAGCAGAATTGTAAAAGGAGTTTTCCCATTACCGCCAACTGTGAGATTGCCCACTGAAATCACAAAAGTATTCGCTCTATATTGATGAAATATTCTCAATTTATAGAGTGCTCTCCGGCAGATCAGGATGAGAGAAAAAAGAAAAGCAAAGGGTAAAAAGAGATATGAGAGAATGCTTCTCTTTACCCAATGCTTTTCAATAAATGAGTGAAAAGTCATTATTAGTCGAATTTTACTTGTGGAGTTTCTTTTTCGCTTTCGTCGATCTTATAGAGCGGTTCCTTTTCAAAATTGAACATACCTGCAAAGATATTGTTCGGGAAGATCGAGATGTTCTTGTTGAATATCGTAACTGCTCCATTATAACGTCTTCGTGCGACTGCGATTCGATTTTCCGTTCCTGCGAGTTCATCCTGCAGTCGAATAAAATTCTGGTTCGCTTTCAGCTCGGGATAGTTCTCCACAGTTACAAGCAAACGTGACAGCGCCCCTGTGAGCTGATTATTAGCAGTGATCGCTTCCTGGCGAGTTTCTGCCTTGCCCACACTGGCTCTTGCGTTCGTTACCTGAATAAATACATCCTTCTCGTGAGAGGCATATCCTTTCACGGTTTCAACAAGATTGGGAATGAGATCGTAGCGTCTCTTCAGCTGATTTTCAACCTCAGCCCAATTATTTTCCACATCTAACTGCTCCTGCACAAAGGAGTTGTATTTTCCTTTGACATAAGCATATACAGACACCGCAAGAATTGCCAGAATGGCAACTATAATAATTGCGATAACGTATCCTTTATTTTTCATGTATCCTCCGATTTATTAAGGTATTTCCTTTAATATTTCTTCTGTTGCTTTTTTCAACTGAACATCATCATCTGCAATTTTTCTTGAGATCATATTCTTTTTTTATATCTCTTTAAATCTCTATAAAAATTCTCACGATTACCCAAAGCAATAAGAATTCTTGATTCTTTATTCCATTTATATGCTAATAGATACAGGTGTTTACCTACTCTGAATTTATATACCCAAATGTCAATCAAATCTCCCTTTTTTTGTTCCCCGATATTAGGATTCGTTATAATCTCTTTTACTGTTTGGTCACTGCCACGCTTCCCGAAATTACATTCAAAACTTTGAACGGAAATCTCAACTTCGATTCACTACAAATCTTCGATACTAAAACAAGCGTGGAGTGACTTGTTAAGCGATTTAATTATTTTTCAAACGAGCACCAAACCCGAGCATACCACAAAGTTACAAAACGCTCAACCAGTTTTTTTTGATTTTCCAATTGAAAAATCATTCAATCGAACATAAGAATAAAAGAACCTGAAAATGTAACACTCTTTAATGATTTATTCAATCTCTATAAATGTGGTTAAAGCTTGAATTAGATCTTCTCGATTGTAATCTTTTGAATACATTGGATATAAACACACCTTACCATCTAAAATAGCAACAGCAAGTTTATTATCTTTTGAAATATCGGAGATTGCAATATCATTCAATTTTTCTAAATTTGAACCGTCAATGTTTATTTTAAATCTACTTACGCGTGAACTACTGGAAGTGCTTTTCATAATATCATAATCAGGTATGTATGAGATAAATATGATTTTATCATTTTTTGTGCAAAATTGCTCATAGATTTCTTGGTCTTCCGAAGCAGTATAAATTATTTTTCTATCTTTTCCATCGATATTAACAATTTCAATTGTTTTCCCCCAACCCCGTCTTTCTTCAAAATTTCCTTCACCAATAAACGAAATTTTATTCCCATCAGAAAGATAGGAAGGACTAAAGGCTTTTTCTTTTATAATTATTGTTGCTTTGTTTGAATTGATATCGACCAAATAAATACCTTGATTATAATAATATGAACTAAATACAAATGACTTGCCATCAGGTGATATACAAGATTTAACAATGCTAAAAGAAAGTCTAGAAGGAGAAGGAAGATTGTGTGTTAATTCAGTTTTATCATTTGTATCTAAATCTATAAGTATGCTTCCAATTACCATTTTTTTATCGTTCTTTGAGATACTTGGTCTTCCCCAACTATGTTGAAGAATTAATTCAGCCTTATTATCTTTTATATCCATACAATAAATTGATAAGTGAGGTGGACTATAGCCACCTTTTGATCCTGTGGGATCCATTACAAAATATATTTTCTCTTCATCAAAAGAAAAAATTGGATCCATAGAATGTCCTTTTTGGGTTAAAGGTCTTATGCCTAATCGCTCCTTAATAATTGGAATTGATTCTATTTCTAGATAATATTTATCACTTTTAGAATAATTCAATGAATTAATAAACGCATTTGCCATATTACTTTTATCATAATCGTCCATTTTATAATAAAAGTAACCTAATCTATAATGAAATTCAGGATTTTCAGGTGATGTTTTAATTGCATAAAGGATATGATCAACTGCAGGCCGCCAATATTCTTTAGAAGCAAAATATTCTGCTCTTTCAGAAAATCTGTTTGAAGATTTCGATAAACCAGATTTTATTGCCATATCATATTCTTTTAAAGCACTTTCTTTGTCACTAAAATTGTCGTATTTTAAGACACCTAATAAATAATGTGCATCCGCATTTTGTGGTTCTTCAGAGATTGCTTTTTTAAAACTTTCTTCTGCTTGTTTGAAATCTTCAATTTCAATAAACTGTTTCCCCTTTTTAATATTAGGATTTTCACCACAAGCTAATATTAATAGAAAACAAGATAACATTAGCACTCGAACTACATAAAATGAATTTTTCATTTTTCCTCCTATTTTTTTGTTTTTCATTTTAAAACTACTAATAACTTTTAGATGACACTATTTTTATTTCGCTTAAAGCTTTATCCAGTTCTGCAAGTTGGTTTTTTCTAAGTTTCTTCTTCTGTCGAGCAAACAATGATGTCTGTAAAACTTGAATCTCAGAAGGATTATTTGCTGAAATCATAAGGTGTCAAATCCTGATTTTTTGCTTGTTTTTTTCCAATAAGAATATCTTTTATAAATGAGAAAGGCAAATCTTCATTTTCTTCTGCTATTTTTCCAATAGTTGCCCAGAATTCAATTTGTCCAGCTAAAGATCGTTTAAAAATATTGGAATTAATTTTTGCAGATTGAGCTAATTCGTTAGAAATCTTTACTGCTATTGACATATTAATCACCTCTTAAAAATATTAATTTTATAAACCACTTGATTATGAAAGTTTCATTTTATGTCAAGAAGTTTCTGTTTGAAACTATATAATACTAAACGAATAACGAAGAATCTATTCATAAAACTCAACTATTCATAATCATAGTTAGTGATAGTTTATGTTTTCCGATTCAACCAATTCAACTACTTAAACTCTTTCTTAAGTTCCTCAATCGCTCTTTTTAACTGAACATCATCATCTGCAATCCTTTGCTCGTAGGTTATTTCCAGATAGATATCAGGTGTTGCTCCGGTTCCTTCCATATTTACATCTTCTGCTGTGTACCAACCGGTGACTGGCATACGCATGCTCGAACCATCCATAAAACTCACATGTCCTGTCCCTATAACTGATCCGCTTGTAGGCATACCGACGACTTTTCCAAGCTTGAAGTGTTTATATATATTCGGAAAGATCTCTGCATCAGAAAAGGAGTTTTGATTGATGAGTAAAATTGTTGGTTTTGTCCATGTATTTCCTGGGAAGGGCTGTTTTTCGGCATTGAAGATCCTGTTCGTTGTGAATGCATAGGGCTTTTTTGTTAGGAGTTCGATCAGCCAGTCATGTATCCAGCCGCCCGGATTATTCCGCACATCTATTATAAGCGCATCCTTTTGCCAGTTATTCGCGAAGACATCCTGTACAAAATCTTCATACGAACTCCATCCCATATGTCTAATGTGGGCATAGCCGATCTTACCGTTTGTCAGTTCATTTACAATGTCTTTTCGCTCTTCAACCCATGTATCATAGTTCATCATGCTGTTCTGCCACCAGGAAAGCCCTTTGAACTCAACCGTTGCAATGCTATCAGGTGTTTGAACTTTCAACGTTATTTTATCATCGATTTTGTTAAAGAATAAGGGTTTTATAGAAGTGTCTTCGGTGATCTCTACTCCATCTACTTCCAGAAGCACATCACCAGCTTTGATATTATAGGGTTTATTTAATTTTGATTTTCTATATATTTCTTTGAACTTGATACCTTTTTTAGGAATGTCATTATAATCAAGCACAAATCCGCCATAAGCAATATCATGTTGAGGGATGGGATTGTCGTTTCTTGCATAAAAACCCGTATGTGAGGCATTTACTTCACCCATCATTTCAGAATATATCTCACCCATGATCTGCGGCGAGTAGGCATAATCCATATAAGGAGCGTACTTCTTGAATGCCTTGTCCCAATCAATGCCATGCATATCTGGATCATAAAATCCTTTTTCAAATGCCTTCCACGCTTGTTCAAACACTGATTTATTCAAAGCCATAGTATTATATACATACTTGAATTCATTCTCAAGAGTTTCCTTTGTGCCGCTGGTAGTGATCTTTTTTAGAGATTCTGATTCAATGCAATAGAAACAGTCATTTTTCTCATTATATATCATGTGGCGTGGACGGGATAGGAATGTGGTGATCTCCTCGTCCTTTTTGCCTTCGTAATCAACTTTTCTCAAGGTATACACATCATCTTCTGAGTTGTTTATATAATACAGAGTGCTATCTTTATCGGTTGCAATAAGGTAGTTTTCTCCCTGCTTGGAGGTGATCACGGAAACTCTGCGATGGATATCTTCCATATCGATTGTGATGACTACATCCTCATCGGCATCTTTCTCATCATCCTCTTTATCAGCATCCTTGTCTTCATCCTTTGACTCTTTATCCTTATCCTTTTCTTCCTCATCCTCATCTTTGGGATTTAGAATCTCTTCCCAGTAATCTTTATAATCCCAGAAATCCTCTTTTGCATGGAGCTCCATTCGACAGATATCCTGATTTCTGTTGAAGAAAACATAGGCGCCCTGCTCACCCCAGATTGGCGAGCGCATGTTTCCCTGATACGGATAAAGCGCAGTTTCCTCTTTTGTTTTAAAATCATACAAATAAAGTATTTCACCCCATGTGCCGGGAGTGAGGGCAAAATAGAGTGCATATTCGTTATCAGGGCTAACAGTGAACTTTGAGCTAACAACCTGATCAACTATGAGTGGTTGCACTTTATCTTTTTCGGGTTCGATCAGTGCAATATTCTGTTTTGCTTCTTCCTCAGAATACTCGACGATCAATCCAACATCTTCTATATAATAAATTTCATTAATATAGGCATTTTTAAACCATGAAATGTATTCAATCTTTTTAGGTTCTGTTATGTTTAGTTTATATAATTGTGTTTTACCTATATCATAACTAGTGAAATATATCGTCTGATCATCATCGGCAATTGCAATGCTCTCGATCCCTTTTTGGTCTTTGGTCAACTGCTTGACCTCTCCGCCCTTTTCAGGCATTGCAAAAAGATCAAATTTGTATGTGAAAGCAACCATTTTCCCATTTGATGAGACCGAAAAATCTGTTGCCTGATTAATATACTTCTCAGTGATCTCAAAGCTCTCAAGAAAATCCTGCTTGATCTCGATCGGTATTTTTTTTATCTTCCCAGACTTCGCACTATAAGACCATAATTCATCAAAACGCTTGAAAACCATATTATCATTCTGGTGCGCAATGCAAAGTTGTGTTGCTGACCAGTAATCAAAATCTGTGAGCTTTTGAGGATTGAAAAAGTCCATATCTTCCGCAAAATAAATCTGAAAAACCGCTCTGTTATCCTTCACGAAATCAGCGCCGACAAAATAAACTCTGTCATTTATATATGAGTACACCGGATATTTTTCTGTATATTCTGTTTTTGTAAGCTGGGTGTAAGATTTATTTTTTATGTCATACTCCCATATCTGACCATTAATGCTTCCTATGTATCTTTCACGTGTGTTAGACCCTCTGTTGCTGAAAATGATCTTTTTATTATCAGGAGAAAGTTGTGCAAGACTGCTTCCAATTTCAGTGATAATGGTCGGATGAGTACCGTCGAGAGGAACTTCCATAAAATTTGTTCCATTGGGCAGTTGGTATCCGGTTGCAAGAAGTTTTTTCCCATTCTTGAACCAATCGACAACTGTGAGTCCTTCTTTGGAAATACATTTTGCTTCACCACCCTCTGCAGGGATGAGGTAGATTCCCCAAAATCCGTCACGATTGGAATTGAAAGCAATGGTCTTTCCATCTGGGGAAAAAGCAGGATTGGTATCATTTCCTTTTGAGACGGTTAATCGTTTTGCTTCACCACCTTCAAATGGAATAGTCCAGAGATCCGACATATAGGAAAAACAAACTGTGTTCCCATCAGGTGAGATTGCAGGTTTCTGCATAAAGTGGGGTTCGAGTGCAAAGAGTGAAGTGCTCATCAATAAGATGGCGATAAGTACTACGATTTTTTTCATGGTATCTCCCCTGAATTTTTTAGCTGCATTTTGACCATCCGCAGATCGGACAGGTTTTACATCCTTCTTTAAATTCCAGCGTTGCACCACATTCAGGACACATCGAGCCAACCGGTGAGGTTTCATCAAAGGATGGACTTTCTGAAATGACTTTTAACTGATCTTTTCCGACAGCTTCTTTAGTGCGTTTCAATCCGTTTCCATCCTGTTCGAGGAATTCAATAAGCGCATTTGCAATCGCATCCGCACAGGAATGTATCTTTTTACCTTTTGACCACATCGGTGCAGGGCATCGGATTAGTCGAAGCTGTTTTACGATGGATTCCACTTTCACGTTGGAGCGAAGCGCAAGTGATATCAGACGGGCAATGGCTTCGAGTTGGGCTGAAGCACATCCGCCAACCTTACCCATTTGCGTAAAGACCTCGCAGGGTCCTGTTTCATCAATATTAATGGTCACGTATAGATGTCCACAACCGGTATTTACCTTCTTTGTTACTCCAATCGTAGTTTCCGGACGATGACGCGGTTCGATCCGTGTTCTATCATGTTCACGCATTTTTGTACCGACAGTGAGCACCTGCTCGTCCCGGCTCCCGTCTCGATAGACAGTGACTCCCTTGCATCCAAGCTGGTACGCAAGCATATAGGAAGTGTAAATATCCTCTTTTGTGGCATAGTTCGGGAAATTGATCGTCTTGGAAACTGCATTATCAACATACTCCTGAAATGCTGCCTGCATTCGTATGTGCCATTCAGGTGTAATATCATGAGCTGTGACAAAGATGCGTTTTACATCATCAGGAATTTCATCGATATCTTGAAGAGAGCCCTTTTCCGAGATCTTCTCCATTAATTCTTTAGAATAGAATTTTTGTTCCTTTGCCACTTCTTCGAAATACTTATTCACGTAGAGCAGCTTCTCGCCGTCCATGACATTTTTGGTATATACCAGTGAAAAGATCGGCTCGACACCGCTTGATGTATCTGCGATCATGCTTATAGTTCCTGTGGGTGCAATGGTCGTTGTAGTAGCATTACGAATTCCCTTTTCTTTGATCTCAGCAATAAGCCCATCCCAATTCAGCCTATAACCTTCTCTGGAAAATGTACCTTTTTTGTATATGCTCTGGTTAAAATTTGGGAATGAACCTTTTTCCACAGCGAGCTGCATAGAGCGTTCTTTTGAGTAGTAATCAATGAATTCCATGACTTCTCTGCCGACATCAACAGCTTCATCCGAGCAATAAGGAATGCCAAGCAGAAGGAGCAGATCCGACCAACCCATTATGCCCAATCCGATCTTTCGGTTCTTCTTGACCTGTTTCTCAATTTCCGGTAAGGGAAATGCCGAACGGTCAACGACATCATCAAGAAAATCTGTAGCAGTATATACTGTTTCTTTTAGAAGATCCCAGTTTATTGCCCCGTCCTTAAGCATCATAGCAAGGTTGATAGAGCCGAGGTTACATGCTTCGTTAGGAAGTAGAGGTTGCTCGCCGCAGTTGTGAACCACAAGACCATTGGCAATAAAAGAGTGTGTTTCTATATTTTTAATGTCATAAACTTTTTCCATACCAAGTTTTTTCATAGAAATTATTTTGTCAGTAAAATTTTCTGAGTAGTAATTCTTTGATTTTAGAAGGTTTATTTTTTTCTCATTTTTGCTGCACAAAAATCCAATTTGCTCTAAGTATGTCAGAACCGATTTCTTGCTGATAACCAGTTCATACAAAATTCCATCTGCTTCGTATATTTTTTCCCTTCCAGTAATAGTGATATAGGAAAAAGCTTTTCTTGCAGGACGACTTCTATCATAAATTTTGGAACAAATATTGAACTTAAGAAGAAGTAATTGGGTCTGATCTAACAATGTTCTGGATTTAGATGTTAGACGAATTTCGGCAGATTTATCTTTAACAAAATTAACATAACCATCTGCACTAAAAATGCCTTTTAAGAATCCTTTTGCCAGAGACATATCTCCAAATAAAATCGAGGAAGGAACTTCTTTTGTATCGGCTTTGCAAATCTTAACACCAAGTTCTTTAAATGTTTCTACAAATTTTGGGCTGTGATAAGAAAGATGATAGACGTTGCTTTCTCGTTTTAATGGTTTTATTTCCGAATTTAGGTGATAAAGTTTATTGATTTTAGGTGTTAAATATTCCATTATCTCTTTGTCAGAACCACCAAAGGTAAATCCCACTCTTGCATTTTTCCCTTCAGATAGCCATCCATCGCCAACAAGCCAACCAAGAATCTCGCCCAGTTCAATGTCGTTCTTATTTTCGGTGAAATCAATATTTCCATTATAAACAAATATCGTATCATCACTTGATATTTCAGACGCTGGTTTCCAACCAGGCTTTGTTAGAATCTTATGGTCAGGCGTAACTTTTATTCTCAAGCCTTTTTTTGTTTTTAATTCAAAAACTTCTTTCTCACCAGTAAAAATAATTTCAGTTGGGGCAGCGAGTTTAATCCCTTTTCCATTTTCTGCTCTCAAATCAACATATATTTTGATATTTTTACCCACTAAATTTTCAATTTTCTGATATCCATTTTGGGCAAGGACTAATGTATCGCCTGTTATACATGGATTAGTTGCTTCTATTTTCCCAACTTCAGGTGTAGGATTATATCTATCTAATCTATCAATAAAAACAATTCCTGGCTCGCCATTTTTATGAGCCATTTCAACAATAAATTCGAACACATCCCGGGCTTTCATACGCTTTTTGATCTTACCCGAATGAGGAGCAATGAGTTCATATTCCTCATTATTTTTCACTGCATCCATAAACGCTTCAGTAAGCCCGACACTTATGTTGAAGTTGGTAAGTTCTGTGTTTTTTTCTTTTGCCTTGATAAAATCTATGATATCAGGATGGTCAACATTGAGGATCGCCATATTGGCTCCACGTCTCGTCCCACCCTGTTTCACTGCATCTGTGGCAGAATTAAAAACCTTCATGAAGGTGATCGGACCACTGGAGACTCCGCTGGTTGATCCTACACGAGCATTATGTTCACGTAATTTTGAAAAGGAAAAGCCGGTTCCACCACCGCTTTTATGAATGAGAGCAGCATTCTTCACTGCGGAGAAGATGCTTTCCATACTATCCTCAATCGGCAATACAAAGCATGCAGAAAGTTGCTGAAGGTCATTGCCGGCATTCATAAGAGTGGGCGAATTGGGCAAAAAATAACAGTTATTCATGAGATCGAAATAACGCTTTGCTTTCCCCTTATCTCCGCCTGAAATATTGTTACTCACGCGTGTGAGCATCGCCTTTTCGTCCTCGATAATATCACCCATCCGGTCTTTTTTTAAATATCTTTTTTTCAGCACTGCTCGAGCATTATCAGAAAGCTCCATTGAAATCCTCCGTGATTTGATTCAGCATCCTCTATCAGTTGATCTTCAGGATGGTGTAATTTGAAAAGCACAATTTTTTTACGTCAATTGCTTTGAAAAATTTTTTAATATTCCGCTCCCTCTCGTGCAGAAATACCATTCGCGAAATAATGTTTGATCTCTTTCATCTCGGTAACAATATCTGCGATTTTAAGCAATTCTTCATATGCGTATCTTCCTGTTATGACGATCTCAAGCTCATCTTTATGCTTTTTTATAAATGGAAGAACTTCTTCAAGGGAGACCAGATCAAAGTTCAAAGCAACATTTAATTCATCCAAGATGACCAAGTCGTATTTTTTACTTAAGATAACTTCTTTTGCTTTTTGAAAACCTTTGACCGCTTCATCGAGATCAATCTGCTTGGGTTGTTTTTTATCAACAAAATCAGGTGTGCCGAACTGGATGATATCAATATTCGGTATAGTTTCAAAAAATGTGATCTCACCATATTCAATATTCTTTTTCATGAACTGGATAACGCATACCTTTTTATTGTGACCCAGAAATCGCGTTGCTAATCCAAGTGATGCAGTTGTTTTGCCTTTGCCGTTGCCGGTATATATATGGAGCATATTGTTCCCCTTAAATTAAAATGGTGGGTGATACTGGAATCGAACCAGTGACCTCTACGATGTCAACGTAGCACTCTAACCATCTGAGCTAATCACCCACAGATTGAGTGAAAGAATTTTGGAGGGTTATTTCTTTGTCAAAAAATTTAGAATATTCTTTACCAATAAGTGATTCATTTGACTCATGAAAAGTAATAATCACCATCGGTCTCCGTTTTACTACGCTCTGGCTAGCAGAGAACACCAGCCTTCATTACACTACGCCTTGGCAAGCAGAGAACACAGAGATAAAACTAAACACCATTTCCTGGTTACAAAGTTGGACTTTGTAACCTTGCTTCGCTCCCAAGTTCAACTTAGGAGCGAGATAAATTAGCCTACAATGTGATTTTATAGTACACGATTAAAATCTAACTTAAATTTATCTTTGCAAATTTTTGACCTATAAACATTGGCAGTCATTTTTTGAATATCCAGAATTGAGAGTATTCTCTCTTGGTTTGTATCAGAGATATTGCATCCAAGATAAACTGATTTGATTATTTCTCTTGGGAAATTTAAAGCTTGTTTGACATGCTCCCAAAGCATAAGTCTATATTCGTCCTCATATTTCCATTCATTAGATTTGGTTGTTAATAACGTAAAGATATCATTATCAGTATGATCTGATAGCATTGATTCATAAAAATTAATTTTCGGTATTTTGGGGGAATATTCGATTTTTTTAAATTCTAGTATAGTATTCTCATCTCCAGCTAAACTTTCCATTTTATTTTTGATAACCTCAACATCAAATCCTACGCCATAGCCTTTATGTCCATCAGCATAATGAGCCCACATTAATAGATTATCATACTTCGATGTTAAGCTAAAAATCCCAAATTTATTATCATTTGTTTTAATATAATAATCATTAAACCATTCTGCATGTTCTTTAGAACCTTTGATCTCTTTTAATTTTTCTCTGACAAGCATTCTCCGTTCCGCTCGAGATTTGTATGGTAAATTTCTTTTAACAAAATCATTAGCCCATTTATCAATTATACCCGGCGGATCATCAGAAAGATCAAATACTATACTCGAATCATATGGATCACTGAAAGTCATTGCGCTGGCAAACCAAAGATTTTGTTCTTCTATTATTGAAATATGATGATCTTCTTGGTCGAAAAATCGATATTTATAAAGAACGGGGGGCAAATCTTTTATTAACATTTTTTATTCTCCATAACTAAAGTAAGTAATGAATTGATTTATATATAAATGCTTTATAACTGTAATATGCAATAAAACACCTCATTAGCTATTTACCAACTTATTTATTCCATTTTGAGTTCAACTTTCCTTTAATCTCATTCATCAATTGTATGTCAATAAAAAAACTCTCACTTTCGTATTATAATAGTAATGATATTCGCACCATAACACACCCCGTCTTCCAATAAATTGGAACCCACCCCTCTCGAGAGGGGATTTTTCCCGCATTATAAGAAAATGCGTTTAGAAATTTAGTGAGGAAAGCGTTTAAAAGAATGGCTGTTTGAGTCCCTTTTCGGGACGAGTTGTTATTCTTTTAGCTTTACGAACAAAATTTTAGTATTTTCTTAATCAGCGGGTGATTCTTTTGCTTCGTTTTCTCATCAAGGAGAAAATGAAGATGTAATTGCCTACATAACTTTGTTCAGGATAAACCTGAACCCAACACCATTATTCCTGTCATATTTTCCTCGGTTTTTTGGGGTATATCATTTGTTATTTGTGAAATTAATGAAATATCTCCAATTGCTCCATTGATTTCTTTTAAGAATTTATTCTTATCGATTCTAGGTGTCTTCTTGAAACCAGCATGTTTAGAAATTGCTACAAAAAAGTTCTCTGTAAAATTTGTATCACTTATTTCAACTCCTTGGAAGCTTGAAATGGGTGGACCGATCTGTTCTAATAATAGACCCGAATGACAAACTGGTATAATTTGAATTTTTCTTATCCATCCACATCCTGCTTCAAAATTAATCCAAGGGCGAGTTTTCGAGAGAGGACTGTAGAGGATAATCAGTAGTTTTGAATCTTCTAAAGCATCTGTAATATCATCTAACCATTTGTTTCCAGCAGGAATGTTTTCAGGATTACTACTAACAAAAACTTCTAATTGTCCCAAGAATACTGATTCGATCCAATCCTGTAAAACTAATGCTAATTTTTTCTCTTCCGAAATATGGCTTATGAATATCTTCATGATTTTTTTACCCTAACATCGCAATCAACTGCGAGTTTTATAGTATAATATCCTTATATCTTTTCCTATTAACATCTTAATTATATTTCCCTTTTCTTTAATTTTTCTACTTTTCCTTTAATTTCATATACCAATTCTATGTCAATAAAAAAATAATGTCAGAATTATTACGAGGTTTTTATAGCTACCTCTACCTTTGCGAAAGTTCCAAACTTTCGCAAAGTTGTAATTAAGAATTTTCAAACAAACCTGATTGGTAACCCTGCAACTGTGTGCTCATCCACCATTTATTTAATATTATGGATTCCCGCTCTCACTGGAATGACACACTGCTCTTTTTTTGGAGTAACCGACTCACTCGTCTCAAGTACTCAATGCTTTTGCATCCGCCAGCCGGCGGAAAGGTATAGCCGAAGAGTCTAATTGCTGTACTTATTCCTCCGCCCGGGTAAACCCGTCTCTACCCCTATTTTACTCGTACCTAAGTTACACTTGGGTACGCTGTAACACATCGGTCATTCCGGGAATTGCCCCTACTTTTTTCGTTTTCTCATCATGGAGAGAATGAAGATGTAATTTTTTTACTTAATAGACCCTTCTCCGCCAGCTAGCGGATTCATCACTCCGTGTTTCTGCCAAGCTCAGGGTGACAACTATTTTGTTGTAACCTATAATCACTCAGCGAAAACTTGAGATATGTCGAAGAGCATGTCTTAAGTTGAAAAGATAATATGGAAATTACTTATCACAAGCTCTGCGACTTGTGACAAGGTAATTCTCGGATCCAATTTGCATTAGTTCTCAATAAGTCCTTTATCATTCATAATCCTGTCAAATTTCAAAATTAAATTCCCATTCTTATCATATTTTGCAAGATTATTTTTAAAAGTATCATATGTTAATATTTTACCTACATAATTAAGATATAATTCTCGAATAAAATTTTCCCAATTCTTCTCACCCATTTCCCTTCTCAATAGATCTAATAAAAAAGGACCTTTTCCATAAATAATGAGCCCCTTTTCTCTGGTGTCAATTCTCTCAATATCTATTATAGGGACATCATTACCGGTTCCTGCAATTTCTTTATAATCATGATACGGCTTTTCCAATTGTTTTACAAAAGCATCTGTGTTTTTTGACTCTTTAATATACATAAGGCGTAAATAATGTGGTAAAGATAAAGAAAAGAACCAGAATCCTTCATCGTTAAACTTGCCGAAAACACCCGCCCCGAACCATTGGGCGGCAATCGGCAAATGTAAACCATTGTAATGCTCTTCCCTGAATTGCGCCATGAAATCCGAGCCCATCAATATAAGTCCAGTGGCAATGAAACTGTAGCCCTTATATTGATTCATCTCGATAATGGTTAACCGGTTGTGATAATATTCACCAATTTTCGATTGAAAATATTTAAACGTTTTACAGGCTTCTTCAACAATCATCCTGTTTTTGTTCTTATTATCTTCTAAAAAATAGAAATCGATTTCCTTATCATTGCAGGTCATCGATAAGAAAAAATACTTTTCAGGATTTATCAGGACAAACGGTATTTTGAACACCGGATTCTGTGTTTCCCATTTGTATGTAGAGATATCATTCTTTTTGATGATATCTATTAAATCACCGCCTGAGAACATTTTGTATTGAGAAGGGACAACAGCGGATATTTTAACTCCGGCAACATCATCTATGATTAAAGGATACCACCTGTTACCGCGATCCATATAAAAAAAATCTTTTATTGGACCTTCAATTGGGAAGGTATATTCAAACATCATTGTAAATTCGTTGTGTCCTATTAATGGGCTCGGAATAATCAAATGAATAATATCATCTTCCTTTAACTTATAGGAAATATCAACCCAATTGTCTTTGATTTTAGATTTTATCGATTTTATTTTGACATTTGAATTTAACAATAACTCAAATTCATTTAAGACATCACTTTTTTGCAATTCTAATATTGCTGTTACATTAAGTTGATTTTGTAAAAAGTCAAGAGTGACCTGTAAGTTGTAATTCGTGATATCAACTTTGCATTCTTGAGTAGTTACGGAACAATAATAAATAATTATCAGAAGAGAAATTATAAATATTCGCCGATAAATCATAAACTATTCTCCATATTTTTAGAATATATATAGTGTCAAGTCAAGCCTCAATTGGAAGTAGTAATTGAATTTTGATATTCCTTATATTGCCTTCTCCTCAAATAGGAGAAGGTTAGGATGAGGTTTCAAACTTTGTTAAAATTCAATTTACGTCATTTCACAATTGACTTATCTCTATTTCTAAACGGCCGAGTTCACCTGCATTTTTGAGAGAAGTAGAATAGCTGCCGGGTTCAGCGATTTGTGAGCTGCTTTTACGACTATTTATTATTTTGTTTTTAATGATATTAACAAGCAATTTTTATTGTGGTTGTAAATCTATAATTGAATTTCAGCATCATTAAAAGCATTCTTCAATAATTCAAAAATTCCAAGTTTTTTCGCCCAAACTTTAAGATAATTTTTATCAAGAAAGTCACCCTGAATCTTTATTACACCAATCACATCAAGCCACTGACGTTCTGAAATTTTTCCACCTAATTCATACCATTGTAATTTACTGATAATTATATCTTCTGACGACGAAAAATAGAATTCTGTTTTTATATCATCATCTTCAAATGTGTCTTTAATTTTTCGTTCCAATGCATTCTGATGATAAGGAATATCTTTTAAAATAAATACGTCTATTTTAATCGCTGTTTCCAAATGAATTAGATTGAATGAAGAAATATTTTGAATGGCTTCTTTAATCATGTCTTCATCAATATAATATGATGTTTCAAGCTCATGTTTAAGTAAAGAGATGTGGTGTAGTTTAACATCAGCTACAATATCAATATCCATTGTAGCACGAGCCATTCCATAAATCGAACTTGCTATCGAACCACCAATATAGTAGGGAATCGAGAATTTTTCTAAGGCATTTACAACTGGTTGTAAGGCAGAAAGTATATCAGTATTTTTCATTATGATCTTTATCCATATATTTTTTTACCTGCTCTGCTAAATCTTTACCGTAATGGTAATTTATGAAAAGTAAATTAATTTGGTCGATGTCCAAATTTTTATTTGCTCTTGTTATAGCACGTTTAGATAATTGAATAGTTGTTTGAGATAATGATAATATATGAGATAGTTTTGTAGAAATACTTTCTTTTATTATCAAGGAAATAAGAACTCTCTCGGTTTCTGGGTAGGTATCAATAGATTGTGTTTTCATAATAGTATAAGATAATAATTTTTACGAAATATAAAAGTAAAATATTACTACATCGTTTAATTATTTCGATTATCTCGTTGGCATCTAACATATTATTATACTACTTAAAATTCCATATTCTGTTTAATCCGACAGTATATACCATGCGTGAATATCTCCAACAACATTTATGTTTATTTGTAAATATCTAATTTCAATGTCAATTTTTATTATGGATTACATAATAATAACATACTTAATTTAGCAACGATTATTGTTTGTTTTTTTGCGGTTGAGAAAATTGCGAATGTTGTGCTCATCCACCATTTAATTAATATTCTGGATTCCCGATACCCAATCCGCCAGCTGGCGGAGCACGCTTGGGAATGACGGCTGTTTTTTGTGGAATTAACATGTAAAAAGTTGAAATTGCTCTGTGCTCTCTGTGGTGAACATTTTTTTATTCTTCATCTGCGGAAATCTGTCCGCCTATAATTGTGCCATATGGCAACTAGGGTTGACATAGATGAATAGTAATGATAAGACTTTTCTGAGAACGAAAGGAGCTCGTAGAGCGACTGGAGTTCTCAGGAAAGTCAAGGCACAAATTA
>Ga0265595_1000098_pt1 | contig 79298 bp, 73 predicted proteins | sample saktaG_15_FD_190148 | JGI IMG/M metagenome (GOLD analysis project Ga0265595, IMG submission 190148) | Saline water microbial communities from Sakinaw Lake, British Columbia, Canada - sak_2013_06_06_50m | ecosystem: Environmental > Aquatic > Non-marine Saline and Alkaline > Saline ... | reverse complement strand
AGTAATGCTTGGGCGTACTGCGGTCAGCATAGCGACGCCGCAAATAGCTTCCAAACCTTTCAATCGCTTCGTTCATGTCGGCTCCTCCTGGAGGCTATTATATCACAGGAGCCGACTCAGTGTAAAAACGTAAGTTTACGTTTGACGTTTCACGCTTTACGGTCTAGCAGGAGATCAGGCTGGTTCGGTGCTAATGTTCAGTTATGGCTGGAACGATAACCGCTCTTAAGGTTCAAAAGAGGAACCCACGGCGGGTCAATGTCTTCTTGGATGGTCGCTATGCCTTCGGCCTGGCAGCCATCGAGGCGGCCAGGCTGCAGCGCGGTCAGGCGCTATCCGATGAGGACATTGAGAGGCTGAAGGAGAGGGATTCCTTCGAAAAGGCCCACGACCGCGCTTTGCGCTTTCTATCCTACCGCCCACGCAGCGAGGCCGAAGTGCGCCGCTATCTGCAGGGCAAAGCCGTATCCCCTGCCATCGAAGAGGAGGTGATTGAGCGACTAATCGGAGCCAGGCTATTAGATGATCTAGCCTTCGCCCGTTATTGGGTGGAGAACAGGGTGAGCTTCAATCCGCGCGGTTTGCACATGTTACGCTATGAACTTCGCCAAAAGGGCCTGAGCGATGAGACCATCGCCCAAGCACTGACGGACCTCGACGAGGAAGAGAGCGCCTATCAGGTTGCCCTTCGACGAGGCCGCAGGCTGGCCCATCTGGACCAGGTATCCTTTCGCCAGAAGCTGGGTGCGCACTTGTTGCGACGGGGATTTCCCTACGAGGTAGTTAACCCGACAGTGGAACGCGCCTGGCAGGAACTTGGAGCGGAGGGTGAAAATATTGATGAAAGTGAGGATGTGAGATGAGAGGATTGCCTTTGACTATTGCAAGTTCTGTGATTGCTCTCTTGTTTGGCCTGATCGGGGGCTATCTGCTCAACCGATATCTGAACCGGGGACGTATAGAATCGGCCGGGACAGAGGCTAAACGCTTGCTGGCCGAGGCCCAGACCAAGTCTAAGGAATTGGTGCTTATGGCGAAGGACGAGGCCCTGAAGTTCCGCGACCAGGCCGAAGCCGAGGCCAAGAAAAAGCGCATCGCGCTCCAGAATGAGGAGGAAAGGCTACAAAGACAGCGCGAGGCTACCGACTACAAGATGGAGAGTATTGATAGAAAAGAAAGCCAGCTCAACAAGCGCCAGAGCAAGCTGGATCGCACGCGGAACGAGCTGGAAAAGTCGCACCAAAAGATCATCCAGGAACTGCAGAGAGTGTCGGAGTTGACCAAAGAGGAAGCGAAGGACCTTCTGTTGCAGAACATCGAGGAGGAAACCCGCCAGGATATGGCTCGCGTGATCAGAAAAGTGGAGGCCGAGACCAAAGAGGAAGCTGAGCGCCGCGCCCGGGAGATCATCACTTTGGCGATTCAACGCTTCGCCTCCGATCAGGTAGCAGAAACGACGGTCTCCATGGTACTTCTGCCAGGCGATGACATGAAAGGGCGTATCATTGGCCGAGGTGGGCGTAACATCCGAGCCATCGAAAAGGCCACCGGCGTGGACGTGGTAGTTGATGACACGCCCGAAGCAGTGATCCTCTCCTGCTATGACCCTGTACGGCGCGAGGTGGCCCGCGTGGCTTTGAACAAGCTGATCCTGGATGGGCGCATCCACCCCGGCCGCATCGAGCAGCTAGTGGAGCAATCTCAGGAGGAAGTAGACGCCGTCATCCGCGAGGCAGGGGAGCAGGCAGCTTATGAGGTTGGTGTGCCCGGCCTGCACCCTAAGCTGATCGAGTTGCTGGGTCGGCTCAAGTTCCGCACCAGCTACGGCCAGAACGTGTTGGCTCATTCGCTGGAGACGGCCGGTCTGGCGGCTATTATGGCTGCTGAATTGGGGGCCGATGTCCCTCTGGCCAAGGAGGCAGGGCTTCTACACGACATCGGCAAGGCCGTTGACCACGAAGTGAATGGCCCCCATGCCCTCATCGGCGCCGATATAGCCAAGCGATTAGGCTTGTCCAAGCAAATCATCAACTGCATCGCCGCCCATCATGGAGAGGAAGAACCCCAGTGCCTGGAGGCCATCCTGGTCGAGGCTGCTGACGCCATTTCGGGGGCCCGCCCTGGTGCTCGCCGCGAAAGCCTGGAGCACTACCTCAAGCGGGTTAAGGCCCTGGAGGAGGTAGCCGATTCCTTTGAGGGCGTGGCCCAGTCTTATGCCATTCAGGCTGGCCGCGAGATAAGGATCATGGTCAAACCCGAAGAGATTGATGACCTGGCTGCCATACGCCTCTCCAAGAATATCGCCCAAAAGGTGGAGGAGACCCTGCAATATCCAGGCCAGATCACAGTCACTGTCATCCGCGAGACACGAGCTGTGGAACACGCTAAGTAAGTGCTCAGCGCTCTGAAAGAACGAAGCCCTGCGAACTAAGAGTCAGCTCGCGGGGCTGTGTTATTTCAGGTTCAGCAGATCCCAGTTCTAAGCAGAGGTGGCTCCCACGCCCGTGAACCGGCGACCCTTCGGCAACCCTTCGACAGGCTCAGGACAAGACTCAGGACAGGCATGGGAGCCACCTCTGCTGGAAATCTTGGATTTACTGGGCCTGGAAATTTTCCTTCAGCCGATGTTTTGGCGACGTTTGACAACTAGCGTGGCTACGGCCAAAACGAGGACCAGCGATAGCAGGCCGGCCTCGACAACGCGCCACAGTATCAACCCTAACCGGCCGAGACGGTCAGCAGGCGGGACAGCCGGCCCCTGGGGGAGGGGTGTCGGGCGCAGGACTTCGGCCACGGCTGTGGGCATGGCGGTGGGTGTAAAAACAGTTCCTGCCGTAGCAATCGCGTCTGCCGGCTGTGTCGTTGGGGTAACGGCGGCTGAAGCCATCTCTGTTCCCTGGGCCACCCTGGTCGGGGTAGGCAGCGGTTTCGGCGTGAGCACCAACCCACCCTCTCTCCCGGCAGGGGCGGGCGAGGGTGTAGCCGAGTAAGCAGGCTTACTTTCAACAACTGGCGCTTCGATGGGGGCTTCTGCCGCCACCTCCTTCTCGACGACGATGGTCTCTACTACCTTCTTCTCGACAACTACCTCCTTCTCCACCTCCACGACGGCCGGAACCTCCTTCTCGACCACCACGGTCTGAACCTCCACTTTCTCCACAGGCGCCTCCCGCATAATCACCTCAGGCGCCCTGGCCGGAACCAGATAGGGAGTCAGGCCAGTGAAAAAGGCGTCACCAGCCAGCACCACGGCCAAGAGGATGGTCGCCACAGCGGTAGCAGCTCTGAGGTAAACATAGGTCCGCCTCATCTGAAAGAGGCCAGGGCGCGGGGCAACCGGGGTAGGACGGATGGCAAAGGAACGAGGCACAGCCACAGGGGGCAACTGTCCCAGGAGGGCCACGGTCTGGCGCAGGGTGTACAGATTCTGAACACAATCGGCGCACTGGGCCAGATGCTTTTCTACCCTGGCTTGCTCTTTGGGCGAGAGCTCCCCATCCAGGTAAGCGGAGAGCATCTCTGCGACACGTTGATGCTCAGATTTGAATAAACGGTCGAACATTCACTTACTCCACTTCAGCGGCTGGGTACTCACTTGACCAGCCAGATGCTCACTCGTTCCTAAGACGGTATTGAGAGGGCAAAAGTTCCCTCTGTTCTAGCAGAGAATCTCGCAATTTGCCCCGGGCACGGCTCAGGCGTGACTTGACCGTACCCAAAGAGGCCCCGGTTGCCTCGGCGATCTCCCGGTAGCTCAACCCCTGGACATCGGAGAGCACCAGGGCAATGCGCTGCTCTGGCGGCAGGGTCCCGATGCCAACCTGGATGGCCCTGTCCAATTCCTGACGTACGGCGTACTCCTCAGGCAACTCCCCACGGTCAGTGAGGGGCTGAACAGGGGCTGATTCGAGCACCAGGAGGGCGTCGAGAGACGTAGCCGGTCGCCGCTGCTTTAAGCGAAGCTGATCGTAACAGGCGTTGGTGACGATGCGTAGAAGCCAGGCTTTGAAAGAGCCACCCCTGAACTTGCCTATAGCCTTGAAGGCGGAGAGGAAGGCATCCTGAGTTGCATCGGCTGCAGCGTCACCATCGCCCAGGATGCGATAGGCAAGGTTGTAGGCCATGCTTTGATAGCTCAGCACTAATTGGTTGAAGGAGCCGACGTCGCCCCGGCGTGCGGCGTCAATGAGGGCCTTTTCGTCCATCTGCTGTGCGCCTGACACAAATTGACTTGACTAAATTCGTTTCTTGGTCTATACTTTACACAGTGGTAAGAAACATTTTGAGCCGAAGTGGCGGAACAGGCAGACGCGACGGTCTCAAAAACCGTTGAGGCTATAACCTCATGTGGGTTCGAGTCCCACCTTCGGCACCTACTGTAATTATACCAGTTTTCGTCGAGAAAGGCTAGACGCAGCTTGCGACAAAAGTGAATGGAGTTGACCCCTGAGAGTCCGGGGGGAACCCTATTGCAACCACCCACACCTTACCTGGACATGGTAGGCTACTGCCAATGACCACGGAAAACGTCGAAACTAGACAGTTCTCTAAACGAGATAGACCAGTAGCTACCTTCTCCATCGTCGCCTATGACCCTGAGAACGGCGATCTGGGAGTGGCGGTGCAGTCCAAGTTCCTGGCCGTGGGAGCAGTGGTGCCCTGGGCCAAGGCCGGGGTGGGAGCCGTCGCCACCCAATCCTGGGCCAATACCACCTACGGCCCTGAGGGGCTGAAGCTGATGGCCGAGGGGCTGTCGGCCCAGGAGGCGCTGGACAAGCTGGTCGAGGCTGACGAGGAGCGTGACCGGCGCCAGGCCGGCGTGGTGGATGCCCGTGGCAACGCTGCCGCCTACACCGGCCAGGGGTGCTTCGACTGGGCCGGCCACATCGTGGGGGAGGGGTTCGCCTGCCAGGGCAACATCCTGGTGAGCGAGGATACGGTGCAGGCCATGGCCCGGACGTTCGAGGAGAGCGAGGGCGAGTTGTCCGACCGACTGGCGGCTGCTCTGGAGGCCGGACAGGAAGCCGGTGGGGACAGCCGGGGGCGACAGTCAGCGGCCCTTTTGGTGACGCGGGAGAAGGGCGGCTACGGCGGCTTCAACGACCGCTGGATAGACCTGCGGGTTGACGACCACCCCACGCCTATCCAGGAGTTGAAACGGCTGCTGGCGCTCCATAAGCTGTACTTCTTCAAGAGCAAACCGGAGCACCTGCTGCCCCTGGAGGGAGAAGTAGCCCGCGAGGTCCAGGAGACCCTCTCCGAACTGGGCTACTACAACGGCCAGATCACCGGCGTCTACGACGAAGCCACCAGGCAGGCCCTCTTCGATTTCTCCGGCATTGAGAACCTGGAGGAACGCTGGCAAGAAAGGGCCTACGTAGACCAAGTAGTGCTGGAGTTCATGCGCCAGAAGAGGAACGCTGGATGAAGCAAGAAGCCGCCTAGGCCGATGCGCTCGAGCAAAATCCCCAAAGGTCGCCTGATGCCGCGCCCACTCCCCTGGTTTCAATCCATTTCACGCCAACTCTAGCTTTTTCGCCACATTCTTGCAAGCTTTCTTACGTAAATCAGGCTTCTCGTCCCCTGTTCATCGGAATGTCTTCCTGGACTGAACCACACCGTCACCTGCAACATCCATACCACTCAGGTTCAATCCGTTTCTTGCCTAATCTGGCTTTTTAGCCTCATTTCTTTAAGATTTCTTACGTAAATCAGGCTCCCCATTCCTTACTCATCAGAACGCCCTTTGAGCTTTCTTATGTAGATCAGGCTTTTCGTTCCCTATTCAGCGGAATGTCTTCTCAAACTCAACTACATCGCCGCCTGATGCCGCGTTCATACCCGGTTGTTAACCCTCTTCTCACCAAATCTGGTTGTTTCACGTAATTACTTCAAGCTTCCTTACGTAAATTAGGCTTTTCACCTACCCTCGCCTCAAAGAGGATAGACAGCGAAGTCCTCTGCCAACCCCACAGGGCCGTCGAACTCGGACTCGGCTGCCCGCCGCAAACCCTCAAGCTCACTCTCGAGCGCCGTGAAGTGGATGAGCACCAGCTTGCCCGCCCTGCACCGCCTGGCCATCGCTCCCGCCTGAGCGGGGGTCGAATGTCCCGCGTAGTCGCCGGTGCCCTCGTGAATGAGGATGTCCACTCCCTGAGCCAGCGTGGCCAATGCTTCACAAGGTTCAGTGTCGCTGGAGTAGACAATGGTTCTGCCAGTCCCCTTGGACATCACTCTTACAGCAATGGTGGGAACGAAGTGCTTCACTGGCGCGATGGTGATCTCAAACTCAGGTGACTCGATGACCCTGTGCCCCACCCTCATCTCCACCTCGTGGAAGTCAACGGGCATCCCACGGGGCCAGTCGTGCCAGCCCAGCGAATCCATGATCGAGGCGATGGCACTAACAGTCCTCTGAGGGCCGAAGATGTGAAATGGCTCCTGGCGACCATAGAGCCACAGGCCCAGCAGGAGGACCGGCACACCGTAGATGTGATCGGGATGGTGGTGAGTGGCGATGAGGGCATCGAGGGTATCGAGATCAACCCCGACTGCCTGGAGCTTGTGCAATGGACTGCCCCCGCAATCAATCAGGATCGAGCTCTCCCGCCCCTGGAGAACCATGTAGGTGTTGTCACGGGAAGCATCTGCCAACGCCGCCCCCGAACCGAGAATGATCAATCTGGCCATAATTCCTCCGTAGTCGCCTTCACAACCAGCAGTGCCATGTCGTCGTGCTGCGCAGCCTTCGCCTGGAAGAGGATGTGGGATATTGTACCAGGCAAACGCGGCGAAGTCAATCAAGAAGGAGGCGCCAGGGGAGATTCAGGCATCGCCGCCAGAGGTTGCGCGTGGCGACCGGCAAGCGGATATTCCGCGCCGATTTTCTCCCGGTAGACCCCCCACAACTCCGGTGGCAGGAGCTTCCCTATGGCTACCATCACCATCTCACCAGCCCGCCGATCCTGTTGGCGTTTTTCCAGGCCCGGCTGAGTCTTCAAGATAAAAGGCGCACCGAAAGAGACGGTCAGGGTCTCACCCTTCTCGGCCACGCCCGCCGGCAGGATGCAGAGACCCGCCTCGGCCAGTAGAAGCAGAAAGCGCCCTGCTCCAGCAGGCGGCTCTATCAGGCCGCCATCGCTGCTGTCCCGCCCCTCAGGCGCCAGGCCGATCATGGCCCCCTCGCGGGCCAGAGAGAGGGCCTTCCGCACCGCCTGAGCCCTCTCCTCGATTTGAAGAGGATCGGGAGGCATAGGAGGCATCGAAACGAAGCCATAGGAGCAGGCAATCTTACGGAAAAGCCAGCGCGTGAGGGGCGTCAACAGCCGGCTGCGGATGAGATCCCGGTAGGTCCACCCGTTGGTCATGATCCAACGCACCTCGCCCGATTCCGCCCTCTGGCGAGCGATGGCATGGCCGATCAAGAAGACACCCCACCAGGCGCCCAGACCCTGGCGGCAGTAGTGATTCATCACCACCACGAAGGGGCCCTCTGGCGGGATAAAACTGGCGTGCTCGACCTGGGGCTGGGGGCGGAGGATACGCAGCAACCTGGCCGCGTCAACCACAAAGGGCCGACTTCGGCCCCTCAAGACATCCCCAAGCAAAGCTAACACAAAAACGGGCGATAGAGCACCCCAAACAGCTTCGGTTCGTGCCCCACCGCCCGCACCGCAAAATTCTCTCGTTTGCACCTAACCGCCCTCATCCTCCTCATGAGTAGCCTTCCAAACGTGGTACGTCCGCTGCAACGCGGTGAAGTTGGTCAGGATGGCCAGCACCCACAACGCAGTGGGCACCTGGTCCAGGATCAAGGCGACAGTCAAGACAACAGTCCTCTCCAGGCGAGTGAGGAGCCCGACCTTACAATCGAGGCCCAGCCCCTCGGCCCGAGCCCTGGCGTAGCTGACCATCAGGGAGCCCACTATGGTGACATAGATGAGGAGGATCTCCCGCCCGGCGTCGGATCGGGTATAGAAGAAGAGAAGCCCCAGGTAGAGAATGGCCTCCGAGAAGCGATCCATGGTCGAATCCAGGAAAGCCCCAAAGCGGCTCCTTCTCCCTGTCACTCGAGCCAGGGTTCCATCCAGGGCATCAAAGAGCGCCACCAGAGGGACCAAGACCCCGCCGATCCTCGTATGGCCCTGGGCCAGCACCCAAGCGACCCCCAGGTTCAGAACAACGCCCATCAACGTCACCACGTTGGGGGATACACCCATCCTACCGATGAGACTGGCGATAGGCTCCAGGGTGCCCCCAAATCGCTTCCTGAGCAAATCGGTCAGGGTCAAGGTCTGGCCAGTCTTCGCCTCGTTCGACCCCCGTATCCGGCCTCTGAGAAACTTCAACCACTTCTCCCTGCTTCTCAACGTCTTTTCTTCTCCAATAGCTCTCGATAGTAGTCCAAAACCTGCTGAGCCACCTTATCCCAAGAGTAATCGGCGGCCTTGGCCTGTCCCTGGCGCCCCATTCTCTCGCGCAGGGCCGGATCCTGGAGCAGACGAACCAGGGCGTCAGCCAGACACCGCTCATCCTCGGGCTGAACCAGAAGCCCCTCCCTCCCGTCCTCCAAGACACCGCGATAACCATCAATGCCGGAGGCCACGATGGGCCTTCCTGCCGCCATTGCTTCCAGCAAGATGATGCCGAAGCTTTCGAAGCCGGTCGAGGGTGCGCAGAAAACATGACAGGTCCGATAATAGCGAGGTAAGTCATCTTCCGACACAGGGCCGATGAACCCGACATCGCGGAGACGATGCTGGCGGGCATAGAGTACAAATGGTTCCTTGTCGTCCTTATCATAAGCTCCTACCACCATGAGTCGAGCCTCGGGAACAGCTCTCTTGACCTGGGCGAAAGCCTGGAGGAGGTACTTGAGCCCTTTACGTTTCTCCAAACGTCCGACGAAAAGAATGTTCAATTTGCCATCATCAAACCGCTCTATCGGGCGCAAAGCCGGATCACTGAAGCGCTCCAGGTCAATGCCGTTGGGGATAATGCGGTAATCGCCTGGAAGGTAAGGCATCAGATAATCCCGAACCACCTCAGAGACGGCGATCCGGCCATCGAGGCGATTGAAGAAGGGCTCGAAGATGGGCCTGGCGTAGTCGTAGCCTGGGGGCATGGATTCGCGATAGGCATGGAAGGTGCCTACAAGCACGGATTGAGGGGACAAGGGAGCGTGTCGCAGAACAGACAGAGGCAGAGTCGGTGTCAGGGGCTCGTGAACGTGGATGACGTCAAACTGCTCCCGTTTCAGTATCTTCTTCACCCGCCGATAGACGCGCGGCGAGAGGGTAACGCGACCCACAGAGCCAGCGAAGGGAATGTGAGCGATAGAGCCAGAGACCTTGATGACTTGCGGGGGCACGTCCCCCACGTCATCGGAGCAGGCGGTGATGATGCGGACATCGTGACCTAGTCGCCGAAATTCCTTGTCCAGATAGAAGATATGGTTGACCACCCCTCCAGGATAGGAATAATCATAGGGTGAGACCAGGGCAATTTTCATAAGTTATCCGCCATTTGCCACAAAGGCACCGACATCACCCACTGTTCGGGTTGCTCCCCAATATAGCGCTCCATGATCTCCACCACCTTCTCCACAGCGGCTCTGGCGTCACCGTCTCGGTCGCCGGTGGACTCCAACTCCAGGGGCGGCTTCAGGTAGACGGCAAAGGTATTATCGGGCAACCGCTGGCTGAATCCCACGATGATTGGCGCGCCAGTGCGCAGGGAGAGCCGGGCATAGCCATCGGGCAAGCGGGCGGGCGCGCCGAAGAAGTCCACCACGACGCCTCTCCCGGCGATGTTTCTGTCGGCGGCCAGGGCCACGATTTCATTGCGCCGCAGAGCGCGGAAGATCTCGAAGAGCGGCCCATCAATGGGTATCAGCCGAAAGCCCTTGTTGGTCCGCAGGCCGCGGACATACTGAAACAATACCTCCGGCTGGAGATGCTCAGCGGGGCCGATGACCGGGATATCCCACACGGCCAGCACTTGAGCCACAATGTCTATATTGCCAAAGTGGGTTCCGACGAATATCAAACCCTTGCCTTTAGACAAAGCCCCCTCAAGATGCTCCCGGCCTTCCACTTTCACCAAACGGACGATTTCAGCCGGGCTAAGAGACTGCGCCCGGAACAGGTCGTAGAAATTCTTGGCCATACTGCGAAACACGCCCCGCACTATGGTCTCCCTATCGCCCACCGCCTTTGGGCTGCCCTGTAAAACGTGAGTCACATTGTCGCGCACGTTGGCTCGCGTGACCTTGTCCAGGTAGTAGAAGAGGTCGCCTAACCTGGCTGCCAGAGGATAGCCCAAGCCTGGCGGTATGAGAGGCACGACCAGGCCCAACAGACGATGGAGATAGTAGGTTAGCATAGTTAGCCGGCCTCGCCAAGCACCTCGGCGAACTCCTGCAAGCACCGATAGAGCATCGCTCGATTTAACGAACAATATGCCTGGCGTCCCTTCCTCCTGATCGTGACCAGGTCCACCTTCTCCAACCGCCGCAGATGCCAGGAGATGAGAGGCTGGCTGACCTCCAGAGCCTCAACCAGCTCCGAAACGTTTAGCTCAGCATTGACAGCCAACTGGGCGATGATGCGCAAGCGCGCGCTGTCACTCAAAGCTTTGAAGCATTTTGCGAGGTCTTTTGATTTGGTCAAGAGATCGTCGGGCATGTCCAACTCTCAGGGAATGATTGTTCCTCATTGATAAAGAATCGTTTATATATTACACCAAAAGTCGGTCCCTGTCAAGAAACCACTTGCCAACAATCGGCTTTTGTGCTAAACTCGTTAGCGAAGCGGCGTAGTAGAGCCTCCCGTTCGCCGAAGGTCTCCCGACCGAGGTGGAATGGGCTCGGTCAGAAACCTTCGCCCAGTACAAGGTAGAGAGGACAAAACTATGAGAATCGCTTCCCTCCACCGATGGGATGTCTCCCCCTCGGAGGCTAAAGAGATACAGCAGGGGCTGCGGAGCAAGGTATCCACGGAGAGGATTTTCGGCCAGGCCAGTACCGTGGCTGGGGTTGACGTTTCCATCAAAGGCAAAGTAGCCAGGGCCGCTATAGTAGTACTCAGTTATCCAGAGCTAACTCCTCTGGATTACAGTCTGGCAGAACTGGCGGTGGAGTTTCCGTATGTCCCTGGCCTGCTGGCTTTCCGCGAAGCGCCGCCTGTCCTGGCCGCCCTGGAGAAGTTGAAAACGGAGCCTGACCTGTTCATTTTCGACGCTCAAGGCCTGGCTCACCCGCGTCGCCTGGGCCTGGCGACCCATCTGGGAGTGATCATAGACAAACCCTGCATCGGGTGCGCCAAATCGCGCCTCTGGGGCAAACACGACGAGCCAGGCCCGCAAAGGGGATCGTTCACTCATCTCTACGACGGCGACGAGATCATCGGCGCGGTGGTGCGCACCAGAACCAACGTCAACCCTCTCTACGTCTCCATCGGCCACCAGGTAGACCTGCCTACGGCTATCGAGTACGTCCTCGGTTGTTGCACCAAGTACCGCCTGCCGGAGACGACGAGATACGCCCATCGCGTGGCGGGAGGAGAGAGGCTGCAAAAAGCACATGGATACTCAACGACAAATTGAGAGGGCTGCCGCCCTCATCGTCAACTCCAAGTACGTCGTCGCCCTGACCGGCGCGGGGATCAGCACCCCCTCAGGCGTCCCCGATTTTCGCAGCCCCGGCTCCGGCCTGTGGGAGAAGGTCAACCCCTTGCTCATCGCCTCGTCCTTCTCCTTTCGCCTGCAACCCCAGGTCTTCTACGAGTGGGCCCGTCCCCTGGCCAGGAAATTGCTGGAAGCGGAGCCCAATCCCGCGCACCACGCATTGGCCGAACTGGAGGAGATGGGCCTGCTCAAGGCGGTCATCACCCAGAACATTGACGACCTGCACCAGAAGGCGGGTTCGAAGCGTGTCCTTGAGCTTCACGGGAACATGCAGCAGGCCACCTGCCTCAAGTGCCACAAGGTCGTTCCCATCCAGGATATGATCGAGCAATTCTTCGAAGAAGGCGAGATGCCCTACTGCTCTTGTGGGGGGCTGCTGAGGCCGAACATCGTTCTCATCGGCGAGCAGTTGCCCAGGTGGGTGCTGCTGGAGGCCTGGGGCGAGGCCGAGAGGTGCGACCTGATGCTGGTGATAGGCTCCTCGCTGGAGATAGCGCCGGCTGCGGAGATACCCTTTGTGGCCGGGCGACGTGGGGCCAAGAGCATCATCGTCAACTACCAACCCACCCCTTTGGACAGCCAGGCGGACGTGGTCATCCGCCAGGACGTGGCCGAGGTGCTGCACCAGATCATCGGACAGGTTGCCAGATTGGTAGTTGGTAAACTGGTTCCCAGGAACGTAAACACGGGGCAACCAGAATCTGGTTGCCCCGTGTTCCTTGCTGATGAGCTATAGAGCGATACTACGAAGGTTTTCCTATGGCAAGTGGAGGAGGAATAAAATCGAGCTTCTCAGTGTCTTTCTGGAACAGGAAGCCTCCCTCGATGCATAGGGCCAGGTGATTGGACAGCATCTCGGCCGTCACCAGGTCGTGCTCCGAGAAAGTTCCGCCGTTCAGCTTGTTACAGGCCATCAGCACCCCGTGAAGTTCCTCTTCGCCCAAGATGGGAACAGCGAGAAAGGGGCCATTAGCATATTCCTCTTTCCACATCGCTACCCCCACCCCCTTCATGTTATGATTAGCTGAGACCAGGGGCCGCTTGTGCTCAACCACCCAGCCCACGATGCTTTGGCCCAGGGCGATTCTGTCCCCCAGAGCGGGGGTCCCCTTAGAGCTGGCTTTGACGACCACCAGTTCCGAACGCTCCTTATCCAACAGCATCATGTAATAGCGGCGGGCTCCCAGACAGTGGATCATAGCCGCGAAACACGAAGAGAGTAACTCCTCTCCTCTCGGAGAGAAGTGTGATGGCAATCCCCAGTCTTGCTTAAGGGCAAGGTTGACGTTCATGCCTTCTCTCCTGTCAATTGACGGGCAGGTGGCCGTTACATTTTTGGCGAGATAACCCACCAGCCACGGTATGTAGCGATATTGATGGTCTTCATCCATTAAATCTAGCACCTAAAGGAATGGCGCGAGTTTTCAAGCTCTAATCGCCTCTATCTCGGCGGTGGGGATCTTGAAGAAGGCCCCAACTACGATGGGGTCAAATTGGGTCCTACCATTAGCACTAAGCTCATCGCAGGCTGCATCCGGGGACAAAGCTTTTCGATAGGGGCGATCACTAGTCATGGCGTCATAGGCATCAGCCACCGCGATGATGCGGGCACCTAATGGTATTTGATCCCCTTTAAGACCTTCAGGGTATCCGCTTCCATCGTAACGTTCGTGGTGGTAGAGGATCAACTTCCTGCCGTCCTTGTATTGCGGAAACCGCTGCATGATCTCCGCACCAATGGCAGAGTGCCCCTGAAACTCTCCCCGTTCCTCGACAGTAAGCGGTCCCGGTTTCCTAAGCATTTGATCGTCAACGCCCATCTTCCCCAGGTCGTGGATGCGAGCGCTGCTTCTAATGAGATCAACCTCTTCTGGTGGCAATCCCAGTTGTGCGGCGATCTTTTCAGCGTACTGAGCCACCCTTTGTGAGTGTCGAAAGGTATAGGGGTCGCGACTATCCATGGTATCCGCCAACGCCTCGATAGCCTCTTTGGTCTGCACCCGCAGTGCCTGGCTCGTGTTCAAGGAATAATAGACTATGACGATGGGCAAGGCGATCAGGCCAAGCGCCCACCAGGCATACCCATACACCATTGCCGTCAAAATCCCCAGTAGGATGAGGGCGAAGTATTGCGATGCAGCTTGCTTAAACATATCCGTCCAAACATACCAGACATCGCGCTTCTCGCGTAAGGCAACCACCACTGCCACAAGGCCTGAATTGGCGACGAAATAGACTATGGCCGCCAGAGATAGAGCAGGTATACTTGTCGAGGGGGAGACGGCAATCTCACCACCGTTTGTCAACTGATAAGTCAAACCGGCGGACGCAACCGTGAGGACATAGGCAGCTATATTGAAAGTGACGTTATACCACTTTCGCTTGAGGAAAATATAGGCGAGGCCCATTCCCAGGCCGGTGGCCCAACAAGCCAAGGCAGGCCCCAGCAACAGGACGGCAGCGAAGATAACAGCAGTAGAAACGGTGATGCTGATCTTATGGGATACGTGGATCTGATGTGTTTCGGCGACCAAGAGGGTCAACGCACATAGAAAAGTGAGCAAAATCAAGCTTGGCTCGATAGTGCTCACTCTCAGGGATAACAGCAAAAGTGCCGCTACCCCACTCGCCATCACACCAGAGATATAGATTTGGACAGCAAGGGGCATATCTCGCAGTCCCTTTTTCCCCCTCCTTGCCGTCGCCTGAGGGGTTATGACTGAGCTATTAGATTCCATAATAGATGGGGGATCGCTTTTGCTAGTCGTCGGGGATCTCTACCTTCACCTTTATCGGCCGTCCAGTCCTTCCGTCTTGGCTCTCGCTGATGCCGTACTCGGAGACCACTACAGTCACCCTGACATCGAAGTCGGGCCTTGCTTTCGGAACGCGCACGGTCACCTCAACGGGGATCCTGTTATGCTTCGCCTTGCCCCCCTCGATTATCTCCAGGTCAAAGCCCCCCGTGTCCTGGACGCTAACTTCGACACGCTTGGGGACACGTACAGTGACCTGTACCTCAGAGGGATTGAGCTCTTCTTCGGCCTCAATTAGCACGGTTACGGTAGTCCCCCCGACCTCAACGATGGGATCGCCGTCCCAATTGAACCCCGCATAGGCCACGGTGCTGCCCAGGATCAGGGCCAGGAGCAAGACGGTTGTGACTGACATCTTTTTCATGATAAACCTCCCTTTCCCTATGAACGAGTTTTACACGCTCTTTACCAGGCTCCAAACAGACCTTTGCAACCAACTATATTATACCACAAAACGGCCCTCTTGTGGGTTACGGGAGCCTCACAAAAGGGTTATAAAAGGGGAGAACGAATCACGAGGAAAAGTGTGAATATACTATGAAATCACATGAACCGGGTACAAGAGGATTGCGAAAGGGTTAAGGCGAACCGCAAGAGCGTCTGTGGCTCGCTAGTCTCTTTGCCTGGCGCGCCTCTCAAAGAGATAACCTATGCCCCGCACGTTGTGGATATATTCCGGAGCCCCAGGCTCCACCACCAACTTTTGCCGGAGACGCGTGATGTGGGGGCGGATAAGATAGCGAGCATCCCTCTCGTCCAGCTCGTAGCCCTGGGCCTGGCGCACCAGTTCCTGGCAGCTAAGCACCTGGCCGCCGTTGCGCATCAAGCAAAACAGGATGTCGAACTCCGTGGGGGTCAGCTCGATGGGCCGGTCATCAAAGGTGACTACGTGCTCGACTGGATTAATGGTTAGCTCCCTGATTGTCAATATCTGGGCAGCAGAGTACGTAACCCGAGAAACGCCAACCTCAGCCACATCTGCCATAAAAGCGGGAGAGGCCAGCAGTTGACGACTGGTTTCCAGGTATTCTTGCATGTTCTCGGCCATTGTCTCCAGCAATCTCTCGATACGCCTGAGATATGCTAATGCCTCCTTAGCCACGAGCAACATCTCTTTTTCGCCCATCCTGTCCTCTGCCCCCCGTTGGTGAATTCGATGCCCTGCCTCTAAAAAGCAACCATAGTATACTACAATTTCCTGATCCACACAAACAGATCATTAGTAGCGACAAGGAATAGAGTAAACTACCGGCAGGTACGATTCTCCAGAGGGCATGACGTGAGAAAGTAAGAGAGCCACCAGATTGATATTCCGGCGGCTCATTATGATGTTGGACGAGCTTGCCAGCTATTTGACGGGATGCATGTCATAAGCAAATGCTACCAACACTCCGCGTAGCCGCACGAGCGGCAGACAACACACCCCTCGCTGAGCTCCAGGATCTCGCCACACTCAGGGCAATCAGGCGAGATGTCTGGCATACCCTTGACGATGACCTCTGCCTTCCGCGGTGAGCCCGGCCGAACCGTTGGATTGCCATCGTGGTCTCCAATGTAGCGCTCAATGGACTTGGCTATGGCATCGGAGCAAGAGAGAGCGGAGCCGCCGTTGTGCCAGGAGGGTGAAGGGCAGCGAATGCCCTTGAGCTGTCTGATGACGGCCTCGATCTCAATGCCGCTTCTCAGGGCCAGGGAGATGAGCCGACCGATGGCTTCAGATTGGGAAGCCGTACAGCCGCCGCTCTTCCCCGTATGCAAGAACACCTCGCACAACCCCTCATCGTCCTCGTTGATGGTCACGTACAAAGTGCGATTGCAGCCTAGAGGTATTTTTTCAGTCGCTCCTTTGGTCATCACCGGCCGTGGCCGAGGCGCCAGCACTCCCCTGTCGGACTTAGGCTTCGCTGACTTCGGCAAGTCCTGTCGAGCGCCCCCTCTGTTCAACACCTGCTCCTGACGGCTGCCATCTCGATAAATGGTCAGCCCCTTGCAACCCAACTGATAGGCCAAGAGGTAGGCCCTGGCTATATCCTCTTGGCTGGCGCCGTTGGAAAAGTTGGCCGTCTTGGAGACCGCATTGTCCACATAGCGTTGGAAGGCGGCCTGCATACGAATGTGCCACTGTGGTGCGATGTCGTGAGCGGTGGCGAAGAGCCTGTGCACACCGGCCGGGATCCCTTCCAAATCCTGAATGCCGCCCCGCTGGCCGACCTCCCGCATCAAATCGGCGCTGTAGAAGCCTCGTTCTCTGGCTAACCTCTCGAAGAAGGGATTGACCTGGGTCAACTCGTCTTCGTCCAGAACATGGCGGCGGGTGTAGGCCAGGGCAAAGAGAGGCTCAATGCCGCTGGATGCACCGGCTATGATACTGATGGAGCCAGTGGGAGCAATGGTGGTCGTGGTGGCATTGCGGACGCCTCGCTCTTTGATGCGCTCCTTCAATCCCACCCAATCGAAGGCAGGGGCATCGACCAGGTGTGGAGGCAGGTTGCGGCTTTCCAAATCCAGAGGCTCCGGCAAGGGAAGCGCGCCTCGAGCGTAGATGGATTCACCGAAGGCTGGGAAACTCCCCCGCAAGGCAGCCAGGTCGCAGGATGCCTCCTTGCTCCAGTAGTTGATGGCCTCCATCACCTTTTCAGCCACAGCCTCCGCTTCTTCCGAATCGTAGGGGATGCCCAATTGAATGAGCATGTCAGCGAAACCCATCACCCCCAGCCCGACCTTGCGGGTGCAGAGGGTGGCCTTCTCGATTTCCGGCAGTGGGAACTTGTTTACGGTGATGACATTGTCCAGGAAGCGGACGGCCACCCTCACCGAGCGCTCTAGCTTTTCCCAGTTGATGCGGCCCTCAGGAGTGAACATTCTGGAGAGGTTGATAGATCCCAGGTTGCACGACTCCAACGCAAGTAGCGGCTGCTCACCACAGGGATTCACGCTTTCGATCTTCCCCAGTTTGGGCGTGGGGTTGAGCTCGTTCATTCGGTCGAGGAAGATGATGCCAGGCTCACCGTTTCTCCAGGCCCCTTCCACAATCTTGTCGAAGACATCCCTCGCTCTCTCACGATCAGCCACCTCGCCTGTGTGGGGGTTGATGTGCTCGTACTCACCATCCTTCTCCAGGGCTTGCATGAACCCTTCGGTGATGGCCACGGAGACGTTGAAGTTGCTGAAAGCGCCTTCGTTTTCCTTGCAGGCGATGAAGTCCATGATATCGGGGTGGTCAACGCGCAGGACGCCCATGTTAGCGCCACGGCGCTTGCCCCCCTGCTTTATGACGTCGGTAGCCGTATCGAAGACCCGCATGAAGGAAATCGGGCCAGAGGCGATGCCTCCTGTGGAGCCCACAATGTCGCCGCTCGGACGGAGGTGCGAGAAACTGAAGCCGGTGCCGCCTCCCGACTGGTGGATCAGCGCCGTGGCCTTCACCGCGTCGAAGATGCTGGTCATATCGTCGTCCACCGGCAGGACGAAACACGCGCTGAGCTGTCCCATCTCAATGCCCGCGTTCATGAGGGTGGGCGAATTGGGCAGGAAGTCCAGGCTGGCCATCAGGCGGTAGAACTCCGCCGCCGTCCCTTCCACATCCGCGTCGGGATCATAGGCCCTCTCCGCCTCAGCGATAGCTCGCGCCACCCGCCAGAACATTTCCTCCGGCGTCTCGATCACCTGGCCGTTTTTGTCTTTTTTGAGGTAGCGCTTTTCCAACACCGTTAGAGCGTTGGGGGAAAGATCTACGGTGCTAGATTTCAAAGGCATTCCGACCTCTTGGTTACCTTCAATCCTGACCACAGAGATACACTTCTGCGGATAGCGAGATCAGCACGGGAGAAGTCAGGAGCGACTATAGGCCAGCCTGCCTCAAAACACTTCGAGATGATCATATGCCGGTTGTCCGACACTCTTGCCAGGCAAAGGCCAATTTGAGCTGTCACGGGAGAATACTATCAAGAACTTCCGGTTTCCATACCATGCCGACATCAGACTAGTGTCGAATGCGGCCAGAATATACGCCTAAGAAACGAACGGCCCCTCGCGACATCATTCCCCCGCTACGACCAGACCGAGACCGACGAAATCCAGTCCCCTTTGCAACCACCGGCGAACCAGACATTCCTGGCCTGGTGGTTGCATCAATGAGGAACACAGGCTTTCCCTCATAATCAAGCTCTATGTCGGAAGCCACGTGGCCGGTTTTCCAGATTGGGAACTTTCCAGCAACGGCTATTCCAAATGGAAAGCCAATAACCGACACTGGCTCAGAAGGCCATACGCCTAGTACACGTGGGCGTAAATCCTTCCCCAGTTAGGCGTCGGGCCAGAGCGCCGGTCGAGTAGGAGCGAAGCGACGTATCGAGACCAAGCGGCTTGTGCAAGGTGCTTTCGTAGGCGGAAAACGCTTGGTTTCGATACACTTCTCCGCTGGCGCTACGAAGTTACTCAACCGGCGCTTGCCCTGCAACTACCGAAGGATTTCCGCCGCGATGTACTAGATCGGTTTTTGCAAGAGACAAATTAAGCGGATGAATCTGAACATCCTGATGTTGAGTTAGGGGGAGTGCAACAACATCAATTTCTCTTCCGCGAGGATGTTCTCTCCACCTTGGGGCTTGAGTTATCGGATCAAGAAGACGCTCAGTTTTCGGTAACCATGAGCCCAAACAGTTCGCTGCGTGATACCATATTCTGATCGTGTCTGGATCTGCAGCGCCCGTGTTTGAGACCGGTTGACCAGTGCCTGGGTTGCGTCCGGTAACGACATGCCAGTTGGTGATGAGATAGTTGGCACCATTCTGGGCAATCACGAATCCGGTTCCACAGCCGATGATCATTCCTTGAAAAGAGCACTCAAGGTGCAAAGACACACGTGAGAGTGGGTCAATCAAGATTGTCTCTGGCATATGCCCCCTCCATTTGGCCTCCGCCTAAGGTTGACATGAATTCACTTCACGTTTGCTGAATGTAATGGCTAATGCTCTCACAACTCCAACCCCAACCCCCTTACGCCTCCCCCTCCCCCCTCTTCCTCTCCAGCAAGTCCTCGATCTCCTGCGCCAGGCTCTCCACGTCGGCGAAGCGGCGGTAGACGGAAGCAAAGCGCACGTAGGCCACGTCGTCCAGCTTCCGCAGCCGCTCCATCACCATCTCTCCAATGACCCGGCTCTCCACCTCCCGCTCCCCCCGACTGTAGAGCTTGCCCTCAATCCCACCAACCAGCTCTTCGATGGCCTCGGTAGAGACAGCCCGCTTGGCGCAAGCCTTGCGCACGCCACTCAGGAGCTTGTCGCGGTCGAACTCCTCCCGCCGCCCATCAGCCTTGACCACCACCAGCCGGATGGGCGCCACCCGCTCATAGGTGGTGAACCGCTGCCCACAAGCCAAACACTCCCGCCGCCGCCGGATGCCCTCACTTGCATTCCGGCTATCAATAACCTTGGTCTTGCTGCCACAATAAGGACACTTCATTTCAGACCAGACCTCCCATTGATGATCACCGATGCTTGAGCTTTCACGTGTCGTGCCACAACAAGTAGTATGCAATATGAAAATATACTACAAGATACTGTGGAACGAGTTGTTAGTAATGATACCACAAAAGGGCTAGATTGGCAAGGGGAAAAGCTCAAAATTCGGCCTCAATCTCAGAATTTTAAGCTTCTGTGTGGTCGCTGAAAACAGTTCTCCCCCTTCCTCAGCGAGAAGGGAAAGGGGGAGAAAGTGGATAAATGGTGCTCAAGGCAAACTGCGAGTCCTCCACGAGCACCTAAGAGGCGGAAAAAGCTACATGGCAGGGGAACATGGGAGATCTCCAGAATGTGAACAGGCAGGCGCAACTAACCGACTGCCCACGATGCGTGATTCACATTTCACGTCTTCACGTTTCACGGTCAACCGCTGTCTCCAGAGGCTACTTTGTCGCTGGCAGTTCTGATCTCATGCGATTATGCAATTATCAGTATATCCAAGATTCCCAGCAAAGGCGGCTCCCATGCCTGTCCTGAGCCTTGTCCTGAGCCTGTCGAAGGGTTGCCGAAGGGCCGCCGGTTCACGGGCGTGGGAGTCCGCTCTGCCCAGAATTTGGATCTACTGATCATGGTCAGGTTAGCGGCGCAGGAAGGCCGGGATGTCTATATCTTCCCTGTCGAAGGTGCGCACCGGGAACTCGATGGCCCGCTTGGCGACGGTGGGCTTCCGCTGATCCGCTACGTCGAAGCCGGTAGCGATGACTGTGATCTGGATGCTGTCCTCCATCTCAGGGTCAATGACAGCCCCGAAGATGATGTTGACTTCTGGATGCGCCGTCTCCTTGATGATCCCCGCCGCCTGGTTGACCTCGAAGAGGCTTAGATCGCGGCCGCCGGTGACGTTGAAGAGGATCCCCCGCGCCCCATCAATGGTGATATCCAGGAGGGAGCTGGAGATAGCGGCCTGCGCTGCCTCGACGGCCCGGTTGTCGCCGCTGGCCCGGCCTATGGCCATCAGCGCGGCTCCACCCTCAGCCATGATGGAGCGCACGTCGGCAAAGTCCAGGTTGATGAGCCCAGGCACAGTGATCAGCTCCGAAATGCCCTGGATGCCCTGGCGCAAGACATCATCGGCCACCCCGAACGCCTGCTGGATAGAAGCCTTCTTATCCACTATCTCCAGCAATCGGTCGTTGGGGATAACGATGAGGGTGTCCACCTGCCCCTTGAGTTCCTCGATGCCTTCCTCCGCCACCTGCTGGCGGCGCTTGCCCTCGAAGGTGAAGGGTCTGGTGACCACGCCAATGGTCAGGGCCCCCACCTCTCTGGCGATTCGGCCAATGGCAGGTGCGGCTCCCGTCCCCGTCCCCCCGCCGATGCCCGCGGTGAGGAAGACCATGTCCGAACCTTTGAGAGCCTCGTAGAGCTCGTCACTCGACTCCTCCGCTGCCTTGTGGCCGATCTCAGGGTCGCCACCTGAGCCCAGGCCTTTGGTCAGCTTGTCGCCGATGCGAATGCGGTGGGGGGCGTTGGAGAGCATCAGGGCCTGGGCATCGGTATTAATGACGATGAACTCCACGCCCTGCAGCCCCTCATTAATCATGCGGTTGACGGCGTTGGAACCGCCGCCACCAACTCCTACTACCTTGATCTGAGCGAAGTTCTCCATTTCCGGTCTGCTTTGCATCTTTTTCCTCCTCCTTGCAATGTTGTACTAGCTAATAGACTTTATCGGATTGGACCTCAACCTGGCAAAAAAGATCTGAGCCAATGAAGGATACGCTGCGAAAGGCCAGTCGGCCTCTCAGTGGGAACTCGGGTGGCTTCCTCGCGCAGCCCCCAGAGCAACAAGCCAACGCCGGTAGCATAAGCGGGACTGGACAGTGCATCCACCAAGCCTTGCAAGTCCTGGGGGGTACCAATCCGCGTTGGCAACTGCAATATATCACGGCCTAACTCCCTCATCCCGCCCAACTGTGCCGACCCGCCGCAGAGGACCACGCCGGCCGGCAACAGCCCATCGTAGCCGGAGCGCTTCACCTCTTGCAGCATGAGACTGAATATCTCTGCCGCTCTGGCCTTGATGATCTCGGAGAGAAACTGGCGGGAAACAGCCTGCCAGGAGTCCCCGCCGAAGACGGACACGTCAATGGTCTCGTCGGCGACGATGCCCTCCGGGCAAGCGTAGCCATATTTCTCCTTGATCTCCTTGGCCGTATCGAAGGGGGCGCGAAGGCCGACGGCCACGTCGTTGGTCAAATGGTTGCCTCCGACGGCCAGCACCGCAGTGTGCCAGACACTACCCTCAATGAAGATGGCCATGTCCGTGGTGCCCCCGCCGATGTCAGCCAGGACGACGCCCATCTCCCGCTCGTTGTTGGTCAAAACCGCCTCCCCCGAAGCCAGAGGGGCCAGGACGAGTTCGTCTATTTCGATGCCCACCTGGTTGATACACTTGCCCAGGTTGTGGATGGAGGTTGCCGCCCCGGTGATGATGTGGGCCTCCACTTCCAGGCGGAAGCCGTGCATACCTATGGGATCACGCACTCCGTCTTGCCCGTCTACGATATAGCCGCGGGGTACTACGTGGATCACCTCACGATTGTGAGGGATGGCGATGGCCAGGGTCGCGTCCAGAACGCGGTTAACGTCGTCCTGAGTTATACTGTGCCCCCCGGAAACAGCTACTACGCCTCGGCTGTTGAAAGAAGAAATATGCGCACCCGCCACGCCAACGTGAGCTCGCTCGATTTCATGGCCGGAGACGCGCTGCGCCCTCTCCACGGAGGCGGCGATGGCTTCGGTGGCCTCACTGACGTTGACCACCACCCCTTTGCGCAATCCCTTCGAGGGAACCACACCTACGCCCACGATGCGCAAGGCGCCCCCATCGTCCATCTTGCCGACCAGGGTACAAACCTTGGTGGTGCCAACGTCAATGCTTACGATAGTTCTCTCCAAGACAATCCTCGCTGTTCACCCATAGCTCATCACCGGAGACCAACGGATGAGCTAGAGGAAATGGCGGCGGATAATGGCCAGGTTGTTAAACAGCCGCACGCCGAAGGCCACGATAGCCGCATAGTAGAGCTCAACACCCAGGCGGTCGCCTACGAAGGCCAGAAATCCAGCCAAGAGAGCATTAGCACCAAAGCCACTGATGAAAACCTTGTTGTCGTATTGGCCCTCCAGGTGGGCCCGCACCGCACCCAATATCGAATCCGAAGCGGCCAGGATGGCCATGGCGGTGTAGCGCGAGTACTGGGCCGGTATAGTTATGGTAAAGAGATAACTAATAATAATGCCAACTAGCAAGCCAATGATCGGTAACCACATACCAATTCGCCTAACACCCGACAACTAATACCTGTAAAAAGGGCTCTCCTTGAAGCGCAAGTCTATGAACTCTGGCTGTATCCCCTCAAACGAAAGGTCCCGCAGCAAGGCGTTCAGGATAGCCATTTTCTCCGCCACGTCGCCGGTGCCGAAGTATATAGGATAGCCCCATTGTTCAAAGCTCAACCCCTTGTCCTCAGAATACTGAAGGGCTGCCGTCGGAAGGGCTTGCCACAGCTCCAGCGCCGACGTGACGACCTCAGGGTCAATTCGATCACCAACTTCAAAGGAGTCTGCTGTCAGGTCATGGATCAAGAGCATCCCCTCCAACTCACCTTCCAGAGAGAGGATAGCGCCCAGCTCGTCAACCCCACGGCGCTCCTCACCCCTTTGCCAGATAATCAGCGTCCGGCGCTCCACCACCTCGATCCTCACCCGGTTAGGCAGCCGGCAGGTGACTCTGGCCTCCTTGACGCCCGGCAAGCTGGAGATGGCGGCCTCCGCCTGTTCGGGTTTGATCCAGAATATGCTCATCTCGTGCAAGCCACTGGCGTTGTAAATCTCACTCTGGTCAACAAACTGGTTGCCCTGCACTTCGGCCTCGTAGACGTAGAACCTGTGGGTAGTGAAGAATTGACTGGTTAACAAGGCCAGAGCCACCAGCAAGAGCACACTCAGCACCGTGCTCCCTCTGACTTGCCAGAGACCGACCAGGGGCCTCGGTGACAGCTTTACTTGTGGCTTGGCGGTTTCGTAGGCATGATCTCGCCTGGCTTTGGAACTCCTCTTCGCTTTTCGCTTCGATGACTTGCGGGCCATAGCAATTCCCTGGCGGACACTGGAGCCTCTTATTCGATTTCGTAACCACTACCCGCTCCCGCTGGATCGCCGGTTCCGGCGGCTTGACAAGGCTGAGTTTGACTGGTTTCGGCTCATCTAGCCTGGGATTGGCAATCCAGGCCGAGCGAGGTGAGCGATTACTCGAACTGCTCCGGACTATAAGACGTCACCGATCTGCTATCGTCGGCATGCCTTTCCAAAGCTAACTCGATCAGCCGGTCAATGAGCTCCGAGTATGAAATACCGCTGGCCTCCCACAACTTGGGGTACATGCTGATGGGCGTAAAGCCAGGTATGGTGTTCAGCTCGCCGAGGTAGAGCTCCCCTGTATCCTTGTCGAGCAAGAAATCAACCCGGGCCATCCCTGCACAGTCCACAACCAGAAAAGCGGCAATGGCCAACTCCTGTATCCGTCGAGTCATCGCCGGTGGAAGGTCGGCGGGAATGATCAACTCCGATCGGTCATCTATGTACTTGGCGACGTAGTCGTAGAACTCCCGGCAGGGAATGATCTCCCCCGGCACCGAGGCGATGGGCTCGTCGTTGCCCAGGACGCTAACCTCGATCTCCCGTGCATCCACGGCGCGCTCGGCCAGCATCCTGCGGTCGTAGCGAGCTGCCAGGTGCAGGGCCGAAGCCAGCTCGCTGCGCTGGTGGACTTTGGAGATGCCCACACTGGAGCCCAGGTTGGCCGGCTTGATGAAACACGGATAACCCAACTCTTTTTCGACAAGTTCCATCATGGCCTCAGGGTCTCGTTCCCAATCCCTGCGCTTGAGCGCCACGTGCTCCACCACAGGCAGCCCGTGACTCGCGAAGACGGCCTTCATAGCGATCTTATCCATACCCAGGGCCGAGCCCAGCACACCCGCCCCGACGTAGGGTATGTCAGCCAACTCCAGCAGGCCCTGAACCGTGCCGTCCTCCCCACGCGGGCCGTGCAAGACGGGGAAGACAACGTCAACCTGAGGGAACCCCGTTTCGCGAGTGCCTGGCACCAGGTCACGCCTACTCCTGGGCGCCAACTCCCGCCTCATGGGTTGCGCCTCAGCTACCTGAGCGGACACACCTGGCCCTCCGGACTGCAATAACTTCATCGGCTCGCCGCTGGTCAGCCAACGCCCCTCTTTGGTGATGCCAACGGGGATTATCTCGTACCTCTCCTTATTCATGGCTTCCATGATGCCTTGGGCAGAGGCCAAAGAGACCTCGTGCTCGCCAGACTGCCCGCCGAAGATGACCCCCACCCTGAGCTTCTCAGCCATTCCACTCTCCTACCAATTCGATTTCCAGTTCTAACCCCACGCCGAATTGCTCCCGCACTCGCTCCTGAGTCAGGTCAATGAGGGTCTTGACATCAGTCGCCCTGGCCTCACCCAGATTGACGATGAAGTTGGCGTGCTTAGGCGAGACCTGCGCGCCGCCGATGCGCGCCCCTTTGAGGCCCGCTTGTTCTATCAGGAATCCAGCCGGATACTGCTTTGTCCGTTTGAAGACGCTGCCCACACTGGGCTCCGTGGGCTGACTTGCCTCTCGACGCCGTACGTAATCAGCCATCTTCTCCGCGAGGGCCTGGGCAGGCTCCGGACGCAACATGAACTCTGCCGAGAGTACGACTTCTTGCTCGCCCTTGCCCGCCTGCCCCTTGAACCTGCTCGCCCTGTAGCCGAAGCCCATCTCTGCGCCCGACAGCTCGCGCACCATGCCGTCGGGGGTGAGCACGGTGGCCTTTCGCGCCACGTCGCCAACGTACCCCCCATAGGCCCCGGCGTTGCCCACGATGGCTCCTCCGACAGAGCCAGGGATGCCCACCGCCCACTCCAGCCCCCCCAGGCCCCGCCGCGCGCTCTCACGGGCCAATTCTCTCAGTAGCGCCCCACCCTCGGCGTATAAAACTGCGCCGTCCTTGAAATAGGTCTCCCGTCCTCCATTCTCTATCACTAAGCCTCGAATGCCCTTGTCGGCCACCAGGATGTTGGTGCCCCGGCCGATGACCAGGTAAGGTATGCTGTGTTCTCGCGCCAGCGAGACCAGATCGGCCAGTTCCTGGGCGCTGGTAGCCAGGGCGTATAAATCCGCCGGGCCGCCGATGCGAAAGGAGGTGTGGAGGGACATTGGTTCATTGGTTAGAATCCCATCACCTAGAGCAGCCATAATCTTGTCCAAACGGTATCCATCCACATCTATAACCCCAACTCGTCAATAACTTGTTCCACCTCATCGAAGAACCATCTTATTAACGCTCATTTTTCCCCGCCAACTCGACCAGAACATCCTCCCCCACCTTATACCCATCCCCCGCTCCCAGGGTGATTAGCACATCACCGGGCTTCAGGTGATCGAGCATATAGTCGGCGGCCTCGTTCAGGCCTGGAATGTAGCGAGTGTCGAGGTGTCTCATGCGGGCTACGATGTCGGCTGCGCTCACCCCCAGGTCGTCGAGCTCGCGCGCGGCATAGATCTCGGTCACGACCACGTGGTCGGCATCGGCGAAGCTGGCGGCGAATTCGCCCAGCAGGGCCTTGGTGCGGCTGTAGGTGTGAAGCTGGAAGACGGCCCAGATCGTTCGCCCCGGGTAGCGTTCCCGCGCCGCCCGCAGGGTTGTTCGTATCTGGGTGGGATGGTGGGCATAATCGTCGATGACGACAATTCCGTCCATTTCGCCCTTCACCTCGAAGCGCCTCAGCACCCCGCGAAAGCTGCGCAGCGTCTTCGCCACTTCTGTCAGGTGCAGGCCCAGCCGGTGGGCAACGGCCAGCACCGCCAGGGAGTTTTGCACGTTGTGCAGGCCGGGGATACGCAGGCCAAACTCGCCCACCGCATGCCCATCGTGCAGAGCAACGAAGTCGTGCCCGCCCAGTTCGTTAGATCGGATATCCACCGCCCGCCAATCCACCCCCTCGCCCAACCCGTAAGTGATGACTCCGCTCCCCTGAGTTCCCCTGAGGCCTCCGCCGAGGCGTCGGCCGAGGCGTTCCCCTAAGATCTCCCTCGTTCTTTCCTCGTCCCCACACCCGATAACGCACCCATCAGCAGGCACCAAGTGCACGAACTCTCGAAAAACCTCCACCAGGTCATCCAGCCCAGGATAGCAGTCGGGGTGATCCATCTCAATGTTGGTGACGACGGCGATGCTGGGCCTGAGCCCCAGAAAGGTGCGATCATACTCGTCGGCCTCAATAACGAAATGCTCTCCCCGACCGGCTCTGGCGTTCGTGCCCAGATTCCCCAGGATGCCGCCGACGATGAAGGTCGGGTCGAGGCCAGCTTCGGTTAGCACGAGGGCGATCATGGCCGTGATCGTGGTCTTGCCGTGAGAGCCGGCCACAGCGATGCCAAAGCGGCCCTCCATCATGCGCCCCAACATCCAGTCCCGCTTGACGACAGGGATGCCCCTTACGCGGGCGGCTGCGGCCTCAGGGTTGTCCGCCGGTATGGCCGAGGAGACAATCACCAACTCGGCATCGCCTACGTTCTCCGCCCGATGGCCCTGGTAGATAGTTGCACCCCGGGCGGCCAGAGCATCGGTGATTGGCGACAGCTTCAAGTCAGAGCCTGAGACGCGCCCCCCCTCTTCCAGCAGCACTTTAGCGATAGCCGAGAGGCCAATGCCGCCAATGCCGATCAGGTGAACACGAGCATTCTTCATTAGGGAAAGCTACCTGATGACCCGCGCTAAGATCGTGAACACGACGAGAAAGGGCAAGAATGGCTGCAACAAGGTGAGCGGCAACAACGGGACAAGACTTTGCGCAAAGTCAGTCAGGGGCTCCTGAAACTGAAGGAGCTTTATTGGATAATCATACTTGTCCAAGAAATACCATAAGCTGCCTACTACCAAATAGCCATTAAACAATCCGGTCAGCGAGCCAAACAAAATGCCCTTGTACCCCTTAGGAGACCTGCCTTCGAAGGCCAGGGTCTCACCGTGATAGGAAATCAGAGTCACAAAAACTATGACCAAGATATAAAAGCTAGCCCAGATGGACTGACCAGCGGGCTCGGAGACCTTGGGCACGGTATAGCCGACGACACCCACAGCGTTGGTCAGAGCCTGGGGTATCCTGTCCTCGAGGCGAGATAGGCCAAACAGGAGCACCAACAGAACGGTGGTCACCCCCAGTTCCTTCAAAAAGCCCCGAACGATGCCCACTAAGGCAAAAGTTATGAGGAGCCCCCCCCACATCACTTCTAAGGGCTGCAAAGGCCATCACCTCGTTTCTGGAAGTTGGAAATCTAATCGCGCCTCGGCTTCGTTGACATTTGCAGGCCAAGGACAATCAGGATAATCACGAACGCCAACACCGCTTTTACCGAGTTTTGAGTCAGCAGATCAAGCAAGCCTTCGGTGGAAAAGCGAATTGTCGTTTCGGGCGCAGGCAAATGCCTGGGAGCCAAAAAGTAAGCGATGAAATAGCCACTCACCCCCCCCAAGACGATGCCGGACAATCGCTGAGACCATTTTTTCGGCGAATCAACGACAAACTCTCCCAGAAGATAAAAGGCCAGAACTATTAGAACAAAAGCTATCGTCCCCAAAATCAACCGATCGGAATCACTGGTAACAGGCGGCGTCAGATCACCTATCTCCGCCAGAACGCCGGCCGGGTCGTCAGTCGCCAGCCCTCCTTTGAGGGCGAACATAGCCAGTTTATGGATTCTGTTCACCCAAGGTTCCAGGGAAGGTGCCCCCCACTTTCCCACCACAGTGGCCAGGAGAACGCCGACTAAAGCCAGTAGTTCCCTGAAGGCGCCCCGTCTCAGGCCCATCACTCCGAACAGGACGACGAAGCCTACGATCAGATAAAGCTGGTTCAAATCAATCACGATGAATCACCAAACCTCAATCTCTAATTCCTATTTGCCGCAGCTCCTGGGCGATGCGCTGAGCTGCATCCGGCCTGGCCAAAGCCCGCGCCCGCCCGCTCATCCCGACCAGGGCCTCCTCGTTACTGAGAAGCTCCAGAATAGTGGGCAACAGCTTCTCCCCCAGGTCGGCGTCGGCGATCTTGGCCGCCGCGCCACGACTGGCCAGGTAATCGGCGTTGAGCTCTTGATGCTGGCCGGCGTAGGGGTAGGGTACCAGAATGCTGGGCAAGCCCAGGGCGGGAAACTCCCCCAGGGTCGCCGCCCCAGCCCGCGCCACCGCCAGGTCCGCCGCAGCCAAAGCGCCAGGCATCTCCTCATGCAAATAGGAATAGGCTCGGTAGCGGTTTCGCAACTGCTCAGGCAACAGGGCCATGTTCTCCATCACCCACTCGGCGTCCAAAGGTCCGCAGATGTGGATAACCTGGCAAACCTCCAACAGGCGCTCCAGGCACTGGCTCAAGGCCAGGTTGATGCTGTGAGCACCACGGCTACCGCCGAAGATCGTGACCGTCTTCAGGCCCTCCGCCAGGCCGAAAGCTTTCCTGGCCTCGGCCCTGTCGGCGGCGAAGAACTCGGCTCGCACAGGGTAGCCTGCCGTCACGACCTTGCTTTTGGCGAAATGCCCTGCCACTTCCGGAAAAGAGACAGAGACGCGCTTCGCCAGGCGGCCCAAGGCGCGGACGGCCAGGCCGGGCTCAAGGTCGGGCAGCAACACCAGGAGTGGCACTCGACGAAGCCAGGCGGCTATAGCCACGGGCGCGCACACGTATCCCCCTGTGACCAGCACCACGTCGGGAGAGAAATCGCGCACGATGCCCAGCGATTGCACGAAGCCCGCCATCATCTTGAAGAGGTGCCCGACCACAGTCCAGGGTGCCAGGCCACGCAAGCCTCCTGTCGAGATAGCCGCGAAGGGCAAACCCGCTCGGCTGGCGATTCCCTCCTCCACCCCTCCCCGGCTGCCCACGTACAGGAACCTGCAACCTGTCACTTGCGATTGTAAAGCTTCAACGACGGCGAGAACGGGATATACGTGACCGCCCGTCCCGCCGCCCGAAATCATAACGCGCAATCTCGTCCGGCCTTTCCTCCACATTGCCCCTGGAGATGCCCAGGAGCAGGCCCACACCAGTCATGGAAACAGCCAAAGAGGAGCCACCATAGCTGATGAAGGGCAATGGTATGCCCGTGAAGGGCAAGGTGTTGGTGATCACCGCGAAGTTAATCAAAGCCTGAAAGATCAGCCAGCAGGTTAGGCCCGCCGCCAGTACCGTACCAAAGTCATCGGGAGCCTCCAGAGCAATTTGAAAGCCCCGATAGGCCAGGGCTGCGAAGAGCCCCACCACCAGCAAACAGCCAATCAAACCCAACTCCTCGCCAAGTACGGCAAAGATGCTGTCATTATGGGCCAGGGGTAGAATGCCCAGTTTATAGGCCCCGTCCCCCAGACCGACGCCGGATATCCCCCCCGCCCTCAGCGCATCCAGGTTCTGTTGAACGTGATAGCCAACGTCAGCGCCACCCAGGGAACCCAGGTAAACCTTGACCCTTGCGAGAGCATGCTCTGATCTTGAGATCAAGAAGCCAAAGGTAACACCGCCAAAGATGAAGCCGATGACCAACTGAACGATATCAGCGCCAGCGATAAAAAACATGGCGATAGCCGTGACCACGATCAGGATGGCGGTGCTGAAATCGGGCTGCATCACGATCAGGCCCGCCACCACCCCGATGAGAATAGCAAAGGGAACGAGGCCATAGGTCACCATACGAAGTCTCTCCCCTTTGGACGAAAGCCAATCGGCGACGTAGATGATGATGATCAGCTTGCATAACTCGCTGGGCTGCACCGATCCCCCCCAGAGAGCGCGCACAGAGCCAAATCTCTCCTGGCCCACGATCAGGAGCAGCACTAACAGAAACAAAGTGCCGCCCATCAGCGGAATGGAGAAGCGTCGCCAGGCGTGATAGTCTACACTCATCATCACTATCATCCCCGCCGTGCCCAGCAGTGCCCAGATGATCTGCCTGCCGAAGAAATAAGTCGGTTGATCAAACACCCGGTAGCCAAAATCGAAGCTGGAGCTGTAGACCATCAGCAGGCCGATGAGGAGCAGGCTTGCCAGGATGATAATCAACGGGTAATCAATCCTCTTGGTGAATTCTCGGCTGTATACTGCCATCTGTCCCTCCCCTCCATAAGTAGTCTTGAGGTTGGGCAAGGTCTCTGACCGCAGCCCCATATCGGAGCTGAGAAGGAACCCGCAAATCCTGCCCATCCATGTTCTCAAAGAGCCTTCACCAGCTCACGGAACCGCTCACCTCGCTCGACGAAGTCCCTGAAGGCATCGAAGCTGGTGCCGCCGGGCGCGAGCAATACCACGTCGCCAGGCTCCGCCTCTCTCGCTGCTACCGTGACAGCCTCATCCAGAGTTTGACAGCGATGGATGAAACCCTCCGAAACTCGAAACCCAAAACTCGAAACTCGTATCGCTTTCTCAATGATCGGGGCCGCCTCCCCAAACAGGATCAATAGCCGAGCCTTTTGAAGCGTGAGCCGGGCCATCTCATCCCAGGGCAGGTGCTTATCGCGCCCCCCGGCCAGGAGGACGATGGGCTGCTCGAAGGAGCGTAGGGCAGCAACGGTGCGCTCCGGCGAGGTAGCGATGGAATCATTGTAATAGCACACCCCACCCAGCTCTCGCACCAGCTCCAGGCGGTGCTCCACCCCTTCGAAACTGGTGGCCACGTCGGCCACAGCCTGCTGAGAGGCTCCAGCGACGGCGGCTATGGTGCAGGCGGCCAAGACGTTCTCCAGGTTGTGCCGCCCCAGGAGCTTGATCTCACCGGCGGAGCAAATTTGCTGCTCCGTATCTCCCAGTTTCAGGATGATCTCGCCATCCCGCAGAAATGCTCCCTGTTCCACCTCCTCGTTCAAACTGAAACTCACTATTCGAGGTTGTAGGTTGTAGGTTGTAGGTTTTAGATTTGTGATTTGAGATTTAGTTATCGGGTTGTCATATCCTAAAACAGCTACGTCCCCGGGCTGTTGAAAACGCAGGATGTTGAGTTTGGCCTCGGTGTAGGCTTCCATGGAGGGGTGGCGATCCAGATGGTTAGGTGTGATGTTGAGAATGGCGGCAATGGGCGGGCTCCACTCCATGATCTCCAATTGGAAGGACGACAGCTCCATCACTACTTTGTCGGCTTGCTCGATCTCCTCCAGGTGCCCAATGAGCGGGCGGCCGATGTTCCCCCCTACCCAGGTGCGAAAGCCACTGGCTCTCAGCATCTGGCCAACCAGGCTCACGGTAGTCGTCTTGCCGCTGGAGCCGGTGATGCCGATGATGGGTGCCGGGCATAGCTCGGTGAATAGCCTGGTCTCGCTGCTGATGGCGATGCCCCGCCTTTTGGCCTCCGAGACGATGGGAGCCTCCAGCGGCACACCGGGGCTCAGGAAAAGGACATCGGCCCGGTCCAAGACCTCCCCTGGATGACCACCGAGCACGAAACGGATGGGGAGCCTTTTTAGCTTTGCGATGTTTTCCTGTAGCTCCTCCTCATTTTTGAGATCACTGACCGTAACGATGGACCCTCGTTCGGCCAGGAACCTGGCCAGCGCCGTCCCCTCCCGCGCCAGCCCGATGATGGAACAACGGACTACAGAATTCAACGGACTTCGCTCCGCTGCCTCTTGCATCCTGCATCCTGCCTATTGTTCCCTTTGACTAAGTCGCCGGCGGCGGGTTGCCCCATATCGCCAGGGCCACGCCCAGCATGGCCGCCAGGATGGCCATTAACCAGAACCTCTGTACCACCTGCGTCTCGGACCAGCCTAAGAGCTCAAAATGGTGGTGCAAGGGGGCCATCTTGAACATTCGCCGACCCTGGCCGTATCTGATCCTGGTGAATTTGAAATAGGCCACCTGCAGTATGACCGACAGCGTTTCGGCTACGAAGACGGCACTAATGATGGGTAGGAGAAGCCACTGCCCGGTCATCAGAGCGACCACCGCCAGGGTCGCCCCCAGCGCCTCCGACCCCACGTCGCCCATGAATAAGTCGGCGGGGTAAGCATTGTACCACAGGAAGGCCAGGATTGCCCCAACCATAGCGAAGCAAAAGGCCAGCAGCCAGCCCTGATCCTGCAGGTAGGCGATGATGCCGTAGCAGAGAAAACAGAGGGCAGCAATGGAGCCAGCCAGGCCATCCAGCCCATCGGTCAAATTGACGGCGTTGGAGTAACCGACGATGAAGAACACGGCGATGGGCAACCACAAAAGCCCGATGTCTACTTTTTCGGCCAGCCCGGGGACGGCTACGCTATGCAGGTCGGGAGGGCCAAAGTGGAGGGCCAGGGCTGCGATCATGGCCAACACTAACTGGATGACGAGCTTCCAGCGACCCAGCAGCCCCTCGCCGTTGCGGTAGCCTCGCACCCCGGCCCAGTCGTCCAGGGCTCCCATGAGACCAAAGCCAAGCATAACCCCCAGCGGCACCAGAATCGAACGGCCGAGGAAAACGGCTCGCGCCACGCCCAGCCTGTCCAGCAGCGCCTGACCAAAGGCGGTGCCGGCCAGTACCTCAGCGAAGCCTGCAGCCAAGACGATGAGAAAGACCGGTATCAAAATCATCAGTCCCCCCATAGTCGGCGTACCAGTCTTCGTCTGGTGGGAACTAGGGCCGTCGAAGCGGATCTGCTTGCCAATGCGGTGATGCCTCAGGTAGGCGATCAGCGGACTACCCCAGATAACGGCGAACACGAAAGAAAAGGCACCCAGAGCTAATGCATAAGCCATGTATCAAATCTCTAATATCTAATCTCAATCAGCTATTGGATATTGCCAGCGCAGCAACAATCCTTTCCATTTCCATGCCGCGAGAGCCTTTTACCAGGATTATGTCACCAGGAGCGACGATCTCGCGCAGGCAGGCGATAGCCCCCTCGTTGTCCTCTTCTATAAAGACCCTTTCCTCTTCCATACCCCAGGCCAGAGCCTCCTCAGCGATGAAGCGTCCTCGCTCTCCCACGGTGATGAGCACGGCCACCACGTCCAGGGCGCGTCTACCCACTTTTCGATGTCCTTCTTCTTCGTAGGCCCCCAGCTCCAGCATGTCACCGAGCACGGCGATCTTCCGTCCATCCAGTTCCTCAACCAGGTTGAGGGCAGCGATGGTTGAGGCAGGGCTGGCGTTGTAGGTATCGTCCAGGATAGTCGAACCTCGCAGACCGGGCACCACCACCAGGCGCAATTGCGCCGCTCCTCGCAAGCCATCTATGATCTCCTCCCAAGACTGTCCTTCGATCAAACCCACGGCAGCAGCAGCCAGAGCCGTGTGCACGCTATGCTGCCCCAGCATCGGCACCTTGGCATAGATCGTCTCAGAGCCGTGATGGAAGCAGAAACGAACACCTTCCAGGCCCTGACTCTCGATGTCGTTGGCCCACAGGTCACAAGTTTCGTCCAGGCCATAACAAAACACCTGGGCGTCGGTCTTGGCCGCCATCTGGCGCACCCAGGGGTCGTCGCCATTGAGGACGGCCACGCCGTCATCGGGCAGAGCCTCTACCAGCTCTGTCTTGGCCTGAGCGATGCGCTCGATAGTTCTCAGTCGCACCAGGTGGGAAGGGCCCACATTGGTGACCACGCCGATGTGGGGACGAGCGATGGCCGCCAACTCCGCGATCTCCCCCAGGTCGTACATGCCCATCTCCAGGACCACCCGCTGGTGGCTCTGCTCCAGCTTCAACAGCGTCAAGGGCAAGCCGGTCTCGCTGTTGTAGTTGCCTTTGCTCTTCAGGGTGCGAAAGCGCTGACAGAGAACACTGCCGATCATCTCCTTGGTGGTGGTCTTGCCTATGCTGCCAGTGACGCCCACCACACGAGGAGTGTGCTTGCCACGCCAGTAGGCAGCCAGTTGCTGCAGGGCCTTCAAGCTGTCCTCGACAATGAAGCAGGCTGGAAGTTGGAGGGTAGATATTGGATATTGGAATGGCGCCTGTTTAATATCCAATATCCAATATCTAATATCTAATTCTTTCTCCACAATAGCCGCTATCGCACCACGCTGGAACGCATCGGCAACGTAGTGATGGCCATCTTCACGCTCGCCCTTCAGGGCCACGAAGAGGCTGCCGGGGCACGCCTGGCGCGAGTCTATGACCACATCAGTCAGTTTCTGTTCCAGGTTGGGTGGCCTCTGGCCGGTGAGGCCCTCCACTAAATCGGCAAGGGTCAACATCGGATCATCTGCTAGCCAGCCTTATGTTGTCGGGCGGGATATCCAGCAGCACAAACAGCCGCTCAGCGATAGTTCTGAAGACAGGGGCTGCTACTTCTGCTCCCCACGGATCCAAGCGAGGCTTGTCTATTTTGACCAGGACGATGAAGCGGGGGGCGTTGGCAGGAGCGTAGCCCACGAACGAAGCGATGGTCAACTCTGGATCATAGCCATCGCCAACGGGTATCTGAGCCGTTCCCGTCTTTCCGGCAATGTCATACCCTGGCACAGTGGCTAACTTCGCCCCTCGCTCCACGGCTTCCACCAGCATGGCCGTCAGTTGCTCGGCCGTCTGGGTGGAAACGACCTGCCGTACGCTGGTAGGCTGGGTAACGATCATCCCTTGATCATCAACGATTCGCTCTACCACATAGGGCTTCATGAGAAAACCGCGGTTGGCCACCGCCGCCACTGCCGTGATCATCTGCAGAGGGGTCACAGCTACTCCCTGCCCAAAGGAGTTAGTGCCCAGCTCGTACTTATGCCAGTCCCCACTACCCGGCTCCTTGAGGGTGCCAGCCGCCTCGCCGTCCAGATCAACGCCCGTATGATCTCCGCAGCCAAACTGCTTCAAGTAGGCATAGAACGTCTCTTCACCCAGGGAGGTGCTGACGTAGGCAATCCCCACGTTCAAGGAATAGGCCAGGACGTCAGTCATGGTCACCAGGCCATGGGCATGACGGTCGCGGTTCTGGATAACGACCCCTCCCACCTCTATCGCGCCGCTATCGTAGACAGTACTATCAGGAGTGACGACTCCTGCATCGAGGCCCGCGGCCATAGTGAGAATCTTGAAGACAGACCCAGGCTCGTATTGATCACTCACCGCAGGGTTCTTGAATAGCTCCATCGGCACCTCGTAGAAGCGATTGGGATCATAGGAGGGAAAATTGGCCATAGCCAGGATAGCGCCCGTCTTTGGATTCATGACGATGATGGTGCCACTATCAGCCTGGTATGTGGCTACCGCCTTCGCCAACTCCTCCTCCACCATGTGTTGGACGTTCCTGTCAAGGGTCAACACCAGATGGGTACCGTCTTGCGGCAGAGCCAGTTGGCGAAAGGCAAGGGACACAGCTTCGCCTCGCTGATACACTTTCCCCCCAGGTATAGTACTCGTGCCCTTTAAAAGAGGGTCGTAGTATCCCTCCAGGCCATAGCCACCATCACAGTCCAAGTTAACAAAGCCCAGAAGGTGAGCAGCCAGATCTCCATCTGGATACCTGCGTCGGAGCTGCGGCTTCAGATTGATGCCCGTGAATCCAAAGGAAGCAATAGCATCGGCTGCTTCTTGCGAGACGCGCTTTTCCAGGAGAACGTAAGGCTTCTCGGGATCCAGGAGTGAAACCAACTCGCCAGGTGATAAACCCAGGATTGGCGACAGATGGTTCGCCACATATTGAGTGTCCGTTATCACATCTGGGGACGCGGACACGTCGTACTCAAAGGTGTTTAGCGCCAGGATGTGGCCACGGCGATCAATGATCAACCCGCGATGAGAAGCGACTTCCGGCGTATAGTTTGGAAAGGAGAGCTCTTTGCCACTACCTAGAGCCCCTTGAATCACCTGCAACTGGAAAAGTCGAACAGCGATGACCAGGGCCAGGCCGATGAGGATGGCAATCACAAAGGCAAGTCGCCGAAAAGCCCTTTCCTTAGACTCACTGCTTTCATCGTTCTGAGAAGCTATCCTTCCTCTGGTTATCATCAGGGTTGCATCTCCGCCCAGGCCACGAATTGAGAGATCACCTTTTCCCACCACCGCGCCACACCGCGAGGCTCGCCGCTGGGTTCTTCCGGAGCAACAACGGCGCTTTCGTCCACGCTAGGCACCGCAGCCAGTCCCCCTCCCGATACACCGCCAGGGTAACCAGGTACGTCCAAATACCGCCGCTCCTCAGCGGGGCCATAGCCTAATCCTAGCGCCAAGTCCTCCAGATGAGAAACGTCGAGCATCTCCACGACCTCAGCCAGCAACTCGGCGTTCTCTCGCTGGAGCCGTTCCTTCTCCGCCGCTTTTGTCCAGATTAGGTAACTGGTCGTGGATACTTTACTGGCCTGAATCAGGCAGAGCCAACTGAGCAAGCCCAACAGAGCCAGAACCAGGAGAATCCCGGCTGTTGTCTTGGCTTCCAGCCGCCAAGACTCCTTCTCCAGACGCAAAGAGCGCTTTTGACTGCTAGCCATGAGCGGCCCCCTCAATACAAGGATAGAAGGCCAATCGCATTGGCCGTTCTGAGCCGGAGTACCCCCTTGGACGCCCAACGCGGCTGGGCTGCTACCCCTTATGCCAGAATCTCAGGTAAACGATACGCGATTCGCAACTTGGCGCTGCGGCTGCGAGGATTGGCGGCTACCTCCTCAACCGATGGCCTGATGGGCTTCCTGGTCACTATTCCTAAGGCTGCTCGATGACCACAGGTGCAAACGGGTACTTCTGGCGGGCACAGGCAATCCCGTGCTTCGTTACGGAAAAACTGCTTTACCAGGCGATCCTCCAGGGAATGAAAGGATATGACCGCCAGACGCCCTCCGGGCGCCAAGAGCCTCAACGCCTGAGGTAGGACTTCGGCGAGACATTCCAGTTCTTCGTTAACGGCCATGCGCAAGGCCTGGAAAGTCCGAGTAGCCGGGTGGAGCCTCCTGCGGCAGCCTACTGTGGCAGACACCAGAGCAGCCAACTCCCCCGTAGTATTGATGGGACGCCCAGCCACGATAGCCCGAGCGACGCGCCGAGATCGAGGTTCCTCGCCGTACCGAAACAAGATGTCAGCCAATTCCTCCACGGACAGAGTATTGACCAAATCAGCCGCCGTCGTCGTCTGGCTGGGGCCGAAGCGCATATCCAGCGGGCCGTCCAATTGAAAGGAGAACCCTCGCCCCTCGGCTTCTAACTGCAGCGATGAGAGCCCCAAATCGAGCAGGATGCCATCCACAGGGCAAAAGCCGTGTTCCAAAGCAATCTCCTCCAGATCAGCGAAATTACCTCGGACCAGAGCAACCCTCTTCCCAAATTCAGCCAGTCGTTCGCCCGCTAAAGCCACGGCCATGAGGTCAGCATCAACGCCCAGGAGCTCACCATCGGGTGCGGAGGCCACGAGGATCCCACGGGCGTGCCCCCCTCCCCCCACTGTGCCGTCTAGGTAGCGTCCGCCAGGCTTTATCCGAAGCCCGTCCAGGACCTCTTGGTAAAGGACAGGAATATGGCTCAACTTACCACCTTTTGAGTCAATTGCGTTATTTGCAAAACTGATGTACAATAATGGGCAGGGGATGCCTCGCCCTCCTAGATTCCCAAGTCGGCTAATTGCTCGGCGATGGAACCGCTCTCCTCCTCCATCTTGATAGTCATTTCTTGCCAGCGCTTTTTGCTCCAGATATCCAGACGGTTCCTGACGCCAGTAATAACCACCTCACTTTCGATATCGGCGTGCGCCCGCAAGGGAGGTGACAGAAGAATTCGTCCTTGTTTGTCCAACGCACATTCAATGCCTGAAAACATCATGCGGCTGAATAGGCGGGCGCTGGCTTTAACAAGAGAAAGGTTAGCCATCTTCTCGGATAACTCTTTCCACGTATTCAGCGGGAAGACGAACAGGCAACCATCCAAGCCTCTGGTGACAAACAAGCCCTCGGCCAAGTCAGTGCGAAATTTGGCGGGGATGATCAGCCGCCCCTTGTCATCTATTGTATGCTCACATTCGCCTGAAAACATGATTGCAGTCCCCACACTTCATGGCCCAGGTTGTCGCGCCCAACCATACCCCCCCACATTCTCCCACTACCATCCACCATATTATACACTACTTTTGCAATTTTGGCTAGTCCCCTTGGAGGATTTTAAGGTTCACTGGGGACAACTTGCCATTCCTCTCAATTGATAATACTATATATTGGCGTCTTTCTGGATATAACATACTATATCTAGTGTATTGAGGAGATCAGCCGAATTTCAAAATTTTAAGGTTCCCGGGCGTTTCTGTAGCGTCTTATCAGCTAAATTCGCGCAAAAAACGCCTAAAATCTGACTGTAAAAGCATGAAGGCGCAAAGAGTGAGTTGAAAACGTTGACACCCTGGAGATTTTTGCGCGGCTTGAACCTTGTTCGATTCCGGTTTGTCCGGGATGGGTTCTCCTTCCGGCACAATACGCCAAAAAGCCTCCTGCATCATACCATTGAGGAGGCTTTTTGGCTAGAACACGCGATGCTGAGCTATCTTAAGAGACGTTCGTCCCCTACCCGTCTTGTCACCCTTCGTTCGTCCAGGTGCTCCATCAGCGCCAGAGCATACTTGCGGCTGGCGGCGAACATGTCGCGCACCTGAGCCACCGTGATAGCACCCTTCTCTTTGATGTGCCCGATGACCCGCTTGACCATCTCCTCGTAGGTTTCCCTCAGAAACAGGACATCTTCACTGACCTGAACCAGCTTTCCTTGCTGAATTAAGGCGTTCAGCACCTCGGTTCCCACCATGGTCTCGCTGTCAGCCACCGAAGGTGTGGTGTAAGGGTCCCTCCTGAAGGCAGCCAATAGCTCCTGCACCTGACGCTCTTGATCAGCACCGAACTTCACTCGATGTTCTGACAAGCGCAGGATGGCCTCTTGATCCACCAGCCCGCCCTCGCTCACGGCCCTGCTTGCCACCTCGTTCAGGAGCTTGGTGGATAATCTCAACTGGCTCTTGAGTTCTTCGCGAGGCATACCCTGGCGTAAAGGGTGCCGTTGGTGATAGTCTCGCAAGGCAGTAGCCAGTTTGTTCGACAGCCTTTCCCAACCCATCGCAGAGATAATATATGGATTGTTGGCAATCAGATATTGGATATCGGGTATTCTTTCGATCCTGCTGTCGAGAAGCAGGACTTGCTGGCCATCCAATAGCTCCTGCAAAGCCGGGCCCGCTTCTTCCATAACGAGGCCGCTGCGCTCTATCAGCGTGCGGAGCTGGCAGGGCTGGCTGGTTTCCAGCGATTGAAGAATGATCTCCGATGAACTGCCTCGGGCCAGGGTCGCCAGCTTGGCAATGACTTCGGAGCGGAAGCGCCGGTGTCGCCGGCGGGGATGAGGGTCGATCACCTGCCCACCGCCTAGAGTAACGGCAGGCGAGGGCTGGCGGACGATGAAACGATCGCCCCTGACCAGGGCCACCGGCTCAGTCAGCCGCAATTGCACCCAGCCCTCTCCCCCCGGCGGGATGGCTTCGCTGTCCAAGAGTCGCGCTTTGGCCATTACCTCCGCAGAACCGCTGAAGAATTTCAGCGGCGCATTGTGCCGCAAGGGGCGCGGGGCGTTGTCCAAATAGCGCAGGCGCACGTCTACTAGCATGGTGGACTTCAGCCAGCCTGGAATGGTCACTACATCACCCCGCTGCACCTCGTCTTTGCCCACTCCCGTCAAATTGATAGCCACCCGGCTGCCGGGAACAGCTCGTTCGATCTTCTCCTTGTGAGTCTGCAGGCCCCGCACTCGTGCCTTCAACCCCTGGGGCAAGACCTCCACCTCCTGACCAACTCGCAAGCTACCCTCAATGAGCGTGCCCGTCACCACGGTGCCAAAACCAGCGATGGTGAACACGCGATCAATCGGGAGCCGGGGACGGCCCAGGTTGCTGCGGGGCGGCACGTTCTCCAGCAGCCTGGCCAATTCCTCCAGCAAGGCCGACAATCCCTGCTTTGTCTTGACTGAGACAGGAACCACGGAGACATCGGCCAGGACGGTATCCTCCAGCAGTTCGGCCACGTCGAGTTGAACGAGTTCCAGCCATTCTTCGTCCTCGATCAGATCCATCTTGGTCAGGGCTACCACGCCGTTCCTCACCCCCAACAGGTGCAGGATAGCCAGGTGTTCGCGCGTCTGAGGCATCACCCCCTCGTCGGCGGCCACTACGAAGAGTGCAGCGTCAATGCCGCCCACGCCAGCCAGCATGTTCTCGATGAAATCCCTGTGGCCAGGCACATCAACGATACCCACTGACTCGCCGCTGGGCAAAGTAAGCCAGGCGAAGCCCAGGTCAATGGTCATCTCCCGTTCCTTCTCTTCTTTGAGGCGGTCCGGATCAATGCCCGTCAGGGCCTCTACCAGCCTCGATTTGCCGTGGTCTACGTGTCCCGCTGTGCCGATTACTCGCAAACGTCATCCACTCCTTCAGCGGATCTCCTCGACCTTTTCCCCCGCGTGCACGATGCGCCCCTGCATCTCGTCGATCTGGCGGCGAGCGTATTCCTGCCAGGTCTGCCACAAGGCCGTGATCTGAGCTCGGTCCACTTTGGCAGATTCCTCCAGCGGCCCAAACCGTGCGGCGTGCTCTTCGTTCCACCTCTCCTGAGTGCGCCAGTGCTGTTCCCAAATCAGCAGGCTCTTCTTCCATCGCTTCTCGTCCTCCGCCTGCCATTCTTCCAGTTGATTCTTCTGGCGTTTCTCCGCCAAGCGTTGTAGCTCCGCCACATCTGCCTGACCCTGCTTCAGGCGCTCCTCGAACTTCTCCAAGGCCGCTAAAGCCTGCTTGTTCCTCCCATACAGCTCCGCCGATTGCTGCATCTGAGCGTCGTGCTTCTCCAACTTTTGGCGCTGCTCTTCCATCTGCTCGGTCCACTCTTTCATCTGCCTCCCGCGCTGCTGCTCACCGAGATTGATGGACTCGCTAAAATCCTTCTGCTCTTGCTTCAGCTCGCTCCCCTGTAAGTCCAGCTCCTCCATCCGGCGCTCACTTTTCCTGAGTAACTCCTCCAACAGTTGCAACTTTGCAGATTGAGCCTCAGTCCTCTTGAACAATTCCGGCGTCTCCTCCTGAAGCTCGGCTATCCGTTTGGCATTCTGCCGGGGATATTCTTCGAGATAGGGCAAATTCCTCGTTCGGTTTTCGAGATCTCTACCGAAGTCGGCTATCCGCTGCTGCAAGCTTAAGAGACTCTCCCCCAGGCGCTGATCCTCAGCTTTTCTCAGTTGTAGCTCCTCTTCATAACGAGGCAGCTTTTGCAACTCCTTCTTCATCTCCCCCAGAACGCGAGCCTGGCTTGCCTGTTCCACTTGCCTCACTCGCACTGCATCCATCTCAGCATTTCGACGCTGCTCATCGTGTCGCTCTATGAGCAGTACCAGCTCATCCCTGAGTTGTTCGAGGGCCTTTTCGAGCTGGGGGAACTTGGTCAGTTGGGCCTGAGTTCGCGCCAACCTCCCCTCCTGCTCCTGTATCCTCCTGGCCTGCTCGGCGATTTCCGCCGACTGGCTCTCCACCCGCTGTTGGAGTTTGCCCAAGTCGGTCTTATCGCGCCGGCGCTCCTCGTCCAGCCAGGTGACCATCTGAGTAAGTTGGTTCAAGTCCATGTTCCACCTCCAATTGGTGATTGACGAGCCAGGGACAACACACTTGCGAAGTGCGCTGCCCCTTACCTCACGTATTCAATTCTTCCACCCGGCCCGTGACCAAGAAGACCACTCGCTCGCCGATGTTGGTGGTGCGATCGGCGATGCGCTCCAGGTTGTGGGCTACCCAAAGCAAATACGTGGCCCGGGTGATGGTTCTGGGGTCCTGCATCATGAAGAACACGAGTTCACGGTACACCTGATCGTACAGGGCATCCACCTCATCGTCCCCAGCGCCGAGGCGTCGAGCTGCGTCGGAGTCGCGACGGATGAAAGCGTCCAACTGTTGGTGAAGGAGCTGACGCCCCTTCTCAGCCATGCGAGGGATGTCAATCAGGGGCTTCAAGGGGGGCCGGTCGCCAATCATGAGAGTGATCTTGGCGATCCCCTTAGCGTAATCGCCCATGCGCTCTAACTCAATTGAGATGTTGGAAACAGCGACGATGATCCGCAGATCGCGGGCCAGGGGCTGCTGGGTGGCAATCAGAACCAGACATCTTTCCTCCAGATCGCACTGAGCCTGATTGATCAAGACATCTTCATCAATGATCTGCCGGGCCAACTCTAAGTCACGATTGGCCAGAGATTGGATCGAGCGCTCTATGGCCCTATCCACCAAATCGCCCACGGCCAACAGGTCTTCCTGCAGCTCGCCGATTTGCTCGTCGAAGGTCTCCCTCGGCATACGTCATCTCCTTCCGCGAAGCCATGCTAATTATACCGCTTAAATCGCCATTTGGCAAAACCGCGGTCGGCTTCCGCCAGTCGCCCGGCTGGGCGTTAGACCGACCTGCCCCGACACAACTCAGCCTTGACAGACAAAGCATAATGGTTATAATTAAGGCATGAACACTCAAGTCCCAGGAGGACCCTCTGGCCAACATGGGAGACGCTATTCGCCTACACATCGAAGATCGCCTGCCCAGCGGCGAACCCATCCCGACAGCCGAGATGGTGAGTCTGGCGACTTTGGAGGAGAGACTTAACCAATGCGCATCGGTATTGACGCGCGGTTGGTCTATTACAGTCAAGCGGGGATTAGTCAGTATACCCTTCGCTTGATTCAAGGACTTGCCGAGAGCGACCGAGAAAATGAATTCATCATCCTACAGAGCCATAAGGACAAGCAGTTCATTACTGATAAGCCCAATTTCAAGCGCGTATCCCTCTGGACGCCAAGTCATCATCGCTTCGAACAGTTTACCCTGCGATTTGAGATCTCAGGCCTCGGCCTGGACGTCCTGCACAGCCCCGATTTTATACCCCCTTTTAGCCGCCACTGCAAATCCATCATCACCATCCACGACCTGGCCTTCCTCGTGTACCCTCACTTCCTCACCAAGGAGAGCGCGCGCTACTACAGCCAGATTGACCAGGCTGTGAAACGGACCGACCACATCATCGCCGACTCCGAGAGCACTAAGCAAGATACCATCCGCCTTTTGGGCGCGCCTGAGCACAAGATCACTGTCGTTTACTTATCAGCCAATCCCATTTTCCGGCCAGTCAACGACCTGGAAATCCTCAAGCTGATTAAGAGCAAACATCACATCACGAGCGATTTCATCCTCTTCGTAAGCACCATCGAACCGCGTAAGAACCTGCCCACGCTTCTAAAGGCTTACCGGCAGTTGTTAGACAGCTACAAGGTCGAGGTGAAACTGGTAGTAGTAGGACGGCGGGGTTGGCTCTCCGAGAAGGTTCTCACCCTCGTGGACGAGCTCAAGCTGACCGACGACGTCCTCTTCCTCGGACGGGTGACCGTCGAGGATTTGCTCCATCTTTACAACGCCGCCCAACTTCTGGTGCAGCCATCCTTCTACGAGGGCTTCGGCCTGCCGCCCCTGGAAGCCATGGCCTGCGGCACGCCGGTAGTGGTCTCCAACGTCTCATCACTACCTGAGGTGGTGGGCGATGCCGGACTATTGGTTGATCCTGAGGACGTTTCGGAGCTAACGGTGGCCATCTGGCGGGTCTTGACCGACGAGGCCCTGCGAGCCGAGTTGATCGCCAAGGGGCTCAAGCGGGCCCAGTGCTTCTCCTGGGAGAAAACCGCGCGCCAGACACTGGCGCTCTACCAGCGCGTCGGCAAAAGCGACTGACAGTTGAAAAATTCGCCACGAGTCGCACGAATCAGCACGAAAAAATAAAAATTGGCGAAAATTAGTATCACTCGTGGCAGAGAAGGGCAGAGAATGAGGATACTGTTTCTCACCCCTCAGCTCCCCTATCCCCCTCACCAGGGCACAACCATAAGAAACTACAATCTGATAGCCAACCTGGCCCCGCGCCACGAGATCCACCTGCTCTCCTTCGTGAGTTCTCAGGATGAAATCGTCACGGCAACTCCACTGCACCAACATTGTCGTAGCATCGAAACCGTCCGGGCTCCCCGCCGTTCCCCACTGAAACGCTTCCTATCGCTGTTCCTCTCCCCTCTGCCCGACATGGCCCTGCGCCTGCCGTCGGCGGAGTTCAGTGCCAAGTTAGCCGCCACACTGCGGCGAGTCCCCTTCGATGTGGTGCAGATCGAAGGCATTGAGATGGCACCACACTGGATGTCGGAAGTTAGAAACTGGAAGTTGGAACTCGAAACTCCAAACTCCAAACTCCAAACTCTCATCTCCGTCTTCGACGATCACAACGCCGAGTACGTCCTGCAACAGCGAGCCTTCGAGACCGACGCCCGGCAACCCAGGCGTTGGGTCGCGGCCCTTTACTCCTTCATCCAGTGGAAAAAGCTCAGCCGCTACGAGACCATGATTTGCCGGCTGGCCGATCAGGTGGTGGCCGTCTCCGAGGCCGACAAGGCCGCGCTGCAACGGCTAGTACCAGGCCTCGACGTTACCGTTGTCCCCAACGCCGTTGACGTAGCATACTACACCTCCAACGACATTCAGCCCTCACCGCTACCCCCTCGTTCCCTTATTTTCACCGGCAAAATGGACTTTCGCCCCAATGTGGATGCCGTCCTCTGGTTCTGCCAGGAGGTGTTGCCTCTGGTGCGAAGGAAGCTGCCCGACGCGCGTTTTTACATCGTCGGCCAGAGCCCTCACCGCCGCGTTCTGCGCCTGGCCAACGATCCGGCGGTAACAGTCACCGGTTACGTAGACGACGTGCGTTCCTACATCGCCGGTGCCTGTGTTTACGTGGTGCCCTTGCGCATGGGAGGCGGCACGCGCCTCAAGGTACTGGAGGCCATGGCTATGGGCAAACCCATCGTCTCCACCTCGCTGGGCTGCGAGGGCTTCGAGGGTCTCGAATCTGGTAAGGAGTTGTCCCTGGCCGACACCCCGGAGGATTTCGCCCGGCGGGTGATGGAGCTCCTTGGCGATGCCGCCCGGCGGGAAAAGCTGGGGCAAGCAGCCCGGCGCTTCGTCGAGCAGCGGTATGACTGGCGGCTCATCGTCCCCAGATTAGAGCAGATCTATGAGAAACTGGATGTTGGAGGTTAGAAATTGGAAGTTAGACTACGAGACAAGAAATCCAACCTCCAACCTCCAACATCTAACTTCCATTCGAGAACACCACGCCAGCAAGTTCGATTGTTCCTCCTACGTCTAATACCGAATCTACTCAGGCCCCTGAAGCTATCAAGCCGCCAGAGCCACCCGTCTCCCCAATCCATCCTACTCATCCGCCCCGATCACCTGGGCGACCTCCTTTTCACCACCCCCGCCCTCCGGCTGCTGCACGAAGCCTTCCCCCAGGCTCTCATCACCTATCTCGTCGGCCCCTGGTCAACAGCTATCGTCGAGAGCAACCCCCACGTTGACGAAATCGCCCTCTGCCCCTTCCCCGGCTTCACCCGGCAGAAAAAGCGATTCTTTCTCAAACCTTATGTCATTCTTCTTCGATATGCCCGACTGTTGAGGCGAGAAAACTTCGACCTGGCCATCGTTCTCCGCTTCGACCACTGGTGGGGGGCCTTGCTGGCTCATCTGGCCGGCATCCCCCGCCGCGTGGGCTACGACATCGCCGAGGTTCGGCCCTTTCTGACCGACATCGTCCCCTATTCATCCGGGCGCCATGAGGTGGAACAAAATCTGGCTTTGGTGGAGTGGGTAACGAGTAACAGGTTACGAGTAACGAGGGCCCCGCTGGAGTTCAATTTGATCACTGAAGATGAGGTGTTCGCTGAAGGTTACCTGGCGAGGCACGGTGTTGGGGATAGCGACTGGCTGATTTGCGTTCACTCTGGGGCCGGGGCGCCGGTCAAGTTGTGGCGAAACGAAGCCTGGGCTCAGGTAGCTGATGCCCTGGCTCAACGGTACGAATCTAAGGTGATCTTGACCGGCGCAGAAGAGGAGGCATCCTTATGCAGGGCCATCGCCGAACGAATGATCACGAGACCCATCGTGGCCGCCGGGGAGACGAGTTTGTCAGAGTTGGCAGCCATCATGGCCCGCTGCCGATTGGTGCTCGGAGTGGACAGCGGGCCTCTACATCTCGCCGTGGCCCTGGGCGTCCCGACGGTGCACCTTTTCGGCCCGGTGGACAGCCGCGCCTTCGGTCCCTGGGGCGATCCAGCCCATCACATCGTCGTCACCTCTGAGATGCACTGCATCCCCTGCAACCGCCTCGACTACGCCCCCGCCGAGCTGCACCAGCACCCGTGCGTGCGAAACATCACGGTGGAGCAAGTGCTGGAGGCGGTGAAAGGGTTGATAAAGGGGAATCCTTGACTGCTAAAACAGACCGTAGTATAATTACCCAAGAAGAACAGCGGATCCCTTCGACAGGCTTTCACTACCCGACATTTCGGGCAGTGACCCTCCCGCAGGTTCGAGAAGGGTGAAGGTGTCGGGTAATGAACGACAGGCTCAGGACAAGCAGCAGGATTTACGGATCGGCTGCGCAGGCGTGGGCCATGGGGGCATGGCCCACTATCCGCCAATCCTGCACATCCGTGTTCTACCAGGAGGTGAGGAGCATGGCAGAAGAAGGCGTTCACGCTAAGGAGTTCGTCTTCGAAGACTGGCTGGCCGAGGGCATCAGAGGTTGCAGGGCGAGTTACAAGAAGCTCTCGCCACACTTGACTGAGGAATTCCGCGAACACACCCAAGCTGCTCGTCGGGAGATGCTATTGGCCATGCGCAGCCTGCTCGATGCAGCCATCGAATCTACCGAAGAAAAACCCAGGAAGAAAGCCACCAAGATCAAGGTAGAATAGGAAAGCCTGGCCGGTTTCAGAAAACGAAACCGTCCATGTTTTTAGACCGGCTTTCGCGGCGCTACCCGGACCGTCTTCTCGTGACTGCAAGTCACCAGGCCGGGGCCAGCACCCTTGATCGGACGCACGTATCGTCGTTCGGTGTAGTCCACGTCCACGTCGGTCGAACCCCGCGCCTGGGAGTAGTATGCCGCCAACCGGGCCGCCTGTCGCAAGGTGGCCTCCGGCACTTCTCGCCCCCCAGTCTTGACGACAACGTGAGCGCCGGGCGCGCCCCGGACGTGCAGCCACAGGTCGTCAGGAGCAGCCCGCCTAAAGGTGACCTCTTCGTTCTGACGGCTGTTCCTGCCCACCAGGATGAGCAAACCATCCTGAGAATTCACCGCCAGCGGCTGGCTGCGCCCCACTTTCCTTCGTCGGCGCTTCTCCCTGATGTAGCCGGCTTCGGACAAACTGGCCTCGACCTCCTGGATCTCAGGCCGATTGGCCGCCAGATCCAGATCGGTCTCCAACTGATCGAGATAGCGCATCTCCAGCTCCGCCCGCCGCAACAGGGCGGGAATCTCCCCGGCCGCGCTCTTGGCCTTCTTGTATCTCCCAAAGTAACGCTGGGCACTCTCCACCGCTGAGAGATGCGGGTGCAGTTCGATCAGCAGGGGCGGCTCGTCGGGGTCGAGGGGCGCTGTCAGCTCCCGCTGCCCAGGCTTGATGCGGTGAGCATAGGCCAGGATCATCTCCCCCTGGCAGCGCAATTCCTCCACCTGCGCCTGCAAGACCCTCGATCTCTCCAAAGCCTCCCGCTTCCTCCGCACTCTCTCCCTGGCCCGAACGATAGCCTCTCGCACTCTCCGCCTGGCTGCCGCATAAGCATCCTCGCCGACCGCCTGCCCGTAGTAAGTCTCCACTGCCCGGCTGATGCTCTCCACCTCTTCCCAATCGCCATACTGGGTCAGAGGATAGGGAGCGAAGGCCACCACGCGCTCGTCCTCCCTTACGATGCTGGGCTGACAGCGGTGCTCCCACACTGGCATCAGCATCTCTTGAAAAGCCTCCAGCAAAGGGGAGACTTCGATCACCTGCGAGACGGTCGTCGCAGCATCGCCCAGGGCCCGGCAGACCACTTCCCTGGCTATGAGAGGGCTGACAGCGCCGATGCCCGCCACCAATGCTCTCCAAATGGGGGACTCAGGAGAAGCCTCGAACAGGATGTCCCGTAGGCGCAATTCGGTGACGTCGGTGGGATCGAGCTTGGACTGGGGCGGCGGGGGAACGTAGAGGTGCTGGGGCAGAATACGGCGGTAGCGGCTCATCTCAGGCCCCACCCGCTTGATACATTCCAAAATGAGACCTTCTTCAGCCACCAAAACGATGTTGCTGTAACGGCCCATGGTTTCGACGATCAGGGTGGTGTTGCCCTCTGGGTGCTGCACCCCGATGTGGAGCACCCGTTCAAAGGGTGGCTGCTCGATGGCCGCGATCCGTCCCCCGCTCACGTATTTGCGCAACAGAAGTAGCAGCGGCGTGGATTTCTCCACCCCGCGCCGCAGCTTCTCCCCTGCCAGGTGTAGGCGGGCGTGCTCAGGGTGAGCCGAGGCCAACAGGTATCTGCGCTCCCCGTGGGCATAGACTTCCATCCCTACCGAAAGATCATCGGGGAAGAGAACCTTCTGCACCCGCCCGCCCAGGATCTGAGCTCGTAGCTCGTCGGCCACGGCAGCCATAGTTAAGGCATCAAAATACATCTTCGAGGTCTTTGCGCATCAAGGGCATGAAAGAAGGCACTTCCTCTGGAAGCCCTGTTTCCCAGTCGAGGTGCAGCTTCATAACGAAATCATCCAGGGTGTCGCCTCCCCTGACTCTAATCCTCTTCAGCTCGAAGGGCTGCTGGGAGGATTGCCGATCGCCCTGATTGATGGTGACCGCTCCCCAAAAGTAGGCCGAGCGCAGGACATCCACTACCTGCTGATCATACCTGCCCGACGGGTATGAGAAGAAACGCGACGTCTTGCCCGTGCGCTCCTCAATGGCCTCTTTGGAGGCCATGATCTGCCAGACCACGTAATCAACGGGCTGGTCCCTGAGATCGGGATGGGTGTAGGTGTGGGGCTCGAACTCCATGCCACCGGTGCTCATCTCCTTGACCTGATCCCAGGAGACGTATTCCTCGTTCTCCTGATCAATGGGGGCGGTGATGAGGAAGAAGGTTCCCACAAAGCCGTGCCTCTTGAGCAGGGGGTAGGCGCGAGTGTAGTTATCCCGATGACCGTCATCGAAGGTCAGAATGATCGGCTTGCGAGGCAGGCGTTTGCCCATGGCCAGATAGTAGATGAGGTCACGCAAGGTGATGGAATGATAGCCAGCTTTCTTCAAATAGCGCAACTGCTCCTCGAAATCCTGGGGCGTGACGGAGAGATCACGGCGGACATCGTCGGCATCGGACGGGGGGACGGAGATGTAATGGTACATGAGAATAGGAACTCGCGCTTCCCGTTCTACTCCATCCGGCGTAGGCATGGAGGTAGGAGTTGGCGTGGGAGTTGGAGTGAGGGTAGGGGTTGATGTAGGAGTCGGGGTAGGAGTTGACGTGGGCGTGGTGGTTGGGGTAGGAGTCGCCGTAGACGACGAGGAGTTCCCAACCTGGGGCAACAGTACGCATCGTAACCTGGTCTGAGTGGGGGTGCTCGTCGGGGTCAGAGTCACCGTCGAGGTTGGAGTCGGGGTCACTGTCAGGGTCGGGGTCGCTGTCGCCGTCGGGGTCAGGGTTGGGGTGGCCGTGGGAGCAGTCAGGAGATGTACAACCCCAGGGGGCACAAGAGGCAACTGGAGCACGGTGGCGATGACTACCGCCAGGGGTAAAATGATCATCTTCAGATATTCGCCCAACTTTGCTGGGACATAAGTTCGCAAGTCTATCTCCTTGGCTCAGTCGCCCCTAGAGGATACTGCAACCAAGGAAAACTGTCAAGTTCGACGAAAAAGAGAAAAGACCCTTAGGGCTTCCACAACCCTAAGGTCTGTGTCTGACTAAAGCGCCTCCACAGCTTCTGCATAACTGTACACCTCTATCCCCAACTTTTCCGCCACACGTTGGGCATACTCGTCCACCATTGGTGAGATGATCAGCCTCTTGGTAGCCTTTTGCTGATGTTCTTGCTCGTAAAACTCGACCTTGCGGCCAAAGGCATACACATCGCTGCGGCTCATTGAAGATTTAATCTCGCAGATGATCAACAGGCCATCCTTGATAATGATGTCCAACTCTACCTGGTCGGGATGGCCAAAGACGTAGCCCGCCTCGTCAAACTCGGTGACGTTTCGCACCTCGACGGCAAAGGACTCCTCCAGGATAGCCTTCAAGGCGCTTCTGAAGGATTGCTCGGTGTACAATCCCCACCGCGCCCCCAATGCCCCGATGGTACTGTCGTGCTTGCGGGACAACCCCCGGATTTCTTGCAACATTTGGTTGATCACCCTCTGGTTTTCGTCCCACTTCCTGTTTTGCTCATCCCACTTTCTGCTTTGCTCCTCACGGTCCCGGCGCAGTTCGTCCAGCAGACGGTCAAAACGGCTTTCGGTTTCCGTCTTGTCTGCAAACTGCGTGCGGGCCAGATGCAGGATGAACTGCTGCATTTCCACGTCTTCCCGCATAATCGCCGGTAGCTCACGCCTGATGATCTGTTTGATCTGCGTTACGCTCATTCTTTTCCTCCATAGTCCCTGTGAGCCCCTGGCGACCAATGGTGCATCTCCTCAACGCCAGGATACCACACGGACTTGTTCACGAGTCTCTTGTACACCAGGGTGCCGACTTTAGTATACCACACGCCACGTCCAACGTCAAGTCCCCAGCGTTCGATCCCTGGCAAGCAAAAACCCCTGAGGCTACAACAACTTAATCTTGAGTTTGCACGGCATTCGCTTCTCCTGCCAGATGCTTGCGCACCAGTTCGATCACCGCAGCCCCATATTTCTCCAGCTTGCTTGGGCCAACGCCTTTCAACTCGGACAAAGCCTCCAGCGTGACGGGGCGGTGCGCGGCGATGGCGCGCAGGTGGCTGTCGTGAAAGATGACGTAGGGTGGCACCTCCTGCGCACGAGCCTGCTCCAGCCGCCACGCTCGCAACGCCTGGAACAGCGTCTCATCCGCGTCCGGTCCCTCTTCGTATTCTTGGGGTGACTTGCGCGGTGGCTCCTTCACCGGACGGATCAGATCGTCCAGCGCAGATGGGTTCTGCAGCGCCGCCTTGCCTGTGGATGTGATGTCGAGCACAACACCGCCATGATCGAGCTGGCGTGCTTGCAGGAATCCGCCGCCCTCCAGGCGATCCAGCAGGCGGCCAACGGCGGTCGCTGAGCGAAAGGCCAACGCCCCAAAGCCTCCGTGGTGACGGGCCTTATCTGGTGCCTGCGGATCGCCGCGTAGGATGCGCGCTAGACTGAGCCGCCCCCAACTCCACGGCGCGGCCGCTACGCAGCGCAGGATGGTGAGAAACTGCTCCCGCTCATCGGGCAGACCGGCAGCCGGCGGCGGCTGGATTTCGACGCAGTTGTCACAGGCAGTGCATCGCTCAATAGTGCGACCGCCCAGGTAGGCATTGATGTAGCCGTGACGGCAGCGCACGGTTCGGGCATAGGCGGCGATCTCGTCCACACGCTGAGCCTGGATGGTCTCGTATCGCTCCAGCAGGGTGGCGATTCGCTCGGCGGCGTCCACTGGTGGCGGCAGCAACTCCAGCAGCAGGTCGCGTCCAGCGGGGCGATAGCTCAACCAACCGGCGTCGGCCCAGGCCAGCACTTGATGTTCGATGTCATTGAGGGGCAACTCGGCCTGCCGTGCCACGTCCACCAGATCCAGGGTCAGCGGTTGGCCGGGCCGCAGCCGGGCGGCCTGACAGAAGGCCGACAGTTCAGGCGCGGAGGCAGGCACATCGCTGGTCGTCAGGCAAACGATGGCCGCGCGGGGCACGTCGGGGCCGCGTCGCAACAGGGCCACCTCCTCCAGCAGGCTCAGGGCCACGCGCACTCGCGTGTCGTCGGCCTGCAGATCGCGCTCCAGGTCCGCCGTCGCAACCCGACCGGAGGAGACATTTCCCAGGCGGTGCTTGACGGCAGCGTAGGCAGCCCGCAGGAATTCGACCGGCAGCGCGTTCTGACGGGTGCGGCGGGTCAGCGTGGCTCGGTCCGATGGCGTGTACATCAGCAAGCAGCGGGCGGGCAACCCGTCGCGCCCGGCCCGGCCAGCCTCTTGATAATAGGACTCCAGCGAAGCGGGCGGGATGAAGTGAATTATGAAGCGGATGTCTGGCTTGTCAATGCCCAGGCCGAAGGCAATCGTCGCCACGACCACGCGGATGCGGCCAGCCATGAAGTCGTCCTGCACCCCGGCCCGGTCGGCGATGCCGGCGTGATAGTGACCGGCGACGATGCCACGTCCGCGCAGCAGCGCGGCCAGTTCCTCGCAGCGAGCACGGGTGCCAGCGTAGACGATGCCGCTGCCGGGTTCAGCCTGGCAGAAGGCCAACAGATGGCGCAATTTGTCGTCGGCGTTGCGGGCGTGGAACACCGCCAGTCGCAGGTTGGGACGGGTCACATCGCCGGCGATGACGCGCATGTCGCCCAGGTGCTTGATGATGTCGCGCCGCACGCGCGGTGGCGCGGTCGCGGTCATGGCCAACAGCGGCGGATTGTCCAGCGCTTGCCGCGCCCGCCCGATGGTGAGGTAGTCGGGCCGAAAGTCGTGGCCCCACACGCTGACGCAGTGCGCTTCGTCAATCACCAGCCGGTCCACGCCCGCGCGCCGCAGCGCGTGCAGAAAGGTCGGTTGGCGTAGCCGCTCCGGGGCGGCGTAGACCAGTCGGTAGGCTCCTTCGGCGGCCTGCTCCAGCCGCCACCGCAGTTCGTCCCCCTCCAGGCTGCTGTTGATAGTGGTCGCCCGCCGTCGCACGTTTGCGGGTAGTGAATCCACCTGGTCCTTCATCAGGGCGATGAGAGGCGAGATGACCAGCGATGTGCCCTGCTCAGCGAGAAGTGCCGGGAGCTGGTAACATAGCGACTTGCCACCGCCGGTGGGCAGGATGGTCAACACGTCCTCGCCGCGCAGAACGCAGGCGATGGTCTCCAACTGGCCGGGCAGGAGATTCTCGAAGCCAAAGATCCGGTGGACGGCCTCGGCGATGTGTGACCTCTCCTCTTCGGAGACAGGGATTTCATCGAAGGTAGGCAAAGGTTCTTCTGCCCCCCCTCGCTCCCCCCCGAAATCGGGGGGGAGGTCGCGGGGTGTGGGGATGGCGGGTCGCTCTCGAGGGGTTGGGAAGAGGGCGGCTCGCAGTTCGGCCAGTTCGTCGGCGTAGCGGCGCTCCAGCTCGGCCTCCAGGTCAGCGACGCGGGTCTCCTCGCCGCTGGCCCGGAAGTGGTCGCGCAGCCGGCGCAGGTAGGTGACAGAGAGAGGAGTCTCCTCGTCGGCGGTGCGCAGCAACCGCACGGCGTAGCCGCTGGCAGTCACCCAGTCGTCGAGGGCCTGGTAGAGGGAGAGCATCCCCAGCAAGTAGGAGCGCCCTTGGGGACGCAACTCGTTCAGGCGGCGGTAGGCGTCCAGCGCGGCTTGCGTGTCCCCTCGCACCAGCTCGACCTCGCCCAGCAATCCCCAGACCGTCACACTGTCCTCATGTTCCTCAACGAGGGCGCGGGCGATCTGATGGGCGGCCTCCACGTCGCCTCGGGCCAGGTGGACGCGGGCCAGGAGCGAGCGGGCGGTGAGGGAGGTCTTGAGCCGTAGTCGCTCCTGCATCACCGTCAGCGCGTCGTCGGGCTGGTCCTGGGCCAGAAAAGCCCTCACCCGCAGGTCGAGCAGCGAGACGAGGGTAGGACCACGGGGGATGAGGATGTCCAGGCAAGCGTGAGCTTCTGCGACGTGGTCCCAACGCAGGAGGAAGTTGAGCAGGCGACTGCGCTGATTGCTTGCCAGTTGGAGAGTTTGTCGAGGAGCGATCTCCAGCTCGTCCAGTGCATTTGTCATTGGTCATTCACCTCGTAATCCGGCACGACGTGCACCCCGACGACGAGCGGCCAGTACTCCCCCTGCCATTCGCGGCTCAACCCTACGGCCAGGTAGAGGGCTTCGGCACCCAGTCGTGCCAAGAGCACATCGTGGTCCAATGTCAGCAATCCACCCTTGTTGCCCAGCCAGGTCCGGCCCAGCGCGTGCCACTTGAGGTCGGTTACGGAGACGCCGCGCTGTTTGGTGGCGCGAGGATGATTGGCATCGCCCGGTAGCACAAAGCCCATCCGCGCTTCGTACTTGCCGGAGTAGGCATCCAGCGAGAAGCGCGCCCACACCTGCTCTGGCTGCACCAGGCAGAGCGAGCGGGTGTGGTGGATGAGCACGTCCTCCGGGGCACGGTCGAGATGCCTGGCGAAGAAACGGGCCCGCTTCTCGCCCTCCAGACGGCGCAGCAGCCGTGGCCGGTGGCGGACGAAATCGGTGAGCCAGTCCTCGACGTGGGGCGGGTCGGGACGCGGCGCGACCAGGTTCAGTTCAATCACGTCGCTGCACTGCACCAGGCGGCCGTTGGCGTCGGTCATATCGCCCGGCAGAACGGTGCCGAAGTCACGCACCGGCCTCACCCAGCGCAGGCCGCTGACGGGGTCTGGCTGGCGGGTAAACCCGGCCGTGCAGATGCCGCTGAGCATTTTGGTCATAGCCAAGATGAGGACTTCTTGGGGTGGCATGGTGTTCTCCTCACTCTGCCCTATGATACCAGAAGTGGCGAAAAAAGGGAAGCCTGGGCAAAAAGCCACCTGCATCAACTGCTTTGAAAAGCCAGCCACTGGCACTCATGGCCCCTTGATCTACTACTGACGCGGGACGCACGATTCTCTCCGCCCGCGAATACACCACCGCCTCCCTGCTGATCTGTTTCGCCGAATACCTGCGGGTTTGATTTCAAACGGATTCTGTGCCATAATTATAGATGACTTTGGGAGGTTGAATCACTATGGCCGACGAGCCTGAGAGCCTTACCGAGCGCGAACTGGAGGTCCTTCGATTGGTAGCAACCGGAGCTAGCAATCAGCAGATCGCCCAGGAGCTGTTCATCAGCGTCAACACGGTAAAGGTTCACCTGCGAAACACCTTCACCAAACTGGGGGTGCAATCACGCACCGAAGCCACCCTTTACGCCATCAAAGAGGGCTGGATCGAGGGCATTCAATTGCCTGAGGAAGCCGAAATGCAACAGCCAGTGCCTCGATTTACCTGGCAGCTTGGGATAGTGATTGTGGTAGTGGCCCTGTTGGTGATCGCGGTGATCTCCCAGACGGTCACTCGTCCATTCCGCAATTCGGCAGGAAGGGAAGCAATGCTCACCTCCGAAGCGGCCGCAGCCACGGTGAGCGCGTCGGTGCAGCGCTGGAAGGCCGGGGCTCCCCTGCCCACCCCCCGACGAGGACTGGCCGCCATCGCCTACGAGGGCCGCGTCTACGTCATCGGAGGGGAGTCTGCCGACGGCGTGACCAGGGCTGTCGAGAGATACGACCCGGAGGCCGATGGCTGGACGCCCCTGGCCGATAAGCCCACTGCGGTCGCCGACGCAACTGCCGCCCTCATCGGGGGCGAGATCTACGTGCCCGGCGGGCGCACTCTCTCCGGAAGCCCAACCACCGTTGTAGAAGCCTACGATCCAGAAACCAACGTCTGGGAGGCTAGGGCTCCATTGCCGGTGGCCCTGAGCGCCTACGCCCTGGCCGCGCTGGAGGGCAAGCTCTACCTGTTCGGTGGCTGGGATGGCTCCGCCTATCTGGATTCCGTCTACGAATACGATCCGGCGCAAGACGTTTGGGCGGCCAAGACTCCCATGCCCACCGCGCGGGGATTTGCCGGCGCTGCCGTAGCCGACGGCAAGATCTACGTGATAGGGGGATACGATGGCCAGGATGATCTGGTCGCCAATGAGGAGTACGTGCCCAGCCAGGACGATGGACGAGGGAATCCCTGGGCAGTGAAGTCGCCTATGCCAGTTGGGAGGGCCGGATGCGGCGTCGCCGTGGCCGCCAACATCATCCACGTCATCGGCGGCGGTTGGGAGAGAGAGGTGGCAGACGGAGTCAAGTACAATGTCCGCACCGACGAATGGGAGCCCTTTGACGTTCCCGTGAGTGGACAGTGGAGAAGCTTAGGCCTGGCAATGGTAGACACCGAGATATACGCTATCGGCGGCTGGAACGGGGACTACATGGACGCTAATCAAGCATACACAGCCATCTTCACCGTAATCCTGCCGATGCTCGAATCGCGGTGATCTGCCGAATAGTGTAGGCTAAGGAACCTGGTTTCTGATTGAGGCAATTGCCCCCTTGTGTCATAATCATCCCAGGTCTGGCCAGACATCGAGATTCAAGGAGGTTGGCTCTATGCACAAAGAGGGCGTCTCCATCAAGAAGCTGACCACCATCCAGCAGTTCCACCAGTGCGAGGGGTTGCAGAGGCGAGTCTGGGGACTGAACGATACCGACGTCGTCCCCCTGCACCTCCTCCTCACTGCCCAGAAGAGTGGCGGGCTGGCGCTGGGCGCGTTCGACGAAGAGGGAGAGATGGTCGGTTTCCTCTTCGGTTTCCTGGGGGCGTGCGAGGCAACTGCCCAGCAGCTCAAGCACTGCTCCCACATGATGGGCGTGCTGGAAGAGTGGCGGGGCCGAGGGGTGGGATACCGGCTCAAACTGGTCCAGCGGGAGCACGCCCTGGCCCAGGGGCTGGATCTGGCGACCTGGACCTACGATCCCCTGGAAAGCCTCAACGCCGCCCTCAACATCGGCAAGCTGGGCATTGTCTGTCACACCTACCTTCGCGACCTTTACGGCGAGCTGGAGGACGACCTCAACGTAGGACTCAGCACCGACCGACTCCAGGTCGAATGGTGGGTCGCCAGCCAACGAGTTGTCCACCGCCTGGCCGCCCCCTCTTCATCCCCTCCAAAGTTGGGGGGAAAAGAGGGGGGGCAGGGATACCGGCCCTCTCTGGACACCGTCCTCGAAAGCGGAGCCCAGTTGCTCAATCCGGCGACGGCCGGGGCCGACGGCCTGGTGTGGCCATCCCCGGTCCCCTCTGAGCCAAAGGCAGAGACCGTCCTGGTCGAGATCCCGGCCCACTTGCAAGCCATCAAAGCAGCCGACATGGGACTGGCCCGCCACTGGCGGGCCCACACCCGGGAGGTATTCGAACGCTGCTTCGCCGTGGGCTACACCGTGACCGAATTCGTCAGCCAGATGCGGCCCTTCGACAGCCCTTCGACGGGGCTCAGGACAAGGCTCAGGATGCAGGACAAACTGCGGCGCAGCTACTATGTCCTGCAGCGAGACTTCGAGGTGGTCTGACAACGGCTGGATCCGACGATCCCAGCCGGAGCAACGTGGAGCCAGATTCAATCAGCACGGGCATACATCCCCCGCCAGTCGTTGAGCCGCACTTTGAGCAGTTCCCCCAGCATCATTAGGGTGTCCTTGATGGGACTGACCCTGCTGTTGGCCATGTAGTACCAGTTGATGGGCACCTCGACGATGCGGTAGCCCCGCTTATGGGCGATGAACAGCACCTCCACGTCGAAGCCCCAGCCCTCAATAGTCTGATAAGGGAAGATGTCGCGGGCCACCGCTCGCCGAAAGCACTTGAAGCCGCACTGGGTGTCCTGAAAGCCGGGCACGGTCAACAGGCGGACGAGGAAGTTGAACACACGTCCCATGAGATGGCGGTAGTCTGGCTCGCCGTAGCGTCGGGCTCCCTCCACCTCCCGCGAGGCGATGGCCACGTCGTAATCGTCCAGGGCTGGCGGGAGGAACCTGGCCACCTCTTCGATGGGCATGGAGAGGTCGGCGTCGCAGAAGAACAGGTACTCCCCCCGCCCGGCCAGCATGCCCAGCTTGATGGCTAACCCCTTACCTGGCCGCTCCTCTCGGACCATGGAGATGAGGGGATAACGGGCCACGAACTCCTCGACCACACCCGCGGTGTTATCCTGGCTGGCGTTCTCGACCACGATCACCTCGGCTTCGTAGTCCTGCTCCTCAAGGAAAGCCACGATTTTGTCCAGGCTTCCCGGCAGCCGCTGCTCTTCATTGTGAGCAGGGATGATTATCGAAAGAAGCAGTTCAGGCTTTGGCCTGCTGTTTGTTTCGTTTCTTGTCATGAGACATCTATACGAGTTTCAGGTTTCAGGTTTCGGGTTTCGGGTGGTGGAATGACACACCCGAAACTCAAAAACTCGGAACTTCCTTTCCGTCAAGGTGCTGTGAATCAGTCAATATTGATTCCAGATACTCATTGGAAACCCGCCTGCTGGCTTGCACGACGCGGCGCCTGGCCAGCATCCGGGGCAAACCCCACAGTCCGGCCAGTTGCCCCCGCAGCCGGGCCCGGGCAGCCTCCCCCCGCCAGGCTCTTAGAGCTTTCCACGCGATATCAACCTGGGCACGGACAATCCGCCGCCAGTGTTTTCTCAGCAAGGCCGTCGGGTAATTCTTGGCAATGAGGTAAATAAAGTTGCGGCCGCAATAGTAGCTGGCAATCCTCCCTCCGCCGGTGGCGCTCAGTTTGTGGTAGACTATTGCCTTGGGGACGTAGACGCACTTCCAGCCCGCCAGTTGAGCCCGCCAGGCCAAATCCACGTCCTCGCAATAGGAGATCAGGTCCTCGTCGAAGAGGCGCACCTCGTCCAGCATGGCTCGGCGATAGGCCGAGGCGACGCCCGCTGCTCCAAAGACGTACTCCTCGCGGTCGAACTGCCCCTCGTCCCGCTGCCAAACGCCACGGTTGCCCGGCACTCCATCCACTCCGTAGAAATCCCCAGTCGTGTTGATGACGTCGCGACGGTCGAAGAGGAGCACCTTGGGAGTGGCCATCCCCGCTTCAGGGTGCCGGGCCAGGGACCCCGCCAGTTCCTCCAGCCAGTGCTGGTCTGCCTCAGCGTCGTTGTTGAAGACGGCGATGATCTCCCCCCGGGCTTGGCGGATGCCGGCGTTCACCCCACCAGCAAAGCCCCGGTTCTCCGGCAGGGCCACCGCTTTCACCTCCGAGTAATCCTTCTCCAGAAGCTCCAGCGAGCCATCGGTGGAGCCATTGTCCACCACGACGACCTCAAAGTTGGGGTGGCTCTGACGGCGCAGGGAGTCGAGGCAGGTGGGGAGGTGGTGGGCGCCGTTCCAGTTGGGAACGATGATGGAAGCTGGAAGTTGGAGATTTGAGATTTGAGATTTGAGATTTGAGATTTGAGATTGGGTATTGGGTATTGACATCTCACTGCTCAGTGAAATAGGCTCGTAGGGCCTCTTCCCAGGGGCGCAGGGTGATTCCCAAAGCGGTGGCGGCGCAGAAGTTGCGGATCGGCGTGTAAGGAGGAGGGGTAGAAGGGCGGGCGTACTGGTCGGAGGCGATGGGGTGAACGGGAATGTGCCCTCGCCCTGCCAGCTCCAGGATCTTGATGGCGAAGTCATAACGGGAGCACACGCCCTCGTTGGTGAAGTGGTAGATGCCGTAGTGGTCGGTGCGGATCAGTTTGGCGATGGCCTCCGCCAGGTCCGGGGCGTAGGTGGGGGAGCTGATCTCGTCGGCTACCACGCGCAACTCACCCCGCTCGTCGGCGAGGCTGATCATCTTGGTCACGAAGTTGTTGCCGCCCTGGGCGTAGAGCCAGGCGGTCCTCACAATGTAGAAGCGATTCAGGAGAGTTCGGGTGAAAAACTCACCCGCCAGCTTAGACCTGCCGTAAGCGTTGATGGGATTGGTCTGGTCGAACTCCAGATAGGGCTCACCCTTGGTTCCATCGAAGACCTCGTTGGTGCTGACGTAGACCATAGCCGCGCCGCACTTTTGGCAAGCCAGGGCCACGTTTTGGGCGCCCAGGCCGTTGATTCTATAAGCTGCGTCGGGATCGCGCTCGCAGCCATCAACGTTGGTCACGGCTGCAGCATGGATCACCACCTGGGGGGCGAAATCGGCCATAGCCTGAGCGACGGCCTGCCTGTCGGTGATGTCGTGTTGCGGTAGATCCAGGCCGAAAAGCGTCTCCCCTTTTAGCACCCCTTGCAGCGATTTGCCCAACTGTCCTTTGTGCCCTGTGATAATGATGCGCATTTCCACCTCCTCCGGTCGCTACTTTGCTTCACCTAGATTATAGCAGCTTTCGGCTACTTGGGCAATCCTGGGCACATCGGCAGTATCCAGCATTCGGGGGAAGTAAAAAAGGTCAGGCGCCATCGGTGGCCAAAAGAAAAAGCGGGGGAAATCCCCGCTCTCCTTGCGCCCTTGCACCTTCGCTGGATACGCCACTATCAGTGGCAAAGAAGCACAACAGCGTCAGGCGAGCCCAATCAGGCCCTCCTCTGAATCCATCTCCATCATCTCCCCCGTGGCGGTGAAGACCACCCGCTCGCAGATGTTGGTCACCCGGTCGGCGGCGCGCTCCAGGTTGTGAGCCACCCACAACAGGTAAGTAGCCTGGTCTATGGTGCGCGGGTTGGCCATGATGAAGGTGAGCAGCTCCCGGTAGACCTGGTTGTAGAGAGCGTCTACCTCATCGTCCTCGGCGGGGATAGCCCGGGCCAGGGCCACGTCTCGTCGGACGAAGGCGTCCAGCGCCCGGTGGAGCATGTCCCGCGCTTTCTCGGCCATGCGGGGGATGTCAATGAGGGGCTTGAGCAGAGGCTTCTCGCCCATCATCAGGTTGACTCTGGCGATGCCCTTGGCGTAGTCCCCAATCCGTTCCAGCTCTGTAACGATTTCTAGCACCGCGGCAACGGTGCGCAGGTCACCAGCCAAGGGTTGTTGGGTGGCGATGAGGACCAGACAGTCAGCTTCAATAGCGAAGCGCTTCTCGTTGATGACACGATCCTGAGCGATCAGACGCCGAGAGCCCTCCACGTCCCGCCTCTTGAGAACCTCCACCGATTCAATGATGGCTTCCTCCACCATGCTGCCCAAAACCAATACCTCATCTTGGAGGCGTTGCAGTTCTCGGTCAAAGGTTTCTCGTACCATCTCGTCACTCCTCCAGCTCATAGAGCAAATCAGTCAACTCGTCCATCCAGTTGTCCAGTTCGGCTTCATCCCCCAAACGACAGGCCTCGTCAATCATCGCCAGGGCTTCGGCCAGATCTTCGGCGTCTTCGGGCTCCAATTCGCCACTCTGTAGCAACTTGCGCCCCTGGTCCACCATCGCCTGGCTCCCTTCGTCGAGAACCAGCGCCGGGATGGTTTCCGCCAGCCGTTTCTGGGCCTGGCTGATCTGCTCCTGGGTCAGCCGTTCCTGCGAGGCGGCTACTGTAATACCTGCTTCTTGACCACTGCCCCGGTCGGTGGCTTTGACGTGCAAAATGCCATTGACATCCATGCTGAACTGAACAGTCACCTGGGCATGCTCGCCTTTCCGCTCCGGTTTCAGATCGGTGAACATGAAATCGCCCAGCAATGTGTTCTTGCTGGCAATGGACTGCTCGCCCTGGTAGACCTTTAGATGTACGGTGTCCTGGTCAGGGTAAACGGCGCTATAGACCTGTTCTTTGGTCACTGGAATGGTGGTATTGCGATGGATAATGACATTGTAGCGGTCATCCACCCAGCCGCGCCAGCTCCACTCGGCCACTTCGATACCCAGAGAATGGGGGGTCACGTCCACCAAGACAGCCTCGATGGGCTGACCAGCGATGATGGCCGCCTGGACACCAGCACCCAGGGCCACCGCTTCGGAGGGATGGACCTCCTGGCGCGGATCCAGGCCGGTGACGTCGGCCGCCAGTTCCCACACGGCGGGGATGTAGGTGGAGCCGCCCACCAGCAGCACCTTGTCCAGGTCCTTGATGGTCATCTTGGCGTCAGCCAGGGCCTGTTGGATGGAGGTGCGGGTGGAGCCGACCAGGCTCTCGATCATTTTCTCAAATTCGTGGCGGTTGACCTCCACCTCCAGGTGCAGCGGCTTGCCCCCTTTCTCCGTCAGGTATTCCTCACGCACCCAGGCGAAGGGACGGGAGGAAAGCTCGATCTTGGCCTTTTCGGCCGCGCGGGTCAGGCGAGCCATAGCTCGGCGGTCGTTCCGCAGATCCACGCCGTGCTGCTTTTCAAAAGTCTGGCGCAGGTGATCGGCCAGCAGAGCGTCAAAATCGTCGCCGCCCAGGCGGGTATTGCCGTGGCTGGCCCGCACTTCCACCACTCCACTCACCAATTCCACCAACGACACGTCGAAGGTGCCGCCCCCCAGGTCGTAGACCAGTACCACCTGGTCTCCTTCCCGGTCCAGGCCGTAGGCCAGGGCAGCGGCCGTCGGCTCATTAATGATGCGCATAACCTCCAGCCCGGCGATCTGGCCAGCATCTTTGGTAGCCTGCCGGGCCGCGTCGGAAAAGTAAGCAGGCACGGTGATGACCGCCCGTTTGATTGGGTAGCCCAGGTTGACCTCGGCTACACGCTTGAGCTCGCGCAGGATGAAGGCTGAAATCTCCTGGGGAGTAAAGGTGTGTTCGCCCAGGGTCACGGTGCGGTCGGTGCCCATGTCACGCTTGATGGAGCGGACGGTGGCTTCGGGGGCCAAGACCCATTGATTGAGGGCTGGCGTGCCCACCAGCCACTCGCCCTTTGGCGACAGGCCCACCACGGAGGGCATGATCCGTTCCTGTTTATTGGGGAGAATGGCCGGGCGGCCGTCTTGCACCACGCTGACGCCAGAGAAAGTGGTGCCCAGGTCAATGCCGATGATGGCGTCTTCGTTACTCATGGTTTGTTTTGCATCCTCATTTCTAGTAATTGGGTATTGGATATTGCTCGTCACTCGTTACTCATTCCTCGTTCCTCGTTGCCCTGTTTTTCACCACGACGACTTCGGCGTAGCGGAGGACTTGGTCGCCGGCGGTGTAGCCCCGCCGTTCCTCGGCGACGATGTGGCCGTCGGGTAGGGATTCGTCTTCGACGGTGCCCACGGCTACATGGCGGTAGGGGTCGAAGGTCTGGCCAACAGTGGGAACGGGTTGGATGCCGGCCTCGTTCAGGATGGCCAGCAGGCGGTCGCGCAGCAGGCGTTGGCCGTCGAGCCAGGCAGCGAGGATGGCCGCCGCCTGAGAGTCCTGCCCCCCTTCCCCCCAACCTTGGGGGACTTCGTGCTCCCCTTCCCCCCAACCTTGGGGGGCTAGGGGGGCAGCCTGGCGCTCGCCACTCTCCAGGCCAGACTCCAGCCCATCGAGCACTGGTAGCAGAGCCTTCAACACGCCCAGCCGGGCCTTTTGAACAGCTTCTTGCTGGGCAGCTTCCTGGCGCGCCACGGCTGACTGAAGAGATTCCAGAGTTACTTGCAATCGCTCGGCCTGGGCCTGGGCCAGAGTGTTGGACTTGTACTGCTCGCGACCCAGCTTGCTCAGTTGTTCTTCCAGTTTGGCCAAGCTGTCACCCGACAGATCGCCCACGCGTAAGGCCAACTCGGAAATAGTTTCCCAAACGTGTCGTTTGTGACTCATGGGTTTCGATACACCTTGGTTTCGATACGCCTACGGCTACTCAACCCAAGCGGCTACTCAACCCAAGCTTATAGACGCACCGGTTCATAGTCGTCGCGAAAGCTGTCGCGAACGAAGTCGGTAAAGGCCTGGGCAGCAGTCAGCACTTCCTCGGGATGCAGGCGCAAGTCAAAACGGGCCGAGCGTCGGTATTTGGGCGGCTTCCAGGGTGGCGGCGCCTGCAGAAGATAAAGATCGGTCACCGTTCGCTGCTCCGCGCTGCGCAACTGCTCGTAGGCGGCGCGGATGGCCTTGAACGTCTCCGGGTCGGTCTCGGGCGGGTGTTCGCGCACCTTGCGAAAATAGGCGCGGCGGATCTCTTCGTGGCTGGCGCCCCGTTTCAGGTCCAGCACACTGTAAGGATCACCAGTATTCGTCGTCGTCGTCGTCATCGTCATCAAACATCTCCAAGTCTACGTCACCAAACATACCAAAGGGACTCATCCCTCGCTCGAGCATATCAATGGCGTGTTCGAAGGTTTGGCGGGCCATTTCGACGGCCCGGAGCAACTCCTCATCGCCGGTCTGGCGGGCAGTTCGGCGCGCTTGCCGCCAATGGCGCCTGGCCTCGCGCATTTCCAAAGCGGCGGCGTAGCTGGCGCCGACATGCAAGTTGGCCCAGCCGTGCTCAGGGTCCAGACGCAATGCCTGCTGAAGGTAGACAAGGGCCTGGCTGTCGTTTTTACGGTCAAGGTAAAAGACGGCGATGTCCACCAGGTCGTCGGCATTGCCCTCGGCGATCTGCTCGGCGCGCCGCACATAGTCGTTGCCTTGCTCGGTCTGGCGGCGCCTGAAGCAACAGTTGGCCAGGTCCAGGTAGAACGCGGCCGGTAGGCGGGCGGCCAGTTCCGTAGCCTGAGTGATGACCCATTCGGCATCGTCGGGGCGGTTGGCGACGTGGCAGGCATCCACTGCCATGTGATAAGTGTCCAGATCGGCAGGGTTCAGGGCAAAGGCCTGAGCCATTTCACGGCGGGCGGTGTCCGGATCGTTTTTGCAGAAGTAACATTCGGCTAGCGAGATGTACAGATAGGACTCGCCGGGCGTGTACGTCAGAGCCTCGCGGTAGGATTTCAACGCCCCGTCAAGGTCTCCAAAACGGCCGAGGCGATCCCCTTCCTGGTGCAGGAGTTCAACCAGGCGCTCCTGGGCCTCCAGGTGATTCGGGTCGAGTTCCAGCACCTTCTTCCACATCTGACGAGCGCGGGGCAGGTAGCCGTACCCCTCGTCCAGTCGGGCAGCGTGGACCAAAGCGCTGATGTTGTTCGGTTCTCGTTTGAGGATACGGGCCACTTCTTTGCTGGCTGCGCTCCAGCGCTCGCTGGCTGCCAGGGCGTCTACCAATTCCAGGCGCAGGTCGGTGTTGCTGGGATCGTTCTTGACGGCGTTGCGCAAGGTGGTGATCGCCTCTTCCACATTGCCAGCCCGACGGTAACATTCGGCCACGTGCCCCCACAACAGGGCGACCTGCTGAGGGGTAAGGGCCTCGGTCGCGTTGGCCTTCCGCGGGCGGCGACGGATAACTTCGCGCCACAGCTCAGCAGCTTCCTCCGAGAAACGTTCTGCTTTTTCGTAAGCCAGGGCCAGGTTCTGGAGCAAGGCGCGGCTGTTATCACCAAGTTCCCTGGCCTTTTCCCAATGTTTAAGAGCATGATCCCAACGGGCGGCCTGAGCGTCGGCGTGGCCGGCCTGGAAATGGGCAGCAGCCGCCAGGTCCTTCAGTTCGCGGTCGCCAGATGACACGTTGAGAGCGGCATCGGCCAGAGTCGCAGCCTCGGCCCATTGCCCATCAGCCATGGCCTGTTCGGCGCTGGTGTAATAAAGCAGAAAGAAGTTATCACGGAAAGCCGGTGTGTTCAGCCCCAGGCGGCAGGCCGATTCCCAGTGAGCCAGAGCTTCAGCCAGCCGATGGTGGCGCAGTGCATTCAGCCCCAGAGTGTATGCCACGACGGCACGCACTGCCGCAGGTCGGTTATCGCTTTGAGCGATGCTTTGCAATACTTTGTGAGCGCCATCATCCCCAGATTCAAGGGCCGCCAATCCCTGCCACAACTCGGCAGAACCGGTGGGAGTGGACGTGGCTGCCGGGGATTCGGCGAGTACCGGCTGGCCGAGCACCAATCGGACCAGCGGACTGAGCTCCGCTTGCCGCTCGGTGGGCAGCGCCTTCCAGGCTGTGTCCTGGGTGGGATCCTGACCCTGCTCCAACAAAGCCAGGGCGGCCAATTCGGCGGCGCGGGTAAAGGCCGGGTCGGCGCCCAGGGCCAGGCGATAGGCAGTGAGGGCAGTGCCCAGGTTGTCCTGGTGGTGATGGGCCAGACCCAGGTGATAAGCATAGCGTGGATCGCCGGGGACCAGACGGGCTGTCTTGTCCAGATCGAGCAGGCCGGCATCGCACTGGCGCCAGCGATAGAACCGCAGCAGGCCACGGCGGAAATAGACCTCAGCCAGAGCCGCGGTCAGGGTCGGCGATGGATTCTTCTGGCGTGCCTGTTCCCAGGCAGCAATGGCTTCGTCGTAATGGCCTCGGTGAAATGCCTCCTTTCCCCGGATGATTGGATCGGCAGTAGCTTGGCGTGCTCTAGCTTTGGCGCGTCTGGATTTTTTCTTCTTGGCCACAGTTCGTTCTCTATTCCTCGTTACCCGTTCCTCGTCCCTCGTTACCTCAATACTCCACTCGCTTCCCCGTCAATCTGGATACAAGCTCCTCGAAGACAAAGAAGACAGTTATGAAGACGGCATCCACCACGACCGTCAGGCTAAAGGCATAGGCCAGATAACTCAAACCAGTCAAAGAGGCCGTCGCCACCACCTCTGGTATCTGACGCACCCAGCCGGTCAGGTAAAAGAGGAGAGCCACCAGTCCCACGAACAGGAGAACCGGCCTCCAGGGCTCCCGATCGGTCTCACTAGGCAGCATGGCATTGGATATGGCGAAGATGAGGTAGAGCCACAGCCAGAAATCGGGCACCTTGAGAGAAGCCCAGAGGCTTTCCCCAATCCGTTCCCACTCGCCACTGAGCAAGACCTCTTCCAGACCACGCAGGCCCAGGATCAGTTGACCGATGATCAAGATGGCGAAGCTGCCGCTGATGAGGGGAGCCACGCCGATCAGGCTGCTACGGAAGGGATCGGTGCGGGCCACCCTGACCGACCCCATGCGCATTTGATTGCCGCGCCCCTTGGAAGGCCAAAGCGATATCTTCCCCGTCCGCACCCCCAGCAGCTTGGCCGACAACCAGTGGCTCAGCTCATGGATGAGGATGCCCGGCAGCAGCAGCACGAAGTACAGAAACATAGCTGCCTCGTTGTCTCCAACAAGGAGCAAACCCAGCCCCTGGACGTGCCGGTTTATCCAGCGTTTCATGAAGAACAGGGGGGCAAGAGTAGCGGCGAGCCATATCAGTGGGGTCCAGTGGCTAAACATGATGCTCCCTGCGGGCGGTAATAGAGCTCAAATGTCCTTCACGCATACTCATAAAGAGGGACAACACTCACAGGGCGGGTCGTCGTTCGCAGCAGCATCTCAATCTTACGGACCGTTTCCGGTTTTAGAAGCACATCTCCACAAACTACACAAACCTCTGCGGGGACGCGGTCAATGACAATCACCTGTCCCTGATAGCGCACGGTATGCACGATCTTCCGCTCCTCATACTCTCCAGGACACCCCTCAATGCTACATTCCATCGCCTATCGCCTCCTCTGGATTGGAGTTATCCATTTTGGCGGTTTTGGCCCATAAACCGTGATAATGATGAGTATCGGTCGTGCCGTCGTGCATACAATGTGCAGAGGACGACCATTTTGGGTAAGACCGTTGAGCAAACAACGGGCTCCTCTACGATGCTCAGGATAGTTTTCCAAGATCTGCCCCGTAGCAATGGCTTCAAGAACCTCATCAAGCATGATGCCCTCTTCAGCCATTTCCTGCTGAGCATGTTGGGTGACGCGAATGTTCTCCACGTCAGCTTGAGCACGTATCCGCTTCAGCACGACTTCTAAATCAGTGACATCTACCTCACTCGTCACCTATCTACTCCCTTTCACCTGGGCCGCGATACGCACGATCTCCACGAAATCCGCGGCCTTCAAGCTGGCTCCGCCGACCAGAGCGCCGTCTATCTCCGGCTGGGTCATGAACTCGGCGACGTTGGTGGGGTTGACGCTTCCACCGTACTGGACGCGCACTGCCTCGGCCGTGGTCTCGTCGTAGAGATCGGCGATGGCGCCACGGATGGTGAGGCCGATGACGGCGTTGGCCCCGGCGCCGGTGGCCGCTTTGCCCGTGCCGATGGCCCAGATGGGCTCATAGGCAATGATCAGGCTGCGCACCTGCTCAGCCGATAGGCCATCGAGGGCCGCGCGGACCTGGCCGGAAACCCATTCCTCGGTCTGGCCAGCCTCGTACTGCTCCAGACTCTCCCCCACGCAGACGATGGGGATCAAGCCGTGGGCAAAGGCTGCCTTAATCTTACGGCTGACTCCCTCGTCGGTCTCGCCGAAATATCCTCGCCGCTCTGAGTGGCCAATGATGACGTACTGGCACAGCCCTTTGAGCATCAGCGGCGAGGTCTCGCCCGTGTAGGCCCCCTTGTCCTCCCAATGCATGTTCTGAGCCCCCAGCTTGATGGTGGTGGGCTTCAGGAGGTCAGCCACGGCGGCCAGGGCGACGAAGGGCGGACAGAGCACCCTGTCCACGCCACGCACCTCGTTGAGGCCCCGCCTCATCTGTCGCACCAGGCTCACGGCCTCGTCAACGGCCTTGTTCATCTTCCAGTTACCAGCGATGATCGGTGTACGCATTGTCCCTCCTTTACTTACTTGTCCTCGAGCACTGCAACGCCAGGCAGGGGTTTGCCCTCCAGAAACTCCAAACTGGCGCCGCCGCCGGTGGAGATGTGCGTCATTTTGTCTGCCAGGCCTGCCTGTTCCACAGCAGCAGCGGAGTCGCCGCCGCCGATGATGGTCGTGGCTCCGCTGTCCGCCAGGATTCGAGCGATGGCTTCGGTTCCCGCCGCGAACCTGGGGAATTCGAACACGCCCATCGGGCCATTCCAGACCACGGTCCTGGCGCCGGCCAGCTTCCGCTTAAACAGTTCCACTGTCTCAGGCCCGATGTCCAGAATGCGCCAACCCTCTGGCACGGCTCGACTGAGCTCGCCGAAGTCCTGGCCCACAGACACTGTCTTTGAGTTGGCCTCGGCGTCGAAACGATCTGCTACCACCACGTCAACAGGCAAGGCCAGCTTCTCGCCCGCTCTCTCCAGCGTTTCCCTGGCCACACCCAGGCTATCGTCCTCCACCAATGACTGGCCTACTTCATGACCCTGAGCCTTGAGAAAAGTGTTGGCCATGCCACCACCGATCAGTAGAGCATCCACTTTGGTCAACAGGTTGTCAATGACGCCGATTTTGTCGGAGATCTTGGCCCCACCCAGAATGGCCACGAAAGGATGCTCAGGAACAGCCAGAGCCTGACCCAAGAAGGTGAGCTCTCTTTCCATCAAGAAGCCTGCCACAGCGGGCAAATACTCAGCCACTCCGACGGTCGAGGCATGGGCGCGGTGAGCCGCGCCGAAGGCGTCGTTGACGAAAATGTCGGCCAGGGACGCTAATTTCCTGGCGAAGGCCGGATCGTTGGATTCATCTTCGGGGTAGAAGCGGGTGTTCTCCAACAGGATGACGTCGCCTGGCCGCATTGCCGCCACCGCTGTCTCCACCTCCGGCCCGACACAATCATTGAGTTTCACCACCGGCCTATCGAGCAGTTCCGACAGGCGCTCAGCCACAGGATTGAGGCGCAGCCCATCCACCACCTTTCCCTTGGGGCGGCCCAAATGGGACATCAGAATGACCTTTGCCCTGTGCTCCAGTAGATAATTGATGGTCGGCAAGGCAGCGCGGATTCTGGTATCATCGGCTACGGTTCGGCCAGGCTCACCGGAGCCCTTACCCTCGGCCAGGGGAACGTTAAAATCCACCCGCACCAGGACTCGCTTGCCCTCAACCTGGACATCTCGAATCGTCTTCTTCATTTGTCTTCCCCCGGAACTAGAGGTTGGAAGTTGAATGATGATCCAACCTCCAACCTCCAACTTCCAATATCTGATCTCTAGTCTCTAATCTCCAACCTCGGCGAGGTAGTGGAACAGGTCGGCCACGCGGCAGGCGTAGGCCCACTCGTTGTCATACCAGGCCACCACCTTGACCAGATTCCCTCCGACGACCAGGGTGAGAGAGGCATCCACGATGGACGAGCGCGGATCCTCCTTGAAGTCTACCGACACCAGGGGCTCCTCGCACACTCCCAGGATACCTTTCATCCTTCCCTCGGCCGCCTTCTTGAAAGCGCCGTTGACCTCCTCCTCCGTCGTCTCCTTGCCCAGCACCGCCACCATGTCAGCGATGGAGACGGTGGGGGTGGGGACGCGCATGGCGATGCCGTGGAACCTGCCCTGAAGCTCTGGGATGGCTAACGCCGCCGCCTTGGCTGCCCCAGTGGTGGTGGGGATGATACTCAGCGCCGCCGCCCGCGCCCTCCTCAAATCCTTGTGGGGCAGGTCCAGGATTCGTTGGTCGTTGGTGTAGGCGTGGATGGTAGTCATCAGCGCCTTCTCGATGCCGAAGGTATCGCTGAGAACCTTGGCCACCGGAGCGATGCAGTTGGTGGTACAAGAAGCATTGGACAGGATGTGATGCTTCTCTGGGTCGTACTGATCCTCGTTCACCCCCAGGACAACGGTCAAGTCAGGCCCCTTGGCCGGAGCAGAGATAATCACCTTCTTGGCCCCGGCCGTCAGGTGCTGGGCCGCTTCCTCTCGTGCGGTGAAGAGGCCGGTGGATTCCAGGACATAGTCCACCCCCAGGTCTCCCCAGGGAAGCTGGCTCGGGTCACGCTGGGAGAGGAACTTGATCTCCTGGCCACGGTGTCCTGAGCTTGTCGAAGGGTTGACCACCAGGGTACTGTCTTCTACCTCCACTGTGCCGGGAAAGCGGCCGTAGTTGGAGTCGTACCTGAGGAGGTGGGCCATGGTGGGCAAATCGCCGATGTCGTTGACGGCCACCACCTCCAGCTCATCGGGGTAGTAGTCCAGCATGGCCTTGAGGGCCTGTCGCCCGATGCGCCCGAATCCGTTGATTCCAATTTTGACTGTCATTTGTGTAACCTCCTTGTGATTAAGTATTACCACCAAGACACAAAGGCACGAAGCTTTTTAGAGGCCAGCCACGTTGCTTTTCTTTGTGCCTTGGTGTCTTTGTGGCAAAGAGTTCGGTTGCGACTACCCTGTCTCCCCTCAGGCCCCTCGCTGAGAATGGTAGAAGTTCATTAAAGTGCTGGCCAACTTCCGTGGGTCATGCCGCCAGGGCTGCTGAAGATCAATCACGTCGGCCGGCACAACCTGGTAGCCTCCGTTGGCCGCGTAGTCCAGAGATACCAATTCTGTGATAAAGTGGGGATCAGGGTTGACCTCGAAGTTGTCGTTCACCAACACGTAGTGAAACACTTCCCGCCCCACATGGCGCTGTAACGCCTCTATGTGGTCCCCAACGCTGAAGCCATCGGTCTCGCCCCTCTGAGTGGCCACATTGCACACATATACTTTCAAAGCTTGGGAGGCGCGGATGGCCCTGGTGATGTCTTCCACCAGGAGATTGGGCAACACACTGGTGAAGAGGCTGCCTGGTCCAGTGACGATAAGCTCAGCCTCCAGGATGGCTTTTATGGCCTCAGGATAGGCCCGCACTCCGGTGGGCAGCAGGAAAACCCGCTCGATGGGCAATTCGGCGGCGGTGATGCTGGACTCGCCCTCCACCCGGCTAAGAGCGCTTGCCGCCTCATCCTCGCCACGCAAGTCGGCGCAAAGGGTGACATCCTTCAGAGTAGAGGGCAAGATACGCCCCTGCACAGCCAACACCCGGCCCGACTCGAGGATAGCTCGCTCAAAGCTACCCGTTACGTCGGCCATGGCGGCGATGAACAGATTGCCGAAGCTGTGGCCGTTGAGGCTATCCACCCCGCCGAAGCGGTACTGGAAGAGTTGGGTAGTCAGCGATTCGGCATCGGCCAGGGCGGCGATGCAGTTGCGAAAGTCGCCGGGAGGGAGCACCCCCAACTCGCGGCGCAGGCGGCCAGAGCTGCCTCCATCGTCGGCCACGGTGACGATGGCCGTGATGTTGGAGGTGTATTCCTTCAAGCCCCGCAGCAGGGTGGAGAGGCCCGTCCCTCCACCGATGACGACCACTCTAGGGCCCCGTCCGCGCTTACGATGCTGATAGACCACCTTTGCCACTTGCTGGCCCGGCCGCAGGAAGGGCGCCAGCAGCGAACGGCCTAACTGCACCACTGCTATCATCACGGCAACCAGGCCCAGCCCCCCGACCAGAGCAGCCCGGCCCAGGCGGGGAACAAACTGCAAAGTGAGATAATGGAAGATAGCTGATGGAGGTTGTTGCCGATAGATGTTGATCAGAAAGTAAGCGAAGCCCAGGCTAATGCACGTAATGCCCAGCACAAGCAAGAGCAGCCACCGCTTCACGCCCATGCCTGGATAAAGCCACTTCCAGCCGGAGATGTTTTTGGAAAAGAGTTTCATGCCGCTTGCCCCTCAGCAATACCTGCGCCTCAATCATTATGGTCCAACTAACCCACCAAGTCAAAGCGAACCCGACCTGCCAATCGGGTTCGTTGGAGTTTAGCTCTTCCAGATCCTACCGGTGTCATTGCGAGGAGTCTTGCGGCAGGCCCCTTCGACTGGGCCTCAGGACGTGGCTCAGGACAAGCCCTGGTCCGCTGCCCTGAGTGCACAGTCAGGCGCCGAAAACTGCTGGACTAGAGCGCAGCGGGAGCAGGTAAATAGTTATGACGAATGTAACACTGTCCAGCTACTCACGGTTTGAGCTCCGGGTCTCGATCCACCAGTGGGTTAGTTGTTCAATCACTGCTTCTTCGATCTCGCGCATCGAATAACCAAGCCGCAGCGCCTCGATAAAAGGCTTGCTGAACAATGAACCTAGCAGCTCTCGGCGCCTCTGAGCCAATGGCAACTGATCGGGCTGGTCAGGGACGAAACTGCCCAGGCCCAGTTGGGTGGAGATTCCCCCCTCCCTACCCAGCTCTTTATAGGCGTGGGCAACCGTATTGAAATTGACTCCCAAATCCGCCGCTAGCTGCCGGACAGAGGGCAGCCGTTCGCCAGGCTGGAGTCCACCCGTGGCTATCAGATATTTGACCTGATCAGCTATTTGTAAGTAGAGCGGAGTCCCGCTCTGGCGGTTAACCTGAATGGTCATAATCACTCTCCATAAATCAGAATTTGACAGCCCAACAGTGTAGAAAGCAACCTCCGTTTGATGCCACATGTCGGACCGTGTTGCGTGTTCCGTCACACAGCACCCATACGCAACACGTTTCACATAGTCCTTGCTCTACCCACCTGTCTCGCCGGAAACACTTTCTCGTCGCCCGTTCCGGTTTCATACAATCCAGCACAATCATATCGGTATTTCGTCATTTTGTCAAATTTCAAATCAAGGACATTTGCAAATCGGGCCAAATGATAGTACAATATGAATCAACACTCAGTGAGAGGTAAGGTGTGATCACACCCTTCGATGTTCGCCATATCCTCTTGATTAGCAGATTGCAGAACCAAGGCCTGCTGCTTAACCTGGAGGAGGAACTGACTCAAACTTATAGGCCGCTCTTAGCAGCCCTGGTGGGAAGCCTCTCCTTACAGAGGATGGGGGTCCTCACCTATGTATGCTACGAAGTGGAAGAGGGCCGGCAAATAGCGGGCTTCGCCCAGGTGCGCACGAGAAAGGATAGCTCCGAAGCCGACGTAATCTACCTGACCCCTTCCTTATCAACGGAGGGAGATGCCAAAACCTTATGGTGTCGCCTGTTAGAGAGATTATGCCTTAGGATCGGGGAGCAGGGCATCCACCGCATCTTCGCCCACCTGCCTGAGGATGAGCCTGGGGCCGAAGCCTTCCAACAAGTGGGTTTCAGTATTTACACTCGGGAGGACGTCTTCCGTCTGGCACGGATTCCAACCGAGCTGTTACACACCACCAGAAGAACCGTGCGCCCCCAGCAAGCCGCTGATAGTTGGGGGCTACAAGGACTATACGCCACCGTTGCCCCTCGCCTGGTGCAACAAGCAGAGAACTTAACGGCAAGAAAGTGGGACGCTACACCCAGCCCGTGGCTGAGACAAACCAGGCGAGAGGGCTACGTGCTGGAGGATAAGGGGGAGATCATGGGCTACCTGCGGATTCGCCAGGGACAAACTGGCCATTGGTTGGAAATGCTCCTTCATCCCCAAGCCTACGAGCGAGCCGGCGAACTCGTCGCCCAATCGCTTTCTCTCCTGGCGGAATACCCGCCGCTCCCCATCTACTGCTGTTTGCGAAGGTATCAAGGGGGGCTGAGAGTTCCGCTCGAAACCAAAGGTTTCCAACACTTCGCCAGCCAATGTGTAATGATCAAGTATACCGCCGTCCGGATTCAGGAACCCGCCTTGAAACTGGTACCAACGCTGGAGAAGAGAGCAGAGGCAGCAACCTCGATGATGAAAACGCAAGGAAATGTCAAATGACCAATGAGTCAATGGCCAATTGGCCAATCTCTGACGCACAGCCCTTCGACAACCCTTCGACGGGGCTCAGGGCAAGGCTCAGGACGCAGCCCGAAGGCACTGTCCCTGGCTTGACCACGGGTACGCTCGAACCACCCGACTACCTTATGGAACAACTCAAAATAACCGATGACCTGGAAGCATTGTTAGCGGTTCTGCCCCCCCACATCGAGCAGGTGCTTCGAGAGGCCAACGAGGGCAATGATCTGCTGGAGATCGTGTTGGACTTGGGGCGCCAACCGGAGGCGCGTTTTGCCAACCGCGAAATCACCCTCACCGAGAACGAGGTCACCGGGAAGGAAATCGAGCACGTGGTCTCCCGCATCGGCGAGTTCGACGCCGATAACCGGGCGGGACTCGAGCGCACTCTGCATCGTATCTCGGCCATCCGTAACCGCAAGGGGGACATCGTGGGCCTCACCTGTCGCGTGGGACGAGCGGTCTACGGGACCATTGACATCATCCGAGACATAATCGAGTCGGGCCAGAACATCCTTCTCCTGGGTCGGCCGGGGGTGGGCAAGACGACCATGCTACGGGAGACTGCGCGCGTATTGGCCGAGAACAAGCGGGTGGTCATCGTTGACACCTCCAACGAGATCGCTGGCGACAGCGACATCCCCCACCCTGCCATCGGCCGGGCGCGACGCATGCAGGTAGCTACCCCGTCCCTCCAGCACGAGGTGATGATCGAAGCGGTAGAAAACCACATGCCAGAAGTGATTATCATTGATGAGATCGGCAGGGAGTTGGAAGCAGTTGCCGCTCGCACCATCGCCGAGCGCGGGGTGCAGCTCATCGGCACGGCCCACGGCAACACCCTGGACAACCTGATGATGAATCCCACCCTGGCCGACCTGGTAGGCGGCATCCAGAGCGTTACCCTCAGCGACGAGGAGGCCCGGCGTCGAGGCACTCAGAAGTCAATACTGGAGCGCAAGGCCCCGCCCACCTTCGGGGTGGTGGTTGAGATCCAGGATCGGCAGCGCCTGGCAGTGCATCATAACGTAGCGGCGGCCGTGGACGCTGTCCTGAGAGGACGCTCGCTGCCTGCCAGAATCCGCTATCGAGATGAGCGGGGGGAGGTGCAAATCAAAGAGGCGACGCTACCGCTTCTCAGCCTGGAGGAGGGAGCCATTCGCCCCCCGTCCAAGCCCGCTGTCTCCCTGACTGCCCTGCACGTCTACCCCTACGGCATAGCCCGCAATCGCTTGATACAAGTCGCCAGCCGTCTTCACCTTCCCGTGCTCGTCGTAGACGACCTGGACAAGGCTGGGGTGGTAATCACGTTGAAGCAGTATTATCGTAAGCGCCCGCGGGTCATTGCCGATGCGGAGGAAGGGGGCATCCCTATCTACGTCCTGCGCTCCAACACCATCAAGCAGATGCAGAATTGCCTGGTGGATATCTTCGGCCTGAAAGCAACGGAAATGGACCCCTTCGCCGTAGCGATGCGAGAGACCCAGGAAGCTATCGAAAGGGTACTGACTGGTACCGGCCCGGTAAACCTCTCCCCTCAGAATGCCTACATCCGCCGCCGCCAGCATCAGATGGCCCGCCAAGCTGATCTTATCTCCCACAGTCATGGCAAAGAGCCGAGGCGGGGGGTGAGGATATATCGGGAGTGAGAACAATGTCTACATTTTGAGCAAATCTTGCATACCGAAAACAAGCAGAAACTGACATTGATGGAGGAGAAAAGCTTTGCCGATTTTGTGGAGATGGTGCTGGAATTCGAGAAGTAAGAAGGCAGATCAGGAAAAGGTAAGTCCAAGATGCCAAGGATTAAGCAGTCGAGGGAAGAAATAATCGAGAGGATTAAAGCTGGGCTGGGACAGAGCCGCAGTGATATAGCCGCCATCGTCATTTTCGGCTCTTTCGCCAAAGATAGCGACTATCACGATATTGACCTTCTAGTGGCTGTGGAGGCCATAGACACACCAGCTCTCGACAGAAAGGGGGAGATTCAAGCCATTCGACGCGCTGTCGGCCTCCCTCTTCCCCTTGATGTGCTTCTTCTATCCAAGGAGGAATGCCGCGACAATTTCCAGGCCCACCTGCCCCTCTTCCTGGACATCGCCTTCGATGGCTACGTGGTGCACGACGAAGGGTTTTTCCAGCCCTTGATGAAAGCAACGAAGCGTTATGTCGAGGAGCGAGGCGTACAGCGGACCGAGACAGGCGGGTGGCGTTTTCCCGTTGCTCACCGACGCAGCACAATCCTTTGAGGCAGAGCCTTCGTGGATTGGTGGTTCGAGGGCTAGCAGATCCCTGGAGAGAGGAAACCTGGTTTGAGTCTATTCATCACCTTCGAGGGTCCTGAGGGCAGCGGGAAGACGACGCAAATAGAGCTCTTGAGCGAGTATCTTGAGGAGAAGGGCTACCCCGTGCTGGCCACGCGCGAACCAGGAGGAACAAGCATCGGCGACCAGATCCGAGCCATCCTCCTCAATCCCCATAACACCGACATGCTGCCCGCCAGCGAAGCCCTGCTCTTCTCCGCGGCGCGGGCTCAAATAGTCAATCAGGTCATTCGCCCCCACCTGGCACGGGGCGGCATCGTCCTCTGCGACCGCTACGCCGATTCGACCCTGGCCTACCAGGGTTACGGCCACGGCCTGGAGCTAGAGACGCTGCACGCCATCACTGCCCTGGCCACCGAGGGGCTGAAGCCGGATCTGATAGTCTATTTGGATGTTGACGTTGAGGAAGGGTTGCAGCGCAAGCTGGCAGCGCACAATGCGGGCCATGCGGAGTGGAATCGCATAGATCAACAGGAAGCGGCTTTCCACCGCCGGGTGAGGGAGGGTTACTTGCAGATGGCGGCCAGGGAGCCCGACCGTTGGTTAGTGATCAACGCCAACCAACCCCTGGAGGTCATCCAGGCCTCGATCAGGGCCGGGGTGAAAGCGAAGTTGGTAGCTGCCCACCTCGCTCGACCTGGATTGCCAAATTCGGGCCAGATGGGCCAAGAAACCAATTGAATTCAGCCTGTCAAGCCGCCGGATCTGGCGATCCGGCGAGAGCAAATGAGCAGTTAGCGAAGTTGGATGTCGGACGTAGTCGCTAAGCGGGGAGAACGAACGAGATGAAATTAATAATAAGCATTGTTAACCGCGACGATGCCAGGGGATTGGTCGAGGCTCTGCTCAGGGAGGGACACCGGGCAACGATGGTCAGCACGACCGGAGGTTTCTTGCGGGCAGGAAACACGACCATCTATGTGGGTGCCGAGGATGAGAAGGTGAACGAAGTGTTGCAGTTGATCAAGGAGAACTGCCACACCAGAACCGAGTACGTCAATCCCCTACCACCCATGATGGAGGCAGGCGAGTTGTACATACCCACTCCTGTGGAGGTGCAGGTAGGCGGCGCTACTGTCTTCGTCGTTGACGTGGAGCGTTACGAGAAGCTCTAGCTGTTAAAACTCGCCTTCGGTACCCAGCTCGCCTCCCAGGTCGGGCATGGACTCCTCGATGTCCTCCGGACTCTGCCCGGACTCCAGCCTGTCTACGACCTCATCGAACTCCGGCCCCACGTCCTCCCCCATCTCCCGGCTCATCTTCCTCATCCAGCGCGCCATTGATTTGGGGTCGTTCTCATCCAGGCCGGCCAGGCTGCTGGGATCGGCCAGGTCATCCAGGCGGCTCTCCTCGGACCGGGCCACGGCGACGCGAGAGATCAGACGGGTCAAGTCCTCTCCGCCGCAGAAAGAGCAGCGGGGCGAAGCCTCCTCGATCTCCGAGAAGCTTCGCCAGAAGAGGGTCACTCGGCGCCCACATTCGTTGCAACGATACTCGTAGATTGGCAAAGTCGTACCTCCTGTCTCAGGTATGATCTGTAATTATAGCGCAAACCATTCTCAGAATCAAGTCGAAACCTGGATATTAGATATTGGATATTAGAGCGTCAAACCCGTCGGAACAGAATCCCTATCACATCGAACCCACTCCCCTGCTGGTCGTCGTCTCCGGCCCCTCAGGGGTAGGCAAGGACGCTGCCCTGAAGCGCATGGAGGAGCTGAGCTATCCCTTTCACTTCGTGGTCACGGCCACCACCCGACCCAGGAGACCTGACGAGGTGGATGGGGTGGATTACCATTTCGTTTCCCAGCAGGAGTTCACCGAGATGCTGGAAAAGAACGAGCTCTTGGAACACGCCATCGTCTACGGCCAACACAAGGGTATCCCCAAGAGGCAAGTTCGGGAGGCTCTGGAGAGCGGCAAGGACGTCATCATGCGCATTGATGTGCAGGGCGCGGCCACCATTCGCCATCTCGTCCCCGAGGCCGTCTTTGTCTTCCTCACCGCT
>Ga0265595_1000096_pt1 | contig 80044 bp, 78 predicted proteins | sample saktaG_15_FD_190148 | JGI IMG/M metagenome (GOLD analysis project Ga0265595, IMG submission 190148) | Saline water microbial communities from Sakinaw Lake, British Columbia, Canada - sak_2013_06_06_50m | ecosystem: Environmental > Aquatic > Non-marine Saline and Alkaline > Saline ... | reverse complement strand
TACAAATCGTTGAAAATAAATTGAATGATAGACCAAGAAAATTATTAAAATACAAAACACCGTATGAAGTATTTTATGAGTATTCAAATAAATAATGTGTGTTGCACTTATTACTTGAATGTAAGAACTAAAAAATTATACTGGAGGATATTATGAAGAAAAATAGCGAAAAGACCAACATTGAGAGGGCATTAAATCAATTTAAGAAATTGGATAAAGAAGATTTTTATTTTGTAGACGCTAAACTAAAATGTCCATATTGTATTAAAGAGTTTGGCATTGATAGAGAATATGTGGGGGTTATTACCTGTCCTTATTGTGGAAAATATGTTGAGGGTTAATCAATGGTAATAGAGGCGATGACAGGCAGAAAAGTCATTTCTTTTGATTTTACAAGATCGGATCATCAAGATGTGTTAGAATTGTTAAAGCAGTCAGCATTAAATGCGGGAAAGGAAATAAATAAAACAGGAATTTTAAGGCCAAGACCGAATGAAGTGGGAAATGACATAGAACCTTATGTTAGAGATAGTTTAAATGTATTAAGTCTAAATGCTGATATTCCAACTGGACCAAGTAAACATAAAAACGCTATGGGTTATCCAGATATAATTTTTTGGTATAAAAGCAAACCATATTATTTGGAATGTAAAACCTATAACATCAAAAATATTGAGACCACGCAAAGAAGTTTTTATTTTTCACCTTCTGATGAATTTAAAGTTATCTATGATGCGCCACATTTTATCATCTCATTTGAGATTTATGTTGCTGGAGAGAAAGGCAATAAACATATCTATAAATGTAAGCATTACAAAATATTATCTATAGAATCTTTGTCACTGGATGTAAAGTATGAATTTAACTCTGATAATAAGAGGATGTATTCAGGTAAAAATGGAACAATTATCTTAGATGAAGGAAGAATTGAATAAAAAAATGGCGACACTTCATATAACACGGTGTAAAAGATTACGCTTCGCTCCGTCCAAATTCGGCTTCGCCGAACTTCTTCTACACCGAGAACGTTAGGCAGTATAGGATGTTCCTATCCAATAAATAAAATTTGTTAAACTGTAATATTCCTATCTTTGACATTTACAATCCTGATCATCTCATTTGCATAGATAGCAATATTGACAGAAATTATACTTCATTTTTTTGTCAATAATTATGAAACCTATATATTTAGATTATAATGCGACTACACCTCTCGCTCCGGAAGTGGCGGAAGCAATGAAACCCTATCTGGAAAACTATTTTGGAAATCCGTCAAGTACACATTGGTACGGAGTGCAAACGAAAAAAGCGGTTGAAAACGCACGCAGGCAGGTAGCAGAACTCATTAATGCAAACCCGGATGAGATCATTTTTACAAGTGGAGGTTCGGAATCAAATAATTTTGCCATCAAGGGAATTGCCTTTTCAAATAAAGAACATGGAAATCATATTATAACTTCTTCAGTGGAGCATCCTTCAGTTATCGAAGTATGTGAGTATCTCAAAACACAGGGATTTGAAATAACCTATCTGCCAGTTGACGAATATGGAATGGTCGATCCTGATGATGTTGAGAATGCGATCACTCCACAAACAATTCTCATTACTATTATGCATGCAAATAACGAAGTGGGCACTATTCAGCCAATACAAGAAATTGCAAAGATCGCGCATGCTCATAACATTATCATACATACAGACGCTGCTCAATCAACTGGGAAAGTTCCAGTTCTGATCGACGAACTAAATGTTGATCTGCTTTCTATTGCAGGGCATAAATTGTATGGTCCCAAAGGAGTTGGCGTACTCTATATTCGAAGAGGAGTAAAACTCCAAAAGATCATACACGGCGCTGACCACGAGCAGAATTTACGAGCAGGCACAGAAAATATTATGGCTGATGTCGGTTTGGGAAAAGCATGCGAAATTGCAGGACAGCATTTGCAGGAAAATATGCAGCATTTGAAAGAAATGAGGGATCTTCTTCATAAAAAGATTGAAGCTTCGGGACTTGATCTTCGCTTGAACGGTCATCCTAAAAAGAGGTTACCGAACACACTTAGTCTTTCCTTCAGGAATGTGGAAGCGAATACTGTTCTTTCCGAACTTACAGAAGTAGCAGCATCAGCAGGCGCTGCGTGCCATTCCGATCAGATTGATATATCGGTTGTACTGGAAGCCATGAAAGTGCCTGTCGAATATGCAATGGGTACGATACGTTTCTCAACTGGAAGATTTACTACGAAAGCAGAGATAGAACAAGCTGCCGATGTTATCATTTCAACAATAAAAAAGTTCCAATCAAAGGATTCTGTAACGCTAAATTTGGATAATGAAGAGATCAAGCTCACACATTATACACATGGTATGGGATGTGCCTGCAAGATCGAACCTGCGCTACTTGAGGAAATTTTAAAAAAATTTCCTGTGCCAAATGATCCGAATATTTTGGTCGGAACACAAACGTCTGACGATGCTGCAGTGTATAAGATCAATGAGCAAACAGCTATTGTGGTTTCGCTGGATTTCTTTACTCCCATCGCCGACGATCCTTACGAATTCGGCGCTGTCGCTGCAGCTAATGCACTCAGCGATCTGTATGCAATGGGCGCAACTCCTTTATTCGGATTGAACATCGTTGGATTTCCCTCAAACAGATTGCCTATGTCTGTATTGGAAAAAATTCTAAATGGAGCACAGGATAAAGCCCGTGAAGCTGGCATTTTCGTGATTGGAGGGCATACTATCGAAGATACCGAGCCAAAATACGGCATGGTCGTGGTCGGAACAGTTCATCCTGAAAAAATTTGGAAGAATGTCGGTTTACAACAAGGTGATGTGCTTATTCTCACTAAACCGATAGGAACAGGCATTCTTTCGACAGCTTTAAAAAGAGGTCTGCTCGATGAAGCGCAAAAGGATATGTTGATCTCATCAATGACAGAATTGAATAAAACTGCTGCAAAAGTATTTCAAAGTTATCAGGTTCATTCCTGCACTGATGTGACGGGTTTTGGGCTTCTTGGTCATCTTATGGAAATGGTGCAAGGAAGCAAAGTTGTAGTTGAGATCAAAGCTGACAATGTCCCCATTCTTGAAGGTGCTCTTGAATTTGCAGCCGGCAATGTTATTCCGAGTGGTACGCTATCCAATATGATGTTTGTCGAAGATATTGTTGAGTGGAATTCAAATATTTCACAGATTCAGAAAGTTCTTCTTTGCGATGCTCAGACATCAGGAGGTCTGCTCGTTGCGATTCCGGAAGAAAGCGCTCAGAAGGTTATTGATAATTTACATCAAGCTGGAGTGGATACTGCAGCAATTATTGGAAAGGTTATTCAAACTGATTCACTGTATATCAATGTGATCTGAGAGCAGGCATACTCCCCAAAATTTATTAATAAACCAACTTTTATTTTAGAGGCTTTTTGATAGTTGATAATTTGTGCTTGATGAATAAGATTTAATTTTTCTTCTGCTTTTAATTTTAAGATTATTTTCCTATCAATCCCGATTTTATCGGGACAAAATATTCTCCGATCACTTTCCCTTTATAGAATACTTTTATTGGATATTCCTTTTCCGCCTGAAAACCTTTATCAATTAACTCGATAAATATGCCATTCTTATTTACCCCGTTAAGTAATATCATTAGATTCATGTTGAGATTTTATTAATTTCTTCATAACCTTTAATTATGCTATATATCTTACACATACTCTACTTAACGGGGTGAACCTTTTCTAAAAAACCATATCCTAATAACTTCCAAACGGTAAAGGCACAGTCAATGATTTTATAACATTCCTCTCCAAATATAATATCCCTTTTCGTGTGCTTTTGTGTGTTTCCGTGGCTCATTTATGATTCCTATATTGTTATCACCAAAAATCCAAATGTAACAGGGATAGTGGATATTTTACGTGGGAAATTACTTCTGAATACTTTGTTTAATTCCAGCCATCTCAATAAATTTACCATTGTCACACTGAGGTTCTCGAAGTGTGAACCATTTCTAACCTGCATCTGCCATCTGGCGGATCAGGGTGACAACTTTTTTGTAATAATAGTGTTGTTATGTGAGAAGATATTGCTTATTTCTTGAACTCACATTATCAATCTTCTATGATATAAAATTTGAAATGTTAAGTATCTGAAAAAATTTGGGGGTATATATTCTGCAATTTATATAATATTTGACAAGAAAACACCACCTTAAAAGTTTTAAGTAAATTTCATGCAGTTTTTTGCTGGTTCTCCCAACCGGCATTTTTTATATTTAGAAATGAGAGTATGATCGATAAAAATGCACTAAAGAAAAGTCTTGATCGCATCTGCGATGAAACCGGTTTTCAGCTTTATGACTGGAAACTCAAACGGAGAAAAAACGCCCATAATCTGGTTATTTATATTACAAAGCCAGGAGGTGTTTCTTTAGAAGATTGCGAGGTTTTCAGTAGAAATCTCGGCGATGAGCTTGATATGCATGATATTATCGAAACCCGATATTACCTTGAGATTTCTTCTCCGGGACTGGAGCGACCTCTTTATACACTCGAGCATTTCCAGAGTGCAGTTGGCGAATTTGTGAAGGTCACTTTTCTCAAAGATGGAAAAGATTCAGAAACTATACGCGGAAAGCTATCTGATATTAATGAGCAGATGATCACTCTTATAAGCGAAGCTGGCGAAGATAGATTTATCAAAATGTCTGCTGTACAAAAGGCGAGAACTGTGTTTGTATGGCCATGCACATCTTCAAAAAATAAAAGGAAATAGAGGTTATTATGGCATTTAATTTGATTTCTATTATTGAAGAATTTTCCCGACTAAGGCAGATCGACAGAGAAAAAATTGCTGAGATCATCAGGGAAAGTTTGGAATCCACACTCAAGAAAAAGCTTTCTGAAGAGTCCGAACTGGTGGTGGAGATAAATTTTGATGAAAGCGAAGTTGTGGCAAAATTTGATGCTGTAGTTGTTGAAGAACCCACCGGTTTCCTAGACGAAATAGTACTTGAGGAAGCACTAAGGCTCGATCCTGAAGCAAAGATCGGCGATATTGTGCCTCTTAAAATGCCGGTATCTAACTTTGGACGCAAGACAATACAGTCTGCACGTCAGGCAATAATAAATAGATTCAGAGAGTCCGAGACAGAAAAGATAAAAGTGGACTATGAAAAGCAAAAAGGGGAGATCGTTTCCGGTGTAGTTAAAAAGGTAGAATATAATGGTTATATTATTGATATTGGATTTACCGATGCACTTCTGCCAACTGAAGAGCAGGTGGAAACCGAATTCTATAAAGCCAATGATTTTCTGAAAGCTTATATCGCAAGTATTCGTCAGTCAAAGGGCGGTGTACGCATCATCCTTTCAAGAAAACGCCCTGAATTCATTATCAAACTTTTCGAAAACGAGATTCCTGAAATCGCAGATGGTATCGTTACAATTAAGAAAATTGTCAGGGAACCAGGTTATAGAACAAAGGTTGCTGTTGCAAGCAATGATGAGAATGTCGATCCATATGGAAGCTGCATCGGTCCGAAAGGAATCCGTATTGAAGAGATCCGCAAAGAGCTTCATGGCGAGCAAGTAGATATAGTACTCTGGAGCGATAACTGCGAAGATTTTATAAGAAATGCTGTTGGTCCTGAACTTGTAAAACGTGTTTATCTTGCTGATAAAGGAAGATTTGCCCAGATTATCGTTAATGAAGATAATAAAAATATTGCGATTGGCAAAGGTGGCAAGAATATCAAACTTGCTGCAAAATTGACCAATTATAAACTCGATGTCCTTCTCGAAGAAGAATATGAAGAGATCGCAGCAAATGAACGCCGCATCACAAGTCCCATATTCGATCTTGATGGAGTTGCTGAAAAGGTCGGTAAGATCCTTCATGATGCCGGATACACTTCGGTACAGGATATCCATCTTGCTACAGTTAAAGAATTGACTCATATAGAAGGTGTGGGTGTAAAAACTGCGGAAAAGATCAAAGAATCTGCAAAATATTTTTAATGCCAAATAAATCTTCGAATAAAGGTCATATACCTGTTCGAACATGTGTGATATGCAAAGAAAAAGGTTCGAAGTACTCGATGCATAGGTTTGTGATACAGAAAGATACTATCTTCTTTGATGAGAAAAATGTGCTCGATGGAAGAGGATATTATTGCTGTGATGAGGAAAAATGCAAAGATTCGTTAGACTTATGGATAAAGAAAGCAAAGAAAAAGTAGCAAACATGCTTCGGCTTGCAAGGAAAGCAAAAGCCGTTGTAATGGGCAGGATCGCTGTTGAAAAGAGCATCAAAAAGGGTATAACTACGCTTATCTTTGCCGGTAAAAAGGAAAATAATTTTATGAGAAAACGAGCACTTGATTGTATATCAAAAGGGATTAAAATATCTCATCTTTTTAATGACAGTGAATTGAGTAATATTTTTGGACGTCAAAAATTGACTCTTGTGGCAGTAATTGACAAGAATTTCACAAAGGGCATAAATGAGTTTTTTAGATAATTAAAGGATATATATGGATCAAATTAGAGTATATGAACTGGCTCGTGAACTCAAGGTCTCACCTCAGGCACTAATCTCAATTTTGAGGACTCTGAAGGTGAATGTAAAAAGCCACATGAGCCATCTTGAAGAAGATACTGTTGCACAAGTGAAAAAGATGTTTCAGGAGCAGATGGATGCTGCAAAAATACGTCAGAAGCAGAGAAAAAATTACCAGCGGGAACAGCGACAGAAACGTCTTGAAAAACTGAAAAAAGAAGAAAAGCGGCAGACTCAAAAGAAAGATGAGAAGAAAGAGCCAAAGGGAAGATCGGAAAAACGCGAAGAAAAACCAAAATATCCTACCCGAGAACACGTTCAAAAAGAGAGAGAGAAACCAAAAGCAAAAGGAAAACCGATTGCTAAAACTCCTCAAACTTCTACTACTAAAGAAAAAGACAAGCAAAAACAGAAATCATATAAAGATAAAAAACAGAAAATTCTCGAAGAGAAGCAGAGGAAGTTCTTTGATCAGCAAAAAATTAAAGGCAATATAAAAGCGACTCTTACAAAAGATCCTAAGCGCAAGAAATATAAAAAAGAAAAATCAGAAGCTGAAGAAGTTACAAATATCGTTATCGGCGAATTTACTTCAGTATCTGAACTTGCAAAGATCATGGATAAAAATCCTACTGCGATCGTAGCAAAGTTCATGGAACTGGGGAAAATGGTTACCATCAACCAACGTTTGGATAATGAATCTCTCATTATGATCTGTGACGAATTCAACTTTGATGTTGAGTTTGAAGACCAATATGGAAAAGACATTCTTGAAGTTGGCTTAGAAGATGAAGACAAAGCTGAAGTCAAAAACCGTCCCCCGATCGTTGTCGTTATGGGACATGTTGACCATGGTAAAACATCCATCTTGGACTATATCAGAGAAGCGAATGTTATCGCCGGTGAAGCAGGTGGTATCACACAACATATTGGTGCATATCAGGTTGAATTTAAAGATCAAAAAATAACCTTTATTGATACTCCCGGTCATGAAGCATTCACTGCAATGCGTGCAAGAGGAGCAGAAGTTACCGACATTGCTGTTATCGTTATTGCTGCTGATGATGGAGTCATGCCCCAAACAATGGAAGCTATTGATCATGCAAAAGCTGCAGGAATTCCACTTATTGTTGCAATAAATAAGATCGATAAACCTACTGCTGATATCGAAAAAGTGAAGGTTCAGCTCTCTCAGAAAAATATCCGTCTTCAAGGATGGGGTGGTGATGTTGAATCTGCGGAATGTTCTGCAAAAACCGGCGAAGGTATCGAAGAACTGCTGGAAACAATATTACTGGTTTCAGAAGTTGAAGAGCTTATAGCCCGATATGATCAGAAAGCAGAAGGTACGGTTATTGAAGCCAAACTCGATAAGGGCAAGGGTCCTATTGCTACAGTACTGATACGAAATGGAGTTCTTAAACCGGGAAATATTATCATTTGCGGAGCTCAATACGGTCGTGTTCGACTTATGCTCGATGAAAGACAAAATGAAGTTAAGGAATGCCCTCCATCCGGAGTTGTTCAAATACTTGGTTTGAACGGTGTCCCCAAGGCGGGTGATACTCTTAATGTAGTTGATGATGAGCGTAAAGCAAAAGACATCAGTTCAAAAAGACAGCAGGTTATAAGACAGCGACAGATCGCTACAGGAAAGGGAGTTACACTCGATAATATATTTGATAAAATACAGGAAAGCGAGATCACTTCTCTCAATCTAATTGTAAAAGGTGACACTGACGGCTCAGTTGAAGCGCTTTGTGATGCACTTCAGAAAATACGTAATGAGGAAGTTGGCGTGAATGTAGTTCATCGCGGAGTTGGTGGTGTTGTCGAAGCTGATATCGACCTTGCTACTGCCTCAAAAGCTATTATTATTGGATTCCATGTTCGACCCAATGCAGAAGCCCGTGAAGCTGCAGAAGTAAATCGGGTGGATATACGATTGTATGATATTATTTATGAAGCCATCGACGAAGTGAAGAAATCTCTTGAAGGATTGCTCGCACCGACGATCAGAGAAGAATATCTTGGAACAGCAGAGGTGAAAGAGATCTTTAAAATTTCCAAAATCGGCACAATTGCCGGTTGTATGGTCACGAAAGGTAAGATCACAAGTGATGCATTTATGAGACTTTTCCACGATGATATCAAATTCTATGAAGGGACTATTGAAAGTCTGAAGCGCTTCAAAAATGAAGTTAAAGAAGTAACTGAAGGTCAGGAGTGCGGAATTTCGATTGTTGATTTCAATGATATCAAGGTCGGCGATGTCATTGAAGCATATATTAAGATCGAGGAAAAGAAAAAATTAGAATTATAATCAATGTCTGTAAAAAGCGTGCTTGTAAATTTATATCTTCCCACATCTCATTCGCTCAAGGAAAAACGAAGTATTGTAAAGAGTATCATAAAAAAGCTGAGAAACCGCTATAACGCATCGGTTGCAGAGATCAGTGGACTGGATAAATGGCAGTATGCTGGCATTGGCATCTCTGTTATCTCAATTGATCGTATTATTATTGAAAAGATACATTCAAATATCATCAATTTTATTGAGAACAATTATACAGATATTCAAATAATGGGAATCCAGGATTACGAATAATGCAGCAGCATAGAATTGACAGGTTGAATAAACTACTCTTTCAGTCGATATCAAATATTGTAAGTTTTGAGCTTCGTGATAATCGTCTGGAAGAGGTTTCAATTGAGTATGTGATTGTTTCTCCCAACATGAGGGATGCAACGGTTTTCTTTTCTGTTTTTAATGATGAAAAAATGGACTTGGCTTTAGCAGGTTTGAATAGTGCAAGCAAAGTGATCAGAAAAAAGCTCGCAGATATTCTGAATCTGCGATTTACTCCGAGACTGAATTTTAAATTCGATAAACAGGAATATAAGGCGCAACATATCGAAGATATAATTGAGAAAGATGGAGAAAAATATGAATCTGAATGAGTTCAAAGAAACCTTTTCAAAATTGACAGGAAGCTATGAAACTTTCATTCTTACCACACATGAGAACTCGGACAGTGATGGGGTAGGCGCTGAATATGCGCTTTATCTTTACCTTGAGATGTTTGGAAAAAATGTAAGAATGATCAATAATGAAAAACCTTCTTCACAATGTGAGTTTCTTCATATCGGGAACAAAGTGCACACGCGGATAGAAACTCTCGATAAAAATGCTATTGTTTTTATGCTTGATTTCAACGAGATAAATAGAATTGGGAAAAGGTTGATTCCACTGCTCACTTCGGGAAACCAGATTGTAAGGATCGATCATCATAAGAAGTCGGAACCGATATTGAACTGCATTTCATATATTGATGATACAGCTTCTTCCACCTGCGAGCTTGTGTTCAATATTATTGAGGATGACCTTCCTCAATTTCCTGAAGATGTGAAGAAAAAAATCGCACTTGCACTTTATATGGGCATTATTTTTGATACAAATAATTTTGCAAATAAGAATGTATCTCCCAGAACTTTTGAGGTGTGTGCTCATCTAAATGCTTATGGCGCTGATAATAATTTGGCATATAAAAAGCTCTTTGAGAATAGAAAAACAAAAGAATTGCAGCTTCTCGGGCTTACTCTTAGCGGTATTGAAGAATTCCATAACGGCAAGGTCGTAATGTATTCGACAACTCAAAAAATGCTTCAGGATACCGGTCTTACAATCGAGGTTACAGAGGGTTTCTCTAAAGATGTCAAACCTACAAATGGAAGAGATGTAGTGGTATATATTCGTGAAACCGGCAAAGATATCTATAGAGTTTCTCTTCGTTCAAGTTATCGAGATGTTCAAAAGATCGCTGAACATTTCGGTGGCGGAGGACATGTTCTGGCATCAGGTTTTCGAGCAAAAATGAAATTAGCTGACCTGAAATCTAAATTATTGTCTCTGCTCAAATAAATTCAAGTTATGCAAGGTGTAATTTTTATTGATAAACCGGCAGGTATTACTTCTTTTGATGTGATCAGGCGTCTGCGTATGGTTACGAAAGTTCGCAAGATAGGGCATGCAGGCACTTTAGATCCTTTTGCAACAGGTTTATTGATAGTGTGCATCAGCAGGCAGGCAACAAAAAATATTGATCAATTTGTTAGATTAGACAAGACCTACACTGCTGTCCTGAAACTCGGCGAAAAGACAGATACTGCTGATATTGAAGGAAAAATTATTGAAGTGAAGGACGTTCCAGAAAATGTTGAGCAAAATATTAATAAAGTATTTTCTTCTTTCATAGGAGAGATCGAACAGGTACCTCCTCAATTTTCTGCGATCAAGAAAAACGGAGTTCGGCTTTATAAGACTGCAAGAAAAGGGATTCAGGTAGAAGTTGAGCCCAGAAAAGTTTTTATTCACACACTTTCATTCTTGAATTATCAAAAACCATATCTTGAATTCAGCTCAACTGTTTCAAAAGGCACTTATATTCGTTCTTTAGGTGAAGATATTACTGCAAAGCTCGATACTGTGGGGCATCTTACAGAATTGCGAAGAGATGCAATTGGTCCCTTTTCTGTTATTGATGCGATAAGTTTGGAAGCCATAACAGAAGGAACTCTTGAAAATTCAATACAACCTATTGACGAAATAATTGCAATAGTGCAGAAATACAACAATGAAAAATCTTCATAAAATTCAAAAGCATCTGAAAAATCCTGTTGTCACTATTGGCACTTTTGATGGTGTGCATATCGGGCATAAAGCGCTTCTGACAAGAATGGTGGAACGCACAAAAGTGCTTGATGGTGTCTCTATTGTGATCACTTATCATCCACATCCGATCGAGATTTTGAAGAAAAAAGTATATCCTTTTCTACTAACAGAAAAGATAAAGAAAGAGCAGTTTTTAAAAGAAGTCGGTATTGATTACGTGCTTTGGCTGGATTTTGATTTGAATATTGCTCACCTTACTCCGGAAGAATTTGTAAGGGATTATTTATACAAACAAATCGGAGCGAAAGAGATAATTATCGGTTATGATTGGCACTTTGGAAAGAACCGCTCCGGAGATTACCATCTCCTGAAAAAAATAGAGCGGGAGCTGGATTTCCATGTTGAGATAGTCGATGAAGTTTTGGTTGATGATGAGATCGTTTCCAGCACTGCTATTCGAAAATATCTAAGCGAAGGCAATATTCAGCGAGCAAACAAAATGCTAGGACGTAATTATTGTATTATGGGAACTGTGGAAAAAGGTGATCAGATCGGCAGAGGGTTCGGATATCCGACGAGTAATCTCAAACCTTTGGAGATCAGGAAATTATATCCTGCTATTGGAGTGTATATTACGCAGTTAAAATATGCTCATAAGATGTTTTGGGGACTTACCAATGTGGGAACAAGACCGACTATTGATAAAAATAATCGACAGAAAAATGTGGAGACACATATTTTAGATTTTAATGAACACATATACGAACAGGAAATCGAATTGTTTTTTATTCAGAAAATTCGTGATGAGGTTGAATTTGAATCAATAGATGCGCTTGCCAAGCAGATCAGGAAAGATGAAACCTATGCTCGTAATATTATTGAGAAATTGAACAATGAATAATTCTGCAATCATAACTGCTGGCGGGATAGGACGACGGCTAAACTCCTCGAAGAAGAAGCAATTTATTGAAATTGAGGGCAAACCAATTCTTCTTTATACACTTGATAAATTTATTCAAGCCCAATGTTTTGATAGCATAATCATAACATGTCCTGCATCTGATGTTGTATTTTTAGAGGATATACTTTTTGGCAAATTTGGTTATGAACGAAATCAGATTTCGATAATCCCAGGTGGAAAAAGGCGGCAGGATTCTGTGTATAATGCGTTAAAAATAATTGATGAGACAACAGAGATCGTGGCAATCCATGATAGCGTCCGTCCTTTTGTGAAGATCTCAGAGATAGTTGAGAGTGTTGAATTAGCAAGAAAACATGGAGCTGTTACTCTTGCACATCCTGTAAAAAATACGATCAAACAGGTTGAAGATAATCAGGTCATCAAAACTTTAGACAGAAAGAATTTATGGGAAATCTATACCCCGCAAACCTTTAGGGTTAAGCTCATAAAAAAAGCTCATGAATTTGCAAAAACAAAAAACTTAACTGTTCGAGATGATGCAGAATTAGTAGAAATTTTCGGCAAAAATGTTTATGTTTTAAAAAGCTCATCCGAAAATATCAAAGTGACAAATCAGTTTGATTTAAAAATTGCTAAAATGATCCTGAAAGAGAAGAATAGGACACAGATAAACGCAGATGATGCTGATAAAAACTGATTAAGAAAATAAAATGAAGAAAAATAAATTAAATTCTTTAATCTGTGAAAATCTGTTCAATCTATGTGGGTCAGCGTGCCATTTATTAAAGAACAGAACACAGATTTACGCAGATAAGGCAGATGAATGCAGATTAAAATTTGTAATGAAAGAAAATTACAATATTAATTTATTTATCAGCGTAAATCAGTATGATCAGTGTAAATCTGCGTGCTATTCCCTCAGGAGGAAAAGATGAAAATCGGTTTTGGATATGATGTTCATAAGTTTGTAGATGGCAAACCTCTCATACTGGGTGGTGTACACATCCCTTTTGAAAAAGGTTTGCTTGGTCATTCCGATGCAGATGCGCTCATCCATGCCATCATCGATAGTCTGCTTGGAGCTGCAAACCTTGGAGATATTGGCACGCATTTTCCGGATAATGATGAAGTATATAGGGATATTTCCAGTGTCATACTTCTTGAAAAAACATCTGAGCTTTTAAAGAATTCAAAATACACAATCGAGAATATCGATGCGACTGTGGTTTTAGAAAAACCGAAGCTGGTTCCATATATTGCTGATATGAAACAAATTATTGCTGACAAACTTGACATAGATTACTTACAAATCTCGATAAAAGCTACTCGAGAAGAGGGGATGGGATTTGTAGGAAATGGCGAAGGCATAAAGGTTTTTGCTGTGTGTTTAATTGACGAAATGTAATAATATGATAGTGAATAATCGTTTAGATATAATAATAAAAAATGCAAGTCAACTTGTAACGGCAGCTTCACAGTTTCCCAAAACCGGCATTGAATTGCAGAATTTGGGTATCATCGAAGATGGAGCGATTGGTATTGTTGATGGGATGATTTCCTGTATCGGAACCACAGAAGAAATTCTAATATCATATACTGCAAAAACAATCATCGACGCTTCTAAAAAAGTTGTCATGCCCGGATTTGTGGATCCGCATACTCATCCAATATTTGTAAAAACTCGTGAAAACGAATTTGAGATGCGTCTGCAGGGAAAATCATATAAAGAGATTTTTCAAACCGGCGGAGGAATCCGAGCAAGCATTAAGGATGTGAGAAATGCATCACTTGATGAGCTTGTAGATCTTGGACTCAAACGCATAAACAAAATGCTGGAGATGGGTACAACTACGATCGAAGCAAAAAGCGGGTATGGACTTACCACAGAATCCGAGATAAAAATGCTCAAAGCGATTCAAATGATCAATGAAATGTCAGATATGGAGATCATCCCTACATTTCTTGGTGCTCATGAGTATCCTGAAGAATTCAAAGACGAACATGAGAAATATATTGATATTTTGATAAATGAGATGCTTCCTGCAGTTAAAGAACAGAATTTAGCTGAATATTGTGATATTTTCTGTGAGGAACATGTTTTTAAAGTAAATGAATCACGTAGAATACTCAATGTTGCAAAGGAACTTGGTTTTAAAATAAGGTTTCATGCTGATGAACTGGAACCTATTGGAGGAGCTGAATTAGCAGCAGAAGTTAATGCTGTTTCTGCCGATCATCTTGTTGCAATATCAGATGAAGGTATTAAGAGATTGAAAGAAGCTGGTGTCATACCGATTCTATTACCAGCAACTACGTTCAGTCTTGGACTTTCGCAATATGCACCAGCCAGAAAAATGATCGATGCCGGACTGCCTGTTGCTCTTTCAACGGACTTTAATCCCGGTTCCTGTAATTGTGACTCACAGCAATTTGTCACGAGTTTGGCGTGTCTGCAGATGAAAATGCTACCTGCTGAAGCTATCAATGCAATAACTATCAATGCAGCTCATTCCCTGGAAATGGGTAAACTTATTGGCTCACTTGAGGTCGGGAAACAGGCGGATGTTATTATTCTGGACATGCCAACCTATCAATATTTACCATATCATCTTGGAAGTAACACAGTGAAAACTGTGATCAAAAAAGGTAAGATAATAAAAATCTAAATGGAATATCAACTATGAAAAAACAAATTTTTATCATAATTTTAATTATCCTTCTGCCGTTCATTCTCTTTGCGCAGTCGAAAATGAATATTGCTCAGTCGTCTTATCAGACAATTCAATACAATGTGTCTGTGGTTGGTAATGTAGTCAATCCAGGAACATATACTTTATCACCGATCAAAAGGATTTCGGACGCTATTCAAATAGCGAATTCTTCTCCTACTGATTCTGTTACAGTTGAGATTATAGAATTGTTAAATAATTCTTCAACAAGAAATATCACTCTTAAAAGAAAGAATATAAGTATTCATGTCGATTTGGAGAGGTTCCTGCGTTATGGTGATGATAAGCATAATCCCTATATCCAGGACGGAGATATTATTATCGTACCAGCGATCGAGCGAAAGGTTACTATTTCCGGTTCAGTGAATAGGGGTGGTGAATTTGAGCTTGTTGAAAGTGATCGCATATTGGACATTATTATGCTTTCAATGGGACTATCCGACGATTCCTATCTATCTGAAGTTGAAGTTGTTCGTTTTAAGAATAACTCATCAGATACGGAAGTAATTCTTGTTGATTTTAATGAGATTCTTAAGGATATTGAAAATAAAAATAACATTCTTTTAAAAAATGATGACCGAATATATGTTAGAGCGATACCTGAATTTCACAGGAAAGAAGGTGTGGTTGTTAGCGGAGAAGTTGAATTTCCGGGTGGATATGCGATTGAAGATAGACAAACAACTCTTCTCGACGTCTTGGTTGAGTCTGGCGGACCAACTCAAAAAGCTGATCTTCAAAATGCTTATCTTCAGAGAAGAAGTAGTGAAGATGTTGTTGATCCGGAATTTGAACGATTAAAATTAATGCTTGTAGAAGATATGACTCCGCTTGAATATGAATATTTCAAAACAAAGTCAAGAGAGATGAGAGGAAAGTTTGCAACTGATTTTCAGAAACTGTGGTTAGAGAATGATCCCGAGTTCAATTTCCTACTAAAGAACGGTGATTACATTTATATTCCTGATAAAACCGTAACAGTTACCGTATCAGGACAGGTAAAAAATCCAGGTTTAGTCACATATGTAGAAGGTAAGAATTATCTCTATTATGTTGATAAAGCAGGTGGGTTTGCCTGGCGAGCCCGAAAAGGTAAAATACGTCTCATTAAAGCAAATACAGGTGAGTGGTTGAAACCTAATGAGAATACTCCTATTGAGGTTGGTGATATGGTTTTCATTCCCGAAAAACCCGAAATTGATTATTGGGATTTGACAAAGGATATAATGAGCATTGCCGCGCAGATAGCTACAGTGATAATTGTGATACAGAATGTGGCGAAATAAAATTTTTTAGAGGAAAAATGGAAGATAAAGAAATTAATTTGGTTGATTATTGGAATATAATTTGGGGAAAGAGAAGATTTATAATTATCACTGTTTTAATTGTTACGATAATCTCAGCAGGTATAAGTTTGATTTTACCAAAATGGTACAAGGCAACAGCAGTTATTTTACCACCTGTTACAGAAGAAAACAAATTTAGTGGAATAAGTGCCAATCTTGGTGCATTTGGATTAGGGGGAATGTTTGGTGGCAATGAAAGCCAGATGAGGTTGTTGGCGATACTTAAAAGCAGAAATATTGTAGAAGCACTGGATAAAAAATTTGATTTTCAAAAAAAATACGATACGAAATTCAAATTTCAAACTTACAACAATATCAAATCCAATTTGAGAATCGAAATTTGCGAGGAAGAGCAGATTGTGATTTCTTTTCTGGATAAAGACCAAAATTCTGTTGCAGAAATGGTCAATTATACAATTCATTGTCTTGATAGTTTGAATATTTTACTTTCAACAAGCAAAGCAAAGAGTAATAGGGAATTCATAGAAAATAGAATGATTATGGTTCAGGATAGTTTGGTTTTTTTTGAGAGTAAAATAAGCAACTTTATGGAGGACAATAGAATTATAAGTATAAATGAGCAATTGAAAGCAGAAGTTGAAAAAGCCGCTGATATGAAAGCACAAATTATGGCAAAAGAGGTAGAACTTGGTGTGATGAAAACAAGGTTAGCACCCAATAACCAAATAATTACAGATTCAGAAATAGCTTTAAAAATTCTGAAGGATAAATATGGTGAATTTTTTGATCGCTCCGGAACTGATAAACTTTTTATTAATTTAGATAATGTTCCCTCTATCCAAAAACAATATGCTCAACTACGAAGAAAAGTAGTTTATTTCTCAAAACTATTAGAATATCTTGGTCCTCAATATGAACAAGCAAAGATTGAGGAAGTGAAGGATGTTCCAACAGTTCAGGTTCTGGATAAGGCGGTGAGACCGGAATGGAAGAGTAAACCGAAGAGAGCGTTTATTGTTGTTGCTTATACATTTGTAGCATTAATATTGAATATATTTATATTATTTATATTTTATTTTTATAAACAATTTAAATCAAGTAATAAATAAAAGAATTGTTATCAAAGGCAATAACAAGTGTTAACTATTAATGTTTGGTTATTATTTATAGGAAATTATTTAATATTATATTCATCAATGCATTTGAATTTTTATTTTGAAAATATTATGTTTTACTTGTATAGTTTTATTGCTTTGATTTTTAATATTATAATATTAAAGAAAATAAAAAAAGTAAAAATAAATTTCAATTCTATATTCGTAATAATTTTTATTATATCTATTATCATTTCAATACTCATTACTTTCAATTCATTTGAAAAAGAAGGTTTAGCTAAATTGTTATATATTATTTTATGTTTAGTATTTGCAATCGATGCATACCTTTTGGGTATGAATAGTGACATTTTTACAATAAATCGTAAATTTTTCTTTTTTTTATGCGTATCTTCTTTAATAATAATGATTATAATGGTGTTACATGATATATACACATTAAAAGTGATGCGTATTGCTACAGAATCAAATCCTATAGGAACTTCTAGAGCGATTATAATAGGATTTTTATTTATTTTTTCACTCTATTTTTTTAAAAAGAAATATTCTATTAGTTTTATTATTTATATTATTGGGCTATTTTTTTCTTTTGTTTTAGGAACACGACAGATTTTTGTTAGTTATTTATTATTATGTTTTGTATATTCATTTATTCCATATTTTAAAGGAAAGACTATATTCCCTATAAAAATTTTAATGAGAAATATTATATTTCTTTTTTTAATTGGAATAGTATTTTTAACTGTATTTAATATTACACAAAAGAGAAAAAATGTAGATTATTCTAAATTTTCGTATATTGATTTTGTAATGAATAGATATAGTGGTGGCATTCAACATGAGTATGGATCGTTAAACCTTAGGAAAAAATATTTATTTGAAGGATTTGAAGTAATTTATGATAAACCAATATTCGGCAACTTTTTGTATGATGAAAAAATGGGTAATTTCGTACATCAAATGTTTATTGATCTTTATGCTTCACTTGGTATTTTTCCCTTATTTATATTTTTGTTAATAAATTTCATCATAATAATTAAACTGAGTTTAAGAAAATCTAAAAAAGATTTTTTTTACTTCTTTTTTTTACTTTTATTTTTCTTTTTTACTATACCTAGTTTAATTATAACAACATTTTTGATACATCCTTTTTATTATTTTGTATTATTTTATTTATTGGGTATAAGAAAAGAAATACCTTGTAGTAAAGATACATTTAGAAATTTTACTCAAAATAATGTTAAAATTTAAGCAATTATCTATATTTACTAAAAAATATTCATGAAAATTTTAAATTCATTTGGATATACTTCTGCAGGTATTTTTATTGGATATTTTATTCATTTTATATCTGGAATTATTCTGGCTAGATCAATAGGACCAGAAGGTGTAGGTGTTGTACAATTAGCCATTTTTATACCTTGGTTAGTATTGGTTCTCACCAGCGGTGGTTTCAGAATTGCGAATATAAATTATATTTGTAGTAAAAAAGAATCAGTAAATAATATAATAGGATATAACTTAACTGTTATACTTATCCATTCAATTATAATAATACCTTTATATATTTTTATAATCGTTCCATTACTCAATAATGTTTATTCAGAGAAGATTCCATTAAATATACTTTATTTTTCATCAATTCTAATTACTTTCAATTTGATTTATTATTATTTTCAAGGTATAATTATAGGATTAAAAAAAATAAAACATTTTGTTTTTGCTGAAGTAATAAAATCCTCAGTTTACATTATATGGCTTATTACAATATTATTATTATACAGATTAAATATTTCTAATGTATATCTAAGCTATTTAGCAGCAACTTTTTTTGGGGCATTTTTTTTGCTATATAAAATTCGTAAGTATAATTATATGTTTAGACCGAGATTTAATAAAAATAAGATACTAGAACTTCTAAAGTTTGGAATGAAAGGTCAATTTGCAAATATTTTCAATGTTATGAACTACAAATTAGATATATTTATAGTGGCATATTTTTTATCAACCGACAGGTTGGGTATTTATGCTATAGCGGTTTCTCTCACCAACATATTGAATTTTATTCCATTATCTTTAATAAATGTTCTTATGCCAAAAGCAGCAAATGACATGCAAATTAAAAAATATCTTCCACAAGTAATTAGAATCGTTGTATTTATAATGATAACTATTTCTATAACATTAATATTTTTTGGTAAAATGATCATTACTTATTTATATTCAACAACATTTTTAGATGCCTATATCTTATTAATTATATTATTGCCGGGATCTATCTTTTTAGGGATAAATCACATGATAACTTCATCTTTAACCGGCAAAGGAATACCTTCAGTTCAGTCAATATCAGCAGGCATTGGAGTTATAATTACTGTTTTGCTTGATTTTATTTTAATTCCCAAAATAGGTATATTGGGAGCGTCAATAGCAACTTCAACTTCTTACATCTCAATGGCAGTTGTATCTATTTTCTTTTTAAATAAATATGAACATATACATATACATAAAATTTTCATTATTGAAAAACAAGATTTTATAAAAATTGGCGAAATATGTAAACAAATATTATCAAAAAGCAAAATATTAAAAGGTTTAATGAAGATATGATACATAAAATTCTATTTATAGTTGGGTATAATATTAAAAGGCCTGATGTATTAAGAAGTTATTCTAATTTGACGAAAGATCAATGGTTACCTTTTGAAAACAAAAAAAAGAAGCAAGAAGAACAACTAAGTAAATTGATACAATTTTCTTATAATAATGTACCCTATTATAATAAAATGTTTGATAAATTGAAAATTAAAGTAAATGATATTAAAACAATAGAAGATTTAAATAAACTGCCAATATTAACAAAGAAAATTATTAAAAGTAACTGGCAGGATTTTATACCTAAAAACATAAATGCTATGAAGTATATAAATGGCTCAACTGGAGGTTCGACAGGCAACACATTGCAGTATAGAATGTCTAGAAAAGACTATGAAATTGGTATAAGTTTATTGTATAGAGGTTGGGGATATGCTGGATATAAATTGGGCGATAAAGTAGCTGTTATTGCGGGTAGTTCGTTAATTCCTAATATTAAATCTGAATCAAGGAAAAAAATACAAGCATTCTTATTGAATATGAAATTTTATTCTTCTTTTGTGATGAAAAAGAAAATGTTTATGAGTTATTACAAAGATATAAATAAATGGAAGCCAAAATTTATTCGCGGATACGCTTCATCTATATATTTGTTTACCAAGTTTATTAAAAATAATAACCTTAATCTTGATTTCAAACCAATAGCTATTTTCACAACGGCAGAAAAGTTATTGGGAACACAAAGAAAATTGATAGAACAGGTTTTTGGTGTTAGAGTATTTGACAACTATGGATTAAACGATGGTGGTATTTCAGCTTATGAATGTGAAAAACATAATGGTATGCACATTGACATGGAAAGAGCGGTTCTGGAAGTAGTTGATAATAACGGTAAGCTAGTTTTTAGTAGACAAGGAAAGATATTAGCTACGAGTTTATATAACTATGCGCTACCGTTTATAAGGTATGACACTGGCGATTTAGGTGTTTTATCAAATTCAGTTTGCACTTGCAACCGGCCGACGCCTTTATTGAAGCAAATAGTTGGGCGCGTTACTGATTATCTCAATTTAAATAATACAATTATAGGTAGTCCTGTTCTTACAGTTTTAATGGGTAAATTTGACATAGAGCAGTATCAAATTATCCAAAAAAGTAATGATGTAATTGTTATTAAAATTGTTCAAGGAAAAAAATATAGAAAAGAAGATGAAGAGTTTATTAGAAAATCTTTTTATACACATGTTGGGAGAATAAATATTAAATTTGATTATGTTGATTTCATCCAAGTGCAAAATGGAACTAAACATAAATTTATTATTAATGAATATGATATATGAGAATAAGCATGAAGAGTAAATATTAGAAATTTTTGAAAAGATGAATAAAAAAATTAATTTGAAGAAAATATTTATGTTTTCATCTGTTCATAATTGGAATGATACACGTATTTTTTATAAAGAATGCTCAAGTCTTGCGAAAAAATACGAAGTTTATTTAATAGTAAAACATTATAAAAAAGAAAGTATAAATGGAGTTCATATAATACCTTTTCCGAAATTTAGAAATCGCTTTGTTCGTATTTTATTTTCACCAATTTTAATGTTTATTGTATCGTTGAAATATAAAGCAGATATTTATCATATCCACGATCCTGAATTGTTAATTACATTACTTCTTTTGAAGATGTTTTCTCGAGCAAAACTAATATACGACATTCATGAGGATGTGGTTTCTGATATTCAAAGTAAGACTTATATGAACAAGATAATAAAAAAAATAATCGCAACTTTTTATTCTATCATTGAAAAATTTACTGTTAAACGAATTGATTTTAATATTACAGCTACTCCATTTATCCGGGACAAATTCATTCAATTTAATCTAAATACAACTGATATAAACAATTATCCCATTATTGATGAATTGAAGGGTAAAAACAACCCGAAAGATAGTGCGATTTGTTATATTGGTAATATTACAGAAATTAGAGGTTTATCAAATATTATTAAATCACTTGAATTTGTTGATGCTGAGCTTCATTTGGCTGGGGGATATGAACCAATTGATTATCGAGATGTTTTATCCAAAAAAAAAGGATGGCAAAAAGTCAAAGAATATGGTTATATCAATCGTGAAAAAATGAGAGAAATTTTATTATCATCAAATGCAGGATTAGTTCTGTTTGAACCTGAACCGAATCATATTAATTCTCAACCTAATAAATTATTTGAATATATGTCTGCATCTATTCCTGTAATTTGTTCAAATTTTCCTCTATGGCAAGAAATTGTGCAAAAGAACAATTGCGGTATACTAGTAAATCCTGAAAATCCGAAAGAAATTGCAAAAGCCATTCAATATATTCTTGATAATAAAGAAGAAGCAAAGAAAATGGGACAAAATGGAAGAAAAGCTGTTGAAGAAAAATATAATTGGCATAATGAAGAAAAAAAACTTTTTGCAGTATATCAAAAAATATTTAGAGAATCGTAATGGTAATTGTTTTTTGGTTAGCATGTTTTTTTATTATTTATCATCTCTTTTTTTATGGAATGATTTTGCAATTTATCAGTATATTTAAAAAGCAACAGAGTAATGTTAAGCTAACAGAATTTCCAACAATAACTGTTCTTTGTCCAGCATATAATGAAGATGATGTGATAGAAGAAAAAATCCATTCTTTTTTAGCGCTCAATTATCCTAAAGATAAGATTGAAATGATTGTAATTTCCGATGATTCTACTGATAAAACAAATGAAATTGTCAGCAAGTATACAAAAGAAAATAATATTGAACTAATTATCCAAAAACCTAGAAAAGGGAAACAAAGTGGGCACAATTTAGTTGAACCATTAATAACAAGCGATTATGTCTTATCAACAGATGCCAATTCTATTTTCCATCCCATGTCTGTAAAAGAACTAGTTAAAGTAATTTTGTCGGATGAAAAAATAGGAATGGTAACGGGTCAATTAATATTATTAAAGAATCATACTACTGATTCCAGTGAAGGTTTATACTGGAAATATGAAAGTTGGTTGAAAAGATTGGAAAGCAATTTATATTCAATCGTATGTGCTAATGGCTCTCTTTTTCTGATAAAGAGAGAATTATTTAAAAGAATCCATCCTGCTTCTGCAGATGATTTTGAAAGAACTTTATATACATTGAAATATGGATACAAAATTAAATATGCTCCAACTGCTATTGTAACTGAAAATGTTTCAGAAAAAGCATCTGATGAGATTAAAAGAAAAATAAGAATTATCAGTCAGGAATGGTTTGTTTTGAAACGACAGTTAGGTGTATTTAAGAATATCACTGCGGGATTATTTCTGTTGTCACACAAATTAATCAGGTGGACATTTCCAATTTATTTTCTGGCAATATTGATTACTTCAGGTTTGTTAATTAGAAACGAGTTATTCTTAATTATTTTTTTAGGACAAGTTATCCTATATATAATAGGTTTCCTAGAAATTCTAAACGAATCAAGATTCAAAAGTTTTGGCAGAATATTTAAAATTCCAGCTTATTTTGTTGCAATGAATTATGCGGCCATATTTGCATTTTATAAATTTATACACGGTCAACAATCAGCAACATGGAATAATATTAGATAACAAATGGAATAATAATCTATGATTCTACTTAGTATCATCGGTGCAAGACCTCAATTTATTAAAGCTTCACCAGTCAGTAGAGAAATTGCGAAACATCAGGAAATAAAGGAGATCATCGTTCATACAGGTCAACATTTTGATCCCAATATGAGCAAAATCTTTTTCGATCAAATGAAAATTCCTGAACCTGATTACAATTTAGGAATTAACAGCTTAAGTCATGGTGCGATGACTGGTAGAATGCTTGAGGAAATAGAAAAAGTTTTAATTATTGAAAATCCCGATTGGGTTATTGTTTATGGTGATACAAATTCTACGCTTGCTGGCTCTCTCGCTGCAAAAAAATTGCACCTGAAAGTTGCTCATATCGAAGCTGGATTACGGTCTTTCAATATGTCTATGCCTGAAGAGATCAATAGGATCTTAACTGATAGAATTAGTGATATTCTCTTTTGCCCAACTCAGACCGCAACAGACAATCTTGCTAATGAAGGATTTGAAAAACTGGGTTGTAAAATTGTTTTCTCAGGGGATGTAATGTTAGATGCAGCTCTGTTTTATAGTAAAAAAGCAAAAAAGCCATTCGAAGATATTCCATCTCAATATATTCTAACCACAATTCATCGAGAAGAGAATACAGTAGACGGAGAAAGACTAAAGTCAATTTGTAATGCACTTGAAATTATTTCAAAAGAAATCCCAATCATTATTCCAATACATCCTAGAACAAGAAATCAATTTATAGAGTTGTATTCAACTTCACAAGAGAGTAATATTAAGTTAATCGATCCAGTTGGCTATTTACAGATGCTTTATTTAATAAAACATTGTTCTCTTATTATTACTGATAGTGGAGGGCTTCAAAAAGAAGCATATTTTTTTGAAAAGCCCTGTGTTACTATTCGAGATGAAACAGAATGGACTGAGTTAGTAAAATATGGATGCAATGTTGTAGCTGGCACTAATACAGATAATATTATCGATGCCTATAATCTTATGAAAGATAGAAAGATTAAATTTTCATATAATTTATTCGGCTCTGGAAATGCCGCTAAAATAATTGTTAATGAAATTTTGGCACAGAAATAAACTCATTTTGTAAAAGCTTTTGAAAACAAAGAGAATATACAATTTACTAATGCAATAACCTGTATATAATAGCAAATATATTCTCCGATAAAAGATATAAATATTGATTCGAATTAAAGCACCTGTTTGACGGGATAAATGTTAGGAATATCGAGAATCGGAAAAAACTTGCCTAAAATTACAGTATATCGTGTTTGAAGTATTATTATATATAGGAGTAGTAATGAAAATTTTAATTACAGGCGGTTCCGGATTTATTGGCTCATATCTTGCTGAACATCTACTTAAAATGGGTCATTATGTGATCATTATCGATAATCTGTCTACAGGACGATTAGCAAATATTAAAAACATCTATCGTCACAAGAATCTTGAGGTGCACATCAATACGATTTTTAACAGTGAACTGGTAGACGAATTGGTAAAAGGTTGTGACCAAATTTACCATCTCGCAGCTGCTGTTGGTGTTCGGTTCATTGTTGACAATCCAGTTCAAACTATCGAAACAAATGTAGGTGGCTCTGAGATTCTTTTAAAGATTGCAAATAAGTATAAGAAAAAGATATTCATTGCCTCAACATCAGAAGTGTACGGTAAATCAGACGAACTCCCCTTTAAAGAAGATGCTATGCGTGTATATGGTCCTACGACAATTAGAAGATGGTCCTATGCAGAGTCAAAAGCAATTGATGAATTCCTCGCACTTGCGTATCTGCATGAGAAGAAATTGCCGGTTGTAATAGCCCGTTTATTCAACACCGTTGGTCCTCGGCAAACAGGTCAATACGGCATGGTCGTTCCCCGCTTCGTACAGCAGGCGTTACTCAATCATCCCATTACTGTTTATGGAGATGGGAAGCAGTCCCGTTGTTTTGGCTATGTAGGCGATATCGTTGAAGCTATTGTAAAACTTATGGATAATGACAAATGCATTGGACAAATATACAACATTGGAACCAACGAAGAAATCACGATCTACAATCTGGCAAAAAAAGTAAAAGAGCTCACAAATAGTGAATCCAAAATCAAACTTATTCCCTACGAAGAAGCTTATGAAGAAGGATTCGAGGATATGAAAAGACGCATTCCCGACCTCTCAAAAGCCGGAAGGGATATCGACTATAAGCCCAAAGTCTCTTTAACCAGAATCCTGCAGGAAATCATTGAATATTATAAGAAATAAGCATGGAGTTTAAAAATAAGAAGGCTGCAAAGGATTACTACATAGAGAAAACCTATGAAACGGGCATCGTGCTTACTGGTAATGAGATCAAATCTATACGCGAAGGAAGATTGAATTTTACAGACAGTTATGCTCGAGTAAAAGAGGGTGAACTCTGGTTGGAAAACCTTCATATAAGCCCTTATGATAAGGGTTTTAATTATGATTATAATCCAAAGCGGTCTCGCAAACTGCTCATGCATAAATATGAAATTCATAGATTAGAAAGCAAAATTACAGAAAAAGGATATACGTTGATCCCACTTTCTCTGTTTATCAACGAACAGGGACTAGCAAAAATAATTATTGGTCTTGCGAAGGGTAAACGATCGTATGAAAAACGTGATAAGATCAAAGCAAGGGATGCCGAACGAGAGATGGATCGGGCAATGCGCCGCTAAAGATCATGAATTGGATTTGGAGTCCCACAACCCATATACAACTGTGTAAGTTGGCATTATCAAAAATGTCGCCATTCTTTAATGAGTTGATAAGTGTGTATCCCGAATATTTCGAGCTCGGTATCATTGCACCGGATAGACTTTTTTGCGATACGACAAATCATTATTATAACTGCACTCCAAGCCCTTCTGGATATCATTACGGATGTGTAGTGAAGAAAATCCTAAAAGAAATCGAACTGATAGAGAATATGATTGAGAATCGTGATTCTTTAATATATCATCCTAATTGTAGCTACTATCTGAAACATATTCTTGATAATCCTCTAAAAATTCTTATCTTTGAAATGGGAGTTATTTCTCACTATATCGCTGACCTGCATCAACCATTTCATACTGATGGGAAATATAGATTTGGATATGAGGAGGTACCTCATAAGATATATGAAGCAGATGTGCGAAAACATTTTGGCGAATTACAGCTTGATGTTGGTAAAAGACGATACCACATTCCAAATCTTGGAAATTATCTATACGAAACTATTTACAGAATAAATAAATCCTATGATACTTTAATAGATTATTATTTCCTTACTCCAAATAAAGTCAAAGCAGACAGATGGGAAAAGGCGGAATCAAAAACCGAGAAATTTCTATCATCTGCAGCAAAATGCATTGCAAATATCTGGTTTCCTTTTGAATCACAATTTAAGGTTTATAAAAAATTGCTTAAGAATATTTATATTATGCAAGAAGTAGATAAAGCGCTTACACATGATGGAAATTATTCCCTGAAAATTTACAATTCCGGAACTATGAGCATACGAAGGAAAAAATGAATAACAACCTAGTAATACAGATCGAGAATATTACGAAGATCTATCAGATGGGAAAGGTGAAAGTTCCCGCTCTCGCAGGTATTGATCTTTCTATTGAAAAAAATACTTATACTGCAATTATGGGACCTTCCGGTTCCGGCAAATCCACATTACTTCATATTTTGGGTTGTCTTGATACACCTACAGAAGGCGTGTATTATTTAGATAATGAAAAGGTGAGTGATTTTAATTATAATAAACTTGCTGAGGTACGCAATAACAAGATCGGTTTTGTCTTTCAGGTTTTTAACCTGTTGCCAAACATGAATGTACTTGAAAATGTTGAACTGCCACTCATGTATGCAGGAGTTCATAAGAAAGAGAGAAAAAAACGGGCATCTGAAGTTCTTGAAAGAGTAGGACTTGACCACCGCTTGAAACACAAACCGCAGGAATTGTCGGGTGGAGAAAGACAACGAACAGCCATCGCCAGAGCATTGGCGAATAATCCATCCATCATTCTTGCTGACGAACCAACAGGTAATCTGGACAGCACTTCAGGAAGCAGTATAATGAAAATATTCTCAGATCTCTATGAGCAGGGACATACTATCATAGTTGTTACTCATGACAGCACTATTGCGAAAATGACGCAGCGTGTGATTACGTTAAGCGATGGGAAAGTTGTGAGCTCATGAGCATATTTTATAACATACGACTCGGTATTGTTGATATGGCACATAACGTTGGAAGAACTTTGATAACTATGCTTGGGGTTATTCTGGGCACAATGTCCATTATTGCGGTGCTTGCGATTGTGCAGGGCGGTCGCGAACAGTCAATCCGTTGGCTTGAAGAGCGTGGTGGCGTTCTCAAACTTTCAATTGATACTAAGTGGACCTTTGATCTTGATGAACGCTCCCAAATTCGTGATCAGCGTCTAATGCTCAAGGATATGAGATTAATAAGAAATTATTTTCCAGACCTTTTGAATTTTAGTCCGGAAACTTCAAAATGGCTTCAAATGAAATATAAGGATAAAAACTATTCTACTCGCGTGAATGGTATTTTCCCTACTTATCAGGAAGCAGAAAATTTCAGTATTGGGGAGGGAAGATTTATTTCTGAATTTGATATTGAGCAGGCATCTCGTGTTATTGCGATTGGAGTAAGGGTCAAGGATGCACTATTTGGAAAAGAAAATGCTATTGGAAAAAATATCACAATTAGTAATAATCAATTCAAAGTAATTGGTATCATGGAAGAGAAAAAGATTGATGTAGCTGGATGGAAAGGTCATAATCCTATGGATTGGTTGAATCAGCAGTCTTTCATTCCGCTCACTACGATGCTTAAAAAATTATATGCTGATGAGCCGATAGACGAGATCAACTTTCAGGTTGCTTCATCAGAATTAGTGAAACCAACTCAGGAAAGATTAAATCAATTTCTAAAAGCTCTGCGTAATGGTGAAGAGATCTTCGAAGTACGGGCAAATAGTGACAGACTGGAGAATATTCAAAAAAACTCAAATGATACACAACTGATCCTTATGATCGTTGGAGGTATATCTTTGATAGTTGGAGGAATTGTCATCACAAATATCAGTCTTGCCTCGGTAAAAGAACGTTTGCGAGAGATCGGTGTTCGAATGGCTGTGGGTGCAAGGAGAAAAGATATCCTTGTTCAGTTTTTGATTCAAACAACCTTCATGAGTTTGCTGGGCGGAATAATAGGGGTTATTTTAGGGCTGTCTCTTCTTCGGGCATTAGAAAAATTTCTATCTTCACCAACATCAGCAAATCCAAATATGATAATTATCGCACTTGTTCTTTCAGTCGGAGTTGGTTTTGTGGCAGGTTTCTTTCCAGCTATGCAGGCGAGTAGATCAGATCCAATAAAAATATTACGATACGAGTAGCACATGAAAAAAAGCTTACAAAAATTCTGGCAGAATCTTAAGATCATCTATTCAAACTTCACTGACGATCAGGCATTTTTAAGAGCTTCAGGACTTGCCTATATAACTTTTCTTGCCTTCATCCCTTTTATTATGGTAATTTTTCTGTTCACTCCGAATATTACTGTGGTAAAGATCAAGGATGTATTTATCAACTTCATTTTTGAGACCTTCATACCAAAATCAGCTGAAGTTATGAAGGACATTTTTAATGAGATGCTAGCTCGAAGAACAGATATTGATGTCATCGGGATCATTTTGCTTGTTGTGACATCATTTTTTCTGTTCAAATCCATATCACATACCCTTGATAAAATTCTTAAAGCTCAGAAGCCGAAAAATCATTCTGTTTTTAGAGATTTTGAACGTTTCATCGCTGCAATTGTAGGAGGATTTATCGTTCTCGCTGCGCTTCTTGTTGCATCCTCCATACCTGTGATCAGCCAGGTAATTAATATCGGGATATTCATAAAACTAATTCCATATCTTGGTATCCTACTGCTTATTTTTGCTCTTTATGAAGTTGTTTCTTCAATGCATCCAAAAGTGAGTCATGCTCTTTTAGGAGCTGTGTTTACAAGTATCATCTGGTCAATTGGAAAGGGTGGTTTTGACTGGTATATTGCGACTTTTACGAATGTTCGCTCTGTATATGGTACGCTTGGTGCGTTCCCAATCTTTATGATATGGCTTTATTTTACCTGGCTTACAATTCTGTTCGGAATGGAGATAGTCGCATTTCTTTCCGGAAGAACGCAAAGAAATCATGTGGATGAAGCGCAGAATAGCTCTATCGCACTATCTCTAACTCTGGAGAAGAAAATACCAGGAGAACTTGCAAAAGAAATTAAGGAAATCCAAACAACAAAAAAAGAGATTGATAACCAAACGTTCATGCAGCTGATCAAAGAAATTGTTGAAACGCCCAAAAAAGAGATCGAAGAAAAACAGGATAAAGAAAAGGAATCCAATGAGCTACAAGAGAAATGACAGTCGAAAAGCTGACCAGTTAAGAGAAATAAGGATCACAAGGAATTATCTTAATGATCCGGAAGGTTCTGTGCTTGTCGAGTTAGGCAACACAAAAGTGATCTGCACAGCATCCATTGATCACAAAGTACCACAATTTATTAGGGAGAGTGGTGCAAATCAAGGGTGGCTTACTGCTGAATATGATATGCTCCCGCGAAGTGCGAACAAGAGAATCCTGCGTGATAGATATCAGGGAAAAATAAAGGGAAGAAGTCAGGAGATCCAGCGATTGATCGGGCGTTCCCTACGAGCGATCTTTGATCTGAATTTAATTCCGGGAAAACAAATTATAATGGATTGCGATGTCATACAGGCAGATGGCGGGACAAGAACTGCTGCAATCAACGGTAGTTTTATTGCTTTATATGATGCCTGCACTTTCATGTCAGAAAAAAAATGGATAAGCGAATTCCCAATTAAAAATTTTATAGGTGCGATCAGTACCGGAATTGTTCAGGATACTGTTCTGCTTGACCTTGCTTATGATGAAGATTTGGTAGCGCAGGTCGATATGAATATTGTGATGGATGAGAATGGAAATTACATCGAAGTTCAGGGAGCCAGCGAAAAAACACCTTTTACTTCCGAACAGCTTCAAAAAATGCTCAAATATGCAAAAAAAGGTATCAAAGAAATCATCGAATACCAGAAAGAATTAATAATTAAAGGACTGGCATTATGACGAATTTGAGATTTTCAATCGATCAACTTACAGAATTAAGTAGAATCTGTAAAGGTGATATCATAAAGATGACAACCATTGCGAAGAGCGGACATCCCGGCGGCTCGATGTCTTCTCTTGATATGTATCTCGCTATCTATACATATGCAAATATAACTCCTGAAAATCGAAAGAGTGAAAAACGTGATATAGTTGTAGTAAGTCACGGGCATACTGCGCCTGGTATTTATTCTGTTTTGGGACATTTCGGTTTCTTTAACGTTGATGATGCAATTGCATATTTCAGAAAAGCCGGAAGTATCTTTGAAGGTCATATAGAGCCCGATGTACCGGGTGTTGAATGGGCAACCGGCAATTTGGGTCAGGGACTTTCCGCAGGAGCAGGATTTGCACTGGCTGGCAAACAAAAAGGATTAAGGTATAATGTGTACGTGTGCATGGGGGACGGGGAACAGCAAAAGGGTCAATTGGCTGAAGCCCGAAGGTTTGTAAAAAAGTATGATCTTTCAAACATCACCGCACTTGTGGACTATAATCAACTCCAAATAAGCGGTAGCATTCATGATGTGATGCCTCAGAATATCAAAGCTAATTATCAATCGGACGGATGGGATGTAATTGAGATCAACGGGCATGATTTTAATGAGATATTTGATGCGCTGGATTTAGCAAATGCTAGCGGAAATCCGACTGTACTCATCGCTCATACTTTGATGGGACACGGAGTATCTTTCATGGAAAATGATGAAGGATTTCACGGAAAAGCTCTAACTTATGATGAATGTGGTAAGGCACTCAAGGAGCTTGGATTAGAAAATGATTTGGATAGATATATCAAAATGAGGGAAGGATTTATCCCTCTTGATCCCGAAATATTCCATCCAAATTATCCGTATATTAAAAAAGGTGAAAGCATCTTTTATTCAAAGAAAAAGCCCGTTGCCTGCAGAAATGCTTATGGAAAAGCACTCGCTGATCTGGCTCAGAAAAATAAAGATGTACAGTTTGCAGTCTTTGATTGTGATCTTGCTGGTTCTGTGAAAACGTCTCAATTCGCAAAGGAAAATCCTGAGAAATTCTATCAGGGAGGTATTCAAGAACATAATACCGCAGTGGTAGCAGGTGTGATGTCAAAGGAAAATATCGTGACCTTCTTTTCTGATTTTGGTGTATTTGGAGTAGATGAAACCTACAACCAGCAGCGATTGAATGATATAAATAAAACGAATCTGAAACTTGTAACAACTCACGTCGGACTTAATGTCGGCGAAGATGGCAAAACACATCAGTGTATTGACTACATCTCTCTGATGAGCAATTTGTATGGTTTCAGAATTATTATTCCGGCTGATGGGAACCAGGCAGATAAGATAATTCGATATATCTCTTCAATGTCAGGCAATTTCTATATCCCAATTGGTAGATCGGAAACGGCAATTGTTACCGATGGGCAGGGAAATGAATTTTATGGTAAGAATTATGTATTCCGATACGGTTTAGTTGATCATCTTCGAGAAGGTAAAGATGCTGCATTGATCGCAATAGGAGTAATGGTTGAAAAAGCGTTGAAAGTTCATGAGCTTCTGAAAAAGCATGGTATTTATATTGATGTTTGGAATATCTCATCCATATCTGAGATTCAGGAAGATGATTTAAAAAAGATTGCAAAACACAAACACGTTTTCACTTATGAAGACCATAATGTGAATACTGGGATGGGCTCGATCGTTGCAGCAAAAATGAATAAGTTTGGCTTGCCGGCACGTGTGCATGCTTTTGGTGTAACTCATTACGGCATTTCCGGGAGTTGTGAAGATATGTACGCATATTTTCATCTTGATCCGGAATCATTTGCTGAGAAAATCATTACATTTTTATAATGACATTTATTGTTTCGTATAGATTTTTTTATGTGAGGATTTACAAAATCACATATAAAATATTTATGAACTTATATGCTAAAATTTATTAGAAATTATGAAATAACTCGTAAAAATTTAAGAGAAAAATTCATTAAATTTTACACATATAACTTTCGTATATTATTTTATCGAATATTCATCAGATTTAAATATACACTGTTGATAAAATTTCATTTAATAAATTTATTCCATAACGGCATTTTCATCTCAGCAGATATTGAAACATACGGCTATTGTAATCGCTCGTGTGAATTTTGTTTTAATAATCCAAAATTTCCTCAAAGAAAAAAAGGAGTGATGTCTGAAGAAATGTGGAAAAAGATAATAGACGAACTGTCCCATCTACGTTATAAAGGACGTATATCTCCTCATTTCTATGGAGAACCTTTGCTGGACAAAAGATTGGTTGATCTGACCACTTACGCAAGAGAAAAGTGTCCAAATGCATATATACTTATAGATACAAATGGTGATTATCTCAATGAAAATATAATGAAACGTTTGATCACAAGTGGTGTAAATAAATTTTTTGTTACAAGTTATGACGAATCGATACCAGACCATCTGAGACTGCTTAGAGATAAATTCCCTGTTCATATCAGTTTAAGAAGTTATCTTGATTTTGAAAAGGTTAACAGGTCGGGAAAAATATTTGATGTAAAAACTATTTGTAATAAAATATGTTATAATCCCACTTTTCAACTTATCATTGATTGGCAAGGAGATGTTTTGCTGTGCTGTATGGATTATTACACAGAAGTTACATTTGGTAATGTGAAAGATAGCAGCATTCTCGATATCTGGTCAAGTGAAAGATTTCTGGATAGTCGGATACAGCTGAGAAAAGGAAATCGAGAATCAATTTCTATTTGTAAATATTGTGACCATTCAGGTACTATTCCATGGTAGAATAAATTAGCGAAAATTTAATTAATGGATAAAAAGTCTAAGATATTCATTGTAGCATCGTATAATGCAGCCTACATTCTTCGAGATATTGAATTGTTAAGAAAATATTACTATGTCAAAATAATTGGTTGCAATGATAATCATAAGAACGCAATTAATATTTTCCGCACAATTATTGAGATTACTAAGGGGGTGTGCTGGTCAGATGTGTCATATATCTGGTTTGCGGACTTTCGTGCGTTTGTAACAGTTCTGTTTGCTAAAATATTAAGGAAGAAAACAATACTTGTAGTCGGGGGATATGAAGTTGCTTATGTCCCTAAAATATACTATGGAGGTACTCTTGGTAAATATTTAAAGAAGAAAATTTCATGGATCATACATAATACTGATGTCGTTCTTTCAGTATCCAAAGCCAGCAGGAAAGAGCTTCAAAAATATTATGATTTTCATTTTTCTAAACTCATCTATAATGGTGTAGAAACCCAAAAATTCGATGTAGATCCCAAAATTGGTAAAGAGGATATTGCAATAACTGTTGGCTATGTCACTAAGTCGAATCTTTTGAGAAAGGGAATTGAGCCCTTTGTGAAAGCTGCAGCATATCTTCCGGAGATACCCTTTTATATAATTGGGAAATATGATGAAAAAACTTATAATTATTTAAAAAAAATAGCTTCCCCCAATGTAGTTTTTACCGGGTTCATTTCTGAGGAGGAGCTTATAAAGTTTTATCAAAAAGCCAAAGTGTATGTTCAGGTTTCAGCCCATGAAGCATTTGGTATCTCCCTTGCTGAGGCAATGTTATGCGAGTGTGTTCCAGTTGTGACCGATAGGGGAGCACTTCCCGAAGTGGTTGGCAACAATGGCTTTTATGTGCCTTTTAATGATCCAGAAGAAACCGCAAAGGCAATCAAGAAAGCAATGCAGTCAGACAAAGGTTTTGAAGCACGCAGGCATATTTTAGAAAACTTCTCGATGAAAAAAAGGGAAAACGCCTTAGTGAAAATCATTCATAAAACATTATGCAAATAAAGATCGGACTTTGCGTTCCAAACCCCGGCTGGGAAATTGTACTTGCCCAAGAAGGGCTTTGCTATGAAAAGATCGGACGAGATTCAAAATGCAATTTTAAAGAATTTGCTCTTGTAATTCCCAACCGTGAATTTGTAACAATCAAAAAACAGCTCATGAAGGAGTATATGGCGAATGATGGACTGGTGATTACAGATAAAGATACATTTCCAACACTCCTTGATCTTGGATTTCTTAGAAAGAATATATCATATAGAATCCCAAAAGAAAATTCTTTGTTTTCACAAGTCGGTCTTGTCGATTTTTATACTCGATTCAGTATTCCAAAAGGTAATTCATTAATAAATTTGGATGATACGTGCGGTATTTATGAATATTCCGGAAATGGTGGAAATGTAGTAATTCTTCCATTTTCTATGAATGAACTGATCCTCAAACAGAGTTCAGTTCGAAAACGTTTCTATGCTGAAAGAAAGGAACTTCCATCCGAAGTTGTCTCAAAGGTGAGCAAAGGCAGGATTCGAGAGATCATTTTCAAGATGTTACAACATTGTTTTTTAGAGTTGAATAAATCACTCATTCAGAAATGGTTCTATCCATCTGGAATTGATAATGTTTTTATTTTCCGTATAGATACTGATTTCTGTTCTGAAGAGGATGCAAAAAATCTGTATTCAATTTGCACAAAATATGAGATCAATGCTACATGGTTTGTTGATACAAATGATGAAAAAATGCTTTCAGAAGTATATCCGTCATTTACTCAACATGAGATCGCTCTTCATTGTGAACGGCATAAAGTTTATGATTCTTATAAGGAGAATTATAATAATATCCTTTGTGCTATAGATAAGTTGAAGCAGTATGATATTTCTTTAAATGGTTTTGCTGCTCCATTTGGCGAGTGGAATGAAGCCCTCGGAAAAGTGCTGGAGGATCTTGGTTTTGAATACTCATCAGAATTTGCACTTGATTATGATGATCTTCCGTTTTATCCATATTTTGATGATCACTTTTCATCTGTTATGCAGATCCCAATTCATCCCGTCAGTGTTGGAAGATTAAGAAGAGCTCATTTCACTGATCAGGAAATGGTACAATACTACAAATCGATTATAGACTATAAATTTTCCAGAAATATGCCTGTTATTCTATATCATCATCCTCATCATAAAAAGCTGAATGTGTGGGAAGAGGTCTTTGCATACATTCAAACAAAAAGGCATTGGAATCCAACTATGCACGAATTTGCTAAATGGTGGAGTATAAGGAACGATAAAAATTTTTCTTATGAATTTTGTAATGGAGGGATAGCAGTTACTGATGATAATGATAGTGATGTTACTTTTCGATTACTTGACTCTCAAAAGGGCTCTTCGATCATTCATTCAAATGTATATTATAAGATTGATGAATTATCCTTTAACAAAAGACAACCTCTTAGATTTAATGAAAAGAAATCAATGAGACAATATCATTGGAGAGATTCGCTCAATAATTACGAACAAAGAAAAGCAAAGAAGAAACAATGAGAATTTTCCTGGCAAGCTACCAAACTTTGATGATCAATCGGGGAGGACCCACCTATAAAATCCTATGTCTGAAAGATGAACTGAAAAAATTAGGTATAGACGTTCACTTGTTCGATATGTGGGACTATGATTTAAAATTTACCGATGAAGATCTTGTGCACATTTTCAATGCAAACATTCATACTTATCCTCTTGCGCTTAATTTACAATTATATGGTGCAAAATACGTAGTGAATCCAATCTTCTACAGCAACCATTCAGCTCAAAAGATACATCTGTACAGAATGCTTGAAGCGCCTTTCAGAAAGATCTTTAAACGAACCTATTCCGATTATTTTTTTACAGAATATATTTGTGATAATGCAGAAATGGTCTTGCCGAACACTCGTGATGAAGGAAATCTTCTATGTGGAGCACTTGGTGTAAAAAGAGAGAAGATCGAAGTCATACACAATGGAGTCGAGGAACGGTTCGCCCATGCTGACCCTTCGCTTTTTGAGAAGAAATACGGGCTTAAGGATTTTATCTTATATGTGGGTCATCTCGGACCAATTCGAAAGAACGGTCTCAATATCATCAAAGCACTGCAGAAGATCGACCATCCTTCTGTGATTATTGCGGACATTCTTAATAATGAAGAAGGTGCTGCATGCAGAGAGGAAATTGAAAAATCCAAGAATATAACTCATATCGATTGGCTCAAACACGACGATCCGCTTTTCGCATCTGCATATGCTGCTTGTCATACCTTTATTCTTCCCACACGCTACGAGACCCCGGGTCGAGCGGCGTTGGAAGCAGGACTTGCAGGTGCAAATGTAGTTATAACTCCTTATGGCGGAACGAGAGAGTATTTCGAAGAATTTGCAGAATATGCAGAGCCATCTTCCATACATTCGATTATAAAAGAAACAGAGAAATCTCTGGAAAAGAAGAAGGATTCTGCTCTGAAGGATCATATTTTAGAAAATTTCCTTTGGGATAAAATCATCCAGCAAACTCTTCACATGTACAAACGAGTTCTTGCTCAATGAAGGAATATGTAGAAAAAATACTGCACTATACAGCAGGAAATCTGCTGCAGAAGATAATCCTAATATTGCTTCTACCGGTATTTACGCACTTTCTTGCACCTCAGGAATATGCTGTATATACAAATCTTGTTGTTTTTATCTCTTTTGCCAGTCTGCTATATTTCCTCGGATTTCAGCAGGCGATCTTTTCATATTTCTATCAAAAGAAAACTCCCGAATACCACTTTACATTGATCAGTTCAATATTTATAGTCATCATTGCCTTTGGAATAGTGCTTTCGCTTATCATTATTGCGTTCCGAGTAGAACTTTCTCAGTTGATCCTCCGCTCAAAGGATTTTGCGTACATTATGATATGGGCAAGTGTTATACTCTTCCTTGATGTCATCTACGGAATGGTGCTGAGCATTCTTAATATGTTAGAGAGGTCAAAACAGTACATACTTGTGGGGAATTTTAAACATATTCTGCTTTTTATTTTATTGGTTGCTGCAGCGATTGCATCAAGATTTTCTCTAGAGACAATATTTGTCTTGATGACTATCTCATCCGGACTTGCTGCGCTTGTTGCGGTCGGAGTGATGGGTTACATAATGCAAAGTTTTGCTCATCAAATAGAAGAGAAGAAAATATTTTCGTTCCCGCTTGTAAAAAAACTGCTCTCTTTCGGACTCATTATGATACCTGGTACGTTTGCAATGCTCATCCTTAAAGTATCCGACCGATATATGCTGACCTATCTTTCTACACGGTCCTTGTACGATGTAGGCATTTATGCGATCGGCTATCGTGTAGGTATGATCATCACATTTCTCAATTCTATTGTTAGTCTCGTTTATTTCCCTTATGCAATGAGAGTTGCAGAAGTGTCACATGCAAAGGAGTCCTTTAAAAAAGTATTCAATGCATATGTGATGTTCGGAGGAATGCTGGGGTTTTTTGTGATACTTTTCTCGCCGGAAATATTTAAAATTTTCATCAATAAATCCTATCATGAAGCGATCAAGATCGTGTTTTTTGGAGTAATCTCAAACTATTTATTTGGTATTTTCAATATTATCAATCTGAGTTTCTATGTTAAGAAAAAAGCTGGCAATATTGCGATTGCAGTTGGATTAGGAGCGATTTTTAATATTTTTCTGAATTTCATTTTGATCCCAAAATATGGAATTTATGGAGCGGGTATTTCATCAATTCTTGCCTTTGGACTTATTGTTTTCTTCAATTATATCATTGCTGAAAAAATGTATCCTGTCTCTTATAAAATAGGATACGTCATATTTTCAATGGTTATTCTTATATTGATTTCTTGCATTCATTTTGTGGTGGATTATCAATTTTATCATACGATTATTAAGGTGTTATTTGTAATTATAATTGTTATAATTGCTTTAAAATATGCAAAAAAAAGAAATTTATTCAATGAAATCTGTCAGAGAATTAAATAGACAATTAATAATTCGTATCTTGTTGATATTTCTGATCATACTTAGCTTGATCGCAATCATGATCTCTAGGTTCTCATGCATTGAAGCAGATCCGGATGTTTCGATATCCAAATTAAAAGGTGCTTACATAACCGATGAGGGATGGAAATCTGGAAACTCAATAAATAAATATCTCTCAAATAATTGGATGTGTAATGATAAAAATGATATTCTATTATGGCCTGTCATGCCTATTCTTGAATATGTGAGTTTTAAAATATTTGGATTGTCTTTATTTTCACTAAGATTGCCATCAGTTATATTATCGACACTCTTAATAATTTTGCTGGGATATTTTATATATATGACTAATTCAAAAGATAATATAAATAAAAAATTATTAATTTTGATTGTATATCTATTATTAGCCGGAACAAATCATTATTTATACATTCAGGGACGGATTGCATTTTTTGATATACCAATGAGTACAATAGGTCTTGCAAGTTTGCTCATATTGTATAAAGCGATCAGGACAAAAACACTCAAGAAAAAATATATCTACTACGTCATTCACGGATTTGTTATTGCGATTTGTGTCTGTATTAAAACAACCGGCTTGATATTTTTTCTTACACCTATTGTCTCTCTTTTGATAATGAATATTATCAATAAATCAAACGAAAAATATAATGTGAGAGGATTGATAATATCATTCATAGTTATGGTTTGTGCTACTATTTCCATACTGTTTATCGTAAATTATAAAATTACTGGTGACATTTTTACTATTCCTGCAAAATATATCTTTAATCCTGAAGCTGTTCATTCCAGCCAATTGCATCCCTTGTTGATAATTAAGAATTATCTGAGATTTTTTACTAATAATATCATAATAAATAATCTTGCGCTGTTTCTGCTGATGCTAATAAGCATTTTGATAACCTTTAATGAATCAATGAGAAAAGGAATTATTGAAGTTTCAGATTCAATAATGCTTTCACTTACAATATCAAGCTTCCTGTTCTTAGGATTTTTTACACCACAGGCAGAACGATATTTTGTAGTACTGCTCATACAAATGTTATACTTCATTCCAAAACTAATACAATATGCAATACATATATCGGATAAATATAGGATACATTGGTCTAAGGAACGAATAATACTCAAAAGCTTAGTGGGTGTGCTGATTCTTCTAATTATGTTTTCTAATATTTGGAATATCTGGAAGATGGAAGATTATCTAAGGAACAAAAAATATTCTCTTCTGAACACAGCTCTTTTGATCAAGCAAGATATTGATAGTGATGTGAAACGTCGGGGTAAAGTTTCCCCCTATGTGATGGTCGGGATGACAACTAGTACGTTAGCTGTAATTAATAACATACCTTTTACATATCACCTTGATAATACATCAGAGAATTATTATTTCATTACTAATGAGAGCAATGAACTCGCAGATGCTAAGTATATGGTAATATCACAATACAAAATATTCAGTATTGATGAACCTGAACTTTTATTGTATTTACTCATTCCAAATAATCAAGATAAACGAGGGTAGAGTGAGCCAATCTCTAAGAAATATACTTTTTATTTCCTATTTCTTTCCACCGCTTGGTGGTCCCGGAGTGCAGCGTTCTGGGAAATTCTGCAAATATCTTCCAGAATATGGATGGAATCCGATTGTGGTCACAGTGAAGGACATAGCTTATGTTGCTTATGATAACACACTTGAGAATGAAATTGCTGGAATTGATGTTCATCGAACAGATTCCTTAGATATGATGCGTGTGCTTCACAAGCTTGAACAATGTAATTTTTCAAGAAAACATGATACCATTTATACTAAAACTTCCAGTCAGAGGAAGCAATTTTTTCGGGGTATTTTTCCTATAGATTCGAAGGTCGGGTGGATACCTTTTGCTGTTCATGAAAGAAAAAAGATATACAGAACTCACAAATTGGATGCAATTTATTGTTCAGTGGGACCTTTCTCTTCAGCAATCGTTGGATATGTGCTGTCGAGGAAATTCAATATTCCTCTAATTGTTGACTATCGAGATCTATTCAGAGGAAAACCCGATGCCAGCTACTTTACTTCATGGCACGAAAGATACGCATACAAATGGGAGAAAAAGGTACTCGATCGGGCACATGCTGTTATTATAAATACTCATCGTGCAAAAGAGAGGATTCAAAACTTATTTCCAAGTATCGAAAAACAGAAATTTTTCGTTATATACAATGGTTATGATAAGGAAGATTTTCCCCAAATTTCTCGAACTCAATCGGCAGATATTGTCTTCACTTATACTGGAGGTTTTTATGGAGAACGTACACCAAAATGTTTTCTTCAGGCATTAGCGGAGTTGGAAGATTTGCATCAGCTTCCGGAAAATGTAAAATTTCAGTTTGTTGGAAATCTGCCGGTATCAATTCGGAAGTTATTTCATAATTCAGGGTTTATGAAGCACATTATCTTATCTCCGCAAGTCTCACATAAGGAATCAATTAACTACATTATGCAAAGTGATTTTCTCCTTCTATTTATTGCGAAGATAGATAGCGAGATCGTTATTCCTGCAAAACTTTTTGAGTATCTCGCAGCAAAAAGACCAATTCTATCGATGATCCCGAAACATGGAGAAGCAGCACACATAATTGAAAAGTTCTCTGCTGGCTTGATATGTGAACCTGATGATGTTCAGAAGATCAAAGAGAATATTCTTGAAATGATAAAATATAAACAGCTCGGAATCATTAATGAGATATTTCCAATTATTGAAAATAATTATTCGGCTTATGAACGCAGAAATTTGACTAAAAAACTGGTGGATGTTCTGAATAACTTAGTATGAGAAAAATAAAAATATGCCACGTCCAATTGCTGCCCCTCCTTTCTGGGGTTCAGAATATGATGATCCATCTGCTCGATCATCTCGATAAAATTGAATATGATATAACAGTGATTTCTGCTCCGAATGGACCAATGATTAAGAAATTGCATGAAATGAAAATTGGGCATGTTGCGTTTCCGAATCTCATTCAGAAAATAAATTTACATGACATTCGAATATTTATTCAATTCTATAAATTCTTTAGGAAAGAGCGATTCGATATTGTGCATACACATTCATCAAAAACGGGCTTTATAGGTAGAATTGCAGCGAAACTGGCAGGTGTAAAGATCATCATTCACACAATACATGGTTTCCCATTCCATCCATTTCAATCAAAAGTAGCTAGATTTTTTTATCAAAATCTGGAAAGAATTGCAGGTTATTTTTGCGATAAAGCAGTATCCGTCAATACCTTTGAGCGGGAATTAGCAGAAAAAAAATATCTTATCAATAAGGAAAAAATAATTACGATTTATAATGGAATTCAAAGATTTCATTCACGAAATCCTATTCAGCGTGAGAAACTGGGTATAGATAAGAAAGATATTATTGTGGGGTCAGTAAGCAGGTTTTCCGAACAAAAGAACATTTTAAATCTGATAAAAGTTGCGATTGATATAGTTAAAGATGCACCTTACATTACATTTATATTTATAGGAGATGGTGAGCATTTTACACAAGCACAGCGGTTTGTAAGGGAAGCAGGAGCTGAAGGAAAGATCCTTTTGATGGGTTGGAAATCCAATGTTGCAGATTGGTACGAACTTTTCGATATAATGGTATTGTATTCAAAATGGGAAGGATTATCTTTGACCATTCTTGAAGCGATGAGCATGAAGAAACCCATCATCGCATCAGACATCAAAGGCAATAACGAATTGGTATATGAGGGCAAAAATGGCTATCTTATCAAAATTAATGATCATCAAGATTTGACAAAAAAAATTATATCTCTTTCAAAAGACACACAGTTGCAAATAATGTTCGGAGCAGAGAGTTATAAGATATTTTTAGAGAACTATACGATTGAACGTTTCGTCGATTCGTACATAGAATTATATCAAAAATTAATAAAGAAAAAGTTATGATAAATATTATAGTAACACTTGGGTCGTTAATACTTGTATATATTTTAGTGCCTGCAAATATTGCACTATCGAAGAAGTTTGGGAATGTTGATATGCCACGGGATAGAAGTATTCATGAAAAATCAACCCCCAAAAGCGGTGGAATCGCAATTTTTCTCTCTATTGTTATCATTCAGATCATACTGGTTGCACTTCGTTACCAGGAAGCAAATAATCTCTTATATGGTTTGTTTATAGGTGGTTTTCTAATAGTTGTTCTCGGTCTTCTTGATGATATTTACGATCTGCCTGCATGGGTAAAAGTTCTTATTGAGATCGGGATTGCTCTTCTCATGATATCTTTTAATTTTAAGATTGATCTGCTCACCAATCCCTTCGGAAATCCTATTCAAACCGGTTTTTTTTCCTATCCTTTAACGATTTGCTGGTTCCTGCTTGTCGTCAATGCAATCAATTTAATTGATGGGCTTGACGGGCTTGCTGCAGGTATCATTGCGATCGTGTCTTTTATTCTAGGAATTGCCGGTTGGAGTACTGGAAATTATTTTGTTGCACTTTTCAGCTTTTCAATTTTAGGGAGCTGCATCGGATTTTTGAGATTTAATTTCCATCCTGCTAAGATATTTCTCGGGGATGCGGGGAGTTTGTTTTTAGGATTCTGTATTGCTGCACTCTCTGTGGCTGGAAATGCCCAATATAAAGGAGCAACGGCACTTACAATGCTCGTTCCGATAATTGTGCTTTCAGTCCCACTTTTTGATACGATCTTTACAATATTTAGAAGAATAAAATCAACAAAACATATTTTTCAGGCAGATAAAAACCATCTTCATCATAAACTTCTTGAGTTTGGATTGAGCTATAAAACCGTTGTCTTAATCGGATATTTCATCACACTTCTTTTTGGTCTCATCTCCCTGGGATTCCTATTAGTTGACAGGAAAATACTGCTCATTCTTTTATTTGGAATGGGCGTGTTAATATTTATAATTTTTTATAATATAATAAAAAGCGAGTTCATGAAAAAATGAAAAAAACAGCTTTATTACTCGGATCGTTATGTTTGATTTCTTTCTCTGCTTTTGCTTACGAAGCAGAAGACATATCGCTTGCCAACTGGAAAGTTTTTACCAATACAACCTACATACATCAGCTGATCTGTGAAGGTGACTCGGTAATCTCGGCATCCTGGGGTGGAGTGAGCATCTATGACACAGATCACAGCAAATTTACATCGATCACAAAAGGGGATGGTCTTGAAAAAAATGAGCTATGGTCTGTACATTATATTCCAGAGATCAATGAATATTGGTTCGGAACTTATACGGAAGGTATCTCTCGTTATCAGGATGGAGAATTACTCAAACCATATCAATCAAATCAGGGCATAGACGGTTATTTTATCTATGATATTGATGATAATGGAGAATATATATTCATCGCATCTGAGAATGGATTATCCATGTTTGAGATCATACTAGGTGGAAACCCAATATTCAAGAAAACTTTCATTGCACCACGATGGCTTTCCCATAATAGAGTGAATAGCATTGCTATTGATAATAGTAACCGGATCTGGGTTGCCACCGATGCGGGAATTGATTATACTGATATAGTTTATGACGATATGATCCAAAGCGAGAATTGGCATCATCTCAATACATCTACAACCGGTTATCCTCTAACCAGTGATAAGATCAAGACTATATCCTATCAGAATTCAAGGATCTATTTCGGAACCGAAAACGGCTTTGCTTACATTAAAAATATTGATGCAGACACCTTTCAGTATGAGATCTTCAATGTGAGTCTTCCGAGTTATTATATTCAGGATATACAACCTGTTACAGATTCTTTATTCCTCGTTGCTTTTGGCGGGTTTGATGATGACAATCAAAAATTTCTCAATGCTGCCGGAGTAAGCCAGTATTCTTATGATGGAACACAATGGACCGCACAGCACTGGGATGAGGGCAATAATTTCGTAGATCAGGTATCGGACATAACCCTTGATGAAAATAATACTATCTGGGTATCGACCTGGGGTGATGACATCTACAGAAAAGATCTGCAGGATAATTCTTGGCAGAATATAAAAAGGAATTGTATCGGGTTTAATTTTGCTTCCTATGTCTTTATTGATCACGAACAGAGATTGTGGGCAGCGAGCGGTATTATCGGTTCTGGTGCACGTCAGGGTGTGAAAGGCATTTCTGTATTTTCCGATAATTTATGGACAACTTATAATCATGATAACAGCAAGCTCGTTGGTGATAAATCATTTCGCATCACCCAGGATATTGAGCATAGAATTTGGGTCGGGGATTGGAATAAAGGAATTACGCGTATTACTGATTATGGAGAAGCGACGGAGCTCTGGCAAAACATCACAAGTAGTGCGAACTGTGATGTTCCTGGCATTATCCAAGAGAATACTACTTCCTTCCTGCAGAATGATGAGTACGGCAATATGTGGATAGGGGATTATAATAGAAATATTAAAATTGTCGTGAACGACGATAGTGTGTATAGTTTTGAAGCATTTGTTCCGTCTTCACATCCCAGCGATAAACAAGACCCGATCTCAATTCTTTTTTTGCCTTATAATCAGGTATGGTTTGGAGCATATTACAGCGGGATGCGTTACTGGAATGGAACCGACTTTCCTGTAATTCAAGAAATATTTCTTCCGGAAGACAACCCTTCTTTCTCTGGACCTATTCTTAATATAGCTTATCAGGATTCTGATGAAGGTCGTTACCTTTGGGCTTGTGGTGTCGATGGTTTATATATGTATGATTTTCACTGGCAGGAATGGTTCCGCTATACAAACGGTCTTATGGAAGACGTGAAAATATACCGCTGGAATGGCATCGAGTGGGTTAATTACTATTATTACTGGTATGATGAAGAGGGGAATCCGGAATCACGAATGGGGGCAGGTAAATCCAGTCAGGTTAATCAGGTCTATGTCGATCAGCACAACCGCAAATGGATCGCAACTAATGGCGGCGGTATCTCCATGCTCGATGAAGATAACTATTACTTCACAAATTTTACTACTGAGAATTCATCCCTTCCAAGCGATATTGTGCTCTCTTTTGCTCATAATATTTATACAGGCGAGCTATTTGTAGGAACTGCTGAAGGAATGTGTTCGTTTAATATCGGAGCTCAGATCAATAACGGGCAGGGAACCGGCAGCATCGACGATGTGGTGATCTACCCAAATCCATTCAAACCTGCTGAACATTCCTGTATCTATTTTGAGTCCAGACCTTATGCGAAACTTCCAACTGGAGAAAATATGCTCTATATCTACAATCTCGCTGGCGAATTAGTTGCAGAACTTGAAGAGTCAGATCATTTCAGATTTTTCTGGGATGCTAAAAATAGTGGAAAGGACGTTGCGAGCGGTATTTATTTTTTTGTTCTTTCTTCTAAATCCGACAAGACTTATCTGAACGGAAAATTTGCAATAATCCGCTAACGTGCAATCGGAGTAATAGTGGCATTCCAGTTGCATGATAATATACAATTTGTTCCGGGTGTCGGACCAAAAAGGGCGAACCTTCTCAATAAATTAGGTGTAAAGACTGTTAAAGACTTGCTCTTTTATTTTCCAAGAGATTACCTGAACAAAATTTCTGACAAACGTATCGCAGACCTGAAGATCAATGATATGGCAAGTGTAAAGGGGCGTATAACCGGCTTTGACACAAAAGGGAACAGATTTCAAAAGCAGCAATTCCGCGTATTTATTTATGATGGAACCGGCTATCTCACCTTAATGTGGTTCCGTCCCACGCATTGGCTTATCAAACAGTTTGAAGTTGGTAAAGAGATTTACATACTTGGGAAAATTCAGTACTATTATAACAAATTATGTATGATCCATCCTGATTTTGAGATTCTCCAGCTGGCGGATAAAGAAAAGAAAAGCTTTTGGGTCGAGCAGGATATTCTCCCTTTGTATCATCTAACCGAGGGAATCTCTGATAAGGTGTTACGAAAAATCATTCGAACCGTTTTATCTCAAGAACTTTTACTTGATGAAACCCTACCGGCACATATAAGAAAGACCAAGCACCTTTTACCATTGAACCAAGCTCTGTATAAGATACATATTCCTGATTCTAATGAGGATGTTGCTGCTTCACGTAAAAGGTTTGTATTTGAAGAGCTGTTTTTTCTCGAGCTGATGCTTGCACGAAAGAAAGTGAACTGGCATAAAGCTTCCGGTTATTCTATGGAGTTGAAAAAAACCTATACTACCAAATTAAAAAAAACGCTTCCTTTTACACTTACAAATGCTCAGAAACGTGTGCTCAACGAGATCGTTGAAGATATGAGATCTCCTCATCAGATGAATAGATTACTGCAAGGGGATGTGGGATCAGGAAAGACAATAATTTCGATTTTTGCGATGCTTCTGGCGATCGAAAACGGCTTTCAGGCAGCGATCATGGCGCCGACAGAAATACTCGCAACCCAGCACTATTTCTCATTGAAAGAATTCCTCGAGAATTTTGGTTTGCGTGTAGAGCTTTTACTCGGTGGTACTTATGCAGGAAAAAAAGACATCAAAGCAGCAATCGAAAGCGGTGATGTGAATATTGTAATCGGCACACACGCGCTTATTCAGGAAGATGTTAATTTTCATAAACTCGGTATGATCGTGATCGATGAACAGCACCGATTCGGGGTTATGCAACGGCTTTCATTAACTCAAAAGGCACAAACACCGGACAAATTGATCATGAGCGCCACACCCATTCCTCGCTCTCTTGCTCTGACCGTTTATGGAGATCTCGATGTAAGTGTGATCGATGAGTTACCTCCTTTCAAGAAAGAGATTTATACAAATTGGATATCTGCTGATAAAAAATCACAAGTCTATGATTTTATCATCAAGCAACTTAGAGCCGGACGTCAGGCATATGTAGTTTGCCCGCTGATTGAGGAGTCTGAAAAATCGATCCGCCAGCTGGCGGATGCGACTAACACCTATAAAGAATTGCAGAATGGTGTCTTCAAGAATTATCATGTGAGACTTCTACATGGAAGAATGTCTAATCAGGAAAAAGACGAGATCATGCATGCCTTTAAGGAGCACAAGATAGATGTGCTGGTCTCTACAACAGTTATTGAAGTGGGAATTGATGTACCCAATGCGACAATTATGATGATCGAGCATGCAGAGCGTTTCGGACTGTCACAACTTCATCAGCTGAGAGGGCGTGTCGGCAGAGGTGCTCATAAATCTTACTGTGTACTCGTTGCCTACGAACCAATCAGTGAAGGAGCAATGATACGTCTCAATACATTGAAAGAGACCAATGACGGATTCCGCATTTCTGAAGTTGATCTTGAGCTTCGGGGACCTGGTGAGTTTTTCGGAACAAAGCAGTCGGGTCTGCCTGCATTTCGTATTGCAAATATTGTTCGCGACAGACCAATTCTGGAAGATGCCCGGAAACTTGCATTTGAAATTATCCAAAACGATTACAATCTTGATGATGAGAAAAATAGTGAATTGAAAGAAAAGTATAAGAGGTTTTATTTAAAGAGGGAAAGGTTGTTTAGTTATTGATGAAGTCAGAATTCAGGAGGTTATGATAGGGGATTCGTTAATTTACAAAAGAGAAGGAAGCTACATCGAACAATCCCTGATCGCTTAATTTCAGTTCAGGAATGACTTCTAATGCGAGGAATGAGAGTGTGCTCATTGGAGAGCGGAGCATGCATCCAAATTCAGCAGATTTATTACGTACAAGATCGTGGTTCTTTGCAGTTTCAATAGGGGCTTTTGTGCTCATCAAACCACCTACACGGAGTTCATCAAAAGTAATATCAGCACCGTTTATAGCACACAATCCACCTTGGTGTTCAATAAGCTGGTTGACGGCAGTTAATATATCTTCATCATTCGTGCCGGCGATAATAATATTATGGCAATCGTGGGCTACAGTGGAACCAAGTGCTCCCTTTCTCAAACCAAAACCGTGAACATGACAGGCAGAAATATTACCTGTTTTACCATAGCGTTCAACAACAACCAATTTAAGAATATCCTGCTTGATAGAGATTTCTTCTTTCACGTCGTGTTTTAATTTTTTAGTATATACCATCCCGTCTTCAACTTCGATCACATGCCCGTAATATTTCTGGGGGATTGCAGGAATCGCCTTAATAGTCTTGGTTTTTATGGAGTGCATAATGGAATCAGGAACGGGATACATTTGGACAGGGGGAGAGGGTTTATCTTTTTGATATGCCACAGCACCGTTTAGAATGACCATTTCGGGCATGAAAGTTACAAGATCAGGGAGGATAAGCACATCAGCAATTTTATTCACTTCAATACAACCGCGGTCTTGCATATTATAATGCTGAGCTGTGTTGTATGAACCGGCTCGCACTGCCCGTATCGGATCTATGCCGAGTTTTACTGCTTTTCGAACATTGAAATTTATATGTCCCTGTCTTAGAATATCAGTTACCAATTTATCATCAGCACAGAACATCACATCGTCTTTTTCCGTTTTGAGAAGAGTATAGCAGTCATCAGGCACAGTTTCTGCCGAACCTTCACGTAGAAATATTTTCATACCAAGAGATAATTTTTCCTTCATCTCAGGCAAAGTGAGGGATTCATGATCATCATAAATACCTGCTGAGATGTATGTTCGCAAGTTTTCGCCGCGGAGTCCGGGGGCATGACCGTTAACGATCTTTCCCATATCATGAGTAGCTTTGATCTTTGCCATAACTTGAGGATCTCTGTTTATCACACCCGGAAAATTCATCATTTCACCCAACGCAACAACATCATCATAAGAGAGCATTTCCTTAATTTCTGTAACACCAAGATTTGCTCCGTTCGTGCCAAAGGGACTTGCAGGAACACAGGAAGGTGCAGTAAGAAATATTTTCATTCGGGCATGATGGCATGCCTGTCTGAAATAATGAAAACCCTTCATGCCGGCAACATTGCAGATTTCATGGCAGTCTGCCACGATAGCTACAGTACCATTAGGAATCACTGCTTCAGCGAAATTAACCGGCGTAAGGTTTGTACTTTCAACATGGAAATGAGCATCAAAAAATGCTGGAGTGAGATATTTATTAGTGCCGTCAATAATGATATTTCCTTGCAAGGGTTTATCTGAAATTTGAGTAATAATGCCACCTTTAATTCCTACACTGACTTTATCTATTACCTCATTGATAACGTCAATTCGATGGATGTCATTTATTACGATATCCATGATTCACACACTACTTTATTATTCTTTCTCCGTAGGTTTCAGAATGGTTGTAACAAAAATTTCTTTATCAAATATTCTTTGGGCTACACGCTGAATATCCGCAGATTTGATGTTCTCAATCTGAGCGATCACTCTGTCTATTGGATATATCTCCTTGATGTAAATGTACTGCTTGGCAAGCCGATTCATCCGTGCAGAAGTACTCTCAAGTCCGATCAATATACTTGATTTGAGCAATGCTTTTATACGTTCAAGTTCAGTTTCGGCAACAGGTTTCTCCATGATAGACCGGATCTCTTTGTGGATCAAATCAATACTTTTCTTGCTATTTTTGGGTTTTGTTGCAGCATAAATACCTATACAGCCGGTATCGTGAAAGAAGTCCACAAATGAACCGATGTCATAGGAAATCCCGTGTTTCTCTCGAATATTTTGAAAAAGCCGGGAACTCATCCCTCCAGAAAGAATTGCATTCAGCTCAAGAAGTGTATAGCGGTCTTCATCAGTATAGGAAAAGGTGCGAGTTCCAATACATATATGGCATTGATGATTCGCATTTTTGGTATATTCATGCGTATATTTTTTTATTGATGGAGGTGAACTCAATGCTCGGTCTGAAGGTGTCGGGATAGATTTACCAAAATTGAAATATTTTTCAACGAAACGAACCAGCTTTTGATGGTCGATATAACCTGATGCTGAGATAATAAAACGGTCCGGCTTATAATTTTCGGACATAAAAGCTGTGCAGGTAGTTTTTTCAAAACGAGCAACTTCCTCTTTATACCCCACAATCGGGTAGCCAAGCGAATTGTCTGGAAATGAATTTTCATAGAAAAGATCAAAGATCAAATCGCCTGGAGTATCTTGAATGTCATTTATTTCATCTATGACCACTTCTTTTTCTTTTTGTAGTTCTTCATCAGGAAATGTTGAGTGAAGAAGCAGATCAGAGATAAGATCAACACTCTGTTTAAGATTTTCTTCCAGGCATCGTGCAAAAATACAGGTGTATTCTTTACTTGTAAAGGCATTTATCGATCCTCCGAGTGATTCCAGATAATTCGCAATCTCAATTTTTGAACGGAATTCAGTGCCTTTAAACAGCATATGCTCAAGAAAATGAGCAATACCACGATTATGCACAGTCTCATCTCGGGAGCCGACATTGATCCACGCCCCAATGGAGATAGAGCGTACATGTTCTATATGTTCGGACAGGACAGTAATTCCATTGTCCAGAATTGTTTTTTTATAACTCATTTTATTCTATTTCTTTGAATTTTTCTGCTATTTTCTCGCTTATGGATTTAGGTATATATTCTTTGATCGATCCGCCCGTACTGATTATCTGTTTTACCAAACTTGAGCTGAGATAGAGGTACTTACTTTGAGGGATTAGGAAAATAGTTTCCACATCTTCGGAAAGTGTTCTGTTTGCAAGAGCGATTTGCAGTTCATATTCAAAATCCGATACTGCACGAAGTCCCCGCATCATTACCGAGCTGCCTCTGTCCCTTGCAAAATTGACTGCGAGTCCTGAAAAGGATTCGACTTTCACATTGGGGATGTGTTTTGTCCCTTCTATTGCAAGCTCTACTCGCTCTTCCAGAGTGAACAAACATTCTTTATAGGTTTCCTCTGCAACTCCAATAATAACCTTTCCAAATATTACAGCAGCACGTTCGATGATGTCTATATGTCCGTTTGTGATCGGGTCAAAGGTGCCTGGATAAATTGCTATTTCTTTCATAATATTCCTTATTTTTTCATGATATTTTCGATATCGTTGATCTCTTTTGGTATATCTTTTGAAAGATTCTCATGTCCGTCTTTTGTCACAAGAATATCATCTTCGATACGGACACCAAGCTTCTCTTCAGGAATGTAAATACCGGGTTCGACTGTGATAACATTTCCTGCTTCAAGTTTTTTGTCATGATCAACAAGATCATGTGCCTGCAAGCCAAGTGGGTGACTAACAGAATGCATATAATATTTTTTATACTCTTCATCTTTTTTGATGAGGTTTAATTTTTTAAGAGCTTTTTTTATCAGTTTAACGGTCTCTTCCTGCAAATCCCGCAACGTAATACCGGGTTTCACCTTTTTGATGATAGCTTTATTCACATCAAGAACAGCTTGATATACTTCCTTTTGGCGTTTGGTAAATGTGCCGTTTGCAGGGTATGTTCGCGAAATATCAGCACAATATTCATTCCATTTGGCTCCCACATCAGCAAGAACAAGAACATCAGAACAAACTTTGCCGATATTTTTTTCATAATGAAGAATTGTCGCATTTTCACCGCTTGCAATAATTGGGGAGAAGGCAAGCTGTTTTGCATTATTTCGAATACATTCATAACGGAAATGAGCTTCCAATTCATATTCCATCATGCCGGGCTCAGTATGAGTAATGAGGTTGTGTATGGCATCATTTGTGATACTGATCGCTTTTTTCATATTTGTGATCTCATCAACTTTTTTTACAGAACGAAGAATAGTCATAAAGGGTCCGGGATGCAGAATTTTGAGCGCCGGATAGTGAGTTGTGATATCTTTGATCTGGAATAATGAATCTGTTAAATTAGCTCCGATCTTATTCGCTTTATGATCATAGAAGCATACTTCACCGGAAATCGCATACGTGTGAAGGATTCGTGGGAATTCATCAATGAAAAATATATGTTCAATTCCTGAAATTTTCTTTGCGTCCTCTTTCGATAGTTTTTTCCCGATCCAGACTTCCATTTCTGGGATATTTCTTTCTATAAAAAGGATACTGAGATTTATTTTCCTATTTTTATGAAGCAAAATTTGAGCATTAGCAATTCTCAATCCTGTCAGATAAAAAAAGTTAGCATTTTGCTCGAAATCTACAGGCAAACTACCTGCGTCTGAAACAGTTGCTGAGAACACACCAAGACTGTTATCCGGCAAAAGTTTAAACAGTTGTTTTCTATTCGAAGTGAAGAATTGTTTATCCATGTATCCTTCTTGAATAATTTTTTACAAAACTTGGTTTCGGTGAAGAGATTGGCAATATTTTTATTATGAATTGGTTGGGATCGTTGGTCTCCTAACCTTGATGAATTAATTTCTTATTAGAAAGATGCACTAAATTTCTGCAAATAAACTAGATGACTGAGCAGTAAAAGCTTTTTCTCATAATTCTTAATACATTATCCATATCCTGAGGAATGGGACTGGTAACGAAGATCATCTTTTTTGTAATGGGATGAATGAATTCCAATTGGTGAGCATGAAGCGCCTGTCGCCTTAGTGTGTTCGATAACAGATGCCTCATGATTTTTTTAGATATTTCTGGCACGAGGTTGATCATCTGCTTTTTAGTCGAGTACATTGTATCACCCATAACAGGATGCATAAGATGCGAAAAATGGACACGAATCTGGTGAGTTCTTCCTGTTTCTAAAAAAATCTTTGTAATATCGAGACCTGGATAGGTTTCAATAACTTCGTAATGCGTAACTGCGAGTTTTCCTTCATCAAGAACTGCCATTTTTCTGGTGTTTGCAGGATTTCGACCGTAGAATGTACGAATTGTCCCCTCAGAAGCTGAAAGATTTCCCATAGTGTAGGCAATATAGATTTTTTGGATCTGGTGGTTAATAAAGAGCTCCTTCAATTTTGTATGAACAAAATCGTTCTTTGCTACGATTATCAAACCGGATGTGTCCTTATCAAGCCGATGTACGATGCCCGGTCGTATAGGGTCATCAAGGGATGAAAGCTGCTTCAATTGGTACATGATTGCATTGACAAGTGTGCCGTGGTAATGCCCGGGCGCAGGATGTACGACCATGCCTGCAGGTTTATCTATAATTGCAAGATGCTCGTCTTCATACACAAAGGAAAGCTTAATATCTTCCGGTAAAATGTCCTTTTTTGTGGGGGGAGGAATTTTTATATGTATGATTTGGTTTTTATGAACATGCTCGCTTTTCTTAACAGCTTTTCCGTCAAGTGTCACAAAACCTTTCTTCAACAAACGGTCAACAAAGGATCGTGAGTAGAGCTCGTTTATATTTAAATTCGCTATGTATTTGTCAATCCTGATGCTTTCTTTTGTGCGAACTGCAAAGGTGAGTTCTCTAACAAATCTATCCTTCTGATCTAGATTTTCCATCTTCAGTACTGGGAGATTCATATAATTTTTTTAGGTCAATACCTGTTATGACAAAGACCATTCCTGTCACAATTCCCTCTTCGTTGTGGATTATACCCACATGAAAAGTTACATGCTTTTTTATTTTCGGTATATATATTTTCCGCTCTGAGATGAGCATTTTCTGGGAAACCGCTTCTTGGAAAAATTTCAGGACTTCACCTTCATAGTGAAAATCAAGAAATGGGGGATTATTTTCTACAGAAGCCAGTCCAAGAAGTTTTTGAGCGTGTTTGTCTATCATCACGATCTCATCTTTTTCATTTGTAATGATAATTCCATCATTAGTATTTTCAAGAATAACATTCAATCTGTGAGCGTACTCCAGGATTTTGCTTTTTTTCTCTTTATCAAACTTTTTCAGATTTGTGATCATCGTGTTCGTTGCACTGGTAAGAGTTGCAATTGGTCCATGGCGATACTGTTCCGGAATTGAGATGTCGAACTTACCTCTTTTAAGCTCATCAAAGACTGATTCAATAGGCTTGAAAGAATTCTGTAGTATCATTGGAACGTAGAACAGAAGCACAATACCAAGGATCAATTCAATAAATAGGAAGATGTACTGGACTGTCATTATTCTATCTTTGATAAATTCAGGAAGGATGGGATTATTTAATTTATAAAGAATAAAAGCAGCATTAATGACAACAAAAATAAGGAGAATAATAACTATGATACGAAATTTGCTCTGAAATGTTAAATGCATGGAAACTCCAAAAAATTATTCTTTGATCTTATGTTTTTCAGCCATTTTGATCAATTCATCCACATCATTATTTTTACCGATGATGATTATTTTGTCTGATTTGTGAAGCACATCATCAGCAGAGGGAAGCACATTTGTGTCTTCAAGCAGGATATTATTTCCCTGTTCATCAACTGTGGGTTTCGTGCTTTTTATTGCAATGATGCTGATATTATATTTATTTCTTACATCGAGGTCTTTTAGACTTTTTCCTACAAAGAACGAGGGAACGGTGATCTCAACTTCACTGTGTTCTTTTGATATCTCAGTATAAGTAAAAACATGTTGTGAAATAAGAAGGTTCGCGATCTCTCTTCCAACATATTGCTCCGGGAAAATAGTACGTTGAACACCCATGATAGAGAGAATTCTCGCATGGAGTTCGCTATCCACCTTTGCCAGTATCTTTCCTACACCGATCTTTCTAAGGATTGCAGCGGTCAGTACGCTTACTTCAATATTCTCGCCGATTGCGATAACGACCGCATCAACATTGCCAATATCGATCGCACGAAGCGCTTGCTCGTCAGTAGAATCCATGCATATGGTATTAGTTACAAAGCTGCGGATCTCTTCGACCCTTTTTTCATCATTGTCTATTGCAATGACTTCAGCACCCTTTTTTACAAGAGTTTTTACGATAGTAACACCAAATCTTCCTAAACCAATTACGGCAAATTGAGCCATTGTTCCTCCGAATAATTTATCTCTTAACCGATAGCTATATTTTCATCAGGATAATGATAATGAACACTTATTTTTTTCTCACTTAAAGCGAACGCTATGGTCAAAGGACCAACACGTCCCAAATACATTAACGCAATAATTGCAAGTTTGCCAATGGATGTCAAGTGTGGAGTGATACCCATAGAAAGTCCCACTGTACCAAAAGCGGAAAAAGCTTCAAATATGATCTGCTCGAATTTGAACCCCTGGCTTGCCTCAGAAATACATAAAACGAGAATAAGAGTAACTAAAATTGTGACAGAAATTGTAATGAGAGACATCACTTTTCTAGTATTTTCCGAAGCGATAGAGCGGTGGAACACCTCCACATCTTCTCTACGTCGGATGATCGACCAAACCGAGAGAACGAGAATCGCAAAACTTGTAGTTTTAATACCACCACCCGTAGAACCCGGTGAAGCGCCAATAAACATAAATACGATCATCAGGATCACTGAAGAAAAGCTCATCTTAGAAATATCAAGGGTGTTAAATCCTGCGGTTCGCGTCGTAACGGATTGAAAGGTGGATGCCAGAATACTATTCTTCATTGGCAACTGATTCAACTGATTATTATACTCAAAAGCAAAGATCAAAACGCTTCCTATCAAGATCAAAGCAATCGTGGTGATTATTACAATTTTTGAATGCAATGATAAAAAACGAATATGTCTTCGTCTGATAACATTGTTGAATACATCGAGCATAACAGTAAAACCGATCCCGCCAATGATTATGAGAGACATAATTATAAGATTTACGCTCCAACTTCCCTGAAATCGCATAAAGCTGTCAGGATAAAGACAGAATCCTGCATTACAAAAGGCAGAGACAGAATGGAACATACAATGCCCGAGAAGATTAAAATTGGAAAGCGGAGCAAAATGAGCAAGGGGACGGAATTTCAGGAACAGTACCGTTGCTCCGATCACTTCAAAAATAAAAGTTGTGACTATGATCGCTCGAAGCAGCTTGATCATACTGTACTTTGATACCTCTCCTAGCACTCCTTGCAGCAGTGATTGTCCCTGCAGACTGATCTTTTTTCCAAAAAGCATGATAAGTGCTGTGGAAAAAGTCATGATGCCGAGTCCACCGATCTGCATCAATATGAGTATTATAGTATGTCCAAAAGATGAAAAATCAGCACCTGTATTGAGAACTATCAAGCCGGTTACACAGGTTGCGGAAGTTGCAGTAAATCCAGCATTGATCAGTCCAATGCTCTCTCCATTTGATGAAGCAAGAGGTAAGCTCAAGAAGGTTGTGCCCAGCAGAATTATCATTCCAAAACTTAGCAAAATAATTTTTGAAGGATGGTTTCTGAAGCGTGAAAATAGGTTCACTGCCGGTTTTGTAGATGCAAGCATATCAATAAGAATAACTATCTGACGAAGAACTATATATACCTGAAAAACAATAAGATCATTATAAAAAATGAATGAGATTACAACTGCGCAGAGATCAAAGAATATTTTTTTTATGTAAGAAAAACTGCCGCGATTATAATAAATCTTTAGAATATTCAGACATGCAAAATAGAAAAGAAAAATTTTTGTGAATTCGTTGAAAAGCGGTATGTATTTAGGATGAAATTGCTGATATGCCACAAAAAAGCCGATGGCTATCGCGACAGAGAACATCAGCTGTTCAAAGAATCGCCAATATTCTTTCCTGAAATCTAATCGTTTAAACATAATTTTTCAGAAAGCTTAGAGCTATGAAAAGAACATGAATCTTTTGAATTCGAAGTGAATAAATGTTAAGAAAAAAAGAAATGATTCTGTACGCTTATGTTACTATACCTCTCTTTTATTCGCTGTCTGTATTTTCAACCTTATTCTTTGTTGTCGGTTTTTTCCCTCGCTTAACCTTTGTGCTTTTACTTCGGAGTTTTCTCAGATAGAAAAGTTTGGAACGGCGGACACGTCCATAACATATTACTTCGATTTGTTGGATCAATGGTGAGAAAAGCGGGAAAATACGCTCTACTGCAACACCATGACTGATTTTTCGAACGGTAAATGTTTTATTGATCCCAGAACCTTTTTTCTGGATCACTATACCTTGCAATATCTGAATACGAGGTTTTTCAAACTCCCGGATCGTGTAGTGAACTTTCACAGTATCACCGGTATTGAAATCCGGCAATTTATTGTTCATCTGGTCTTGGCCAACGCTATATAAAATATCCATTAAAACCTCATTATTACTTTCATTTATTGATTATGATTATTTTAGAATAGTGTCTTTATTCGTAGTCACCGATCAACCTGTCAAGTGTTATAGCAATTGCACTTCGTACAGAAAGATGATTATATGGACCGGCACCCTCAATTCTTAATATATGAAAATTACTCGAATTGATCAGCTCTTCCGACATGCCGTAGCCGGTTCCGAAAAGGATGAGTTTCGGGAAAGACCGGTTTATGATCCTCCTCATCTCTTTATAGGAAACACTTCCATGCACCAATCGGGCAGATGTCGTGATAAGAATAGGATCCTGTGAGTATCTGTCCTTGATCCATTGCTTTGCAGTTTCAATATCCGGTACAAATTCGATGAGTTTAAAGGCATCAAAACGGTTTATATTGTATTGTTTTCCCGGACCTGTTCGCCAAAAATCTTTCAATCTGTTGAAAATAGCTTTCTGTGATTGTTCGGGATTAATTATAAAATAGTTTTTAATACCATAAGTTTTACAGGTTCTGGCAATGTCATGAATGTCAAGATTGGTGAGAGAAGTTGTAACGATCTCTTTATTTTTATTATAAACCGGATGATGAACCAGTCCAATAAATAAATTATCATACATTGGGAGCTCTTTTCGCCTTTTCTGTGAATTCTTTGCGTTTACTTTTTTGCCATTCTTCAATCATTTTATGATCACCCGAGAGTAGAACATCCGGGACTTTATAACCTCTATACTCACGGGGTCTTGTATAATATGGACCATCCAGTGTATTGCTTTGAAATGAGTCACTGTATGCAGATTCAATATTTGTAAGCACACCTTCCTGCAAACGGGCAAGAGAATCAATAATGATCATTGCAGGAAGCTCACCGCCGGAGAGCACATAGTTTCCGATCGAGATTTCTCGTGTTACTAAATGTTCGCGAACACGGTAGTCAACATCTTTGTAATGCCCGCATAAAAGCACAAGATATTTTTTATGACTGAGTTCTTCGGCAATCTGCTGGGTATAGGTCTCACCCTGTGGAGTAAGATATATAAGCGGGATCTTGTTATTCTCAATAAGCTCTTTTCTTTGTTCTCTCAAAAAATCAACAGCTTCAAAAATGGGTTCGGGTTTGAGAACCATACCGGGAGCACCTCCAAAAGGATAGTCATCAACCTGTTTGTGTTTGTCCTGAGAAAATTCTCGAAAATCAATAAGTTCGATCGAGAGTTTTTCTCTTTCGATCGCTCTTTTTACAATGCTATGAGAGAGCGGACTCTCAAACATTTCAGGGAAAAGTGTCAGAACATCAATATGCATCGAGCAAACCTTCAATTGGATTTATTATGATTATTTTTTGTTCATGATCCACTTCCTCGATAAAGGGGTCGCAAAATGGGATCATGATTTCTTTGTTATCTTTTGGTATGATAAGGATTTCCTGACCTGCAGTTGAAAGAATATCAGCAACATTTCCAATCACTTCGCCTTCTTTTGTTCGCACTTCGTATTCGATAAATTGAACTGGATAATATTCGTCCTCTTCCAATGGAGGAAGCATATCTTCTGCTATCATGATCTGTGCATTGATCATTTGCTCAGCTTCCTTTTTTGAGTTAATATCTTTAAATTTGATGAGATATTGTCCATTTTTCAGTTCGATAGTATCAATTGCTTCGAAGCGAACGGTTTCATCAGGGAAGACAATAAAAAGTTCCGGAATAGCAAGATAATATTCTGGAAAAAAAGTATCGGAAATAGCAGAAACTATTCCGCCATTCCCGATTACTTTCTTAATAACCCCGATGGAAATTAAATCGTTAATTTCCATTCATACATTGTTATTCAAGGATTTCTAATTCTGCTCTTTTACCATGCTTGGTTGAGACAGAATTCAGGATGGTACGCATAGCGTTAGCAGTTCTTCCGCCTTTGCCAATTACTTTACCAACTTCGCCCTCGCCAACTCTCAATTCATAAAGAGTTACACGTTCGCCGGATACTTCTGTAACTTTGACTTCATCTGGGTTATCAACTAATGCTTTCGCAATGAATTCCACTAACTCTTTCATTGGTCGCCTCCTGCGGTGATTTTATTTTGCTGAGTTGTCAGCGTTCATATCTATTTCATCATTGGCTACGTCAGATTGTTCTGATACAACCTCAGATGTTGCTTTGCCATACTTTTTTTCATGAAACTTCTTTAAAATACCTTCTTTTTTTAAGAGACTTCTTACTGTATCTGAAGGAATCGCACCTTGTTCAAGCCAATACAAAGCTCGTTCATGATCAATTTTATACTGATATTCTTCCGGTTTAGGATCATAATATCCAATTTTCTCGATGAATGCACCATCTCTTTTCTTGCGGGAGTCAACAACAACCACTCTGTAGGAAGGTTGATTACGAGCACCCATTCTTCTAAGTCTGATCTTTACTGACAAATAAACCTCCAGCGTTTATTGTGTATATATCTTTATATTAGAAAATTACAGTCAAGTTTTTTAACGAACACCGTAAGTTCTATTTTTGATTTTTTCAGAAAACTTGTGCTAATTCAGAATTTTCCAAAAAAGTATGCCAAACCAGAAAGGATGTTTAAATGCAGTCAATAAAAATCCAACCGATCGGAATAATTCACAGTCCCTACAAAAATCTCAAGGATATTCCCGGACAGGGATATCAGAGAGAAAATATCGAAGCAGTCATTGAAATTGATGAAAAATACAAACCGGCGATGAAAGATATTAAAGGATTTTCACACCTTATAGTTCTCTTCTATTTTCATAAAAGTAAGGAAACACAATTGAAGGGACATCCTTCCTGGGAGGATAAAGAGCATGGGGTGTTTGCCTTGCGTAGTCCACACCGTCCAAATCATATAGGCATGACAGTTATCAAAGTGAAGCAAGTGCAGGATAATAAAATTGTTTTTTCAAATGTTGATATGCTTGATGAAACTCCTGTGATAGATATTAAACCTTATGTCGGGGAATTTGAAAGAATTAAGAATCCGAAATTCGGCTGGCTGGAGAAACATAAAGAGTAATTTTTTTTCTTGACATGATTTTGAAAAATCATAAAAAAAATACGTCTACTCAAATTTAACTTTGGTATTACATGAGTCAATGTTAATCTTGGATAGTGGTAATTATATATGGACGACCAAAATCAATTCCGCCTACGTCCCGACAGGTCGGGGACTACGGCGTGACAATCCGCCTATGTTAATACTACGGCGTGATAAAAAGAAGAAAGATGAAAAACACAAAATTAGTTTTAGGAATGTTGCTAATAATGTTATTGGCAATGAGCACAAGCCTGATGGCTCAAAACAACTGCCTCGATTTTGATGGGACGGATGATTATGTAGCAGCAAATGGCGTGAGTTCGTATGTGGATGAAGATGATTTTACAATCGAATGCTGGTTTAACGTTAATGATGCTACACCTCCAGATTATGAAGCCATTTGGACATTTAATGATTGGAATGGGGACAACAGAATTGAATTTGGGGTCTATGATGGAAAACTTTATATATATTATATTCCAGGTTCTACTGTAGGGGGAAGTAGCACACTCTCTTCTAATACATGGTATCATACGGCTGTAACGCTTTCAAATAGTAATGGCACACTTCGCGTATATTTGAATGGGATTGTAGACATAACAACTTCAACAACTGAAAGAGTTGTATCAGACGACCTGTTTTCGTTAGGGCAGGAATGGGACAATCTAGTTCCTTCTGGTTTCTTTAGCGGTCAACTCGATGATGTCCATATCTGGGACACTGTCCGCGGCGTGTCACAAATTCAAGCTGACATGTATATAGCTTTTACCGGTAACCAAACTGGTTTAGTTGCCAGTTATAATTTTAATTTTGCCACAGAAACAACTTTAACGGATCAAACCACAAACGGGTTGAATGGCACCCTTGTCAATATGGACGACAACGACTGGGTGTTAACCGCCTTTTACGGCGGCTCTGGAACATCAGAAGATGCATTTACCGTTGATAACTTGAATGAACTGCGTTACCTTTCCGGGCACAGTGCCGACTGGGGCAGCTACTTCACCCAAACAACAAATATTGATGCGTCAGCCACTACCGGTTGGGATGATGGCGCCGGCTTCTCGCCCATCGGCTCTGGTACTGGCACGTACTTTACCGGAAACTATGACGGGCAGGGGCATACGATCAGCGGCATATATCAATCGCGATACTACTCATCAGGCACTATTTGGTTTACCGCATAATGCAACAATTGCGAATCTCGGCGTGGCGAACTGCAATATAACCGGTGGACAAACAACTGGCGGTCTGGCAGGATTAAGTTATGAAGCATGCAACATAAATAACTGTTATTCCACAGGCAGTGTAAACGGAACTCAATATGTTGGCGGACTGGTGGGTAATAATGGAGCTACGATGACGAACTGTTATTCCAGGGCGAGTGTTACACCCAGCAGCAATTTAGCCGGTGGACTGATAGGGTACAATAGCGCCAGCGTGACAAACTGTTATTCCTCGGGCAGTGTAGCTGGTAGCAATTCAACTATCGGTGGACTGGTAGGGGAAAATGGCGGCACTGTTACCAACTCTTTCTGGGATACCCTAACTTCTGAGCAGGCAACAAGTGATGGCGGTATTGCAGCAACTACATCTCAAATGACTAATACTACAACTACAGATAATATTTTCCTGGTTGCCGGCTGGGATTTCAAAGGAGTAGGGGCTGAAGGAATCTGGAATATCGGCAATGGAAGAAATGATGGATACCCTTATTTGGACTGGGAATATCCGAGTGATCCTGTCACCCTTCCTGTTGAACTCTCTGCATTCACTGCTCAATTCATAGAAAACACTCCAACCCTTTATTGGGAAACACAATCCGAGACTGATAACATGGGATGGTTCGTGTATCGTAGCGATGAGAATGATTTTACTTCATCAGAGAAGGTGTCGGAATTTCTTGAAGGTTACGGCACAACCACGGAGCAGCAGTCTTATATTTATGAAGACAATATCGAGAATCCGGAATTCGGAGATACGTATTATTACTGGCTGGAATCAATTGATTACAGTGGAATAGTAAATCATTATGATAAAGTAGCGATTCTCACAATTCCAGATCAGCAAGATCCGGGAAGTGGTCTCATTCCTGAGCCGGAACGATATGGGCTTTTACAGAACGAACCCAATCCATTTATTATGAGCACAAAGATATCTTTCAACCTTTCCTCTACAGCGCAAGTGAAACTTAATATCTACAATCTCAAAGGGCAGCTTGTTAAATCGCTTTATTCAGGAGTTGCTTCATCAAAAACTCTGGATTGGAATGGCAGAGATGAAAATGGCAAGACTCTTTCCGCAGGTGTTTATTTGTATAAATTACTCATCAATGGCAAAATCGCAGAGACGAAGAAGCTCATCCTGATGAAATAAAAAGAAAGATTTCATAGGACAGGTCCTGATGAAATAAAAAGAAAGATTTCATAGGACAGGTCCTGATGAAATAAAATATTTTACGATAAATCCCTCTCCACCCCGATGATTTAGTTTGCTTATTAATATTAGCATTAAAATGAGAAATATTTCAAATAAATAGATTCTTCCCGTCTTCATTTCATTTCAGTCTTCGCTACGCTACGCCCCGACAGGACGCCGTGGTAGGCACTACATTTCATTTCGCTCAAGAATGACAATGTTTATAGGGCTGAACATGTTCAGCCCCTTTCTTGTCACGGCGTAGAAACCTTGCGAATGGCTGAAAGCCTTCGCAAAGGTTGAAACGAATTAGGACCGAACCTTTGCGAAGGGTAAAAAGAACCCGTTCGCAAGGTTCTCAAGCTCATTTTGGTGGAATTACAAATATTAAAAAATTTTATAATAGCTCCCTCAACTCCCGAATATCCTCAATCAAATAATCCGCATCCTCCAATTCCTCTCTTTTCCCATATCCGTATAAACATCCGATCGTAATGCAATCATTTACCTTGCCTGATTCAACATCATAATATCTATCTCCAACTACAACAGCTTTTTTGCTCTTCAAAATTTTTATAAAATTTGAAATGATTGAAATTTTATTGAACCCCTCTTTTTCTCCGATACATTGAGAGATATCAAGATACTTTTCCAAATTGAAAACACTTTTCACATTACCAAAATAACGCATCGAGCAATTGCTTTCCAGTCCGATCCGGTATCCTTGTTGCTTCAAATAAGCAAGTGTTTCTTCTATACCATCGAAGAGCATTCCCTTGCCGGATTTAAGTGCTATTTCTTCATGATCCTGTATTCCAGTGTGAAGTTCTTCAATTAAGTGTTTATGTTCTTCATCCAATAAATCGAGATAAAACTGTACAGAGGGTTGCCCGATCTTGCTCAAAATAAGTTCTGAGGAAGGCATCACTTTGCTGATATTATGATTTTTATACAAATTTCTGAGAGCATTTTGGATCGCTAATACTGCATAGGTTTCGGACTTCAGCAATGTGCCGTCCATATCAAAAATAACGAGATCTATATTTTTAATTTTCATATTTTAATAGCACGCAGATGAACGCTGATGCAACTGATTAGCGCAGATAAGAAAATATTGAAATTATTAGAAATACCAATATGAAATTTATCAGTGTCAATCTGCTTGATCTGTGTGTGTCTGCGTTCCATTATTTCTGAATAGAACACAGATTTTCGCTGATGCAACTGATTAGCACAGATAGGAAATTATTTTATAATCAAAAAATATCCAGTTACAATGAAAAGCAAAAAAGCAAGGATTTGGACCAAATAGTCAAACCATTTTAGTTTATGAGAAATATAATTAGTACGTGTAGGATGCAACCTGAATCCTTTTAAATCCAATGCAATCGCCCTGGATCGGACTGTATGCATCGCTTGAGCGAGGACAGGAAAAACAATGGTAGAAAATGCCTTAAACTTTCTGAAAATTGGAATTTTTCTAAAGGAGATCTCACGAATCTTCAGTTGATCCTTCATTATCATAAACTGTTTCTCGAACAATCGTAAAAAACTAAATGTGCTGGCGATCATCAGGCATATCTCGTAGGGAAGTTTCCAATCGCGCAGTGCAAGAACAAAATTATAAAAAGGAATATCAAAAAGAAGCAATACAACAAGCAAAAGTATGAGAAGACGTATGCTCACGATGAGAGCGATAAGAACTCCTTCAGAATAAATTGTGATGAACTTCCATTGAAAAAGCACTGTGCCGCTTTGTCTGAAAAAGAGCTGCATCACGAATAGAAAGAGGATCAGAATAAGTAGAAAATGCAATCTTTTCCAAAGGAGCAAAAATCTTCTTTTAGAGGGATTCAGAATAAAAACAAGCAGAACGCAAACTCCGAACAAAATGAGCTGATACTCGATACGATACATGATCAAGGAAAGAGTGGATATGATGATCGAGATGACAAGATATGTGCGTGTGTTCATTCTTAACCCACGATTTGATTTATATTTCTGTTTGAAATCTCAAACACTTTATCTGCAACAATCGAAAATGCTTTCGTTCTATGCGTGGCGATGAGTGCGCCTGTCCCAGCCAATTTCTGCTGAGCGATTATTGAGATCAAGATATTCACACCTTCATTATCAAGTCCGTAAAGGGGCTCGTCGAGGAGCCGGAATTTATGCTTATTCAGAAGTAACCCGCTCAGGATAACTCTCTTTTGCTGCCCTTCACTGAATTCCCAAAGTGGCTTGTGCTGCACTGTATCCAATCTGAATCTTTCGAGAATGCGAGATCTCTCTTCCTGAAATTCTTTGTTGTCCCTTTTTCGGAATTTATGCTGCCATATCGCAAGATCTTCATCGGGAGTCGAGCCAAGCAGATTGTCCTGAACCTGCTCTTGAACAAAGACAATTTTGGAGGCAATATATGATTGATCAACTATGGAAAATTGCTTTTCTTCAAACAAAATAGAGTCCGAATCCGCAAACAGCATTTTATAGAGGATCTTGCACAGAGTTGATTTTCCACTTCCGTTTTCTCCGGAAATTATGGTAACCTCATTTCTAAAAATATCCAGATCAATATAATCAAAAATGATCTTATCATCATAAGAAAAAGAAAGTTTCCGAAGAGAAAAAAGCGGTTTCATGATAAAGTTATGACTATGTCTGTGACGTCATCAAAAAAATGAGTTGTTGAAGTGATAATAACCAGCTTGTCGTTCTTATAATGAAGTACGCACTTTATTACATTTTGAATGGATTGCCCGGATAGTCCATCACCAGGTTCATCAAGCAAAATGATTTCAGGAGAGAAAGTAAAGATAGAAGCTAATGCAACAAGCTTTTTTTGTCCGTAAGAAAGTGCAGATATATCTGATTTCAGCAATTCCGGGATTCCAAGCAGTTCAGATACATTATCAATTTTCTTACTGATCTCGTGCGCCTGTATTTTCAGGTTCTCAGGACCAAAGGCAAGCTCCTGCTCGACCTGTGGAAAGCTCAACTGCATTTCCGGCTCCTGAAACACCATAGTGATGAGAGGTGAGAGTTCTGGTAAGGTCAGGGCGCTTATATCAATATCATCAATAAAAATTTGTCCTTTGATAACACCTTTTATGGCTTTGGGGATTATTCCGCAGAGAAGTGAAAGTAAGCTTGTTTTCCCGCTTCCATTCGGACCTTTGATCAGAATGAGCTCATTCTTCTCAGCGCTGAAAGACAGATCTTTTATCAATAATTCATCATCTTGAGAATACTTAAAAGAAAGGTTTTGAACACTGAGCAATGCCATGTTATTTCTGAGCCAAACCGAAAAATTTAAGACGTTTGAAGATCACAAAAGAGAGCAATCCTCCCACGACTCCGGAAAGGAAACTTAGTCCTAGGGAGATCAAAAGTGGAATAAACGGAAGCTGCCAGATAAGGATTGAAACTATCAAAGTGCCTGCGAGACTCGCGGTTATGCATAATAGAATATGAGTAAGAGGTTTGGAAAAATCCTTGATGAAAAATGCAGTAATATCTGCAGTAAAACCGGGCAAAGTAAAAGTAATTAAAGAGAGCGCTCCGTGTGTGCCGATATATCCGAGTGCGAGCATGACAATTCCCTGAACAAAGCCCACGAGAAATCCTGTCCACGGCTTCCGTACCATTGCAATTGCAAGGACGATCCACATCATATACAAACCGCCGAATAGAGAGCCGCCGGTTATCATCAGTAGCCGGGAGAGCATCAGGGCAATAGGGGTGATAAGTGGTTTGATCGCTAATCCCATTGCGCTGAAGATCGCAATGTAGAGCAAGTCTTGAGTAGAGAATTTTCTTAGAAATTTCATAATTTTGCTGCTTTCTTTAAAGAATAATGGTTTGTATAGATTTTTTATTAATTGTGTGTCAAGTGAGTTGAGTAAGAATCATACATAATCACAAAAAATTTCAAAATATAGAAATTTCTGAGAGTAGAATAAGGTTTAAGAAAGAGTGCTTTGGGGACAAGAATCGAAGTTCCGTCTCATTCCCAATCCCCAGATTGGGAATGCCTAATTTTTGAATCCCTTGTTCCACTAATTTGGTTGTTTCTCAAAATGAGTTTTATTGTGTCCCCTGCTTGCCACGGCTTCCTGTCTGGTCGTAACGAAGTGAAGACTGATTAGCCACAAAATCACACAAAATTACACAAAAGTTATTTTTGTTACTTTTTATATTAATAGGTAATATTTTTTTCGTGTGCTTTTGTGTGTTTTCGTGGCTCATACCTGTCTGGGCGTATCCGTCCCGACTAGTCGGGAAGAAGACAGAAATGAAATGAAGACGGAAGCTCTCTGCTGTCACGGTGTAATGCAATGAAGACGGATGATTAAACATAATTTAAAAAATTTCTGAGTAAATCAGCTTAATCAACGACATCTGTGTTCAATTTTTTCCCATATCTCAGGCAAGAACTTGACACGAAAAACTATGTTTGCTTAGAAGCTAATCAAAATAATATCAGTGGTGAACAAGATGGCAGACAAGCTAATCACAAAGGAGATGTGGATTGAAGAAATTCTGGAGAAATATCCCACAGCTCAGGAATTCCTCTCAAAAAAAAATATCGTATGTGTAATGTGTGGTGAGCCAGTGTGGGGTTCTCTAAAAGAACTGATGCAGGATAAGGAATTTTCCGACGAGGAAATCAATACAATTATTAAAGAATTAAATGAATTTATAAAGGAATAAGGAGGTATTTTCATGCCTAATGCAAAATTGCAGGTGCCATACCCCGAAAACGAGCCGATACTCGGTTATCGGGCTGGATCGCCTGAAAAGAAACTTCTTAAGAAAACGCTCACGGAAATGATGAGCAAAGAGATCGAGATTCCCATCATAATTGGCGGGAAAGAGATCAAAACCGGAAATCTTGGTGAATGCAGAATTCCTCATGATCACAAGCATATCATCGGGAAATATCACAAAGCAGGAGCGAAAGAAGTTGAGATGGCTATCGAAGCTGCGATGGAAGCTCGAGAAAAATGGGCAGCCATGCCGTGGGAAGACCGAGTCGCGATTTTCCAGAGAGCTGCACAATTGCTTGCCACAAAATATCGTCCCATCATCAATGCTGCAACCATGCTGACGCAGAGCAAAAATGCATTCCAAGCAGAGATCGATTCCGCGTGTGAACTCATTGATTTTTTCCGCTTCAATACTTATTATGCGATGAAGATATACGAGCGACAGCCGAATTCTGCTCCCGGAATGTGGAATACGCTCGAGCATCGTGCATTGGAAGGATTCGTCTTTGCAGTAACACCTTTCAATTTCACTTCAATAGCAGGAAATCTGCCGTCAGCACCGACACTAATGGGCAATGTTACGTTATGGAAACCAGCGTCATCAGCAGTGTATAGCGCCTATTTTCTTATGAAATTATTTCAGGAAGCAGGTGTGCCGGATGGTGTGATAAACTTTATACCCGGTTCCGGAGCGCAGGTTGGAAATCCTGTTCTGCAAAGCCCCGATCTTGCGGGTGTGCATTTTACAGGAAGCACAGCAACTTTCCAGAGCATGTGGAAAACTATTGGCGGAAATATTGAGCATTATAAAACCTATCCGCGCATTGTTGGAGAGACAGGCGGTAAAGACTTCATTGTTGCTCATACTTCGACAGATATTGATGCCCTCAGAGTCGCAATTGTTCGAGGTGCCTTTGAATATCAGGGACAGAAATGCTCTGCTGCATCGCGTGCATACATTCCAAAGAGCGTGTGGGCACAGCTTAAAGATCCGCTTGTTGAGGATATCAAGTCCATTAAAATGGGTGATGTTATGGACTTCAGGAATTTCATGAATGCAGTCATAGACAGAGCTGCCTTTGATTCCATTATAGATTATATCAAATATGCAAAAGCTGCAAATGATGCGAAGATTCTTGTTGGTGGAAAATTTGACGACTCAAAAGGTTATTTCATTGAGCCCACTGTCATTCTTACAACCAATCCAAAATTTAAAACAATTCAGGAAGAGATTTTTGGACCAGTCATCACGATTTATATTTATGATGATGATAAATACGAAGAAGCGCTTCATCTCTGCGATGAGACCTCGCCTTATGCATTGACAGGTGCCATCTTTGCAAATGATAGAGAAGCAATACTAATGGCAAAGGACATTCTGCGAAATGCCGCCGGAAATTTCTATGTGAATGACAAGCCCACAGGCGCAGTTGTCGGACAGCAGCCATTTGGTGGAGCGCGTGCTTCAGGAACAAATGATAAGGCAGGGGATATGGTCAATCTTCTCCGCTGGGTATCGCCTCGTACTATCAAAGAGAATTTCAATCTGCTCACGGATTATCGCTATCCCTTTATGGAAGAAGAATAGAAAGGAATTAAACCACGAAATGCACGAAAGACTCGAAAAAATTAAATTGATGTTTCGAGAGAAACTTTCTATTGAAATCTGTTATCATGTTCTATTGCTTTTCGTAGTTAAAAAATATGGCATAGAAGAAGAATAAAAGAGATATGAACCACGAAAAACACGAAAGACTCGAAAAAATTAAATTGATGTTTCGAGAGAAACTTTCTATTGAAATCTGTTATCATGTTTTCGTACTTTTCGTAGTTAAAAAATATGGCATAGAAGAAGAATAGAGTGAACCACAAAATGCACGAGAGTCACGAAATTAATAAAATAGCTTCAAATATAATATTGATTTCGTCCTGTTATCGTGCTTTTTGTACCATTCATAGTGACAAAATCGGATAAAAATGAATATTAAAAAAGAATCACAAAATTCCTTTAATTCACGGAATATGAAACAAATTTTGAGAATTAAGAATTTTCTAGTTTTGTTTTCTAAGCAGGGTATGGCTTATTATTGCGGTCCCAAGCAGGGGCTTGGGAACGAGTGTACGTTTGACTTGTCCATAGTTATATTTTCGTGTTTTTTCGTGCTTTTCGCATGCAACGGCGTAACGAAGTGAAGACGTGTGGTTAAAATTTAGGAGATATATGAAAGAGATACTTGAAAAACTCGGTATTAAAGAAGTAAATCATGGAGCATATTGTGGAGAATGGCTGCACACAAATGGTGAAGAAGTAACAGTCTATTCTCCCATCGATGACTCGGTTCTCGCGAAAGTGAAAATTGCAACTGCCAAGGATTATGATATCGTCGCAGAAAAAGCTCATGAAGCATTCAAAATCTGGAGAGATATTCCTGCTCCACAACGCGGTGAGATCATTCGATTGATCGGTCTGGAGCTAAGAAAATATAAGGACGAACTGGGCAGATTGGTAACTATGGAAATGGGAAAGATCTACACAGAAGGTCTGGGAGAAGTTCAGGAAATGATCGATTTGGCTGATTTTGCGGTTGGACTATCACGCCAGCTTTACGGTGCAACAATGCAATCCGAACGTGCAGAACACAGAATGTATGAGCAGTACCATCCCCTTGGCGTGATCGGTATTATTTCTGCCTTCAACTTCCCTGTCGCAGTATGGGCTTGGAATGCCTTCATTGCAGGCGTATGCGGCGACACAACGATATGGAAACCCTCGACTTCTACACCGTTGACTGCTATTGCTGTGACGAATATCGTCCACAAAGTTCTTGAAGAACAAGATGTTCCAAAAGCGATCTTTAATCTTGTCATCGGACGCGGAAGCGAAATAGGCGAGATGCTTATCAATGATAAAAATATTTCTCTTATCAGTGCGACCGGAAGCTGCCAGATGGGTAAGAGAGTGCATCAAGCTGCTGCGAAACATTACGGTAGAGTGATACTTGAACTTGGCGGCAATAATGCTATTATTGTTATGGAAGATGCGGATATCGAACTTGCACTCAAAGCGGTACTTTTCGGTGCAGTTGGAACCGCAGGACAGCGCTGTACATCCACACGCAGAGTGCTTCTTCACGAAGATATTTTTGATGATTTTGTTCAAAAACTGGAAAAAGCTTACGGCTCTGTTCCAATTGGCAATCCACTTGATGAAAGCGTACTCATGGGTCCGCTCGTTGATCAGTCTGCAGTTAGAGCGTATAAAAATGCTCTTGAAAAGATCGAAGAACAAGGTGGAGAAATCATATATGGCGGAGAAGTGCTGACTGAAGACGTACCCGGAAGTTGTTATATGCTTCCAACTATTGCGATAGCCAGAAATGATATGCAGATCGTGCAGGAAGAGACCTTTGCACCGATCCTCTACCTCATCAAGATCAAAAATATTAATCAGGCAATTGAGCTTCATAATGATGTTCCTCAGGGACTTTCTTCAGCAATTTTCACCAACAACTTGCAGTATGCCGAGCAGTTTCTCAGCGATAGAGGAAGTGATTGCGGTATTGCAAACGTGAATATCGGAACAAGCGGTGCTGAGATAGGCGGTGCATTTGGCGGAGAAAAGGAAACAGGCGGCGGACGTGAAGCCGGAAGTGATGCATGGAAAGCGTATATGCGCCGTCAAACGAACACCATAAACTGGGGCAAAACAATGCCTTTGGCTCAAGGTGTAGAATTCGATATTTAATAAGAAAAATGATATGTAATAAAATTCTTGAAATAAATCTGAATGTATTTCAAATTGGGGCATAAAAATGTCCCACTTAAATTTTTTAAAGAAAAGGAGAAACATGGCTAATCAAAAACAACAGCAGATCAAGATCAATATACCCAAAGAAAATTCCGAAGGTATCTATTCAAATGTTGCTTTTATGAATTTCAATCAATCGGAATTTGTGGTAGATTATGGAAGAATTTTACCTGGAGTACCGGAAGCAACAATCTATTCCAGGATAATACTGTCTCCACAGCATGCAAAACGATTTATGCAACTTTTGAATATAAACTTGAAAAAGTATGAAGAGCAATTCGGTGAAATAAAATTACCCGAGCATGGAACAAAGAAGAATATCGGTTTCCAACAGGCAACTGTAAATAGTTAATACAAGTTTTGTAGTTGTAATAAAAATTTTCCAACTTCATTATTTTGAAATATGGTAACAAAAAAATGAATATCGAACAAGGATTAACGATTTAAGATTTTCGAAGTGGCCCAAATCTGAAATCATAAATCAATGTTAGGTGTTCTTAAATCAAATAAATAATTAGACTTTTCAAAAAACTCAGCAGAGAATGGCTATGAATAAAAGAATAATAGTTACCGCGATTTTTGTATCAATTTCTTGCTTACGATAAACTTCTGAGAGAGTCATATTTGGTGTATATAATTATGAATAAAAATCGGTATGCACTTGTTGTATTTTGTATAGCGTTATTGAGTCTTTTTAGTTCACTATCTGCTGATCAGAAATGGAATGAATTCATACTTGAATTGCGAACAGGAGATATTCTTCATGTTGGTGATTCTTGCTGGATAGTGCCACAGGACACAACATTTATTATTACTGATTCAATTCCTTTCTTCGTTCAAAAAGATACCATGAATACAACCGAGTTCTATGATATTGTAAAGAGTGAAGCATATAAATCCAATTTCACAAAGCAACTCTTCAATCTCGCATTTAAAAAAGAAAAAGAGAATAGAAATCCTTTATACCGGCTCGAAAAAAGTGAATTTAAATTTTATCCTTACAAGAATAAAATAATTCGGAATATTTACATAGAAAACATCCCGATTTTCCAATCCTATACAGACACAGATATCAAAATAATTCAGTGGGCAAAGAAAACTGCTGATAAGCTGCACATCGATACAAGAAAAAGGTTTATCAGGGATATTCTGCTATTCAAAGAAGGCGAACTCCTTGATCCGGCAGTCTTAGCGGAAAATGAAAGAATTCTTTATGAACTTCCTTTTATCAACGAGATATATTTCGAGATCTTTGCCTGCTATAATGAGCCCGAGTATGTTGATGTTGTAGTCATAACAAAGGATAAATTCCCTCTTGGCGTCAATCCTGGCATCTCTTCGCTGGACTCCTATCATCTTGAAATATATGATCTGAATATCGTTGGACTAGGACATAAAGTTAGTGCATCTGTTGCCTATGACGGAGAAAATAAGGAACAATTTTCTCTTCAGGAATCGCTCTATAAGGTGTATTTTATAGGAAATACATTTATTTCAGGAAAATTGTTTTATTCAAATCAGGAACATGAAGAACGCTATGGTTTCTTATTTCACAGAGATTTCATTCCTCCAAAAATAAATATTGCCGGAGGTGTTGGGCTGGAGAGGGTAAACACATCCCACACTTATGGTACGGTTGACAGTACGTTAACTGAAAATCCGCTTGAATATGTTAAGAGTGATGTTTATGTTGGTGTTGCAGAATTACTGAAAATGTTCAGTCCGTTAAGAGTTGAATATCTTGTTGAATTAGTGCGAATTACATACTATGATTACTACAAATATCCTTTGATCGGGTCATTGTTTGATGATAGATATGAGGTGTTACTTTCCCTTAATCATCAGAGAAGTAAATATTATAGAAGTAATCTTATTTACGATTTCGGTGAGATTGAATATATACCATACGGGCATTTGATCGAGTTTATCGGGGGAGTGGAGTATCCTGAATTATATGACAAACGATATTATGCGGGAATTCGTTTTTCCCAGGGCAATTTTATATTTGAGAGAGCTTTATACTACTATTTGCAATTTGGACTTGGAAGCTATTTTGAAAAGCTCTTATTGGGAGATTTTGATGATGGTGTTTTTTCTTTGAATGCTAATTTTTTCACCAGGCATTATAAAGTTGGTAATTATGGACTCAGAAATTTTATAGAATTTGATTATATAAAGGGATTGAATCAGCCCGATTATTTGTATATTGATCTTGATAACATGCAGGATATTCGGGGTTTGATGACACTAAGGCACGGGGACAGCAGCGGCTGATAATAAATTTTGAAAGTGTTGCATATACTCCGTGGGATCTTGTTGGTTTCCGTTTTGCGATGTTTGGTTTTTTTGATATCGGTTTTATTGGAAAAGCAAATAGTAACATATTCACAGATAAGAGTTATGTGGGTTTTGGTGCTGGTGTACGAATGAGGAATGAAAATCTTGTGTTCAAAACAGTTCAGCTTCAAATAACCTATTATCCTGATATTGACGGAAAAGATAAAATTTCCATCTCTCTCTCAGGTAAGCCGAATTTGAATCTGCCGGGTTTTGGTGTGAAATGTCCAGAGATCATTAAGTTTGAGTAACTAGACCCTGTGAATAGTCGGATTAAAAATAGTACACAGACCAACGCAGATTGGGCAGCAGGCGAACAGGTTTGAACTGATCCTCGCAGATACAGATATTGAAGTTTTTATCACCACAGAGAACACAGATACCACAGAGGATTTTTTTAATTTTAGATTTTAATCAGCGTTAATCTGCGTTCTATTCTTTTATTCCCGAGTCGTTCACTTCCCGACCAACTCATGATTGTATCGAACCATTGCGAAATCATGTTTTTATTGTTACAGGCATACCCCCAAAAATTCGAGGAAGATTCTCAGGACAGTGCATGAATAAAGGGATTGCGGGGAAATCTTTGTGGAAAATAACATATAGCACACTGTTGATTTTTATCCACCCTTGCTGTTGTCACCCTAAGCTTGTCGAAGGGTCTATCGAATGAATTGTCGCACTTCGAGAACCTCAGTGTGACAGTACTTTTAACTATTATGTCTATCCTCTATTTTTTGTATTTATTTACCCAATATTCTGTGAGTTTATTTGAAAGTACTACTCCTCTGAAAATTTTTGGGGGTATCCCAAGTTTTTATTGTTATACTTGACTTAAAATTCTGCACTAAAAAAAATTCAATAAATTTTTCTTAAAAATAATTTACGTATATGAAGGGGTTTCCTCATGAAGAAAAACTGGTTTAGGACAACAGTCATTATTGTTGTTTTTCTTGTAACGATCTACTATCTTTTACCACTCATAGCGAAAAACCAATATGCGATCGTGAACATCGATGTGTATGATCAGGACTCAACTCTGATCTATGAAACCAATGAGTATGAATATAAAATTGGAAGTAATCTTTTCGGACAGGAATTCGAAGATCAATTAACCATGATAGACCTGTATGATTCCATTTCTGTAATAGGTAAATTGCCTGATTATATGCTCAGAAACATGGAAGGGGAGATTGATTTTACTAAGGATCAATTGATAAAAGCTGAGCTTGTGGAAAAGACTTCGAGAGTAGAACTGCCCACCTGGTTCAGCAGGAAAGAACTCAAACTTGGTCTTGACCTGCAAGGTGGTATGCACCTTATGCTTGAGGTTGATACAGAAGGACTTCCTACAAAAACCGCAGAAAATGCTATTAAGAGTGCCCAGCAGATCATCACAAACCGAATTGACCAGTTCGGTGTGGCAGAGCCCACAATCCAGAAGATCGGCAACAATAGAATTCTTGTACAACTTCCAGGACTTCGTGATGCAGGTAGAGCAAAAGATCTTATTGGGAAAACTGCATTGTTGGAATTCCAACTTGTTGCAAAAACCGAGGATATCAGAAATACAGTCGAAGCTATCGATGAATACTTCAAAAGCAATTATGATAAGTATGACTATTTGAAAACTCTTGAAGCAGAACAGGCAACTGCGGTTGAAGAAGCGCTTTTCGAAAGTGAAAATGCTGATTCTCTTGCAGATTCTACTGCCGCAGCCCTCGAAGAAACATCACATGATCATTTATTCTCCAGTCTCGTTGCTGTCTATGGGCAGCGTTTGATAGTACGTCCCGAAAATCTCGATCTATTCAGAAAGGTCATAAACCTTCCTGAGATAAAAGAGATCATGCCCGAAGGCGTGGTCATCCTTCTCGGAAAGGTCGATAAGGATAATATTCAAGGAGCTCGTCCCGTTTATTTCTTGTATGATAATGTCGAGCTTACTGGTACTCATCTGAAGAACGCAGATGTCCGTATAGGGCAGGGAATGGATCCCAAGATAGCAAACAAACCCTACGTAAGTCTGAAATTTGATAACGAAGGTGCGCGAATTTTCGCAAATGTAACAGGCAATCATATTAACGAACAACTCGCGATCGTACTTGATGATATTGTGCATTCTGCACCGGTCATAAATGATAAGATCCGGGATGGGAATGCCATGATCACAGGTATTGGTGAGATGGAAGAAGCAAAAGACCTTGCGATCGTGCTCAATGCTGGTAAACTTCCTGCTCCGGTTAATATTGTCGAAGAGCGTACTGTTGGTCCAACACTTGGTTCAGACTCTATCAAAGCCGGATTTAAAGCTTCGATCATAGGTCTTGTACTGGTCATGTTATTCATGATAATTTATTATAAACTTTCCGGTGTGATCGCTAATATCGCACTTTTTTCCAACGTACTTATTATCCTTGCAGTTCTCACAATGTTGAATGCGAGTTTGACCATGCCGGGTATCGCTGGTATCATCCTCACGATAGGTATGGCAGTCGATGCGAATGTACTTATCTTTGAGAGAATTCGGGAAGAGCTGCGTGCAGGTAAAACGGTGCGATCAGCAGTAGATAACGGCTACAAGCGAGCGGTTATAACCATTGCTGATGCTAATATCACAACGCTTATTACTGCGATTGTGCTTTATCAATTCGGAACCGGTCCGATTAGGGGTTTTGCAGTTACATTGAGTATTGGTATTCTTGCTTCCATGTTCACAGCGATTGTGGTAACCAAAGCTATTTTTGATGGTGTGATTACTCGCAAACCCAGAAAACAACTTAGCATTTAAGAGGAGATCAACATGCAATTTTTATCAAATACTAATATAGATTTTATAAGCAAGCGTAAAATTGCTTTCGTTATTTCCGGTCTTTTGATCGTCGCAGGTATCGTGTCCTGGATCATTCATGGCGGACCTCAATATGGTATTGATTTTACAGGTGGAACACTTTTTGAATTCGATTTCACTCCTGATACGATTGAAACTCCTCCTATTGAGATCCAAGCTATTCGTAACATAATGGGTTCTGAGGGATTCAGCGATGCGGTCATTCAGGAATTCGGAAATCCAAATATTATTTTGATAAAGATCCAAACAAGCGAGAATCCACGTGAAGATGAAGAAGCTCTGATGAGCATCCTTCGCACTAATTTCCCGAATTATGCTGCAAATAAAACTGAAATTGACTTTCTGCGAAGAAGTGAACATGTGGGTTCAAAAGTTGGTGAGGAGCTTCGAGGAAAAGCCATTATAGCGATATTGATATCGATGCTTGGCATCATTATTTATATATGGTGGAGATTTGAACTCACCTTTGGTTTTGCTGCAGTCCTCGCCCTCTTCCATGATGTGATGATCACTATCGGGCTTCTCTCCATTTTAAACATTGAAATAACGATCAGTGTTATCGCTGCGTTGCTGGCAATTGTGGGTTATTCGTTGAACGATACGATCGTGCTTTTCGTGCGGATTCGAGAAGATCTAAAAATATATCGAAAAGAGAACTACGAATCAATTATTAACCATAGTATAAATGAAGTGCTCTCACGAACCGTTATTACTTCATTCACGACACTTATCGTCGTGGTGATCCTGTTCTTCTTTGGTGGTGAGGGGATCAGGGCATTCTCAACCACACTTCTCATAGGTATTCTTATTGGTACATACTCATCTATCTTTATTGCAAGCCCTGTTCTTGTTGCTTATAGAAATTGGAAGACAAAACATTCGGAGAAGAAACGCCGAAGAGTATAATAACGCTCGCAGAATTGTATCGTGCATATCATATCAGGCACACATAAAAGGCGCAAGCTCGAAATTCCAAAAAGTGCTGTTCGACCAACTATGGACAAGGTTCGGGAAGCAATTTTTGCAATGATCCGAAGTGAAGTATCGAATGCAAAAGTACTCGATCTCTTTGCTGGAAGTGGAAGTCTTGGATTGGAAGCACTCAGCGAAGGTGCAGAATCTTGCGATTTCGTGGAAAGCTCATACACAGTTGTTAAAATTCTCCAAAAAAATATCAGCAATCTTGCCTTTGATAAATATGCTCATATACATAATTGTTCAGCATTCAGCTATCTGAAAAATTGTATTAAGACCTACGATATTATCTTTTTTGATCCTCCATATAAAAGAGAATTTGCAGGCAAAATAATCGAAGCAATATATGTGAATAATGTCCTCTCTGATGATGGGATAGTTGTCGCAGAAACTGGGAAAAGCGAAGATATCTCAATATTTGAGAATTTTATTATCAAAGAAAAAATATACGGTGACACAAAGGTAACAATATTAATGAAAGGAACAGTATGATTTTGAAATTGTATAATACATTTTCACGGAAAAAAGAAGATTTCAAGCCCATTAAAAAAGATGAAGTCGGGCTTTATACATGCGGACTCACTGTTTATAACTACGCACATATTGGGAACCTTCGCACCTATATTTTTGAGGATATTCTCAAACGAGTGCTCATATATGATGGCTACACAGTTACCCACGTGATGAATATTACTGATATTGGACATCTCACGTCTGATGCCGATACCGGCGAAGACAAGATGGTTAAAGAAGCAAAAAAGGAAGGCAAGACAGTTTGGGAAATCGCTGATCATTACACAAAAGCATTTGAAAAAGATCTCAAGCAGCTCAATATCATTCCACCTGATTATCATGTAAAAGCAACCGCTCATATTCAGCAGATGATCGACCTTATTAAAAGATTGGAAGATAATGGCTTCACTTATATTGCAGATGGCAATGTGTATTTTGATATTTCGAAATTCAAGGATTATGGCAAGCTTGCACAGTTGGATGTCAAAAGTCTAAAACCCGGTGCGCGTATTGAGATTGATTCTGCAAAAAAGAACCCGCTTGATTTTGTACTCTGGTTCACCAAATCCAAGTTCGATGATCAAGAAATGAAGTGGGACAGCCCATGGGGTAGAGGATATCCTGGCTGGCATATTGAATGCTCGGCAATTTCCATGTGCTATCTTGGCGAGAGTTTTGATATTCACTGTGGCGGCATCGACCATATTCCTGTTCATCATACAAACGAGATCGCGCAAAGTGAAGCGGCAACCGGCAAAAAAAGTGTCAATTACTGGCTTCATGCAGAATTTCTTATAATGAATGAAGAGAAAATGAGCAAATCCAAAGGTGATTTTCTCACCTTATCCAAACTTGAAGAAATGGGTTATTCGCCGATGGTGTATAGATATTTCTGTCTTGGCGCGCATTACAGACAGCCCTTGACCTTCAGCGACGAGGCAATTGAAACAGCGAAATCAGCATATAATCGTTTGATCAATATTATTATTGAGATAAAGAAAAGTCGAAATGATAGTAAACCAAATTCAGAATATCTTGAGAAGGTTACGCAGGAGTTCAAAAAGAAAATTAATAACGACCTGAATATGCCGGAAGCTCTTGCAGTGATGTGGCAGATGCTTCGCTCTAATGAAATCGGCAATAAGGGAAAGTACGAACTCGTGCTCGATTTTGATAGAATTTTTGGACTACAGCTTGATAAAGTAGAGCAGATCCTTGAGGAAGAAGCCCAACAGAAGGTTGATGTTAAACTCGTAGAGCAGCTAATCAAGGAGCGTGAGGAAGCGAGGAGGAGTAAAAATTGGGTTAAATCTGATGAAATAAGAGAAAAATTGAGTGAAATGGGAGTAGAGGTTCGCGATAGTGCAGAAAGGACATTTTGGCGCATGAAATCGTAAAAAAATATTGTTACAGAATTTCTTTTCATTTATTATAATAAATTATTAAATTCATATTTAAGTTATATAAAAAAGCATAAAAAATTTGACAGTATTTTTGTCATTTTGGCAATCTGTATTTTCTACTTATATAAGTGGTATAAATGTGTGTAAAATATAGTAGCCACCATAGCTCAGGGGTAGAGCAGGGGTTTTGTAAACC
>Ga0265595_1000095_pt1 | contig 80123 bp, 82 predicted proteins | sample saktaG_15_FD_190148 | JGI IMG/M metagenome (GOLD analysis project Ga0265595, IMG submission 190148) | Saline water microbial communities from Sakinaw Lake, British Columbia, Canada - sak_2013_06_06_50m | ecosystem: Environmental > Aquatic > Non-marine Saline and Alkaline > Saline ... | reverse complement strand
TGAATGTTGTGGCGCCCCTTCTATATGTGATGGCCGCATAGCACATGTGCCATGGAAAAGTAATAGCAACAATCGATGTAACTCATGTGGCTTTTGTTCTAGCGGGGAATGTGCCCCCACTTCCGCTTCCGCCTATAATTGCGCATATACATATGATGACACTAAGCCCTCCACTTATTATACGCAAAGCGATCATTGCTATTATAATTGTAATATTTCATGTGTATCTACTGAATTAGGCGCAAGAGCGGAATGGGTAAGGTCAAGCGGTTGCATCGATGACGGCTATATACCTTGTGGCGGAGCACAATGTAAAAGCTCTGGATGGGATACAAGCACCTGTATAACAGGCAAAATTGTTTTTATAACATCTGATACTTATCGGGGTAATTTCTATGGTTATAGTGGCGCAGATACTAAATGCTACATAGCAGCTTTTTATGCGGGATTATCGGGTACTTATAAAGCATGGATTAGCGACAACGATAGTTCTCCAAGCGCAAGGTTTACTCATTATTCTGGGCAATATATAGATGTTAAGGGAAATAAGATTGCGGATAGTTGGAATGATTTAACTGATAACACTTTAGACAATCATATTCAATATGACGAATATGGCAATAATTTAGGAACTTCTTTATATGTTTGGACCGGCTCAAACGCCAATGGCACGCCTGACGGCGCTGGGAGTTATTGTACTGACTGGACATCAAGTTCTTCGGGGGCTAAAGGAAAACAAGGATGGAATGGAGACAACAATTATGGCTGGTCTGATTACACCAAAGTCGGTTGCAATAACTACAAGCATCTTTATTGTTTTCAACAGTAAGCCATAACCAGAATTAATTTATAAATTTATATAACAAAAATATGAAAAAAAATATTATAATTTTAATAAGTTTCTTGGTAGCAATTATCGTTTTTTTCTTTTTAGGATACTGGCTTGGAAGTACTAAAATATCAAACAATATAAACAGCGGTAATCAGCGTGAAGAGATTATAGCAGAAATGCAAGACAGACTTCTTAGGGCGGGACATATTCCTTTGCCACCAAAAATAATTTATTCATTGACTGATGCTAAAATAAAAAGCGTTGGTTCGGTGAATGCCCCTTATATTATCGTAGAGCCTTCTATTATCCAAGACCCTTTTGAAAATTTATTCGCAAAAGAGATTAAAGTGGTTTTTATGGATAATACAAACATTGAAAAAGTCATTAGAGAAGTAGATACTGAAACAGGCGCGGAAAATTATATAAGCAGTAAATTAATGTTAAATAATTTAGTACTGGGAGAAGTAGTCGACATTAGCTCGGGCGATAATATTATTGGAAAAGCCGAGATTACAGCAGAAACAATTACTAAAAAAGAATTTTAGGGTCTATTGAAGTTTGATTTCAACAAACGATTTCTTGTGACAGCGAGGTGCGAGGATTAACCTCGCACCTCTTTAATTTTACCGAGTGCGACTCGAGCGCTGAATAGGGGGCCGAGTGAAGAAGGGGTCTTAGAATTAAAAAGCTGAAATAAAAAGAGGGGCTTTCCGGTTTTCAAACAAAGAAAACATATGGAAAGCCCTTTTGGGTTTGAGGGGGTGTCTGTAATCTGTCTTTCCCTTCTTCAGCTTGACTCTCTTTCATTTAGACCTCCTTCGGCCTTAGAAAAAGTCCTGTTCGCTGATAGCGTCGGCGATTAGTTCTCCGCACTCAATAGTGAGGAATCCAACAATTGGTTTCCTGTTGGGCTTGAAGACGATGACTTCGATACAGAAGGTTTCAGATTGTTTGACTTTCTCCGGGCATTTGCGGCAAGGCACGATATGAGCCCATTCAGGAACTTGGGCAGTGTCGGGGAATTCTTCAAGCGATTTAGCTACTTTTCGGCCATCTATGTCCACATAGGCGAATTCAAACCAAACGCCTTTTCCCTTGTGGGCCACATAGTTTGGTTCTAACCCGTTTCTATCAGAAGTAAGATTCTGATAAATATGGGCGCGAGCAATGGTTCGAAGAATGGGATGCTCAATGTCTTTGGGCTGAAGACCTTGGTTTAACGCCGCAAAAAAGTCCTGGGTGTGTCCAAACGGCACCCTTACTCCGAAGAGAGGAGAAGCGCGGGGTTTTGTCCTTTGGGTTTTGACAGGCATTTTTCACCTCCTTTTATTTTAGGTCAGCAGTTTGCCGTTACCGAGTAACGGCCCATTTATCGTTACTCGGTAACGGAATTGCTGACCGAGATTGAAAGTGCTACTGTTTTTAAGGATAGGGTTGAAAGATTTCTTTGTCAATCCTTGCCATTGCTACGGAAAACTTCGGCATGCAATTACGGCAGCGGGGCGGCCTGTGGAAAAGTTTTTGTTTGGATGCCGATGTTGTGGTAAAATAAATAACATGAACAAAAAACTTTTAATATCATTTTTCGTTATAAGTTTAATTATAACAGGTGTTGTTTTGTCATTGAATCAGTCATCTGAAATCAAGGCCGATAGCAGTGATAATGTGACTGGTTTTGCTTGGGCAGGAGCTCCCCAAGCCGCAGGCGGACAGAAATTAGGCATTGGCTGGATTAGTTTCAATTGTAATGATTCACAGCTACCAACACCGCGATGTAGTGGAAGCAACAATTATGGGGTGAATATTGAATCAGATGGCAATTTAACCGGTTATGCTTATTACGATATCAATGACCCGAATACCGGCGCTGAAGAAACCGGTTGGATTGATTTTAATCCTTCTTTGGCGGGCAGGCCGGGCGCGCCAAACAGAACAGCGAGGGTTGATTTGGACGGAAGCGCTTCCAGTTATGGCTGTACAAGCGTTGGCTGTGTCTATGGCTGGGCAAGGGCAATTGGTTACGGAGGCGGTTGGGACGGTTGGATAAAGTTGCGAAAGGACCCCGGCGATTCAGGCGCAAATTACGGAGTGTATATTGATGCTAATGACGGCGAGTTCCACGGTTGGGCCTGGGGAGGGGATGTTGTTGGCTGGATAAGCTTTAACTGCGATAATCCGGAAAGCCCTAATTCCTGCGCTCAAACAAATGATTATAAAGTTCAGACGAGTTTTAGTTTTGTAAGCGCTCCGATTGCCAGCGACTTTAGAAAGGATACGACCAGCTATTGCACATCTATCCAAAAGAAAGGGCATATTGATTTTAGTTGGCTTTACACCGGCGATAATCCGCAAGAAGAATACAAAATCGCCATAGCTACTAATCCGGGATTTGGTGGGGCACAGGAAATTATTAGAAGCCAAGTAGTGACTTCGGGTTCCCGCGGAACATCGGGCGTTGATATTGTCCCGTCGCCGACAGTAGGGCAATTAGAAGTTGGTTATAACGATACTTACTATTTCCGGGTTATGGTTAAAGATTCCAATGGTGTATGGTCAAACGACTGGTCTGGAAGCGTCAGCGCAACCACTCCATTACATGCCTATCCCTGGCCTGATTTTAGTTGGAGTCCGACAAGCCCGGCAGTGCAAGAAACGGTCATTATGGATGATTTGTCAAAATGTTATAATTCAAGCAATAACGAGATAGCTTGCAATTTCTGGTCCTGGATTAAGCCGGGAACCGCTACATTTGTTGATGGCACCAACTCTTCTCAAGCCGAGCCGCATATTCAGTTTCTTAACGCCGGAGACAATACCGTTACCTTGAGAGTGAGCGATGCGGTGGGCATTTGCGAGAAAACAAAAAATATCGGGATTAAGCTTCCGTTGCCGGGATGGATAGAGGCTCCCCCGCAGTAAAAATAATCATTTATCATTAATCACTAATTAATAATCGTTGATAATTAATAATTGACCATTGATGATTGATTATTCCCTTGTCTTTTTTTATATTATCTGCTAAAAACATAATAGCAATGTAAGTGAGTGTTTTTTATTTTTAATTTTTCTTTTTTAATTTTTAATTTGACTGAGCCCGAGCGAACCCTGAGCGAAGCGAAGGGGAGCGAGGGGGAGGGAACGTGGCAGTACCGAAACAAAAGAAAACTAAATCACGAAGAAATCAAAGAAGGCAGCATATATTTTTAAAGCAGCCGGCTTTAACCGTTTGTCCGAAATGCGGGAAGCCGGTCGCTTCTCATACAATGTGCAAGAATTGCGGTTATTACAAAGGGCGAATGATTGTGGATGTTTTGAAGAAGTTGAATAAAAAACAAACAAAGAAAAAAGAGAAAGAGATTAAGGAGGGAGGAAAAGGCACAGAGAAACCGTTGACAATGGAAGGCCTTTCTAAGCAGTAATTTATTTTTAATTTTTCTTTTTTAATTTTTAATTTGACTGAGCCGGAGCGAACCCCGAGCAAAGCGAGGGGGAGCGGAGGCGAAGGAATGTGGGAAGCCGTCATCTTTCAAGAAGTATAGCGATGCAATCCTTATACGAAAAGGATTTTATGGGCGACAAGGTGGACCTTAAAGAGGTCGTGGAGAGAAATATCCAAGAATTTGGACCGGGCTTGGAGGACACTGATTTTGCCCGAAAATTGTCGTTTGGCGTGGCGAATAATATGGATAAGCTTGATAAAATTATTGAAAAAGCGGCGCCGGAATGGCCGATTGAGCAAATTAATATAGTGGACAGGAATGTTTTAAGAATCGGCCTGTATGAACTGATTTATGCCAACAAAGAAGAGGTTCCCCCTAAAGTAGCGATTAATGAAGCGATAGAATTAGCCAAAATGTTTGGCGGAGAATCTTCGGGGAAATTTATCAACGGAGTGTTGGGCACGGTCTATAAAGAATTAAACCCTGAATCACAAATTCCAAATTCCAAATAAAAAATCGTCCGGTTATTCACCGGACCCGGTAGACGTTATTTGGAGCTTGGTGTTCGGGATTTGGCGCTTGTAAAAATGGAAACATTTTCAGAGTTAGAGGAAAAATTAGATATTTTTTTCAAGAGCAAGGACCTCTTAGCTCAAGCATTCTGCCATCGCTCGTATTTAAATGAAAATCCGAATTTCAGGACGGGCCATAATGAGCGACTGGAGTTTTTAGGGGATGCGGTTCTGGAATTGATAGTCAGCGACCGACTTTTCTTGGATTACCCGGACGAAGGAGAGGGCGCTCTTACAAGCTGGCGGGCGGCATTAGTCAACAGCAAGGCATTGTCAAAAGCAGCCAGAGAGCTTGGTTTCAATGAATTTTTGTTGCTCTCTAAGGGAGAGCATAAAGAAAGAGGGAGGGCGAGACAGGAAATATTAGCCAACACTTTTGAGTCCTTTTTGGGGGCCTTATATCTTGACCGGGGCTATAAAATATGTAAGAAGTTTATAGAGGAACATTTAATGGTTAAATTGCCATTAATATTGGCCAATCATGAGTTTGTTGACAATAAGAGCCAATTTCAGGAGATGGCCCAAGAAAAAGAAAAGATTACGCCCCATTATGAGGTTTTAAAGGAGTGGGGGCTAGATCACGCCAAGAGTTTCATCGCCGGCGCTTTTATAGGAAAAAAATTAATAGCCCAGGGTGAGGGCTTGTCAAAACAAGAAGCGGAAGAGAACGCTGCCAGCGAGGGGTTGAAGAAAAAGGGCTGGCAAAAGAAATAATTATTTGTAACTGATTATTAATCACTATTATGTTATCAATAAGATTATTAAGGCATGGCAAATTACACCAGCCGTCATATAAAATAGTGGTCATTGAAAAAACCCGCCCGCCTAAGAGCGGAAGGTTTATAGAACAGCTCGGTTTTTATAATCCCTTGACAAAAGAAAAGCAGTTTAACGCGGACAGGATTAAATATTGGATATCCACGGGAGCTCAACCGTCAGATACGGTTCATAATTTATTATTAAGAAATAAAATTATAGAGGGCGTTAAAGTTGCTGCGCATAATATCAAAAAGAAGAAACCGGGGGAGGCAGAACCCAAACCAGCGCCAGAGGCAAAACCGGAGGCAAAACCAGCGCCAGGGCCAGAGCCAAAACAGCCGAAACAAGAAGAAGGAAAAGGCGAAAAGGTCAAAACTGAATAATCGCCTTGACAATACGGCTTAAAGAATTAAAATAACAGAAGTTCGTAACTCTGTTTTTACAGAGAGATAGAAAGGTCGGAATAAGTGTAACAATAACAAGATTTAAAGAATATGGCAGAAAAGACACCAGACAAGGATTTTCTTGAGTTTATCGTCAAAGCCCTTGTAGACCATCCGGAGGATGTCAAAACTGACCGCAAGGTTGATGAAATGGGAGTTTTGTTAAACCTTAATCTACATAAGGAGGATATGGGCCAGATTATCGGCCGACAGGGCTCTACCGTAAGAGCTATCCGAACCTTGCTTCGCATTATCGGTTTAAAGAACCATGCCCGCGTCAATCTTAAAATAGAAGAGCCAGAAGGCGGTTCGGGCCGGACAATAGATAGGGAGAGAGAAAATAGTGAAACTAAGCTTGACGATTTAAAACTGTAAGTCGTCTAATTGTCAACAACAAAGAACCGTGCTATGAAATGCCCGTCCGCATCGCTAATGCGAGTAAACTCGCTTGCGAAGTGTCGCGGGTGAGGTAGTGCGGTTTTTTGGTGAAGTATGATGCAATTTGATATTATAACCATATTTCCGGAAATTTTTACTTCATATTTTAATGAGAGCATAATTAAGCGCGCCCGGAAAAAAAAGTTAATAAAGATTAATATCCATAATTTGAGAGATTGCGCCATAGACAGACATCGAACAGTTGATGACAGGCCTTATGGCGGAGGAGCAGGAATGATTTTGAAGGTAGACATCATTTTTAAGGCGATTAAAAAAATTATTAATGCAAAGATTAAAAATAAAGATAGAAGAATTATTTTGTTATCTGCAAAAGGCAAGCTGTTTAATCAGAAAAAGGCGCAGGAGTTTGCCAAGAAATATAAGCAGCTCATATTGATTTCCGGCCGCTATGAAGGGGTTGATGAAAGAGTGGCAAAATATATTGCTGATGAAGAAATTTCAATAGGGGAATATGTCCTTACCGGCGGGGAAATCCCGGCAATGATTATAGTAGATGCGGTTTCGCGTTTACTCCCCGGGGTTATAAAAGAGAAATCGTTGCAAGAGGAAAGTTTTTCCACCGGAGACAAGGAATATCCTCAGTACACCCGGCCGGAAATATTTGAGGCGCAAAAATATTTGAAGAATTGGAAGTTGTGTCCTTCAAAATTCCGGAAGACAAAATTTTGGCGAGTGCCAAAAGTATTACTTTCGGGCAATCACAAAGAGATAGATGATTGGAAGAAGAGAAACGTTAAAATCATTGAAAACAAAGAAAATTTGTGATAAGATTCAGAAGATAATCAATGATTATTGATAAGTGATTAGTGATTAATTACGGGTAGGTGGCGGAGCGGTCAAACGCATGAGACTGTAAATCTCACGGCCTCAGGCCTACGGGGGTTCGAATCCCTCCCTACCCACCGTCCCTTTGCCGAGGTTGATGCCGGCCTTTTGGCGAAGTGGCTTCTTAAAGGACTTATGTCACTGCTACGGAAACTTCGACAGGCAACATCGGCAGCGGGACGCCAGGATAGCTCAGTTGGCAGAGCATTCCCATGGTAAGGGAAAGGTCGCGAGTTCGACTCTCGCTCCTGGCTTAAAAGTGATTATAAATAATCAATGATAAATAATTAAAAAATATGGCAAAGAAAAAGAAACCAATTATACGGCTTAGATGTGACGTGTGCAAGGAAATTAATTATTATACAAGAAAGTCCCATGATGCCATCACCGAAGGGACAAAATTAGAATTGAAAAAATTCTGCGCTAATTGCCGGAAGCACACCTTACACAAAGAGACCAGGAAATGATTTTGATTTTCCAATATGGAAATACAAATTGTCAAAAATTCAATAAGCAAGAAGCAATTAGAAGAAATTGCAAAACAGGGTTTTGGGGACTTGATTAAAGCAGTGATTGATATTGGGCAAGAAATTATGGCGATAGGCGGGGAGCTTCATTCAGATGAAGAGGTTAAACTTATGGAAGAAGAGGGGTCCAAAAGAGGAGAAACATGGGGCATTAATCTTTATCCGCAAAAAACGAAAGAAGAATGGATAGAATTTGACTCAATGGTTAACATTAAGCCGTCTTTTGGCAATTATTCAAGAGAGGTGGAAAACCTGGAAATAAAAGAAAAAATTAGAAATATTGTAGATAGATTGATAATTGAATGAAACAAGCGATTATGGAGGCGATACACAAAAATTTAGCCCAAGGAAGATGGCAGGAGCTTTCTCTTTGTGAACAGCTCGGAAATATAGGGAGCGAAGTGGGTCGGGCATTGAAATGGAAGGGCAAAGACAAGAAAGTTTTTGAAAGCGCGGAGCTTCGCGCTTTGGAATTATTTGACTTAACTATGGACGACCAGCGTTGGCTGGGACGGCTTCGGGAAATTGGCCGGGCGAGAGAAGTATTTTTGGATGTAATCTCCGACAAAAGACAATATGGCGGCACCCTTGAATCGCTAGAAAAATATTTTTATCATTTTGCTGTTCTCTCTCGCCGCGGTTTATAAATTTAATATAGGCCCGTAGCTCAATTGGCAGAGCACCGCTCTCCAAAAGCGGGGGTTCCGTGTTCAACTCACGGCGGGCCTGCAATTTATCTTTCAATAATCATTTATTTTATTTTTATGAAGATTAGACCAAAAAAACGAACAATTATAATTTTAGGCCTTGCTTTAGTCATTGTTTTGTTTGTGGTTATCATTTTTGTTTCAAAAAAGGGCGATAACTACGATTTCTATACCGTTTCTCGAGGGAATGTATTCCAAGAGGTTTCGGAGAGCGGGACGGTCAAGAAGGGAGACATTATTCCTTTAAGTTTTAAGAGTGTCGGGCAAATTGAGAGGATATATGCCAAGGCGAGCGATACGGTTTCCAAGGGAATGGTATTGGCAAAAATTGACAGCACTCAATTATATATTCAGTTGCAACAGGCAAGAGCAAATCTGGCATTGGCTCAAGCGGAACTTGGGAAATTGATGGCTGGCGCCAGTGAAGAACAGATTCAGGTAGCCCAAACGACGATAGATAATGCCAAGACCACATTAGAAAACGAAGAGAAAGACCTTGATAATGCCGTTGTATCCGCAGACAATAACCTGAAAGAGGCCTATAATGACGCTTTTGATACTTTAAACGATTCTTATCTCAAGGCCTACAATGCCCTTACGACAGTAACAACTATCCAGGGCCAATATTTCACTGACGCTTATCAATATTCGCTTGAGGTTAAAGCGTACAAAAACTCAATAGAAGATGCGCAAAAAGAGATGCAAACATATTTAGATGAGACGAAGGTCCATTTTACGGAAAGCAATATTGACCTTGCCCTTATAAATTTTGAGAAAAATTTGACTAATATCCGTGATGATTTAGCCGGGGTGAGAACTATCGCGGAAAATGAGAGTTATCGCAAGATTGTTTCTTCTACCGACAAGGCGTCTTTAGACACTCAAAGAGGATATATAAACACCGCTTATACCAATATCATGGGAGACCAGCAAGACATTGCTTCTGTAAAGATTACCAATAAGACCGATATAGACGTTGCCGAAGCCAGTGTGGCTGAAGCAAAGGACACGCTGAAAGCGGCAGAGGACAATCTGGCGCTTACTGTCGCCAATCCGCGGTCAGAAGATGTTAATTTTTACCAGGCAAAACTTCAAAGCGCGCAGGCCAGCGTGGATATACTGGAAAATCAGATTTACGATACTTCTTTAAGGAGTCCCGTTGACGGCATTGTCACTTCGGTTGACAAGTTAGCAGGGGAAACAGTCCAAGCCACCATTCCCGTGATTTCTATTCTGCCCTCGGAAGAATTTGAAATTGAAGTTGATATTTATGAAGAGGATGTTGTTAAAATTGAAGAAAATGATTTAGTGAAAATAAATTTAGTTGCGTTTCCGGAAGAAACCTTTGAGGGCCGGGTGGTATTTGTGGAACCGACGGAAAAATTAATTGACGGAGTTGTCTATTATGAAGTGCGTATTAATTTTAATTCAGTGCCTAACGGGTTAAAACAGGGGATGACGGCTGACATTTCTATCATTACCGATTTCAAAGAGAATGTATTGGTTGTTTCCGAGGATGCTGTCCAAAAAGAAGGGGATAGAGCTATGGTGGAAATTATGGAAAATGGCAAATTAAAGGAGCAAGAAATTCAAATTGGTCTTCAGGGAGATAATAATTTAATAGAAGTTCTTGGAGGATTGAGCGAGGGAGAAGAAGTCCTTGTTCAATAAAAAAATGGAAAAATCAATTATTCGCCTCCAAGATGTCTGGAAAGTTTATCAGATGGGTAAAATAGAGGTTCCCGCAGTGAGGGGAATCAATCTGGAAATTTTTCCAGGCACATTTGTTTCAATTATGGGGCCAAGCGGTTCCGGGAAAAGCACTCTTTTGAATATGGTTGGTTGTCTGGATTTTCCAAGCAAAGGGAAAATTTTTCTTAGCGGGCAAGATACCTCCTTGTTCTCTGAAAGCCAGCTTGCCCAGACAAGAGGCAAGAAAATCGGCTTTATCTTTCAGCAGTTTAATCTATTACAGCACCTTAGCGCCTTAGAAAATGTTATGATTCCGATGATATTTCAAGGTACGCCCGAAGAACAAAGAAAAGCTCGGGCGCGCTATCTTTTGGATTTAGTCGGTTTAGGGGATAGATTTAATCATCTTCCCTCCGAGCTTTCGGGCGGACAGCGTCAGAGAGTGGCAATCGCCCGGGCCTTCGCCAACGAGCCGGAATTAGTCATTGCCGATGAACCGACCGGCAATCTTGATTCCCATTCCGGGCAGAAAATAATGGACATATTGGTTCAATTCCATAAACAAGAGAAGGGGACTATTGTGGTTGTTACCCACGACCCGATTATAGCCGATTACAGCCAGAACATATTTCATATTATTGACGGACAAATAATTCAAAATCGCAAACAAACAGAGGACATTTTATGGAAATAATAAAAGAATATTTTAAGCTTGCCATTAAAAATCTTAAGACCCGAAAATTACGAAGTTGGTTAACAATTTTTGGGATAGTGGTTGGGATTTTTCTGGTCATTACCTTGATTTCTCTAAGTGCCGGGATTAAGAATTCTATTCTTAAACAATTAAATGCTTTGGGCGGAGATATAATTTTTGTTATGCCCGGAGCGATAGATAATCCTTTAACGACTTTTATGGGAGGGCAAAGGTTAAGCGAGGAGGATATCCAGACAGTCAAGAAGATAAAGGGCGTGGAGATTGCGCTGCCTACTTCTCAAAAATCTCAATTAATGCGTTATAACAATGAGCAAAAATCGGTTTTTTTGACCAGTTTTCCTTGGAATGAAGGGAAGGATTTTTTAAGCAATTTTCAGGGATGGAGTTTGGCTGAGGGCGTTTGGCCGTCGCCCGGGAAGAGAGAACTTTTAATCGGTAGTTTGGTGGCGGAAAAGGATTTCTTTGGCAAAAGAATAAAAGTAGGCGATACGGTCGCCATAAACGGAAGGTCTTTTAAAGTAGTAGGAATTTTGAATTCCATCGGAAACAAAGGAGATGACACATCGGTCTATCTTGATACGGAGGTTTTTCAGCAGGTAACCGGAGACAGGGATGGAGGCGCTTTGGCAATTATGGTCAAAGCAGAAGAAGGAGTTTCCCCGGATGAGCTGGCTGCGAAGATTAAGAGCGCATTGGAGGAAGTGAGAAAAAGAAAGAGAGGGGAAAATGTCTCTGATTTTTCTGTGCTTACCTCAGAAAAAATGGGGAGTATCGCCGGAGGCATTCTCGGAGTCATCCAAGCGGCAGTAATGGTATTTGCAGCTATTTCTATTTTAGTCGGAGGCCTTGGAATTATGAACACAATGTTTACCTCTGTCCGTGAGAGGACAAAAGAGATAGGGGTGTTGAAGGCAATTGGGGCGAAGAATAGCGCAGTTATCTCAATCTTTCTGATAGAATCAGGTATTCTCGGATTAATAGGTGGCGCCGGCGGAGTAATTTTCGGGTTAATAGTCGCCAAATTGATAGAGGGTTATAGTCGGGCAAGCGGAGCCTTTTTGCTTGAAGCGTATATGCCTGCATCGTTAATAATATTCGGGCTGCTTTTTTCATTTTTGGTTGGTTGCCTTTCAGGATATTTACCTGCTCGTAAGGCAGCGAAATTAAAACCCACAGAAGCATTGAGAAGTTATGAATAATTTAAACCGCTCGGATATTTTATTTTAAGCAAAATTTATTGCCTCGCTTGTTTTACATATATGACTTTAATAGATAATTTAATTGAACAGGGTTGGTTAAAAACACCGGAAATTATAAAAGCGTTTCGAGCGGTTAAACGCGAGGATTTTTTAGGCGATGGCTATAAAGATATGGCAGAAGTGGATGAGCCGTTTCCAATCGGTTATGGCCAGACGATTTCACAACCGTTAGTGGTGGCATTTATGCTGGAAAAATTAGAGCCAAAAGCAGGGAATAAAATTCTTGATGTCGGTTCCGGTTCCGGTTGGACAAGCGCCCTTCTCGCTCACATTGTTGGAACTAATGGAAAGATAATCGGGATTGAGATTGTTCCCGACTTAAGGGAGCTTGGAGAGAATAACGCGAGGAAATATGGATTTATTGCCCAAGACAGGGTAAAATTTATCTTAGGGGACGGAAGAAAAGGATATCCGCAAGAGGCCCCTTTTGACCGAATTCTTTGTTCGGCTTCCGCAGATGGCTTTCCTTCTGCTTGGAAGGAACAACTTAAAATCAGCGGTAAAATAGTTATGCCGATAAATAATTCCATTTGCGTCTTTACCAAAAAAGCTGATGGGTCTTTTGAAAAAGAAGAATATCCGGGATTTGTTTTTGTCCCATTAATAAAGAGCCAACACAATGTCTAAAAATTTTTTGACCATTATAATAGTCGTAATACTCTTTTTGGCCGGCTGGCTGTATTATCAGTTTTATTTACCCTTTTCGCCAGGTGAGCCGTTGAAAGTTTTTATTATAGAAAAAGGAAGCGGGCTTTCGGAAATTGCTTCGCAACTAAAACAAGAAGGCCTTATTAGGAGCAGATTATTTTTTTCTTTTTATGTTTTTTTAAAGGGCAGTCAGTCCGACTTGAAGGCCGGCGAATATAATCTTTCTCCGTCTATGAACATAAGCGAAATTGCTGGTCAGATTATTCAAGGAAATATTGCCGGGACGAAAATTACCATTATAGAGGGTTGGAACATAAGGGATATAGCCGCATATCTTGGAGGGAAAGGAATTTGTTCAAAAGAAAGTTTTTTGGAAGCTGTTAATTTTTCGGCTGGGGTTGAGGGAGAATTCGATTTTTTGAGCGATAAACCGGAAAAAACTAATTTGGAGGGGTATCTTTTCCCAGACACTTATTGGGTTAAGCAAACAGCCGATGCTGATGATGTTATAAAAATATTATTGACTAATTTTGGGAACAAGCTTACCCCGGCAATAAGAGAAGAGATTAATGCCCAAGGCAAAACGATTTTTGAAATAATTACCATGGCCTCGCTTATAGAGAAGGAAGTGGCGACCGACTCTGACCGGCGGGTTGTTTCAGGTATTTTTTGGAAACGACTGGAAAACCATTATCCTTTACAATCCTGCGCCACCATTGCTTACGCTTTAGGGTTTGATAAATGGCGTTATTCTGTGGAGGACACTCAAATAGATTCGCCATATAATACCTATAAATACGCTGGTTTGCCGGCAGGGCCTATTGCTAATCCCGGATTATCTGCCATTAAGGCAGCGATTGAGCCCGAGGCAAGCGATTATAATTATTTTATGTCAAAGTCGGACGGAGAAACAGTGTTCAGCAAAACTCTTCAAGAACACAATATCGCCATCCAAAAATATTTAAAATAAAACCACGAGAAAAGATTACCCGCCCCAGGCGGATAATTTCTGCCAAATCCGGAATTACGAGGCCCGGCCTCGTAATTTCTGCCAAACGCCGGAACCCTTGCCAGCTCTACGGATACTCACTACGAGGCCCGGCCTCGTAATTTTTGGAGAAAAGTTATCCACAGGGGCAATGATTAATTATTGATTATTAATAATTTTTACGATATGACAAAAATCGCAATAATAATCGCTTACAGAAATTTCAGGGATGAGGAATATTTTATTCCAAAGCAAGTTTTGCTAAACGCTGGTTTTGAAGTCATTACTGTCAGTTCTCGAAAAGGAATAGCAATTGGCGGAAGCGGGGGAGAGGCGGAAGTTGATTTGGCTTTTTCTGATTTGGATATTGATAAATTTGACGCGGTGATTTTTGCCGGCGGTCCCGGTGCGTATAAATATATTAATGACGAAGAAGTTTTAGAGATTGTTCGGGAAACAGTCAGGCAGAAAAAAATATTGGCAGCTATTTGCATCGCTCCGGCAATTTTGGCAAAAGCCGGAGTTTTGCAAGGGAAAAAAGCGACAATTTGGTCAAGCGTGATGGATAAGAAGCCGATTAAGATTTTAAAAGAAGAGGGAGCCGAGTATGTGGACAAGCTTGTGGTTTGCGATAACGACATTATTACTGCCAACGGCCCGGCTGCTGCCGAAGAGTTCGGCCAGACCATTGTCCAAAGATTATCCGGTTAAAAATCACTCGGCTAAAAATTACCCGCTCCGGGCGGGTAATTTTTGCTAAACGCCGGAACCCTTATCAGCTATAGGGATACTCACTACTCGCCCGGAGGGGGTAATTTTTTGTTTTTGTGGATAACTTATTGACAGATAGATAAATAATTGATTAAATAAAGATAGATCGTTGGAAAGGGCCCTTTACAGGGAAAATCGTACGAGTACCGTAAAAGGAGGTTATTATGCGTGCTCGAGCATCTCCAAGGGTTTCCTCAATGCGTTTTCGTGTGTAGTGCATGCAGCAACGAGGATGTTCGTTCTTTGGCGCAGTGCGTCACTCACAGCCGATTGTCCGAAGCCGTCGCTTGAGTCTCCTACGACTCGACCTGTCTTCGCACGACGCAGTGCAACGGAACGAAGCGGGGGCAGGTATATCCTTCCCCCGCACAATTTTTAAAAATACTTGACAATTTTTAAATGTTTTATATACTGATAAATACCGTAGACAATAGGTTGGCTGTGAGCCATAAATCCTATCGAGGTTGACAATGATTCATGATAATTTATCATTAGATATTGTCTTGTCTGCGGTTGATTCCGGAGACAATTTATTTTTTAAAAGATATGCCATTAGCAAAAGAGCAAAAGAAGAAAATAGTGGAAGAGGTAAAAGAAAATCTCGAAAAACAAAAAGCGATAGTTTTTGTTAATTTTGCAGGTTTAAAATTTAGTGATTTGGTCAATCTTAGAAAAAAATTAAAGGAAATAGGAGCCAAATTCGTGGTTGTCAAAAAAACATTGGCCCAGATAGCTTTTAAAGAAAAAAACCTGGACTTTCCAAAAGACAAATTAGGCAACGAGATTGCGCTGATTTTCGGCTTTGAAGACGAGATTGCGCCGGTCAAGACGGCTTATCAATTTTCCCAGGAACGGGATAAATTAAAGCTTGTCGGCGGATATATTTCTGATGGAAATAATTGTGAATTTATAACAGCGGATGATATTATTGCGTTGGCTCAATTGCCGTCTAAGCAAGAGCTTTTTGCAAAATTAGTGGGAACGCTTTCTGCGCCGATTTCAGGATTTGTAACCGTCCAACGGCAAATTATAAAAGGTCTGATGTACGCCCTCGGGGCGATTGCTGAAAAGCAATAACTGATAACTGATAATTAATAATCAATAATTAATTTATAAAAATTATGGCAGAAGAAACAAAAAACGAGATAAAAGAAGAGGCAAAAAAGGAAGAAAAAGAGGAGAAAGTGGAGATTCCGGAAAAATTCGCTAAAATTGTCAAAGAGGTTGAGGAAATGAAAGTCGTTGATTTGGCGGAATTGGTTAAAGTTCTTGAAAAGAAATTCGGAGTAAGCGCAGCTGCGCCAATGGCAATGGTCGCCGCTCCGGCAGCAGGAGCCGGCCCCGGAGCAGAAGAAGAGAAAGCAGAATATGATGTGATTCTCAAGGCAGTAGGGGACAAGAAAATTGATGTTATTAAGGCAGTCAGAGATGCTACCGCTCAAGGATTGAAAGAGGCAAAGGACTTGGTGGATGCCGCAGCTGCTGAACCGCAGGTTATTAAAGAGAAAGCGAAAAAGGAAGAGGCAGAAGCCATTAAAAAGAAATTTGAAGCAGCCGGAGCGACAATAGAGCTTAAATAATTTATTAAGAAAAATAAGCTAAAAAGCCCCTTACGGGGCTTTTTAGCTATAGAAAAATAATAAATTATTTGAATATCCAGTAGCATAAGAGCAGTAGAACGATGAGCGCGACAATTAGCGCTATTTTTTTGCCCAAAGGAGTTTTGATAACAGGCCACCATTGTCTTTTTCTACCTTTTTTATCAATCGCCATTACAAACATTACGCCGGAATATTCTTTCATTTCATTTTTACTTTCCTTTAAAAATCTGGCCAATATTTTAGGAGTTACGCCCGAGAAATTAGAAATTGGCTCTGCTATATGGAGATGGAAAAATTCAAATACTTCCTGGGTAAGAACGATAATTCTGTCCTTATCTACAAGGTTGCCGGAAGCAATATTAGAGAATATTTGAGTCGGCTTATTCGGGGACGGCTTTTGAAACTCCAAATTTTCGCCAATGTCGTGATATTCTCCGCTTCTCAAAAGCAGTAATTTAATATTTCCGGCCTTTGAGAAGTGGATATCAGAATCTTTAATGGCAATGGCAGCAATGCTCAAATTGCCAAGCCATCTTACATTTCCCTGAAGGGACAATTCTTCAAGAAAAAAATTTCCTTTTTGGAGTCCCGATTTTAGCGCCTCTATGGGCGCCTTGCGAGCATCGGAGAAATACTCTTCTTTGATGGTATGGCTTAAATCTTCAAGGATTTTTTTGTCTTTTGAAAGAGAGTCGGCAAATTCTCCGATAACACACAAGTCGCCTAACGGCTTTGTGTGTTCATTTTCCGGCTGGAAATAGAAACTTTTGAATATTAAGCCCTTTTTTAGTTTTGGATTAATATGATAATCAAATACCTGCATGGCTTCATTGTAATCCTTTACGGCCAAAAATTAAAGTAGTAAGATAATAAAATAATGTGGGCGCATGGCTCAGTCGGTTAGAGCGCTATCCTCACACGATAGAGGTCGATGGTTCGAGTCCATCTGCGCCCACAACATTTACCGCGCTGGGCAGGAGTTGATCTTGAAAATCTCTTCCTGCCCTTTGTTGTTTTTCTGTAATTCTGGTAAAATTATTCAATGAGCCAAAATACCATTGCGCAATATTTAGTTTGGCATTTTTATGATATGCCGAAAGAGCTCGGCAAGGCGTGGAAAAATTATCTCCGCTTTTATTTGAGTTTCTTTTCTGTGGTTGCGCTCATCAGGACTCTCTTTGCTCCCTGGCACGGTTATCAATGGTCTTATGGCAGGGGATTTAGTTTTTCCAGATATGCGGAAACATTTATCTCAAATACCTTTGCCAGATTTTTGGGAGCGATAATGAGGTGCGTTTTGGTTGTTTTCGGTCTCGTATTTGAAGCCGTTATTTTCTTTTTAGGAGCGATTGTTTATTTTGGTTGGATTTTAGCGCCGGCCATTATAGCCGCCTGTTTTGTCTATGGCATTAAGTTTTTATTTTAATGTTTAATTTTGATTTCCAAAAAACAGCGATATTCAGGGCAACGCGGATTTCCGAGGGTCTGGTTGCATCAATAATTTCAGGCCTTAAGGCAATCTTCTTTGTTGCCTCAGCCTGTTTTGCCTTTATCTTCATCTTTGGCAGCGTTGGAACCGGATTTAGCAGCGAATATGACTTTTTGTTCGGTTTTGCTTTGGTGTTTTTCAGTTTCGGGGCTGTTTGTTTTTTGATAAGCAATTTTATAAAAATAAAAGTCAGCAATCCAAAAATCCTTGAAATAACGCCGGTAGTCAATATAGCGGAATTTTTAAGCATTGATATTGCCAGGGGCCTTGATTGCGCTATCGGGTTTTCAAAGAGAAAAAATATTTTTCCCATCAACGCCAGCATTTTCCTTTATTTTCTTTTGAAAGAAAACCCGAAGCTCAATTTTATTTTATCGCGCTTATTGATAGATGTTGAAGCGTTGAAACGTAGATTACTTGAGCATTTTTCAGCGCAGAAAAGCCAAGACCCTTTAAGTCAGGGCATTTATTCCCAGAAATTTGAACAATCAATCAAGGATTCCTTGGAAATCGCCCAAAGTAAAAAGCATAAGCGAATTGAAATAGGGGATATGTTTTTTGCTTTGGCAAAAAATGAGCCGGCATTGGCCCTGCTCTTACTAGAAGCGGACTTGAGGCCCGATGACGTGAGAAATGCGGTATTATGGTGGGAGGAAGAAGAAGACAAAAAAAGACGACGAAAAAGATTCTGGGATTACGATAATTTGGCGCGAAAGGGAAGTATGGGCAGAAGTTGGTCAAGCGGTTATACGATTACTCTGGACGAATACGCAATGGACTACAATCAGCTGGTGTTGAACGAAGGATTGGAAACAGCGATTGGTTATGATAAGGCAGTTGAACAAGTGGAAAGCATCTTATCCAGTCCGGAAATGGATAATGTCCTTTTGGTCGGAGAGCCGGGAGTGGGGATGGAAAACGTGGTTAAAGCAATAGCTATCAAAAGCAATAAGGGGCAGAGTTTCCCGGCAGTAAATTATAACAGGGTTTTGGAATTAAAAATTCCTCAATTGCTTGCCCAGACGCAGAATTTAGACCAAGTGGAAGATGTTTTGGATAAAATTTTTAAAGAGGTAGTTAACGCGGAAAATGTAATTTTAATTATTAATGAATTCTATAATTTTGTGGGGAGGGAACCGGCTCCGGGCAAAATAGACATCTCCGGCCTGATATCCTCCTATTTGAAATTTCCTGAATTCAAAATTATCGCTATTACCAGTTATGCCGGACTGCACAAGCAGATTGAAGAAAATCCAACAATTTTAAACCTTTTCTCCAAGGTGGAAATTCAAGAACCGACACCGCAGGAAACAATGAGAATTTTACAGAGATTGGCTCCTGCCTTGGAAGCCAAATATCATAAGTTTATAACCTATCCCGCCCTGGGACAAATAGTGGATTTGACAGGGAGATATATAGCAGATGTTCCATTTCCGAAGAAAGCCATTGAGGTTTTAGAAGAGGCGATGGTAAGGACAACCGCCGAGAAGGGAAAATGGATTTTGCCGGAAGATATTGATAAAATAGTGTCTCGGAAAACGGAAATTCCGGTAGGGAAAATAGAAGTAAAAGAGAAAGAGGTTTTGCTTAATTTGGAAGAACTTATTCACCACAGGATTATTAATCAGCAAGAAGCGGTAAGGGAGGTTTCCACTGCCTTGCGTAGAGCCAGGGCTAAACTCAAAGAAAGGAAGGGCCCAATGGGCGGATTTCTCTTTTTGGGTCCGACCGGTGTTGGAAAAACTGAGACCTCCAAGGCGCTGGCTGAAATTTATTTCGGCTCGGAAGAAAAAATGATTCGGCTTGATATGTCAGAGTTCCAATCCCAAGAGGATATTCCTCGGCTTATGGGTTCTCATGGAACCGAAGGGCTTCTTACTACGCCGGTAAGAGAAAGCCCATTTTCCCTGATTCTTTTGGATGAAATAGAAAAAGCCCATCCCAATATTCTAAATTTATTTTTACAGGTCTTAGACGATGGCCATATTACCGACGGTCTGGGAAGAAAAGTAGATTTCAAAAATGCGATTATCATTGCGACCTCCAATGCCGGTTATGAAGTTATTTTAGACGCCCTAAGGAATAATTTGGATTTTGCTGTTGTTAAGGAAAAATTATTAAATAAGCTTTTTGACCAAAGGGTCTTTCGTCCCGAGTTTATCAACCGGTTTGACGCAGTGGTTTTGTTCAAACCCTTGAGCAAGGAGAATCTTTTAGATATAGCCCAATTGATGTTTGGCAAGATTCAGGAAGGATTAATGGAGAAAAATATTGATTTTGTAATCACCCAAGAACTCAAAGAGAAAATTGTTGAGCTCGGTTATGATATTACATATGGCGCGAGAAATTTAAAAAGAGTTATTCAAGATAAAGTGGAAAATGTTTTAGCAGAAGCGCTTTTGAAGGATGAAATAAAAAGAGGGGACAGGATAGCAGTGGACCCAAAGAAATTTAAAATCAAAATACTTGATTAGTTAATAATCGTTTATTATTGATCATTTATCAATAATCATTAATCATTAATCACTGGCCCGCCTCGGGCGGGTTAATCATTAAATAATTTTATGAATGAACAAAATGGACAAAACCAAGATGATAATCTAAGAGGAACGATTAATCAGTCAAGCGATTTTCCGCAGACCCTTGTCCAAAAGCCGAAGGGCAAAAAGGGCGTTGTGTTGGGGATTAGCATCGGTCTTGGTGTTATTATCATTGGCATGGGAGTTGTCCTCGCTGCAGGCATCTGGGACCCGCTTTGGAATCCTTTCAGACCCTCCCCCAATAAGGTCATAATGGAAGCCATAGATAATCTCGCAAATATTAAAAGTATGCGCACTAAGGCGGAATTTACCGTTACGACAGGAGATGCGACCGAGGGGACGACAAAAATAATCATGGATGCCAAAGAAGACAAGATAGACCCGCAGAACCCCAAATCGCAGGCATTATTTGATGTGTCTTTTGTAAAAGGAGGAGTAGAAATTACTTTGAGCGGAGAAACGCGCTCGGTAGATAATGTTTTTTATATAGACATAACCACCCTGCCGATTGTCCTGACGCTTCAGTTATCTAATTATGGAATAGACGTGAGCCCGTTTGTGGGAAAATGGTATAAATTTGACCCCAAGGAGGCAGGAGTTAATCTGGCGCTTCTAAACAATGGAGCCGAGAGCGAGAAAATGCAAAATGAAATAATGAATCTTTTTAAGGAGTATCCATTATTTAAAGCAAAAGCAAAATTACGTAATGAAAAAATAGATGATAATTTGGCGTACCATTATCTTGTTACCATAGATAATGAGAATGCAAAAGATTTTTTAATCAATGTTTTCAAAATAGTTCAAGGAGAACTTGGCTCTTTTACTCCGGAACAGATGAGTGACGAAGAAACAACAAAAGAAATTGAGGCTGTTTTTGACAGAATGGGGGAGATAACATTTGAAATTTGGATAGGGGTTCAAGATAGATATATTTATAGAATTAAGGGCGATAAAGATTTCTATACCCTTGACGCTGACAATGTTCCAACAGACAAGATGGCGTTAGATTTTGAACTCTTGTTTTCCGAATTTAATCAGCCCCAAGAGATTGTTGCGCCAAAAGATTCCAGTAATATTATGGATTTATTAATGCCGTTCTTTCAGGCGTGGTTTGCGGGAGGCGCAACAGAGCTTCCTCTATAATGGGACAGGATAATTTTGATAGGCCGTTCAAATATCGGTTTTACAGCAAAAGGACAAGGCGGACATTCTGTCCGCCTTGTTGTCTACTCGGCCAAATTATTGACATTTTTTTCAGAGGGCGTAAACTATAATAATCTCTTGACAGAACACATTAAATAGTGTAGAGTTAGGTCATAATTAATAGCGCCTTACAGGTCAAAAAATATGAAGAAAGCAAAAGTATTTTTTATTGTTATCGCTCTTTTTGCTCTTGTATTATTAGTCCAACCTTTTCTAAAGGCGCATTTTGCGTTTTCAGAAAATGTATCTGATTCTACGGGGGATTATATTGCTTATGGGCAAAGTTGCCCTACCGGTTGTACGGACGAATGTTCCTATTATGGTCAAAAAACCTGCTCCGGCGACTCCGATTACAAGATCTGCGGAAACTATGACTGCGATACTTGTTTGGAATGGTCTTCTGCGGTAAATTGTGGTACTGGCAAAATTTGCCAAAACGGCAATTGTGTCACCCCGCCTCCAACCTGCACTGATGATTGTTCGTATAGCGGTCAAACAGCCAATCAATGTTCCGGTAATTATGTTCAAAAAAGAACTTGCGGAAACTATGATTCTGATTCCTGTTTAGAATGGTCGGGATGGACTAATCTTCAAGATTGCGGCACTGATTCCTGGACCAATAACTATCAATGTTCAGGCAATTGGACGCAAAGGCAGAAGCACTTAAAAGGATGCTCTAATGATTCTTGTTATGACTCTTATCAATGGATTAATGAATACAATTGCGCCAATGATGGAAAGGTTTGCAGTAATGGGCAGTGCGTGAATCAATGCACCTCTCACAACTACAAACAATGCTCTGATAACGATGTCTATTGGTACAACTCTTGCAATGCGCAAGAGGATAAATATCAAGAATGCGGTTCTGATTCCTGGACTAATAACTATCAATGTTCAGGGGATTGGGTTCAAAGACAAAAAACATTAAAAGGATGCTCCGGCTCGAGTTGTTATACCAATACCCAATGGATAAATTATACTAACTGTTCTACTCAAGGCAAAATTTGCCAAAACGGCAATTGTGTCACCCCGCCTCCAACCTGCACTGATGATTGTTCGTATAGCGGTCAAACAGCCAATCAATGTTCCGGTAATTATGTTCAAAAAAGAACTTGCGGAAACTATGATTCTGATTCCTGTTTAGAATGGTCGGGATGGACTAATCTTCAAGATTGCGGCACTGATTCCTGGACCAATAACTATCAATGTTCAGGCAATTGGACGCAAAGGCAGAAGCACTTAAAAGGATGCTCTAATGATTCTTGTTATGACTCTTATCAATGGATTAATGAATACAATTGCGCCAATGATGGAAAGGTTTGCAGTAATGGGCAGTGCGTAACCACTTGCCAATGTAATAATTGGAATACTTGGGTTAACCAGGGATGCGCTCAAGATGGATGCAGTTCAGGACAAATGTATCAGACCCGCGTAAGAACTTGCAACCCAAATAATTGCGATACTCAATTTGAATCAAAATGCGTTAGTGATTCCAGCTGTAATCAGCCAACCTGCCAAGATGAGTGCGCAGTGGCGGGCCAAACAACTTGTAATGACAGCGGTTCAAGGAAAATTTGCGGGAATTATGACTCTGATTCCTGTTTAGAATGGTCAAGCCCGGAAAGTTGTGGGACTGACACTTGCATTGGCAGTACTCGCCGAGATTATTATTGTTCTGGCGGAACCTGTTTATATAATGATTCCATCTGTTCTTCGCAATGCTATTCTTGCGGAAACGGAGTTTGTAATTCAGAATGCGGGGAAACCCAATATAATTGTTCGCAAGATTGCGGGCAATCCTGTCAGAGTGAATGCGCTTATTCGGGACAATTAAGGTGTTATGATAGCGCTCATAAGCAGACCTGCGGAAATTATGATTCTGATTCTTGTTTAGAGTGGTCTCCGGTTGAAAGCATTTTAGGAACCACTTACTGCGGTTACGGAAGCTGCAACAGCAATCAGAAACCAAGCTGGTATTGCACCGGCGGCATAGCCGAATATACCTGCAATTATGATTCCAGTTGCGGATGCAGTACCTGTAATAATTGTAATGACTGCAATGACTGTAATAATTGCTACGATAATCAAAATCACAAATCCTGCTATAACAATGATGTTTATTGGTATGACTCCAATAATAGTAGACAGGATAGATACGAGGATTGCGGAGAAGATTACTGCACATCATGGAGCTCTCCTTATTGTTCCGGAGACAGTGTCTATAAAGAGCGGACTTGTTATGATAAAGGATGTTCCGGCAGTTCCTGTTTTAGTAATTCAAATCTTCAAAAATCTTTTGTGACAAAATGCGCAAGCGATGAAGCTTGCAGCAATGGCAAATGCGTTAAAGAACAGGAGTGCACCGCCGGCCCTTGTTGTGATGGACAAAATTACAAGAGTTCAAGTACTGTTTGTAAGAGCGAATCAGACACAAGATACGGTTGCCCTTGGGGAATTGGATGTGGAGCGGATGCTGGACAGAGCGCCAGAATAAGATTTAGATATTGTTCCGGAGACAGCGCCCAATGCGACGGTAATTGGGGAAGCTGGGGAAATTGGTCTTCCTGGATTGTTTCTGATTATTGTTCAAGCAATGAAACCTGTTCCGTAGGCGATTCAACCTGTAATGACAATTCAACTTGTTCAGCGAGTCCAATAATTCAGACAAGGCAGTGCTATGACAATGATGTCTATTGGTACAATTCTTCAGGAGCGCGATTAAGCAAATATATGGATTGCGAGGATAATAATTCTTGCACATTAGACAGGTGCGACGCAGGCAGATGCTATCATGATTTAAAGTGCGACGGCACTACTTGCAGTAATGATTCTGTTAATTATTGTTCAAGCTGTGAGCACTGCGGAGACGGAGCGGTAAATTGCAATGAAACATTTTGCGAATGCCCTGTTGATGTTAAGCTTCCAATTGCCGATACGGTGGCAGTATCTGTCTTGGCGAAAAAGTCAGGACCGGGAATGGACGAGGGGTGGAAGAAAACTTTGTCAACAGAGCCCGGGGAGAAGCTTTCGTTTTTGATTATTGTGGCTTCTTCCGGCAGCGCGTCTGTTCCTGATGTCAAATTGGAAAATATTTTACCAACAAATCTTGATTATTCAGGAAATTTGAAAGTGGATGGTTCTCCGTTCGTGGGGAATATTCTGGCCGGGCTTAATTTGGGAACCTTGGGCCCGAAACAATCTAAATATATAAGCTTTGATGCCAAAATCGGCACTGCCAGTGAATTTATTTCAGGAACCACTTATTTGAGCAATTTAAGTAATGTTGCGTATGGCGAAGGCAAGGTAACCAGCGATAGCGTAAGTATTGAGGTTTTGAAGGGAATAGAAGGCGCAGCGGCTGCCGGGACAATCTTCTCTCAAGTTGTCAAAATAATCGGCAGTTTGGCTTTCTGGCTGGTGATATTGTTTATCGTGATATTAGGCGCAATCCTTGTTTTCACTGGTTATTACTGGATGAAAAAGAAAAAGGAAGTGGGGATGGTTCGGCTATAAAGTTAGCCGTAAAACTAATTGAATTTAAATACAAAAAGCCGACTCATATGAGTCGGCTTTTTGTCCCTAAAAGTTATCCACAGGCAAGTGGTTGACGGGTGGGGGAGAGTGGAGTATAAAGAAGACACTGTGGAGAAAGGTGGGGATAACTTTTAGGGATTAGTGGATAACTCAAAATACATTAAATTATGTTCATCGGCGAATATACATATTCATTAGACACTAAAAGGCGGCTGGGAATACCAGCTAAGTTCAGAAGGTCTTTAGGCAAAAAGGCAGTTATTACCAAGGGATTGGACAACTGTCTTTTTCTTTTTTCTGAAAAAGAATGGGAAAAATTAGCTAAGAGATTAAGTAATTTTCAATTTGAGAAATCCGATGCTCGAGGTTTTTCTCGTTTTATGCTTGCCGGCGCCGCAGAAGTATCTATTGATTCTTTGGGAAGAATATTGATTCCAGATTATTTAAAAAAACATGCTGGCTTAAAAAAGAAAACAATTATTGCCGGCATTTCTAACAGGATAGAAATTTGGGACGAAACTCAATGGAAAAATTATACCCAAAAAGCCGAGAAAGGGAAAGGCGTAGAAGACATGGCTGAACGGTTAGCGGAAGTGGGGTTTTAAAAGAAAAGGAATACGCGAATAAAAGATAATTTACCAAGAAGAGCAATGCATACGCCAGTACTTACAAAAGAAATTTTAAAATGGCTTGCTCCAAAACCAGGCGAGAATTTTGTTGATTGCACTTTCGGAGAAGGAGGACATTCTTCCGCTCTCTTGAATATAATCGAGCCGGCAGGGAAAGTGTTAGGGATTGAAGTGGACCCGGAACTTTATAAGAAATTTCAGGAGGCGGGCGAGTCGGAGGGTGAAGTCCAAAATATCGTGGGCAAGAAATCCGAAATCCAAAATAGATTGGTGTTGGTGAACGATTCTTATACTAACCTTAAAAATATTATTGCGGCAAGGAACTTCGGGCCAGTAAACGGGATTGTAATGGATTTAGGCCTGTCAAGCTGGCACTTTAAGGAAAGCGGGAGGGGATTCTCTTTCCAAGAAGATGAGCCGCTTGATATGAGATATAATCCCCAGACCAATTCTTTAACCGCTTTTGAAATAGTTAACCGCTATTCGGAAGAGGACATAGAAAAAATCTTAAAAGATTACGGCGAAGAGAGGTTTTCTAAAATTATCGCAAAAAAAATCACGGAACAAAGAAAAGCAAAACCGATACGCACGACATTTGATTTAGTGGAGATTATTTGGTCAGCGCTTCCTTCGCGCTACCAAAGAAAAAAGCTTCATCCTGCCACCAAAACCTTTCAAGCCTTGCGCATAGCTGTAAATGCTGAAATAGAAAATCTCAAAAAAGGATTGGTGCAGGCAGCAGAGGTTTTAGCAAAAGATGGGAGAATCGCCGTGATATCATTTCATTCTTTGGAAGACGGAGAAGTAAAGAGGTTTTTCAAAAGGTGTCAGGAAATTCGGGTTTTTGAAATCCTTACGAAAAAACCAATTATTCCAAGTCCCGAGGAGATTAATACAAATCCTCGCTCAAGGTCGGCAAAATTAAGAATAGCCAAAAAGATTATATGACAACTCGCACTAAAAAAATTTCCTGCAGAATGAGTTTAAAGTTTATTTGGGGTTTATCTATTTTTTCAATAATCGGATTAATTGCGGTGTGGATTTTGCAAATGCAGGCCCTATCGGACAATTTCGCTTTAACTTCCGGCATTCGGGATAAATTAGCCGGTTTGCCAAAAACAGATTCAGACAGTTCATTGATGGCGTCTGCTCAAGAAATTCCCGAGCTGGATAAAATAGCTCAAAACCTTGCTTTTGAAAGAATAGATAAGGTTCATTATATAAGAGCAATCGGAAGCACGGTATTGGCTAAATAATACAGCGTTGGCTGAGCAATAATGAAGTTTGCAAGAATTAATTTAATTTACTTTTTAGTTTTTCTTTTTGGAGCAGCTATTGTTGCCCGTTTATTTTTTCTTCAGGCAATAAATGGCGAGCTTTATAGGGCCTTGGCAAAAGGGCATCAAGAAATATTCCAACAAATATCCGGTCAAAGAGGGGATATTTTTTTACACGACAAAGATAATCTCGTTCTCGCGGCCACTAATCAAGAAAGCCAGTTTTGTTATGTTGCCCCAAAATTGATAGAAGAGAAAGAAAGGGTGGCTGAGTTATTGTCCTCAATTCTTTCAGTGTCCAAAGACGAACTGCTCAACAATATTCAAGCCAACAGCGACAAACTCTTTCTCCTTGTCAAAAGAAATATTTCCACAGAAGAAGGACAGAAAATTCAAGACCTCGGTTTGGAAGCCGTTTACTTAGACCAAGAACGCCAGCGCTTGTATCCATTCGGCCAACTTGCCTCGGATGTTTTGGGGTTTGTCAATCAAAACGGTGAGGGCCAATATGGGGTTGAAGGTTATTGGAACAGCGCGCTGGCAGGCCATGAGGGTTGGCAAAAAATATCCTATGGTCCCTTCGGCAGGTCAACAGACGGTGACACGGCCGGGTCTATGAAGGGGGTAGACTTGACTTTGACTATTGATAAAAATATTCAGTCACAAGCAGAAAAAATTTTGAAAGATTATTCCGAGAATTTTGGCTTCAAATCAGGGCAAATAATTGTAATAGAGCCAGCGTCAGGGAAGGTGATGGCTTTGGCGGATTTTCCCGGATTTAATCCTAATAATTATCAGGAATACGCCGGGAATAATCAGATTGAGCTTTTCCAAAACAAAGGGATTCAAACGGTTTATGAGCCGGGTTCGATTTTTAAGGCAATCACCATGGCGGCTGCTTTGAATGAGGGGAAAATCACTCCTGACACCACCTATATAGATATTGGAAAAGTGGTGATTAAAGATAAAACAATTACTAATTATGATAATAGAGTTTGGGGGGAATCAACTATGACGCAGGTTTTAGAGAGGTCTATCAATACGGGCGCGGTTTTTGCCCAAAGCCAATTGAGCCATCAGGCCTTCACCGATTATTTGGAAAGGTTCGGGGTTTTTGAAAAAACCAATATTGATTTAAGCGGAGAAACCTATTCAGAGAATAATGAATTTAAAAAAGGATGGGAAATTAATTATGCCACCGCTTCCTTCGGGCAGGGTATTAGTATGAATTTAATGCAAATAACGAGAGCGTTTTGCGCTATTGCCAATAAAGGTATATTAGTCCAGCCCTATGTAGTTGAAGCGGTTATGGATAGCGGAGTTGAAAGGCCTTTTGCCCTGGAAAATCCGTTACAGCAGATTATTTCTTCTGATACGGCAGAGGACCTCACAAAAATGCTTGTTGCGGTTACAGAAAGCGGTTACGGCAGTGGCGCCCGCGTTCCGGGATATTATATTGCCGGCAAAACAGGGACATCCCAAATTCCATATTCTGTGCTTGGTATGGACAAGGCCGGTTATAGCGGACAAACCTGGCAAAGTTTTATTGGTTTTGCCCCGGCCTTTAGCCCGAAATTTGTAATAGCCATAAAGTTAGACAATCCCAAAACAAAAACCTCCAGCGAATCGGCTGTTTTCCTTTTTCAAGATTTAGCAAAATATATTTTGGATTATTATCAAATTGCGCCGGAAAAAGAATAGTAGCTAATTGGAGAAAATAAAGGCCCGTGCTTTTTCAGCATAGGCCGTCATCTTTTGCGGAGCCAGCGCCAGAAGGCGCGCAGCTCCGGACCGATGGACATCGCGTTTCCAATAACTCTCCTTAAAGCGCCGAACCCGCTCGTGGGAATAGTTATGGCAGCAACAACGAGACCGAAAGCCAGAATAACCGCCTCGGGAACATAGAGTATGTCTGGCCATTTGAAAACCGGAATAATCCTTGTGGCTATGACATATGCCCATACTCCGACCGTAAGGCAGAAAGCTCCGCTGCTCTCAAGCGCTTGGAACCAGCCGAGTATTTTCCCTTGCCTATGGCCCTGAATTGCCAGCCAACTGGTAACGATAGTCCAAAACAATATAGCAACTTTGAGCAGGGGATGGAGAGGGAAAAATATAAGGTAGCAAGAGCCGGCTGCGAGCATCATCATATCAAAGTAGATGTCGTTATCCCCGACTCTTGTCTTTTCATCTGTTTTACGCGCCAGTTTTCCGTCAAAGATATCGGTTATCCAGCCGAGGACAAGCAGTCCGGCCAGCCACGAGAATGACCGCACCTCTCCCAACCAGAGAATAAGCAAGGATAGAGGTATGGCTATACCCCTTATTAAGGTGAGGAAGTCCGCCATTTCCGCCAGCGAAAGCCCGAGAATTTTTCTTAGCATCTTGTTTCACCTCCTGCGAGTTTTTGATTTGTGTTGTCTTTGTTCTATTTTCATCTTATGCCCATTCCAAGAAAAAACAAGCAAATTTGCTCTTTTTACTTTTTTGTGTTATCATAATTTTGTTTGGCCCTGTCATCTAGTGGTTAGGATACATGGTTCTCAACCATGGCACACGGGTTCAACTCCCGTCGGGGCCGCTATCTACATTTGATTTGCTTTTTATATCTTTTGGTGTTAATATCATTGGCAGATATGAGCGATTTTTTGTTAATCATTTTTTTAATAGTCGCCATTGCCGGACCGATAGGCCTTATTCTTTTTTTTAATTTCAAGAAAGAAGATGTTGATAATATTCAAACTGACAAAATAAGGGATTTGGAGAGACGGCTCACCGACTTGATGACCGCGCAATTAAAAGAGATTAGAGGCAGTGTTGATGGAAGTTCTAAGGCAATGAATCAGCAGATTTCCTCTTTTACCAAAGAGACGGTCCAGATTCGCGAGGATATGAAACAGGTGCAGGAGGTGATGAAAGGCATTTCTTCTTTTCAGGAGATATTCCGCTCGCCAAAATTGCGGGGGGAGTGGGGAGAGGAAAGCTTGGAGCATATTTTAAGCGAATATTTTCCGAAAGAACTTTACACATCGCAGTATTTGTTTTCTTCCGGCGAGCAAGTGGATGTTGCCCTGAAGTTGCCAAACAACAAGATTCTGCCGATAGACGCAAAGTTTTCCTATGACAACTACAAGAAAATGATTGAGGCGGAGAAGGATGATGAAAAAAACTTATATCGCAAGAAGTTTATTGAAGATACTAAGGCAAAAATACAAGACATCGCTTCAAAATATATTTTGCCCTCCGAAGGCACCACCGAACAGGCGATTATGTATATTCCGGCAGAAGCGGTTTATTACGAGATAACAATGATGAGGGAGAGCGATTTAGTGAGATTTGCCCGCTCTAAGAAAATAATTCTGGCTTCGCCGAATAATATCTTATTGACTCTGTCTGCGATAAACCATTGGCATAAAGATGTTCAGATAAGCAGAAAAACCCAAGACATCCTAAAAAGATTGACAAAAATACAACAAAATGGCAAGAAGATAATGGATGCGTTTAGGAAATTAGGGAGCCATTTGAAAAACGCTTTGTCTTCTTATGATAATTCTGAAAAATTGTTGTCTCGTTTTGATGACAGAGTGGAGCGATTATTAGAAGGGTCGTCGTCAGAGGAAAAACAGCTTCCTCCCGGCGAGGATGATAACTGATTAGTGATAAATGATTAGTGATAAATGATTAGTGATTAATAATTAATTTTTTAAAATATGTTGGCAGCAATAAAGACCGGCGGAAAACAATATCTTGTTAAGCCCGGCGATAAAATTAAAGTGGAAAAATTGGGCAAGGAAGAAGGCCAAGAAGTAACTTTTGACGAAGTACTACTATTAGAGCGGAACAAGAAATTAAGTATTGGCACTCCCTTTGTCAAAGGCGCAAAAGTATTGGCCAAGGTCTTGGGAAATGAAAAAGGCAAGAAAGTTATTGCCTTTAAATATAGCCCGAAAAAGAGGTATAAGCTCAAAAAAGGACATCGCCAAAACTACACTTTAGTTGAAATTAAGGAAATTCCGGAAGTGTAATTATGGGAATTGTTAGGGTGCGACCCTAACATCGTTGATAATACGCCATTGTTAGGGTGCGACCCTAACAATCGGCACAATATTAAGGATCAAGGAAGGATATCTTCTAACTCAATTCCTTCTGGACTTTCAAGCTCCCTTTTTTCCAGATTTCTGAAACTTGCCCTTGGTTCATCAAAATATAATTCGACCTTGCCAACAGGGCCGTTTCTGTGTTTTGAAATCAAGATATCGGCAATGTTTTTTCTGGCAGTGTCCTGTCTGTATTTGTCTTCTCTATAAATAAAAAGAACAACATCCGCATCTTGCTCAAGCGCTCCGGATTCACGAAGGTCTGATAATTTTGGTATTGCGGGCGTTCTTTGCTCAACCGCTCTTGATAATTGCGATAAAGCTAATACCGGAACAGACAATTCTTTGGCTAACCCCTTGAGCGAGCGGGAGATTTCAGTCATTTGTTGGACCATTTGCATATTGGAAGTTCTCGGCTCCATCAGTTGGAGATAATCCACTATTAACAAAGATAATCCATGTTGGACCTGTAGCCGTCTTGCCATTGCTCTCATCTGCATTATATTAATTCCGGCTGTATCGTCTATAAATATCGGGGCCTCTGATAATACTCCGAGGGCGTGTTGAATTCTCTCAAAATCATTTTCCGGCCCGTCTCCGGAAAGATGTCCGGTTCTTAATTTCCAAAGGTCAACATTTGATTGGCTGGCGATAAAACGGTCAATAACTTGGTCTTTGGACATTTCTAAGCTGAATATGCCGACTGGCTTCTTCTCATTAACTCCGATATAGCGGGCAATATCTAAAGCTAAACCACTTTTGCCGATTGAGGGACGAGCAGCCAATATCACAAGGTCTGATTTCTGAAGCCCGGAAAGAATCTTGTCCAAATCCACAAATCCGGTTGGGACCCCTCTAAGCGTGCCTCTATGTTTTGAAAGGTCGTCTATTCTCTCAAAAGCGCCTTCCAATTCGTTTTTTATCGGAGTAAATTGTTGAGACATTGAGCGCTGAGCAATATTGAATATTTGATTTTCCGCCCTATCTAAAAGGATGTCTATATCCTCTTCTTCATTAAATCCCATACTGCCAATTTCATAAGATGTCTGGATGAGGTCCCTTAAAATTCTTTTTTTCTGGACAATTTTAGCATAATTCAGGACATGCATCGCATTAGGTACGGAATTTATGAGCTCTGTAAGATAGACCTTCCCACCGATTGATTCTAATTTGCCTTTTTCCTGCAGCCGGGACGATAGAGACAGAAAGTCAATTATCTCATTTCTGTCAAAGAGGTCACGCATTGACTCATAAATTGTTCGATGCTGATTCTTGTAGAAATCTTGTGGTTGTAAAAAATCTGCGACTTTTACAATCGCATTTCTGTCAATCATTAAACTTCCAAGCAACGATTTTTCTGCTTCAATATTTTGAGGAGGAGTTTTGTCCGGCAGAGTTTGATTGTTTTTTGAGTAATCAGCCATTGTCTCTATTCTAATCAAATTTTAACTTTTGGCAAGAGGGACAAAAATGACCGCTTTAGACGGCCTATTCCTGCCTGTGGATAAAATTTTAAGTTTTCTTTAGCTCGGGGCCTCTTGCCGTGTCCTTTACCTTAAATCCCAATCGCTCAATTTTCTTTCTGATTTCATCCGCCCTTGCCCATTCTTGGGATTTTCTAAATGATTCCCGCTTCTTTGCTAAATCCTTTACATTTTGAGGAACTGATTCTTGTTTGTAGGGGAAAATAAAGTTGAAGATTTTATCAATTTTTTTTAGGAATTCCAATAGCTTTTTTGCGCCAAGTTCATCAAGTTGGTTTTTATCAAGCAGGGGATTTATTGTTTTTATCATTTCAAACAGCGCTGCCAGCGCTTCCGGAGTATTGAAGTCATCATCCATTGCCTCCTCAAATTGTCCTTCGGCGCCCTTAATCAGGGAATTTAACTTTTTATTTTGACTTTTAATTTTGAATTTTGAACTTTTAATTTTATTTATAAATTCTTCCACTCTCTCCAGATTTTTTTTCGCCTGTAAAAGATTTTTTTCCGACCAATTCAATTTGCTCTGATAATGGCTTGAAGCAATAAACATTCTTATGACCCTTGGGTCCCATTTTTCCAGGACATTTTCTATGGTTATAAAATTGCCAAGTGATTTTGACATTTTTTGTCCATCTATCATTAAAAGTCCTCCGTGCAGCCAATATTTCACAAATGGTTTTTTCCCAGTAACAGCTTCTGTCTGGGCGATTTCGTTTTCATGGTGGGGAAATATTAAATCTCTTGCTCCTGCGTGGATATCAATTTGTTCGCCCAAATGTTTTTTAGTCATTACCGAGCACTCAATGTGCCAGCCCGGCCTGCCTTGACTCCACGGGCTTTCCCAAAATGGTTCGCCTTTTTTGGCTTTTTTCCACAAAACAAAATCAACCGCTTCTTCGCGCTCGTATTTGTCGGTCTCCACCCGCGTGCCTGTTTTGGCTTTTTTAATTTTAACGCCCGAGAGCTTGCCGTAATCCTTGAATTTTGAAACATCAAAATAGACAGAATCATCTTTTTCATAAGCAAAACCTTTTTTCTCCAGCTCCTGAATGAATCTTATAATTTTCTCTATGTGTTCCGTCACCCGCGGATAAAGATTTGCCTTTTTAATGCCAAGCTTTTTTTGGTCTTCCAAAAAAAGCCTCGTGTATCTATTCCCCAGGGTAAAAATATCGGTTTTTTGCATCTGGGCTGTGGTGATAATATCATCATGAATATCAGTGATGTTCATTATATATTTTACTTTGTAGCCCCGATATTCCAGATACCTTCTGATAATATCAAAGGCAATATATGTCCGCGCATGCCCGATATGTCCGGGCCCGTAGACCGTTGGCCCGCAAACATAAAAAGCCACCTTTTTGTCTTTCAGGGGTTTGAACACCTCCTTTTTTCTGCTTAGAGAATTATATACTTTAATCATTAATTTATCGCTATTAATTTATCTTAGTATATTTTTGTCCTTTACTCAAATTTGTTAGGGTCGCACCCTAACAAATGTTAGGGTGCGACCCTAACATCCAAGTTTGGCTTGGCAATGAGCGAAATTTCTGATAATATGAAAAAACAATTAATTTTTGATTATGACTAAAAGAGATATCAAAATAGGTTTCGTCATTGGTTTTCTAATCGGGCTTCTTTCTTTACCAACTCTTAAAAATCTTGAGCCGGATATTTTGAGCAAGTGGCAGGGATTTAAATTCGGTTATCTTTTTCTCCTGCCGATTATTCTGCCATTCTTGGTTGTAGCCGGATTATTTATAGCAGATAAATTGGCGAAAAAGATTAAAGTTGTCTGGCAGCTTGCGAGATTTGTGGTGGTTGGAGCGTTAAATACTTTCATTGATTTTGGCATACTCGGCTTTCTTTTGTGGATAAGCAAGATTAACGCCGAACAAGTCCTTGCCTTGTACGCTTTTTTCAAATTTTTGTCCTTTAGCGCAGCAGCGACCAATAGTTATTTCTGGAATAAGTCTTGGACATTTGAAAAGGGAAGTAGGGCAGAGGGGAAAGAGTTCGCCGGATTTTATTTAATCACAGGCATCGGGGCTTTGCTCAATGTGGGAATTGCCTCTTTAATTGTCCGATTAGTCGGTTCGGGCGCAGTCGTTTCCGGCAATGTGCTGGCAGGGATAATCGCACCATTTATCGGTGTATTAGTGGGCTTTATGTGGAATTTTCTTGGCTACAAATTTTTCATCTTCAAAAAATAATCACTGATTAATTATTATTGATTAACTAATGGCTAATCTTGTTCTATATCGCAAATACCGGCCAAAGAGCTTCTCCGAAGTAGTAGGGCAGGAGCATATTGTTCGGACAATCACCAATGAGATAACGAATGATTTATTGTCTCATTGTTATTTGTTCGCAGGTCCTAAAGGAACTGGCAAGACAACCATTGCCCGACTTTTGGCAAAAGCCATAAACTGTGAGAATCTGCAAGGTTTTGAGCCCTGTAATAAATGCCAGTCGTGTATGGAAATAAACAGCGGGCGGGCAATTGATTTATTAGAGATAGACGCTGCCTCAAACAGAGGAATAGATGACATTAGGGAATTAAAAGAGGGCATCAGGTTTACCCCGACTCGATTAAAATACAAAGTTTTCATTATTGACGAAAGCCACCAACTTTCAAAGGACGCAGCTAATGCCTTGTTAAAAATGTTAGAGGAACCGCCCTCATTCGCGGTGTTTGTTTTGGCAACGACCGAAGCCCACAAAATGATTCCTACAATTACTTCAAGATGCCAGAGGTTTGATTTCCGCAAGCTTTCTGCTTTGGAAATAATGAAAAAGCTTGAAATGATTGTCAAAAAAGAAAAAATCAAAATTAGCAAATTGGCGTTGGAATTGATAGCGATGAATGCTGATGGAGCAGCCAGAAACGCCGAAGTTTTACTTGACCAAGTTTTGAGTTTCAGTAAGGTTGCTGGCAGGGACGATAAAAAAGAGATTACAGAGGAGGAAGTGAAGGCGTTATTAGGCGTGATTGATGTGGGATTGATTGCAAAATTAATTGATTTGATTTTTGAAAAAAAATCAGGCCAAGCGGTTCGTTTTTTAAATGAAATAATTGAAAAGGGATTGGACTCATCGGAATTGGCAAAAGCGATTGTTGAATATCTTCGTCAGACATTGATTCTAAAGATAAGTCCTGATTTGGAAAATCCGATTTTCCGCAATCTTACTCAAGAGATGAAAGAAGAGCTTAAAAAACAAGCCCTCAAATTTCAGGAACCCGAAATCCGTCGAGCGCTCAAAGCGTTTTTAGAAGCGCAGAATAAAATAAGATATTCACCGATTCCTCAATTGTCCTTAGAGCTGGCGATCCTTGAAATTACAGAGGGGAACTGATAAGAATAATTATTGATTATTTATCATTGATAATTGATTATTTTGCGGGGTCGTCTAATGGTAGGACATCGCCCCTTGGAGGCGACTATCTAGGTCCGAATCCTAGCCCCGCAACTGCGTCAGAAACCCTCTATTCGCGAGGGTTTTTGGATTCAGGGGGCGCGGACGGTTAGAACTTTTTAGAGATTTTTGGTAGAATAACTTAATGTAGGGAAACTATGAATAAAGAATTTATTAAAAACTGGCTAAAGGGACACGAATATTGCGTAATTGCCACTTCTCGTGAAGATAAGCCATGGGCCGCAACGGTTAACTATACTACTGATGACGATTTGAATATCTATATCTCTACCAATCCTGATTCATTGAAATTCAAGAATCTACTGGATAATCCGAATGTATGTTTAGTAGTAGATAGTCAAACGAGAGAGGGAACGCTTCAGATCCGAGGTGTGGCAGAAATTATAGAAGGGAATCCGAACATAAAGATTAAGCCGGAATACTTGGTTTTTAAGAATAAACAAGAAACAGGAGAATTAAATGTTTTGGAATTAAAATTATGATTATGTTAGATAAGGAAAAACTCTTACAATTTTTATTAGAAGCCAGGACCCAAACTTATGCCGGAGCCAGCGGAAAAGTTAAATCAGTGCTCAATGGTTCTGTCCAATTAGAACACAAGGAAGGAGATTGGTTTTATAGAGATATTTATTATATCGGAAATGGAATATTTATGGGTTTAGAGGTGGTCCATTACAAAGAAGCACCGGTTTGGTCAATGTGTTATTATGGTAATTTCAAAAAAATGACAGAAGAGGAGATAGATAAGATATTAAGAGGAGCTTTGATTAATAAATGGCGGGAAGCAAGATTGTGGAAAAAAGTAGAATGGGCAAAAGATGAATTCAAATATATTTGTGAACCCGATTTTGAGGGCTCAATTGATGAAATGGCGGGAATGGAAAAGATTTTCAAATCAGAAGAGCAAGTATATACCTTTTTCTACGCAGGAGGAATCATTAGTTGATTTTTATGCTAAAAAGTTGAATTTTCTAAACTAAACTACCCATTAAACAGGTTCTAACAAAGTCCAGTGCCCGCAACTGCGTCAGAAACCCTCATAAATAGAGAGTTTTTGGATTCAGGGGGCGTGGACGGTTAGAACTTTTTGAAGATTTTTGGTAAAATAACTTAATATGTATGATGTCATAAGAACATTCGGGGTTGATTATATATTTTTTGATTTAGCATTTTTAGCTATTTTTCTTTTTTTATTAATTAAATCCAAAAAGAAAATCCCTTTGATTGCTTTTTTTATAGGGGGGTTATTAATAAACTTTTTTATAGATTGGGGTATCTGGCTTCACTCAGGAGTAAGAGAAATTGTTTTACCAGTTAATTTTATAGGAGGAACCATCCTCTTTTTTATTTGGTTTTCTTTATCTTATGGCGTTGAATACGCTTATGTGTTTTTAATGTTTGATAAAAAATCCAAAAAAATTCGATGGACTCTTTTTATTTTTATTGGCTGGATTTTGGTAGCATTATTATCTCAGTTAATATCAATAGACGATACTACCATTACAACAATTAGGCATATGTCTGATCTGAGGATATTGAGAATGGCGATTGTCTTAATCGGCTACTCTCTTTTGTTCATCTTCAAATATGATTGGAAAAAGATTCTGTATTTATTTTTTATAGGATTCCTTATTCATTTTATGATGGAATTTTCTTTGCTAATCACTAATATTCGACCTGGTTCATTTTGGATTTTATTAGAGAATGCTTTGCTTGAGTTCAACATGGGTGTTCCTTTCTTTTATCTTTTTTACGATAAAATATTGAAACAAAGGATTAAATCAGAGTAGGGTAAAATATGATAAATTAAACTTGTGGAGCTAAATTTGGGATATAAATCTCCCCAGCTTCCATAATCTTGGTTCTAACATCGTCCACGACTCTCAGTTGTAGCTAGAAACCCTCTATTTACGGGAGTTTTTGGTTAGGGGAGCGTGGACGTTAGAACTTTTTAAGGATTTTTGGTAGAATAAAAGCATATGAAGAATAGAAATTTAATTGAACCGGAAGAAAATCTCTTCCAAAAATCATTACATCAGGAAGCAGATTTCTATAAAGGGATAGAAAAATATCATTACAAAAATATTTGGGGTTTTTCTTTTGCAGTCCTAATAGCTCTTATCATTCTCTTTAATGGATTGCTTGGGATATGTCTTTTAATCACAGGAGCAGCTAGAGCTATTGAACAAAAAGCCACTTCATTTGTTCCAGGAGCGATTTTTCTATTACTCATTGTCACATTAATAAATTTTGTGGCTTTTAGATTATTAAGAAAATTGATTTATACTTTTATAGCGAAAAATAGAGAGTTTAAGATCAAGGCTATTTTATTGTTGATTGTTCCGATTTCTTTATTTATCCTTATTTTCATTCTCATTCTGCGCGTTATAACTTCAATGCATATGACTTTTTAATTTATTAATCAAATTCTGACATTGTTCGTTCTATAAGGCTGAAATTTTTCAAAAAGAATCGCCAAAACGGCGGTTTTCTGGTAAAATAGAATAATTAATAATACAAATTATGATTACAACATCTACGCTGTTTATGCTTACATTAGTAAGTATAATTATAACTTTTCTTATTGAGGTTCCTGTATTTTATCTACTCACAAAGATTTTTGTTAGAAAAGTTAAATTTCTAGATACCTTAAAAACTCTGCTAATATTTGATGCACTATATTTCATATTCGCCTGTATATGCCCGAAGCCCATACACTATGCTTGGTTATATGCTTTGACCACCATAGGAATTATCTTAATTTCTTATCTATTATTTTTTATCTCAATACATTTGACGAAATTAATAGATTGGAAAAAGGGAATAATTTTATTTATCTTAATGTTTTTAATTGCTGCCCCAATAACATCCTATTTTGTTAATAAGATTATGCACATGCAAATGGATAGCCCCTTTTCTAGAATGAGCGTTGTTCAAGCATTAAATCTTTTAGAGAGTCCTCCATTATCATGGAGAATCTTGAGCAAGATAGGAGTTACTGTGGACAGTAATTTGTGGCTTGACCACTTCATGTCTATTATATACTATTCAAAATGGTAAAGATTAAAAATCGTTTAAGGGAGGATTGGATAGATAATATAGTGAGTAGCAGGGTAGGGTAAGGTAAGTTATATTCTCACCTTTTCTAGTTTCAAATCTGGTATATAAAAATTTCCAGCTTCCATAATCTTGGTTCTAACATCGTCCACGACTCCCAGCACGATAGTGCGACCGAGAAGCATCAAAAATCGCTTTTTGAGCGATTTTTTGATAGAATAAAGATATGTTTAAAGCAGAAAATAATTTTGCCTATATAGATGGAGCTAATTTATATGAAGCGGTCAAAGACCTCGGTTGGTCGCTTGACTATAAAAGGTTTAGAAAATGGTTATCTGAAAAATATGGGGTTAAAAAAGCATATCTTTTTATGGGCCTAATTCCTAAACACAAAAATATTTACACATACCTTCAGGAGTGCGGATTTACTCTTGTGTTTAAGGAGGTTATTTATGATGGGGTCGGGAAACCAAAAGGTAATTGTGATGCAGATTTAGTTTTACAAGTTACTAGAGATTATTATGAGCATAATTTTGACAATACTCTGATAGTAAGTAGCGATGGCGATTATGCGAGCTTAGTAAAATTTTTATATGAGGGAAATAAATTATTAGGTATATTATCGCCAGCACCTAAGGAAAAGTGCTCAATACTTTTGAAAAGAACGGGAGTTAAAATATCTTATATTAATGACCAGCAATCTATTTTGAGCACCAGAAATGAAAAAGCCCCCAACGCAGACGGAACTGCGTCAGGGTCTTTTTCGTAGTGATGTTATTATACTATCAGACATAGGATATTTGTCAAGTATTTTTTGTAGAGAGAAAAACAGAAAAGATAGAAATTCATCATTTTGTGATAAAATAACCTAAAATACCCCCGAGCGAGAGGCATCAAATTGATGTCAGAAAATTATCCGAGAAACCCTTGTGGATCTTGATCCGCTCAGGTTCTAGACCGATTAGGGCAACTGTATCAGAAACCCTCTGTTTACGGGGGCTTTTGGATCAATGGAGCGTGGACGGTTAGAACTTTTTTAGGATTTCTGGTAAAATAAAAATATATGAAACTTTGTAGTGCCTGCTTATTAGGAATAAAATGTCGTTTTGATGGTAAAAGTAAACCAAACGAGAAAGTTCTTGGATTATCCAAGAAAGAAATTTTGGTTCCAGTTTGCCCAGAACAATTAGGCGGATTAAAAACTCCAAGAACAGGAAGCGGTATTAGCGGAGGGGATGGATGGATGGTTATTTCTGGAAAAGCAAAAGTGATGAATCGGAAAAAAGAGGATTGGACTAAATATTATATTCTCGGAGCTAAGGAAGCGCTAAAAATAGCTAAAATATTTAATATTGAAATTGCTATTCTAAAACAAGGAAGTCCGTCTTGTGGTTGCGGAGAAGTTTTTCAATGGAAGGCGATAAACGGTAAGTTAACTAATCGCCGGAGGAAGGGAGATGGTGTGACGACTGCTCTATTCAAAAAGAGAGGGATAAGGGTGATTACGGAAGAAGATTTGTAGAAATAGGAACAGCAATTGGGGACGTGCACTATTTTTTATTTAGCTATTTTTTATTAATAATTTTGGTAATATGAGAATATTATGATTAGGACAATTATTTTTGATTTGTCAGAAGTATATCTTAAGGGCTTAAAAGGATTAGAGGATAAACTTGAACCGTTACTTAATGTGCCAGCCGAAGAGATTCACGAAAGGTTTCATAATAAGGAATTGACGCTTTTATTTTCCGGGAAGATTAGCGAGATTAAATATTGGGAAAGTTTGATAGAACAGAATAATTGGAATATTAAGGTTACAGCGCTAGAAAGATTGATCAGAGAGAATTTTACCGAGATTAAAGGAACAAGGCGAATTATTGAAGAATTAAAAGAGAATGGCTTAAAATTAGGATTGCTTTCTGTCCACGCCAAAGAATGGGTAGAATTCTGCGAACAAAAATATGATTACCATAAATTATTCAATGAGATAGTTTATTCTTTTGAGATTGGAGAGCTAAAGCCGGCTCGCGAACCATTTGAAATAATATTAAAAAAATTAAGAGTCAATTCCCAAGAATGTATTTTTATAGATGACAGTCAGCAGAATTTATTTACAGCAGAAAGCATGGGGATGAAAACAATTCAATTCAAAGATTCTATACAACTCCACAGGGATTTATATTGCTATTTGCAAGAGACGAGGAGCGGTGAAACGCATTGAGATACGATAAATTACACTTGTGAGGTTGTTAAACAGGTTTTTGACATCGTCCATTGCTCGCAGTTGCAATCAGAAACCCTCTATTCACGAGGGTTTTTTAGTTAAGGGGGCGTGGACGGTTAGAACTTTTTATCTTCAATGTTGACAGATGACCATATAACATGGTATAATATATATATAGTAAAGTTCTTTAATAAATGGAAGTCTCTAGTAATGTGGAGATATGATTATCTCTAGATTACTGAAGACTTCCTATGGCGAGATAGGACAAATCAGTGGTTTGTAGTCTATGAATCTGGAGTTCTCGATAATGTCGAGAACATAGTCTAATACGAATGATTGAAAGGAGTAACATGTATTTCAGAGGATGGAAAGAAAACTGTGTTCCTGGATCCATGCTTCACAAGAGCTTGGTGGCTCATTGTCAGGAGATGATAGGAACCGAGTTCAATATGGAGGAGGTCGCGGGGATCTCCATTCGGGAAATCAGAGGAGATGCCCTTAGGGCAGCAAGTTACATCGGGATTGGGTGCGAAAGGTATCGAAAACCCTATCCTCTTAGATTTTCGGTTGAGAGTGTTTCTCTCTATTACCGAAATGCTGGCTCAGAAGAGCTTCTTCATCTATATCCAGTTCGGTTCATGGTAGGGGAGAGCTTGCTGTCAACTCTCAAGACAGAACTCCAGAAGTTGTCGCGGCCAGTGGAGGGATTCGGTTTCGTTGCCGCTGTCATCGTTCGGAGCGAATGCAGAAGCTCTTTCGACGGTGCGGAAGTCATGTCACAGCACTTCGTGGAGATGATCGCTTCTATCTCGTCGTCAAAACCAGAGTGGTGATGATCTCTCGCCAGATCACCGAACCTTATCGCGGGGGTATTGACCTTCCCCGCGGTTTTTTTTATTCGGGAGATATGAGGGGGGAGTCGGACTTCCCCTGATTGTTCTATCGTATCAATATGATACGATAAATGTGTATAGTTGATACGAATTATATGATGTAAATGGTGCCTGGCACCATTTATGCCCATTTATGCCATTTAATTTTTATGTGCCATGCCCGGCTGAGCGCCGTGTTTACTCTTAGCGGGAAGAGGACTAAAATAAAAACATGAAAAAAGTTTTAATCATTTTGATAATTTCAGTTATTTTTGTTGGTGCAGGTTATTTTATTTGGCAAAAAGTTAGATTAGAAACTAAAATTAATCAACCCTCGACATTGCCTAAAATTACAAAAGAAGAGCAACCAGTGAGTAGGCATCCCTGGCCTCAATTTCATGGAAGTTATTTTCACACCGGATATGCCGACGTCAAGGGCCCCGAAACAGCCACTTTGAAGTGGAAGTTTCAATTAGGAAAAATGGAGGGCGGTGACCCGAACAGTATCGCAATTTCTTTTGATGGGACTATTTATGTTGCCGGAGCCGTAAAAATCTTCGCTTTAGATAAAAACGGGAACGAAATTTGGTCAAAGAGTTATCAAAGCACTCAAGGACCGGCTTTGGCGGAAGACGGAACAATCTATTTTCTTTCACAAAACACAATTGTCGCTTTGGACAAAAATGGAAAAGAAAAATGGAAATTTAAAACCAATGGCAATACGGGTTTTGGTCCAACCATAGGACCAGATGGAACTATCTACCAAGGTAGTTGGGACGGTTATTTTTATGCGATAAATAAAGATGGAACTCTAAAATGGAAATATAAAACAGTGGGAGCAGTTTCTTATCCAGCCAGTATTGATAAAAATGGGATAATTTATTTGGGAGGTGGCGATGCTCATGCCGGCCTCGATAGTAATCTTTATGCCTTTAACCCTGACGGAAGTTTGAAATGGAAATATGATACAAAGGCCATGCGGGTTGGTTCGCCGGCTATCGGCTACGACGGACTGATTTACGTCCCCGCCGCCCCCAGTTTGATTGTTTTGGATTCTTCTGGAAATTTGAAGTGGAAAAAAGGACCCGAGGTAAGTTTCCATAACGCTCAAGTTGCTTATGCTGCAGAGTGTGGGGCGCCGCCACTTCCTCCCTGTAATGGCATGAGTCAGCCGCAAAACGGTAATGTACCCCACCAATCATTGGGTGAATGTGGTGCGCCGCCGTTACCTCCTTGCAATGAAGTCAATCCTCTAAACGGAATTATGCCCCAATCGTCGTCGGGCCAAGGCGATATAGCGGGGATTATAACTCCGGCAATCTCTTCTGACGGAACAATTTATATTGGCAATGCTCAAGGAATTTTATTTGCTATTGATTCTAAAACTCAAGAAATAAAATGGACATACCAAACAGGCGCCGACCCAAAGCAACCCGGCTTTTACGGTTTGCCAAGTTTTCCGCTTGTTGATAAAAAAGGAACAGTTTATTTTGGTTCGGTTGATGGCAAAATGTATGTCGTTGATAAAGAGGGGAAGCTTTTATGGGAATATCAAACTGGCGGGAAAATTACTGAGGCCTCGCCCGCTTTTGGTCCGGACGGCGTGCTTTACTTCACTTCTCAAGATGGTTATTTATACGCAATAGGGGATTGATTTTATAAAAAGTTTTAATGGGAAGGGAGTCCGACTTCCCCCCATTCCATTTTTTCCAAAGAAGAAGGCGAGCAGGGTACTGCTCGCCGTCGGAATCGTCTTTTTCCCCCATAATATAAACAAAAGGAGGACTATCAAAATGGTCGAACGACGAATCTGGTAAACCTCTCAAGCATATCGCCAATGGCTTGTTGACAGAGCTTGCATATTCCAGATCCGTCCCACACCTTCGGTCTTCCGCATATATTACATCGCTGTAACCGATGGTTGCCTTGGCTTTCGTTTTTTCTATTTCCGCGATAAAGCGGAGGACCAAAATGCTTTCGGTTCATAGTAGCCTCCTCTCTGATTCCGTGTTGATTATAATATCATATTAATACGAAAAATCAATGATTTTAAATTGCGATAGGACAAATTGTTAATTTTTTGATAGAATTAAAGAATATGTCTGTAAATAATATAAATGGAGCGGAAGATATAAATAATAAGTTCCCGAGAGGAGTTGAGGTTGTTGTCTCGGCTACCATTGAAAATAAGGACGGGAAAATTCTTTTGGTGAAATCGTCGAAATGGTTTAATAAATTGACGATGCCCGGAGGGCATATTGAGCCGGGCGAAAAAATGATTGAAGCGCTTAAAAGAGAAATTAAAGAGGAGACAGGCCTTGATGTAGAGTCAAAGGAAATTCTTTCTTTCGGGGAACTTATAAATTCAAAAGATTTTCATCGCCCGATGCATTGCATCTATTTTGATTTTTTATGCGAATTGAAAAATGGCGATGAGATTACTTTGGATAATGATGAGCTCAATGATTATGTTTGGGTAACGCCGGAAGAGGGTTTAAAAATGGATTTGGCGGAAAGTTTCGGGAAAACAATCAAAAAATACATTGAGTATAGAGATAAAACAGGATGAAGAAGCAAAAAAACACGAGGCAGGATTTTTATTTTAAAAAAGCCAAAGAAGAAAATTATCCGGCTCGCTCTGTTTATAAATTGCAGGAGATAGATAAAAAATATTGGCTCTTCAAGCAAGGCGATTTTGTATTGGACATTGGAAGCGCGCCCGGCTCATGGATGATTTACGTTAGCGGGAAAATTGATAAAATGGGCCGGGTGATAGGTGTTGATATCGCTGATTTAAAAATTCCCCTTAAAAACAATATGAAATTTATAAAAGGGGACATTAGGGAGCTTGTTGAGAGTTTTGATAAGATATTTGATGCGATTATTTCTGATGCTGCGCCGGAAACTTCGGGGGTTCATTCCGTTGACGTGGCAAAATCATTGGAACTGGCCAAGACCGCTTTTGATATTGCAAAAAGGGCGCTAAAACCAAACGGAATATTTCTTTGTAAGATATTTGAGGGGGAAGGGACAGAAGCATTTTTAAAGGAAGTGGAAACGTTTTTTTCTTTTATTAAGCCCTATCGGCCGAGCGCGGTGAGAAAACACAGTCGAGAGTTTTATTTAATTGCTAAAGGTTTTAAAAATGACTAAAGAGCAAAGCTTTTTGAAGAGGCAAATTGATTGGCTTTTGAAGGAGAAATATCATGGTAAGTTTACCACTAAAGCCAGAACAGATATTGAAAAGTTAAAGAAGGGAGAATCCTTGGATTATCTTATCGGTTTTGTAGAGTTTTTGAGCGTTAAGATTGATTTGAAGAAAAGGCCGTTGATACCGCGGCAAGAAACAGAGTTCTGGGTAGAAAAAGCGATTAAGGAGATAAGAACCTGCCTTGCTAACGCTCGACAGAACCTTGATTCCTCGCTTTGCTCGGAAAAAGGGGGCGAAAAAAAGAAGCCGGAATGCTTGGACTTGTTCTCCGGCAGCGGGGCAATCGGGCTCGCGGTTCTGAAGCATATCCCCGGGGCTCAAGTTGATTTCGGCGAAATCAATAAAGATTTTTTAGAACAGATTAGATTTAATCTTTGGCTTAATGGGCCTGATAAAAGCAAGGCATCAATCATTCAAACGGATGTTTTCAGTAATATCAATCAAAGATATGATTACATATTTGCCAATCCGCCGTATATTGCATTAGAGAGGAAGAAGAAGGCGCAAAAGTCGGTTTTAAGATACGAGCCCAAAAGCGCGCTTTTTGCCGGAAAGGATGGCTTGTTGTATATCGAGAAGTTTCTCAAACAGGCAAAAAAATATCTAAAGCCGTATGGAAAGATTTATCTTGAATTTGATTCTTGGCAAAAACCCAAAATCAGCGCATTATTAAAAAAAGAAGAGTATAAAAATTTTGAGTTTTTCAAGGACCAGTATAATCGTTGGCGATATGCGAAAATAAGCGTTTCGTAATAAAAATGCGTAATAGTTGTATTAAGTAGAGATAACATATGTTAGAGAAAAGCGATGAAGAAATCGTGTGTCTGGTCCAATCAGGCAAAACTGATTTTTTTGGCGTTTTGATTGAAAGATATGAGGAAAAAATTAAGCGTTATGCGCGGAAATTTCTTTCGAACAAAGAGGATACAGACGACATTATCCAAACTATTTTCATAAAAGCGTATGTCAATATTCAAAGTTTTGATATTAAAAGGAAATTTTCCTCCTGGCTTTATAGAATCGCTCACAATGAATTAGTTAATCATTTGAAAAAAAGGAAATTTTTTTCATCATTTGATTTTGACGTTTTTTTCCCGCATTCGGTCCGCCTCCACGATAATGAAACAGAGAAGGAGGTGAACCGCCAAGAAATACAGAAAACAATAGACAAATGCCTTGGCGAATTAGACATAAGATACCGAGAGCCGATAATTCTTTATTATTTAGAGGAGTTGAGTTACAAAGAGATTGCGGATATTTTGCACCTGCCGATTTCAACCATCGGGGTCCGTTTAAGCAGGGGAAAAGAAAAACTAAAATCTATTTATAATAAAATATATGGCCAATAATTTTTTAAAAAACAATATAAAGGAGCAGATTTTGGAAAGGATTAAAGCCAAAAAAGTTCAGATGAAGCCGAAATTATTGTTTGTTTTGAAAGCCGCATTTTTTGCCTTGACCATAGTTTTATTTTCTGCTCTGGCTGCGTTTGTTATCAGTTTTGTAATGTTCAAAGCGCGAGCCACGGGAATTTGGTATGCTCCCGGATTCGGACTCCGCGGAATAAGATTGTTTTTAGTGAATTTTCCGTGGTATTTGCTGATTTTTATCTTGATTGTAGTGGCGACATTGGAACTGTTGGCTAAAAAGTTTTCCTGGGTTTATAAAAGACCTTTGGTTTATTCTATTGTGGGAATATTATTGTTTGTTTCTCTAATCGGTTTTGCTGTTTCGCAAACAGCCATGCATCCCCAGTTATTTAAAGGAGTGATAGAAGGGAGAATGCCCATTATGGGACCTTTCTATGGGGGTCGCATTATGCAAGCGCCTCTTGGTCTTCATATTGGAGCGATATCTGTTATAAATGAAGAAGGGTTTTCAATAGAAGATGAGAAGGGGAAAGTTTTTAATGTAATTATCTCTCCGCAGACATTTTTGCCCAAAGGCAGAGAAACGCAAGAGGGTGATTTGATTATGATAATGGGAGAAGAGAAGGACTCAATCATTAGCGCTTTTGGTATTCGCAGAATAGAGGAAGATAGGGATTCCTTTTTCCCGCAATTTAATAAGCACAGGACGCCGATTAAACTACCCGGCAATACGATGAAATAAAAATGGGCTTTTGTTGTAGTAATTGTAGGGATATTTTAGATTAAGATATCTCCTTTTAACATTTAATAATTTTTTATGAAAATATTTTTTAGGATTAAAAGTGGATTTAAGGGTCTGTATAAATGGATGATGAGGCATAAATTTATTGCCCTCATTATGATTGCGCTTATCATTGCAGCGGGCTATTTTGGGATTAGAGCCATGGGTTCTCAAAATCAAGGAGAGATAAATTATACTACCGCTGTGGTAGAAAAAGGAACTCTTATCACAACCGTGAGCGGAACCGGACAAATAGCGGTCTCTAATCAAGCGGATATTAAGCCCCAGGTGTCAGGGGATGTGATATATGTGGGCGTTAAGAACGGTGACGAGGTTAAGTCCGGAACTTTGCTTTTCAAAATCGACGCCAGCGACGCAGAAAAGGCGGTGCGGGATGCGGAAACATCATTAGAAACAGCAAAATTAGACCTGCAACAGTTGTCAGACCCTCCGGATGAATTGACATTATTAAAAGCGGAGAATGATTTATTGTCCGCCAAGGAATCTATTGAGAAGAACAAAGAGAGCATCTTGGATACTTATGAGGACGGTTTCAACGATGTGGCAAGCGCTTTTCTTGATTTACCGACAATTATTACGGATATGGATAATGTTCTATACGGCCAGGACTTGGCGGATAACGAACCCGATGTATCCGGCGGGAACGACAATGTTCATGCGCTGATTAATTCTGTTTTATCGCAGTATATAGACGAGAGGATAGATTTTATAACCTTTACCGGCAAAGCGGAGGAAGATTATTCTTCGGCTCGCCAGAAATATGATGCAAATTTGAAAAGCTATAGATTGGTCAGCCGATATTCAGACCAGGTAACAATTGACGCCTTATTGGATGAAACGATTCAAACTGTTCGGGCAATGTCTGAAGCCGTAAACAGCGAAATAAATATGCTTGATTATTGGGTGGATTTTCGCACCCGAAAAGGACTTAGAGTTTTTTCTGATGTCACCACCCTTCAAACAGAATTGAAATCCTATATTTCAAAGACCAACAGTTATTTATCCTCAATTTTATCAGTCCAAAAGACGATTCAGAATACGAAAGACGCGGTTGTCAGCGCGGAAAGAAGCATTAAAGAAAAAGAATTAAGTATGGAGGACCTCAAAGCGGGTGCCGATGCTTCAGACATCAGGGCGAAAGAAATCGCTGTCCAGCAAAAAGAAGATTCCTTAATCGATGCCAAAAAGGGACTGGATAATTGTTATGTGAGGGCTCCGTTTGATGGAGTAATAATTGAAGTGGATGCGTCAAAAGGAGATTCGGTTTCTTCAGGGACTGTTTTGGCATCTATTATTACAAAACAAAAATTGACGGAAATAACTCTTAATGAAGTTGATGTAAGCCAGTTGGCGTTAGGACAGAAAGCCACTATTACGCTTGATGCGATTGAAGACTTAACACTAACAGGAGAAGTGGTTGATATTGATACTCTCGGGACAGTCAGCCAAGGCGTGGTGAGTTATGATGTAAAAATAGCTCTTGATACGCAGGAAGATAAAATAAAGCCAAATATGAGCGTTTCTGCGGAGATTATTACAAACATCAAACAAGGAGCGCTTCTGGTCCCGAATTCTGCGGTAAAATATCAAGGGGAACAGCAATATGTTGAGGTTATGTCTTCGGACGGAACAGTCCAACGGCAAACAATTGTTGTTGGCCTTTCCAATGACACAATGACAGAAATCGTAAGCGGTCTCCAAGAAGGAGATAAGGTAGTAATCCAAAGCGCCACCGCTTCTTCATCAGGCAGTTCTCAATCCGGGGGGACATTTAATAGTTCCTCGGGTGGAGCGCCGGGAGGTGAAAACATAATGAGGATGATGCGCTAATTATCCGGGTATGATAGAAATTAAAAACATTACAAAAATTTATAAGCACGATAATCTGGAGACCAAAGCCCTTAAGGAGGTATCTTTTAGCATTCAAGATGGCGAATTTGTAGCTATTATAGGGCCGTCCGGTTCCGGCAAGTCAACTTTGATGCACATATTGGGTTGTCTTGATGTGCCAACCAGCGGACAGTATCTATTTGAGGGCAGGGATATTGCCAAACTTTCTGATAACGAGCTTGCCGATATTCGCAGAAAGAAAATAGGGTTTGTGTTCCAAACATTTAATCTGTTGCCGAGGACAACCGTTATCCGTAATGTAATTTTGCCTTTAATCTACGCTAATTTTCCGCGGGAACAGCGCGAAAAAATAGCAAAAGAAGCGCTTCACAACGCAGGATTGGAGGAATCCCGCTTCTATCATCTTTCTAATCAGCTTTCCGGCGGGCAGATGCAGAGGGTGGCGATCGCCCGCGCGCTTGTGAATAACCCTTCTCTTATTCTCGCCGATGAGCCAACCGGCAACTTGGACAGTAAAACAGGGGATATAGTGCTAAAGACATTTCAGGAATTGAATAGGCAAGGCCAGACAATTGTTTTGATAACCCATGAAAGATATATCGCAGAGAGAGCCAAGAGAATAATCTCGCTTAAAGACGGAGAGATTATTGAAGATGTCCAAATCGCCTATTCTCAAACCATTAAACCGATTTAGAAATAAAATGTTTTTAAGCGATTTATTTGAAGAAACGGTCTCGGCCATTTTTGCCAACAAAGCCAGAACAGGGCTTACGGTTTTAGGCATTGTTATTGGCATCGGTTCGGTGGTCGCCTTAATATCAATAGGCCAGGGGGCGGAGGCAGACATTAAATCAAATATTCAATCAATCGGTTCAAATTTGCTTGTTGTTTATCCCGGAGTCCAGGGCGGCAGCCGAGTCCAAATCAGTACCGGGCGGGGATCAGCTCAGACCCTTACAAGAGATGATGCCGACGTAATATCACAAGAAATTTCCTATATAGAGGCAGTAGCGCCGGAGGTTTCCACAAGGCACCAGGTAACCGCCAAAGGAACAAATACCAATACTTCAGTTATCGGCACGGTGCCCGAATATGCCGAAGTTAAAAATTTTAAAATAACCGTTGGCTCTTTTATCTCTGAACAGGATGTAAAAAGCGCATCAAAAATAGCAATATTAGGTCCCACTACGGCCGAAGATTTGTTTGGAGAAGGAGCGGACCCCATCGGTCGGAAGATTAAAATAAACAAGATTGAGTTTACGGTTATCGGCGTTACCGAAAGCAAAGGAGGAACGGGTTTTGGCGGGAGTCAGGATGACATTATCCTTGTGCCGATTTCCAGCGCTCAAAAGTTTTTATCGGGTAATAATTATATTACCGATATAAATGTTCAGGTAAGCGACGAGAAATATATGACCGTGGCGCAAGAAGAGATAACCACCTTGCTCTTGATTCGCCACAACATTGCCGACCCGACCTTAGCCGATTTTTCCATAATGAATCAGGCGGATATTTTAAATACTATGACTTCTGTCACGGGAACATTAACTATTTTTTTGGGGGCGATTGCCGGAATATCTTTGATTGTCGGAGGAATCGGTATTATGAATATGATGTTGACCACGGTAACGGAGCGGACGCGTGAGATTGGGCTTCGCAAAGCAATCGGCGCCAAAAACAAAGATATCAGTATGCAATTTTTGGCTGAAGCAATAATGCTTACATTTATGGGGGGAGTTATAGGCATAGTTGTTGGGTGGGTTATATCTTTCGGGGTTCAAAAATTCGCTGGCATCAGCACTAATGTTGCAGGATGGTCGGTTGCCTTGGCCTTCGGGGTATCAGCTTTTATAGGAATTGTTTTCGGATATTATCCTGCCAGACGCGCTGCCTCGCTTAATCCGATTGAAGCGTTGAGATATGAATAAACTCGTTACTAATTACTGATAAATAATAATAAACATATGTCTGTCTTCAATGGAAAACAAAATGGTTCAGTAAAAGTGTTTATAATATCCGGAATCGCGATTGTCCTGGTTGTTATTGCGGGAATAATTATTTTGACCAACAGTTTGAAATCCGTTGATAATAAATCTGCCAACGAAAGCCAACAAACGAGCAATGCGACGACCACGGGCACTGCAAGAGGGATGGGAACTTTTTTGCAAGGATTTTCCGAGGCGAGCGCGGATGATTTAAAGATAGGGGACTCTCTCGTTGTTGAGGGAACTACCAATCAAGACGGAAGCATCAGCGCTAATACGGTTTATATTGGCTCTGCTGAAGATTTTGCGAACATTTCCAATGGCGCGCGAATGGGTTTTCAAATGAATTCAACAAATACTCCGCCTGATATAAATACGATGCCAAATTCGGGTCAGATACCGGGAGGTATGCCAAATATGCCTGAAGGGTTTCAGAATATGACTCAAGAAGAAAGAAGACAGGCAATGGAAGAATTAAGAAACAGCGGAAGTTTGCCTGACGGCGTGGTTCGGTCAAGACAGACCGCAGGCAATGCTTCTCTACGGGGAGAACTTCTTAACAAGACCGACCAATTTTTGACCATAAAAATTGCTGATGGCGGCTCTAAGTTAGCGCTCTATTCCGAGTCCACGAAATTTATGAAAAAGGAGTAATGAAATAAATAGTCGCTTGCGCTGTATTAAATAATATAAAGGTCGCTGTCAAAAACCAAGGGCTAAATTAGGATAAAAATATGAAAAATAAAACTTTAATTATTTCAGCCGTAGTGATTTTTGCTTTTGTTTTGGTAATTGTGGGATTTATAGGTTATAACGCGGTTCTGGCAGATGAAAATACGACTTACCCTCCGATTATTCAGAAATTAGTTGAGAGATTCGGTTTAGACCCGACAGAAGTTCAAAAAGTGTTTACCGAAACAAGGACGGAAATGGGGCTACAGCGAGAACAGAGTTTTCAACAACGTTTTGAAGAGCGCCTGCAAAATGCGGTAGAAAATGGAAAAATTACTGAAGCGCAGAAAAGCGCAATCATTGCTAAGCAGGCGGAAATGAAAGAGAAAATAGGGGAATTAAAAGACCTTTCCTCGCAGGATAAAAAAGAAGCGATGAACAATATTCGTGAAGAAATGAGCGCTTGGGCAAAAGATAACGGGATAGAAGATGGCTGGTGTATGGGATTAGACATACCCGGATTGGGAGGATTGGGAAACTTTGGCAGGGGACATGGGATGAGACAGGGAATGGGAGCTGGGTTCGGATTAAGACCAGGACAAAATTTTGAAGAATAGAATATTTTTGGGGGTCAAAACGAGAAAACGCTTCTTTTAAGAAGCGTTTTCTCGTCAACATTGAGTAGCTAAAAAATTAATTTTCTGTTAAAATTATAATCGTTTAGTTATGCATTAAGATATTTATATGATTGAAGTTTTAAATCTGACAAAAAAATTTAATGGTTTCGTTGCTGTAGACAAAATCTCTTTTGACGTTAAGAAAGGAGAGATTTTCGCTTTTTTGGGACCCAATGGAGCAGGCAAGACCACGACTGTAAAAATTCTTACTACACTCTTGCATCCTACGGACGGCAAAATAACAATAAACGGCCATGATGTCGCCGAAAATCCATACGAAGTTCGTTGTTCTTTTGGAATTGTTTTTCAAGACCCCAGCTTGGACGATGAACTTACAGCGTATGAAAATATGGAATTCCACGGTATTCTTTATAAGGTGCCGAAGAAAATTCGCAGAGAAAGGATAGAGCAGTTACTGCGGTTTGTTGATTTATGGGATAGAAAAGACGATTTGGTCAAGAAGTTCTCCGGCGGAATGAAAAGGCGTCTCGAAGTTGCCAGAGGATTAATCCATCATCCTAAGATTCTGTTTTTAGATGAGCCCACTTTAGGATTAGACCCGCAGACGAGGAACCATATTTGGAATTATATTAAGGAGTTAAGCCGACAAGAAGGGATGACGATTTTTTTCACGACTCATTATATGGAGGAAGCGGAGAGAATCGCGCAGAAAATTGCCATTATTGACCATGGGAAAATTGTCGCCCGCGGAACTCCAATGGAGTTGAAGCGGCAAACAAATACCGCTTCATTGGAGGAGGCATTTTTAGCTATAACCGGCTCTACTATCAGGAAGGAAGAGGCAAGCCAGCTTGACCGCATGAGAATGCATCGGAGATTCAGAAGATAATCTATAATTTAGTTATAGGAATATGCAAACGATTTATATTCTTTGGCTCAGGCAATTAAAGAGATATTTCCGCTCTAAAGCGAGAATCGTCGGCTCTCTCGGCCAGCCGATTCTTTTCTTGGTGGCCTTGGGATTCGGGCTTAATCCCATTTATCAAAAAGCGGGCGGAGGCAGTTATATTCAGTTTTTAACGCCCGGCATAATCGCAATGGGAATTATATTCACAGCCCTTTTCTCGGGAATAGAAATTATTTGGGATAGGCAGTTCGGTTTTTTAAAAGAGACATTGGTTGCTCCAACTTCACGTTTAAAAATTATGACAGGCAGAACTCTTGGAGGGGCAACGGTGGCAGCATTCCAAGGAATCCTTGTTTTGCTTTTATCTTTTTTATTGGGCTTTAGGCCGGAAAGTCTACTGCTTTCCCCGCTGTCTTTTATTTTTATATTTCTGATTGCCTTGCTTTTCACCGGAATAGGGACGGCGATTGGGTCGGTTCTTAAAGATATGCAGGGATTTCAATTGATTATGAATTTTTTAGTAATGCCCCTCTTTTTTCTTTCAGGCGCATTGTTTCCGCTCCAAAATCTTCCAAAAGGATTAGCTGTTGCCGTAAGGATTAACCCTCTTTCTTATGGAGTTGATGGGTTGCGGGGCTCTTTGACGGGCATAAACAGCGCTCAGTTCGGCTTGTCAACAGATATTATTGTTTTAACCGTTTTAACGGGAACGGTGCTTGTCATAGGCGCATATTTCTTTTCCAAAATAGAAATTTAAATTCAAGACGATTCTTATAACTTTATAAGCATTGCTGATTTGACAAATTTTACAAAGTTATATATTTTCGCTTTCCAAAAGCGATTTTTTCTTGTAGAATTTACAATACAATGTCTTTAAGCATAGGAATTGTCGGTTTGCCTAATGTGGGCAAATCAACGCTATTCCAAGCCATAACCAAGAAAGAGGTTGACAGGGCGAATTACCCTTTTTGCACCATAGACCCGAATGTGGGTGTTGTTGCCGTCCCTGACCCGAGAATAGACAAATTGGCGGAATTAACTTCTTCGGCCAAGAAAATTTATACTACGGTTGAATTTGTTGACATTGCCGGGCTGGTAAAAGGCGCCAGCCAAGGAGAAGGATTAGGAAACAAGTTTCTGGCGAATATCAGGGAAGTTGACGCCATTGTTTATGTTTTGCGAAGTTTCAACAAAGAAGATGTTATTAACACGCGGTCAAAGATAGATGTTTTGGAAGATAAGGAAATTTTGGATATGGAAATGATTCTTAAGGATTTGGAAACCGTTGAAAAAAGAGCGGAGTCGCTGGAAAAAGAATTAAAAACTAAAGCGAAGGATAAAAACTTGGAAAAGGAGATGTCGGCCATTGCAAGGGCGCAGGAATTATTGCAAAAAGGGGAGTATTTATCTGAATCGCAATGGAGCGACGAGGAGAGGAAAATCCTGAATAGTTATCAGTTGCTGACTATGAAAAAACGGCTCTTTTTGCTTAACGGCTCAAAAGGAGAGGTTTCAATAGAAGTAGAGGATATATTGAAGAAGAATAATTGGCCATTTTTGATTGCCGATGTTCTTACGGAGTTTGAAACAGCTGATTTTAATGCCGAACAAAGAACTGATTTTGGACTGTCAGCAGAGACCCAATTGGATATCCTGATAAGAGAGTGCTATAAACTGCTTGATTTGATAACTTTCTTTACTACCGGGCCGGATGAAACGCGCGGATGGACATTAAAAAAAGGTTCTAAAGCGCCTCAAGCGGGCGGAGTGATTCATAGTGATTTTGAAACCCGCTTTATTAAAGCGCAGGTTATAAATTGGAAAGACCTTTTGGATTGCAACGGATTTTCCAAAGCCAGAGAAAAAGGACTGCTTCGGACAGAGGGCAAGGAATATATTGTTCAAGACGGAGATGTGATAGAAATAAAATCCGACGCATAAAATTGTCTTATTATTAATAAAATTAATAAAGTCGCTCTCGCCGGCTAAAATTAAGATTGAGTATAGTTTTAGAAGAATCATCCGTCTTCATAGGCGTTTTTTTTATTTTCTGCTAAAATAAGAGAATAAAACGAATTTTAAAATGCGGACGACCATAACAATTATTTTGATTTCCGGGATGGCAATCATCTCTTTTATTCAAATTTTTTCAGCCGAGAATATGGGTTTAATGATTGCTGATATTATTATCTTTCTGCTCTATTGCTTTATTGGTTTTTTGCTGGTGAGATATTCAGTAAGAGAATCCCGCAAAGAGGAAAGGTTAAGGAGGGAAGCTCAGGAAAGAACGAAGCAATTGAAGCAGAGCAGAGATGAATTAGAGGAGCAGACATTGGAATTCCAAAAAAGCAGAGACATTCTTCAAACAAGGACTGCTGAACTTGAATTATGGTATCAAATGGTTGTTCAGAGAGAATTGAAAATGAGGGCCCTGAAAAAACAGATTAAGAAGTTACGAAATTAGTGCAGTGTTAGGGTCTGACCCTAACAAAGTCCTAAATAGTCAATAACTAAGATGAAAATTGTTTCTTGGAATGTCAACGGACTAAGGGCGAATTACAAAAAAGGTTTTTTGGATTGGTTTAAAGAAATAAAAGCAGATATTGTCTGTCTTCAAGAAGTAAGGTCTGATGCTTCGGATTTGCCTGCGGAATTAAAGAAAATCAAGGGCTATAATTTCTTTCTCAATCCAGCTCAAAAGCCCGGATACAGCGGGACAGCCGTGTATTCAAAGATAAATCCTAAAAAAGAAGAAAAAAAGATAGGGCTAAGCCGTTTTGACGAAGAAGGAAGAATTCTTCAATTGGATTTCCCGGAGTTTATACTAATCAATCTTTATTTACCTCATGGCGGGAGGCAAAAAGAAAATTTGGATTACAAAATACAAGTTTACGATTATCTTTTGAATCATTTAAAAGCGATTAAGAACAAAAAAGTGGTTGTTGTCGGCGATTTTAATATCGCCCATCAGAAGATTGACTTGGCTCGACCGAAAGACAATCAAAACAACATAATGTTTACAATAGACGAAAGAGAGCGGATTGGCGAGATTCTTAAATTAGGGTTTGTTGACAGCTTCAGAAAATTTAATAAGACAGCGGGACGTTATACTTGGTGGCCATATCTTGCCAAATGTCGCGAACGCAATATTGGGTGGAGAATAGATTATTGTTTTGTCTCTGCTCCGTTGGCAGGCAATATCAAAGATGCCTTTATCCTTGACAAAGTAATGGGTTCCGACCATTGTCCGGTCGGAATTGAAATAACTTTATGAAAGAAAAATATATTTTTGAAATTATTAAAAAATTAGGCGCAGATTTGCCGAGATTTCCTGACAACAGGATTGATTACACTAACTCCATCAGCGCGCCGGTCCTGATTATTTTTGTCAGATATCAGGGAGAAATTTTACTTTTGAAGAGAAGTAAAAAAGTAAGTACTTATCAGGGGAAATGGAGCGCGGTGGCAGGATATTTAGACGAGTTAAAGCCAATTAGGGAAAAAGTTTTGGAGGAATTAAAAGAAGAGACAAATATTATAGAAGACAATATTGCGGATATTAAGTTTGGGCAATCATACAAGATGAAAGATGAGACCGTCCATAGATTATGGCTTCGTTTTCCGGTTTTGGTTGAATTGAAAGAAAAACCAAGAATAAAATTGGACTATGAACACACTGATTTCAAGTGGATTAAGCCGGAAGAAATCGGCAAGTTTGATACGCCTCCGTTTTTTAACATAAGCTGGGAAATGCTTAAAGAATATGCCTGAATTGCCGGAAGTAACAACAATGGTCAATGGTTTAAGGAAAAAGGTTCTAAAAAGGACCTTTGTTGATGTTTGGACCGATGCGGAAAAATTGGTTAAGAAGCCGAACAGCTTTAACCAATTCAAGAAAGCGATTATCAAAGAAAAAATCCTTGATATCAAGAGACGAGGCAAAGTCATTTTATTTTGTCTTAGCAACGAGAAAACTCTTTTTGTCCATCCTAAAATGACCGGCCATTTTTTGGTTGGAAAATGGGAAAAGACAAAAGGGGAATGGAAATCGCTTAAAAGAGGGCCAATGGAAGACCCGATGAACAGGTTTGTCCATATTATGTTTTGGCTTGATAACGGCCAGATGCTTGCTTTCTCTGATATGCGGAAGTTCGGCAGGATAGAATTGTGGGACAACAAATCATTGGGAGAGGCGAAGATAATAAGCGAATTGGGGGTTGATGCTTTAGGGCTTAATTATGAACAATTTAAGGGTGTAATCAAAAAAGCGGGGAATGGGAAAATAAAACAGATTTTGATGAATCAAAATCTGATTGCCGGCATCGGCAACATCTATGCGGATGAGATTCTTTTCGAAGCAGGCGTTTTGCCTTTCCGGCCGGCCAAAGACCTGAAAGAACAGGAACTGAAAAAGATTCATAAAGCAATTTCAAAAATTCTCTCACAGGCAGTTGAATTTTCCGGTTCAAGTGTTTCTGATTACCGCAAACCGGACGGAGAAAGGGGCAAATATCAGGAAGTTATCAGGGTTTATCGCCGAACAGGAGAAAAATGCTTGAAATGCGGAACAATAATCCAAAGGAAAAAGATTGGCAGCCGTTCCGCTCATTTCTGCCCAAAGTGCCAGCAATAAGAGGAATTTTGAAACACAGCATTTTTATGCCGTGTTTTGATTTGTCGGAGTGAAAAATTTGCTTTTTATTAACATTTATAGTATAAAGAAAAAAAGTTGTTTAACAAAAATCTGAGAGTGAAACCTAAAAGCGAGAGGGAGGCCTGATGCCGAGCAAGACAAGATCAGATTATTTAGTTCCTTATTTTGTAGAAATCGACAAAACCCATCTTCTGAGCAGAGAGGAAGAGATTGCTCTGGCGAAAAAGATTAAAATGGGAGACCAAGAAGCGAAACAAAGGTTTGCTATGGCTAATTTGAAATTAGTGATTTCTATCGCCAGGAGGTATCACATACAGGGCTCGCATTTGTCCTCTTTAGATTTAATTCAGGAAGGAACCTTGGGGCTGATGGGAGCGATTGAAAAATTTGACCCTGACAGGGGCTGTAAATTTTCTACTTACGCCATTCACTGCATAAAATATGCAATCCGGATAGCGTTAGAAACGCAGAGCAGGACTATTCGCTTACCTTCTTATATTTTGAGAGCGCTGAAATTGGCAACAATAAATGCAGGGGAGAAGTGCAGCGGGCCAGTAGCGCGCAGGTATATAGAAGGGGCTTTGAGAAAAGAAGGAATCGGCGACAACATCATCATGGAGATATTCAACTCGACGGTAATATTATCCTTAGATGCTCCGATGTCTTTTCGAGAGGAGGGCGAAGACCATCATGAGATTATATGTGACCATGGAGAACAACCCCTTGAAAAAGAGCTTGAGGACCTTCTCAGAAAAGAGATAATCGCAAAGGCGATGAAAGGATCTGGGCTTACCAAGAGGGAAAAACTTGTCTTAGAACGGAGATTTGGTCTGAATGGGCGGGAACGAGAAACGCTCAAGGTAATTGGCTTAAGAATGGGCGTTAGCGGTGAGCTGATTAGGCGGATTGAAAAAGACGCCTTGGCCAAGATCAGAAAATATCTTGAAAAACAGCCAAAAAAATTGTTGGAAAAGATATTTTAATCGCTAACAGAGATTAGTTGAAAGGAGGTTCGTATGGATGGGACTGCGCTGCGTCAGATAATGACAGAGGGAGAAACAGAAGAAAGCCGAGTTGTTACGGCTGCGATTCTTTTTCTCAATAAGTACATTTTTCCGTGGTTATTAAGGGAAAAATGTTCTTTTTCCGTAAATCAAGTGCACGCTCAAGAAATCCGCGTGAAGATGGCAACTTCTTCTTTCGAGCGCTTTGAAGAAGAAGTTAACCAACTAAAGAGTATAATCAACGGGAAGAAGAGATTCGAGGTTCTTAGGAAAAAACCTCCGAGGAAATTATTCATCTTTGTTTCCGGCCGATTTTTGACATCAGGAGGGGAGACGGTCCTTACCCTATCGTTTGAAATCGTTTGAAATCAAGTGATGACCAACAGTGCTTCAAGCCCTTGCGGCTTGGAGCACTATTTTTTTGCTTCTTTTTTCTCAAGTTGCCCTTCCAACTTTTTGATTTCCTTTTTGAGCCCAACCATTCTAAGCTCTCTTCCCACGGTCACTTTTTGGATTCTTTCTAATTCGTCTATTTTTTGCCTGATTTCTTTTGTTCTTTCTTCTACCTGTTTCTCCAGGCTGCCCTTGAGCCGTTCTAACTCTATGGTCCTGGCTTTTACTTTTACTTCCAAAGAGGACTTTGCTTCTTCCAGCTCCCTTGTCCTGGCTTTTACTTTTTCTTCCGAAGCCCGGTAGGCATGGTTTAATTCCCGATTTAATTGTTTGAGTTTGGTGTAATTTTTCTCTAAACTCCTGCTCATCTGATTGAATCCCTGCGCTACCTCGCCGATTTCATCCTTGGAGATTTTCTTAATCCGATAACTCATATCCCCGGTGCCAAAGGCCTTCATCGCCTTATTCAGCGTGGTGATTGGCGCAATGATTAAGTATTGAAAAGGCAAAAGCATTATCAAAACAAGCACCACGATTCCGCCGATAAGAATAAAAGAGAAACGTGAATAGGCATTTTCTATTCCTCTCTCCAGCTCTTCCAGAGACAAAGTAATCTCATAAGTGCCCACTGTCTTCCCGGCTAAATAAATAGGATTGGTTATAACCAGGGTGCTGTCTCCGTCTGCCCTTGACTTTTTGGTGATTGCCCTTCCGGTTTCAAGGACTGAAAAATTATCTTCTTCAGGGGTTGCGCCGATGGAAGCTGTGTCATTTGAGGCAGTGATTCTCAACCCTTCATCGGTCAAAGAATTGATGTTTACCTTCACGATGTCAGGGTCCAGCCACATCAATTTATAAATGCTGTTTTGAATATAAGTTCTGTTCTTTAACGCCTCTTCGCTACCAATAGAAGCATCAAGGGTTTGAGCTAAAATGATTGCCTGTTTCTCGAATTGCTTCTCTAAAATTGTTCTCTCTTGACTAATCATTGTTAGGGCAATACATGCGAAAACAAAAAGAGAGACAAGAACTATGCCCAAAATTAACTTGATTTTGATAGAAAATCTCACTTTTTTATCCACTGATTAATAATTCCGTCCAGCTCCCCGCTTTTTTTCAACTGAACCAAGGTGTGGTTAATTTGATTAAGCAGGGCTTGACTTTCCTTTCTTACTGCCACTCCATAAAATTCTTGAGTAAAGGGTTCTCCAAGAATTACTAAGTTTTCTTCTCCAGCCACTAAATCAATGCCTACCGGATAATCAACCATAATGGCATCAAGATTGCCGTTGAGTAAATCTGTTTTTGCGGCTGCATAATCAAGATAGCCCACAACTTCTGTTGTAAATTTTTGGGCTTCAAAATTGCGTGTAGTATCTGCCTGGACTCCGATTTTCTTCCCATATAAATTCGCTACCCCCATTATTTCTTGAAGCTTGTTTTTTTGGATGACTATGACTTGTCCGGCGTTGAAATAGGGATTTGAGAATGCCATTTTTTCGGTTCTTTCAGGAAGAATAGTGATACCTGAAATGAGCATATCCGTTTCGCCGGCAAGCAGCTGGTCAAAAATAATTTGCCAGTCAATTTGTTTGAACTCTGCCTCTACACCTAAATCCTGGGCAATTTTTTTAGCGATTTCAATGTCTATTCCGGCAAAATTTCCGTTTTCGTCAATTGACTCCATTGGAGGAAAAGTTGCGTTTGTTCCGATAATAATTGTGCCTCGGGATTTTATCTCTTGTATTTGGGGGTCTAATTCTTGCGGCTGAGTCGAAAAGAGTGAAGAGTTAACTAAATAATGGAATATAAGAGCAAGCCCGATGATGACGATGATAATTATTGGAAAAAGAAATTTTTTGTTCATAAGAACCTGCTTGCTCCGCTCGCAGAACCTTGAAATTAAATTTGTCATATATATTTTTAAAGTAATTTAATTATAAGTTTTTTTAATTATTATGTCACTTTTATTGTATCACAATTATTGTATCACAATATTGCAATTACCAGAATATTTAGAAATACTTATAAAAGAGGGCCAATGAAATTTTTTTTAAAAAGTATACATCCGCTTACCATTGACTTTTTGTAAAATAAATGTTATCCTATAATACAGAAAAATAGAAAGCGCCTCCGGGTGCCTGGGTCTGAACTTCCCTTCGCCCGGGCATCCAGAGGCGTTTTTTAATTGTAAGTCCGGATTAAACCATAAGCAAGAATTACTATAAGAAGATTAGTCCGCCGAAGTTTGACTTCGGCGGACTTCGGCGGAGTTTAGGGTTATGAATTAAAAATTGGCCAAAACCCTTGACAAGATTTTTGGACGGTATAGGATATGATAATAATACATCCTTGGGGAAGTAAGGATATTGATGTGGTTATACAAACATCAACAATTTATTTAAAGGTCGATTTGCGCCTTTCTCTTTGTAATTAGGGAGAGGTTTTTTGTTTTTTGACAATTAAATAAAAAAGAAAAAGGTCGGAAATAACCGAAGGGAAGAAACAAGAAAAATAATTAACTTAAAAAATAATGAAAAAAATATTATTAAGCTTAGCAATCATCGGCGTTGTCGCCGGAGTTGTTATAGGCGTTACCGGAGCTTACTTTACCGACGAGGAGCCGATTACAAATAATGTATTTCAAGCAGGAACGCTTGATATTCAGCAAGGAGCAAATGATTTAGGGAATATGACTCTTTCTGGTTTAATACCTGGAGTGGCTACCATTCCACAGAAACTTACGATGGGTAACAATGGAACGCTACATGCTATTGTAGATAAAATTGAAGTAACTTCCCTCACGAATGGTGATACAGCTGGTACCTCGAACGATATTTCAGCGGCTGATTATGCTGCGATGGTGAATACTACTATCTCAGACGAAATTGGCAGACCTCTTTGGAAAGGAACTCTTGCTGAATTAAATGGCGGAGACGCTATTGACGGTACAGACAGGGTGTTCTTAGCCAAGAAAGGAACCGGTGGAAATTATACTACCCGCGATTATTGGTTTACCTTTGAATTAGACGAGAATGCGACTAATGCTTATCAGGATGAAGGCGTAAAGGCTACTTTTGCTGTTAATGCTAGTCAGGTTAAAGATGATAAATTTGATGCAGCTGAAAGATTAGTAATGAATCAAAATAGTGACAATGGATGGGATTGGGTAGAAAACAATGAAAAGACCACGGCTTCTAGCAAAAACTTGTTTGGTGTGATAGGAACAGGATTACTAAGGGGCTATGAATTCAGTGGCAACTCTGATTATTTCGATTCTGCCGAAAAAGCTGCTTGGGCAATTAAAAACGGTGATGTTTCTTTTGCTGATCCCAAGTGGGTGGATAATTATCCTGCGAACGCAAGCATTCTATTCTTGCAGAGAATGGGTAAGTATTATAATGACGGTAACGCATTTAGTAATGCCGCAGAGAATGCCGTTATTGACAGATGGAATGCTTACCATAATAACGCTCAAGAGGTTTATACAAACATAAAAATAGCAAGAGAATCAGGTAATCCCGATTTATTTTATTGGGATTTAGCACCGTTAATGGAAGCTACTATTGATGCAGCAAATACAGTTTCTGACAGTGGGCAGGCGACGACTCTTCGGAACAATGCTTTGGCTTTAGCCGCATTAGTGGTCGCAGACCAACATTCAACCGGTGGTTACTTTATTACTAATTGGAATAATGTTTATTCTCAATTAGGTCAGGCATCTGCTATCCGTATTTTACAGTTAGCTGATGATATGGATTTCGGAGTTTCTTATTCTGCAAAGATTACAAGTGGCGTAAATGCACTTTTAACTCAACAGAACGGTGATGGATCATTCAGGTATGGTACAGCGATTGATGGCAAAAATATCCAAACTAATGCTTATGCCGCTTTGGTATTAGAGATGGCTGGCAATCACACAGAAGCGCAAGCCACTGTTGATAATTTAGTTTCCCAGCGATTGTCTAATGGAGCATGGAATCATTCCGAACCTGATGGCAACTCTGGAACTAGTGTAACGATAGGTGAATATCCAGAAGTGAATAGCGAAGCATTAAGAGCAATAATATCCATAAATCAGTAGATCAGAGTTGAACTCTTTTAGGTTGCCTCATTATTTTTTATAATTGGGGCAACCAATAAAGGATTTAACTTGGTTTTGATATGGATTTTCAAAAAATTAATTATAAAAAAGTAAAAAAGTTTCTATCTTGGACTACAATAGGATCTCTTTTTGCTGTTTTGATTTTTGTTTTACTTCCTCTTTTACCGATTGAAAATAATTATTCCTTAAAAATGGTTTTGTCAGGTTCAATGAGTCCGACAATTAAGACAGGCGCCATTGTTATAATTAAACCAGCTTCAGGGTATCAGGTTGGCGATATGGTTACTTATAAATACGGAACAAGAGCCAGGGATTTGACTACCCATAGAATCGTTGGACAAGAAGGAGACGAATTTATTACAAAAGGCGACAATAACAATGCAGCTGATATTTATCCAATTAAAAAAGAACAAATTATCGGGAAAGTGATTTTTGGTGTTCCGTATGCTGGTTATGTGGCGAATTTTTTACATTCAAAATTTGGGATTATTCTTTTAATTTTGATTCCAGCATTATTAATTATTGGGAGCGAAGGATTAAAGATTTTTAAAGAAGTCAAAAAAATGCGACAAAAGAATAGGAAAACTAAAGAGATACGCGCCAAAATTTCAGTTTTCTTGATTTTGTTTTTATTTCTTCCTATGTTTAGCTTTACCTATACAACAAATGCTTATTTCTCTGATTCAATCATTTCAGAGAATAATCTTTTCCAAGCAGGAGTTTTGGATATGACTTTACGCTCCGGACAAAATAATTTTGTTTCTGGAGCCGACAATATGCAGCCCGGACAGCAGGTCAATAGAGATATTTATGTCGGCAAAACTGCCAGCAGTTTTCCATTGCAATATAAAATGAGCTATGAACTCATTAGCGGGGACAGTGAATTGTGTGACCAATTGGATTTAAAAATTTGGTATAATCATTATAGTTGTCAGGGGACTTATGGAGATTGCAGGGATATGAGGTTAAAATATAATGGCAAATTATCCGATTTAACTAACTTAGTTAAATCAGATTTTGAAATTCCTCATCCTGATGACCAATTTGATATTGATGATAGTAATGGCACAGAGCAATGGTTCTTTTATAGTATTATTGTGCCAAACAATATTGCCAATGATTTAGAGGGCAAGTTGTGTCATTTTAATTTTGTTTTTGATGCGTGGCAAGAAAATATGCTTAATTACGGCGACGGTGGTTTTACGGATAAAGAAAAGATAGAAAGCACGATTACAATTGGTTCATTGGCACCCATTTTAAATCCAATTGGGGATAAACCAGGCACTGAAGGAGAAATGCTTCAATTTCCTGTTACCGCCACTGACCCGAATGGCGATACTTTAATTTATTCCGCTTCTAATTTACCAACTGGAGCCAATTTTGATCCCGGCACACAGGCTTTTTCTTGGACACCGACATCTGAACAAGCAGGAACTTATTCTAATATTATTTTTGAAGTTTCTGATGGGACATATACTGATTCAGAAAACATTACTATTACGATTGATTCCAGTTCGCCACCAGGTAGTCTAATATAAACATATGTCCAGTATAAACATATATTTATAATGATAAAAAAATATTATACAATTTTAATTTTGATAATTTGTTTGGAATTTTTGGGTTTTACTCAACCGGCTGAAGCCGGAGTAGTTTGGTTTTCCGGGAAGAATATCAGCGTGGCTTTTGACGGCCTGCCTTTTAATTTAAGTAATTGGGCGCCGGGGATGAGTGATATAAAAAGCATTACGATAGAAAATAATGAAAATTTTGACGTTGATATTTATTTCAAAGCAGAAAAAACATCAGGCGATGATATTCTGGCTAATGCCTTGACTATCACTGTCGGTAATGAATCAAAGCATTTATCGGATTTATTTGATAATAATTTATCGCTTGCTTCAATTAGTGCCGGAAAATCCCAAGATTATGATATTGCTATAAGTTTTGATTCAGATGCAGGGAACGAGTATCAAAATAAAACGATAGATTTTAATTTTATTATTATTGTTGAGCAAACAGGAGGAAATGGCGGGGGAGGCGGACAAGTTGTCATCCCCGGTGGAGGAGGTGGCGGTAGCGCTTTACCCGCTGGATTGACCCTTAATTCGGAGAGTGTTCAAGTGATTGGAGTTGGAGAGACATCGGTAACAATAACTTGGACCACAAGCTATATGTCAACCAGTCAAGTGGTTTATTCTCTTGAGGGGGAAAATCATATTCTTGACCTTACTGATAGTGCGGTAAATTATGGATACACTCATGCGGCACCGGAGCCGGAAGATTCCACAAAAGTGACATCCCATACGGTAACTATTAGCGGATTGACTCCCGGTAACACTTATTATTTCCGCTGTGTTTCGCACGCTTCACCGCCGACTATCAGTTGGGAATTTTCCTTTACTACTTTGGCGATGGCGGAGCAACCGCCCATATCTCCAACCGGTCCGGTTGAATATTTACCTGCAGAAACTCCGACAGGAGGGGCAGGCACAGAAGTTAGTACCCCGGGAGGAGAAACTACCCAGCCCGGAGGCGAAAGCACAGAGGGGGGGATAATTCCGGAAGTAAGCCCGGGTCCATCAACGTTAGCGCCCGAGCCCTTGACAGGAGAAGGTCTTGGAATGGGAAATGTCAGCTTTGGAGCCAATATGTTGGCGGCCATAGGTAATATTTTAGATTCAAAATTCCTTTCAGCCGTTTGTTTATTTGTATTAATTGTTTTAATCGGACTTCTTATCAAAGAGGCAAGATACCGATATTTGGAGCGTAAAAGAAAGAAAAATCAAAATAAACGCTTTTAATTCAATGAGAAAAGCAAAAATCCGTCTTGAGTTTATCGAAGGGCGGATTTTTGCTTTTTGGGACAAGTGGGATTAGAATTACAAAATATGTTTAAATTAAGCTCATCAGATTTTGAATTACGCTAATGTCCTGCCTGATAAAATTACGCTGTTTCAGGGCAGTATTGACAAGTAAATGTATCTTGTATAAAATGAAAGTAGTTTCAAAAAAATGAAAGTAATTTCAATTTAGATATGATGAAATTAACAAAAAATTGTCAAAAAATAATTATCTTTTTAGGAGATTATCCGGAAAGAAAATTTTTCAGTAAAGAAATCGCTGAAAAATTGAATATTAGTTTGGGCGGAACTCATAATGCTTTAAAGCATTTAGTCAAAGAAAAGATTGTTGGAATAGAGCAAAGAGGGAATATGAAATTTTATCAGATTGATGATGAAAATATTTTCGTCAAACAGTTAAAAACAGCATTAATTGTTGAAAAATTATTGCCGTTAGTTAACAAAATCAAACAAGACTGCAAGGAAATTGTTTTATTTGGGTCAGCGGCTCGTGGAGAGCAAACAGCAAATAGCGATGTTGATTTATTTATTCTGACACATAATCCAGAAGATATTAAAAATGACATTGTTAAATATAGGGGGAAAATAATGATTAGTCCTATTATAAAAACGCCGAATCAATGGAGTGAGCTGGAAATCAAAGAACCGGAATTCTACAATGAAATAAAGCAGGGGATTAAATTATTTAATTATGATTAAAAATTTTGAGGACTGTTTGAAAACAGGAAAAATCAAAAAGTTTTCTAGAGGCAAGATTTTATCGCCCAAAGAAATTAGATTAGCTGAAGAGGATTTGAAAACAGCCGAAAAGAGTTTCAAAGACAAAAATTACCGTTGGTGCATTATCCAAATTTATTATTCGATGTTTCATTCTGCTCGAGCATTGTTGTATTTTGAAAATTTTAGAGAACATAGTCATTATTGTTTAAACCAAGCTATAAGAGAATTATATGTCAAACAAGGCAAGATGGATGTATCTTTTCTTGAGACGTTATCGGAGACAAAGCATTTAAGAGAAGCAGCAGATTATTATGGTGATTATAGCGATATAAACGCAGAGAAATTATTAAAGAAGGCAGAAAAATTTATAGAAAAGGCAAAGGAGATAATTCATTAATTTGCAATTTGTTAATTGAACAGCGGAGGTCGTTCCTCCGCTGTTTGCTTCTCTTATTTTGCTTTTTGGGACAAGTGGGATTAGAATTATCTAACAAACAAAGCAAGAAAGAGAAATAAACAAAAAAATGAAGCAAGAAGATTTTGAAGAATTAGTCAGGCAGGGGATAGCGGAAATCCCCCAGAAATTCCGGGACAGAATGAAAAATGTTGATATTCTGGTTGAGGATTGGCCGTCCCCGGAGCAGTTAGGGCAGGCAAGAGTGCCGACCGACGGTTTACTTTTTGGTTTGTATCAAGGCGTTCCTCAGACCAAAAGAGGGACATATTATGCCAATGCCCTGCCTGATAAAATTACGCTGTTTCAGGGCAGTATTGAAGCAGTCGCCAAAACTCCTGAAGAAATAAAGCAAAAAGTCAGACAGACGGTTTGGCACGAAATCGCCCATCATTTCGGAATGAGCGAAAAAGAAGTAAGAGAAGCGGAAAAGAAAAGATTTAAGTAATTTTATATTTATTATGTATAATAAAGACCCTTACTTGATTACCAAGAACAAGAGCAAGGAAATTTTTGAAAAACATAAACAAATATATTGTCCTTATTTTAATCAAAACATAATTTTGAATTCGGACGGATTTCATCACTTGCAATTTTCTTGTCGAAGGGAAAGGAATAGAAGAGAACAACTTTTAAAATTTAATCTTTTGCCATTGGCGATTAGTATAATAAAAAAATCCGGCACCTTGCAAGAATATAGAAAAGAATTATCTCCTGTTGGCAAGCGGTCCCAAAAAGAGAATATGACCATTTGTAAAATGATGGAATATTGGTCCTTTGTAGCGATTAATGACAATAAAACAATTAAGATTAGAGTTGTGCTGCGGAGAGTTGGCAATGGTAATATTATTTTTTGGAGTGTAATGCCCGCTATGAAATTAAAGACAGATACTTTGAATAGAATTAGACAATTAGCAGACAAAGGGATAGAGGATCAATGAAGAAACAAAAAAGCCGATGGATATCAGCTTGTTTGTGGTGCTTGTCTTCAGCTTAGGACAACCTTGGCTGAACGGGGCTTGCGCCCACAAGCACTGTTTACACCCTATCATTGATTAATTTTTTGTCAATAGCAGTTATCCACATTTAGGGTATGTTTAAGTTTGAGATACAGAAAAAATCAAAGAAGAGCAGGGCGAGGAAGGGAACTATTTAATCGTAATGCTGGTTTTGCCGAATTGGATTAAAAATTTTTGGGCTAATTTTTGAGTGCGAGGAGGAAATTTTTTAGAGAATTCAAGAAATTTGGTTTTAGAGACTTCTTTTAAGTTTAATTCGTCCCGGTCAATCCTTGCCTTACCAAGAGAAACCAAATAGAGTTGATCTAAAATTGCTTTTTCGGGAAGGGCGACGAAAAGGTCTTTTTGAAGAGTATAACCAAAAAAGAGTTTAGGAAGAATTTGGCGGTATTCTATAAGCTGACCGCCTAAATCTATTTTTTTACTTTTGAGTTTTGTAGCGAATATCGAAGTGTAAGGTATTTGATTTAAAATTCCATAAAAAGCTAAAGCAGATTCAAAAGAAAGATAAGATGGCCAATAAATCAGATTGGCAATTTTTTGAATATTTTGAGGAGAGTTGTCTAATGTATAGATATTCTTTCTTAGCCGGTAAAGATCTCCTGATTTGACTAACCGACTGCAAGTAACATATACGGATTGTTTGGATAAATTTAAAATTTTCCATAAATCATTGATGGTAAAATATGGTTTGTCTATCTCCTTGAGCTTTTTTAAAAGTTTTATTTTACTTATTCTTTGCATAATTTTATTAATTCAGGAATCACGGGTTGATAATTTTTCGGCAAGAAACGATTAAGTTCTTGTTTAATGTCCATTTTCCTTAATTTTATTTTTGGCAGCGAAATTTCTTTTTTCAACAATTGACCGATAAACCAAATATCAAATAAATCTCTTGCTTTTTTTCGGGAAGATAGAGCGTCTAATTTTTCCTTGAAGAGCCGTTCAAGGGTGAGAACTTTTAATAGGGGCTTTAAGTTTGTCGTCGGAGAGGAAGCGGTTGATAATTTAAAATCAATATTTTCTTTGAAAGAAAGTTTTCTTTTCGAAATTTCTATTTTGACGGAAAGTGTTCGAGAGAGATATTCTTGTTTGAATTTAATCAAAGTAAAATAAGTATTCTTTTTAGAATATATTTCTTTGATAGACAATTCCGGCTGTTTAGAAATTATATTTTCCATTATCTTTTTAAAATCATTAAACTTTATCTTGCTAAGCAGCGAAAAATCAAGATCTTCTGAAAATCGCGGGGAGTTATAAATAAGCCGAAGTGCAGTCCCGCCCTTGAAAATCAAACTTATTCCCAAAACGCTGGAATATAATCCATCTAAAATAAACATTTCCCAATATTCTCGGACAATGTTATTAATGTTTATTTGAAGTTTTTTTGACAAATTATCGGCAAGCTCAAATTCCATAATAATTAACAAATCTGTTAATAATCGAAGAACTTATATTTTTATGATATATTAGGCAAATAACAATGTCAATATAAATAAGATTTTGCCTATCTGGCGCATGAATCGCCCCGGCCGCGTGAAGATTAGCATAAGATTTTTTGATTTTTTAAGAAATTTGGCTTAGGATAATAAAGTAATAAGAAAAATGTTTAAGTTTGAGATACAGAAAACTTCAAAAAAGAGCAGGGCGAGGATTGGAGAAATCACCACGCCCCACGGCAAGATAAAAACGCCGGCCTTTATTCCGGTGGCGACTTTGGGCGTGGTTAAAGGGGGATTAAGTCCGCAAGAAACAGAGCAGGCAAAGGCCCAATGCCAAATTACCAATACTTTCCATTTTTTAGATTTAGATAGGGCGCAAGAGGTGGAGAAGATGGGCGGACTTCATAACTTTTTTAATTTTAATAAGCCGATTTTTACCGACTCTGGCGGTTTTCAAATTTTTTCTTTAGGCAAAGGAAGGGAGCTTGATTTGGGCAAAATCGGCTCTATCTTCCCCGAAGGTAAAAACCAAAAAAAACCTGCCCGCATCGCTATGCGGGCAAGTGCTCGCTTACGAAGCGTTGCGGGCGGGAAAGGAAAAAATTTTTTGAAAATCAGCCAGAGAGGAGCGAGATTTAAGTCCCCGAGGGATGGCAGGGAAATCTTGCTCACCCCGGAACTTTCTCTCAAAATACAAAAACAATTGGGCGCTGATTTTATTTATCTTTTGGATGTTTGCGGAACTCCTCTGGATGATGGAAAAACCGCTAAAAAGGATTTGGAGATTACCAATCAATGGTATGAGAGATTCTTGAAGGCGTCAAAAGGACTAAGAAACCAAAAAATATTTGGCATTGTCCAAGGGGGCATATACAGGGAATTAAGAAAAGAATCAACCAAGTTTGTAAATAATTTGCCGGTTTTCGGAATTGCCATTGGCGGGGCTTTAGGAAAAAGCAAACAAGATATGTATAAAACAATATCCTGGGTTAATGAGGATATTGATTGGCAGAAGCCCCACCACTTATTGGGCATAGGGGATTTAGAGGTTTTAGAGGAAATTATCAAACTGGGAATTGATTTGTTTGATTGCGCTTTGCCAACCAGAATCGCCAGGCATGGCACAGCGATGACTTCAAATGGGTATTTAAATCTTAATGCCGGAAAATTAAAGGATAAATTTGAACCGATTGACAAAGAATGCCAATGTCCGGTTTGCCAAAATTGGACCATTGCTCAAATTAATTTTTTGTTCCGCGCTAAAGAACAGCTGGCCGGTAAACTTTTAACTGTCCATAATCTTTTCTTTTTGGAAGACAAGATTGAAAAAATCCGTAAAAAAATAGAAAACAACGAGCTCTAACTTGATTTTGATTAAGTTTTTTGTATAATGGAATAAGAACAAACATTTCCCTGAACAAGGGAAGGAGGCAAAGTTTGAAAGGACAAAAGAGAGATGCAACATCGTTGCGATGGCGGAAAGCGTCCGACCAGACAGAGACGGCTCAAAAGTCGTTTTCGGCCTTTGAGAGAAAACAAAATTACTTTCGGTTATGCCCATGGAGAAGACGAGGCCTGAATGTTCGGATGCGAGGTATAGGAACGAACAATCGAACAGGTAGGTAGTACCGATTTTGTTATATGACTGCCCCCGCTCTCTATTCACCGAGAGCCGGGGCGTTTTATTTGGCTTGACAAGCGCATTTTTTATTCTAAGATATAAATATCGCACAAAAAAACCAAAAAGGGAGGAGAAATGGAACGAGAAAAGATTCGAGAAAAAATCATCGCCATAGTGGTGGATAAATTGAAGTTCACCCCCGATAGTCAAAAGGTTCAGGACGATGATGATATCGTGACTGACCTTGGCGCCGATTCTCTGGACGCTGTTGAAATCATTATGAATATAGAGGACGAGTTTTGTTTAGAGTTCTCCGATGAGGAGGCGATAGAAAATCGAACAATCAAGAAAATCGTTGAGCTTATCGAGACCAAATTGGGGCTCCCTCCTTCCTGAAACAGAAAGCGCTGTGGGCATAGAATGCCTGTCAGCGCTTCTTTTTTTAAGATTGAAAATCAGTGGGAATTAAGATATTATGAAAGAATAATATGTCAAATGATTTTATAAAATCAAAATATTTTGAGGATTTGAATCCCAAACAAAAAGAGGCGGTTTTGCATGGCAAAGGGCCTCTTTTAATTGTTGCCGGCGCAGGAACCGGCAAAACCACGGTAATCACTCGCCGCATAGCTAATCTAATAGAGAGCCAATTGGCTCAAGCAGAGGAAGTTTTGGCTATGACTTTTACCGAGAAGGCAGCCGGGGAAATGGAAGAGCGGGTTGACCGGCTGTTGCCCTTTGGCTATCTGGACCTTTGGATTTCCACTTTTCATTCTTTTTGTGAAAAAATATTAAAAGAGCACGGTTTAGATATCGGTTTACCCACTGATTTTAAGCTGCTTGACCAAACCGGGAGCTGGGTTTTAATCAGGCAAAACTTAGACAAATTCAATTTGAGTTATTACCGCCCGCTTGGAAATCCCACAAAATTTATCCATGCTTTGATTAACCATTTTGCTCGATGTAAAGATGAAGCCATTTCCCCGGAGGACTATCTTCAATACGCTGATGATATCAAACGAAATTTTGATGACGGTATTTTTGGAAGCAAGGCAGTGGATAAAAAAGAAAGAATTACCCAGAAAGAAATAGAAATAGAACAGCAGAGAATAAGCGAATTAGCCGGCGCTTACCACATCTACCAACGGCTGCTCTTGGAAAATAACGCCTTAGATTTTGGGGATTTGCTAAATTATTGTTTGAAGTTGTTTAAAAAGAGACCAACGATTTTGAATAAATACAGAAATCAGTTTAAATACATTTTGGTTGATGAGTTTCAGGATACGAATTGGGCGCAATATGAATTAATAAAAACATTGGCAGCGCCGGAAAATAACCTTACGGTTTGCGCGGACGATGACCAGTGCTTGCCTGGAGAGTCAAAAATACAAATATTTCAAAAGGGAGAAGTAAAAGAAAAACCCATAAAAAATGTTCGTAAGGGAGAGATGGCATTGACTGCAGTCGGCAAGGGACACATTGGAATTTCTAAAGTTAATAAAGTATTTAAGAGTAAGAAAAAGGCGAGAATACTTACCTTAACCACGGAAAACGGCTCTAAAGTGAAGGTCACGGATAACCATAAAATGTTTTGTTTTGTCCCCAAAATAGATTTAGGTAGTCCGCATCACTGCTTAAATGCTGTTTATAGAGGGAACAAAAGGAGAGTAATCATTAATCTTAATATGTGTGTAAGGCGGTATCGCAGCAAGGAACATGTTAGAAAGGGCAAACTTTTGCTGTTCCATCCGTTGATAAACCACCATGTCTTTGTGGAAACTTCTAATGCGGAGGTCTTGCGGAAAATGAAAGAAGCGGGTTATCCTTTGAGAACCGCTAAAAGAGGAAGAATATTCAAAATGGAAAGCGCTGATTTAGAAAAAATATGGCGGGTAGCCAAAGATTTAGAAAAATTAACCAATGGCATTATTAAGGTTAAGTTTGATATAGCAATCAAGGACAATAAAATTAGCAGCCACCGTCGCACGCGAAGCGCCATTGTTATGCCTGCTAAAAATTTATTGTTAGGGCATTATCTCCCTATTAGGCGCGGGACAGAAATTTTTTATGACCGAATTGTAAAAATAGAAGAAAAGAAAGAAGAGAAAATGGTCTATGATTTAGAAATAGACAGGACACATAATTTTATAGCCAATGGTATCGTTGTCCACAATTCCGTGTTCCGCTTCCAGGGCGCATCGCTTAATAATGTTCTCCAATTTAAAAAAGATTTTCCTGAGTCAAAAGAAATAAGCATTGTGGAAAATTATCGCTCAACTCAAAACATTCTTGACCTGGCCTATAATTCCATCCAATTGAATAACCCCAACCGCCTTGAATACCAATTGAATCAGGATAAAAAAATTGCCGGCGAGGCGAAAGAAAAGGGAATTGAACTTTCTGCTTTTAGGAAAATAGATAAAAAGCTAAAAGCCAAAGATAATTCAACGGGGTTGATTGAACATCTTCATTTTCCCACTCTTGAGAGAGAAGCGGATGGTGTTGCCAAAAAAATTATTGAAATGATGGACAAAGACAAGGAGGCAAATTTTTCTGATTTTGCGGTTTTAGTGAGGGCGAATAACTCCGCAACCGCCTTTTTCAAAGAGCTTGAAAGGCAGAGGATTCCTTATGAATTTTTGGCCTCAAAAGGGCTTTATTCCCAACCGGTGATTTTAGACATAATTTCCTATTTTAGGATGCTGGATAATTATCATGAAAGTCCGGCCCTGAATCGTCTCTTAAGCTTGCCGTTTTTTGAAGTGGCGATTGAAGAATTAGCCAAAATAAATCAATTCAGCAAGAAAAAAACGCAGTCAACATACGAAACTTTACGGGAATTATCTTTAGTGCCGGGAATTTCCAAAGATACGACCCTAAAAGTCAGTTTTTTAATTGATTTAATAAAAAAGCATTCCAAATTAGTCAGGGAAAAAAGCATAGGAGATATTTTCCTTGGTTTTCTCAATGATTCAGGATACTTGAAGGATATGATAAAACGGGAAAATGAAAGAGACATAAATCTAATAACCCAATTCTACAAAAAAATTAAATCATTTGAAGAAAATAATCCCGAACCAACGCTTGCCAATTTTATGCAGGCAATGGATATGGAGCTTGAATCAGGGGAAGCCGGTTCCTTGGAAACGGATATAGAGAAAGGGCCTGATGCGGTTAAAATAATGACCATTCATTCTGCCAAGGGACTGGAATTCAAATATGTGTTTATAACCAATTTAGTGGACAAGAAATTTCCCACCATTGGAAGAAAAGAAGCAATAGAAATTCCGGAAAAATTGGTGAAAGAAATTGTGCCGAGCGGAGACATCCATTTACAGGAGGAAAGAAGATTGTTTTATGTGGCGATGACGCGGGCTAAAAGAGGATTATTTTTTACCTCCGCAGATGATTACGGCGGGGTAAGAAAGAAAAAATTATCCCGATTTTTGGAAGAAATGAATTTTGAAAAGCCGGAAACGGAGATTGAAGACAAAATATCATTGCAACCGAAGGGGACTGCGGCCGAGAAGAAACAAAAAGCAAGATATAATATTCCGTCGCATTTTTCCTATTCCCAATTCGCCGCTTTTGACAAATGCCCTTTGCAATACAAATTTGCCCATATTTTAAAAGTGCCGCGCATTGGCACGGCGTTTTTTAGCTTTGGAAAAACAATTCATAATACCTTGCATCAATTCTTGGAAGATTATTTTGAAAGCAGGGGAGAAAATCAAAAAGGACTTTTTGAAAACCCGACCGAAAACGGAATAGAGAAGAAAATTGATTTTTCCGAAGAGCTGAAAAAAATAATTGCCGTCTATGAAGCGAACTGGGTTGATGAATGGTATGAAGACAAAAAACAGAAACAGGAATATTTCAAAAAAGGAAAAGATGTTTTAAAAGATTTTCTGAAAAAATTTCTTGAAGAACAGCCCAAAATTAAACTCCTGAACGGCCGGCCGTCTTTGGAACTGGATTTTTCTCTGAAAATCGAAGATAATACCATAAAAGGGAAAATAGATAGAGTAGACGAATCATCAAATGAAGGACTCGAGATAATCGACTACAAAACCGGCCGAGGAAAGGATAAATTGACGAAAGAAGAAAAAGAGCAGTTGCTTATTTATCAGTTGGCCGGCGAGCAGATTTTTGGCAAGATGCCGGAATATTTAAGTTATTATTATCTTGAAAATGGCAGAAAAGTAACTTTTCAAAGCAACGAAGCCGAAAGAGAGCGCCTCAAAGAGGAGACCCTGAATAAAATTGAGAAGATTAAGAACAGCGATTTCAAGGCCATCCCGGGCTGGCAATGCCAATTTTGCGATTTCAAAAATATTTGCCAATTTAGAAAATTCTAATCGAAATTATTACGAGACCCGGCCTCGTAATAATCATTAATCAGTGATTGTTAATTAATAATAATTAATTATTAACCATTCATAATCTTATGGTGGGAAACAAAATTATTGGAATTATTCTTTTGATTTTAGGTCTCCTCGTTATCTTCTGGGCATTGTATTCTTCATACAATATTTTTAAAGGAAGTCAGGCACTCCCGCAAGTATTCCATTCTGATGAAGTTGATTTCGGGCTAAACAAGGACAATGCTTCAAACGGAATAAGCGCGCAGGATGTCCAGAAACAAATGGAACAAACAATAAGCGACCAGCTCACAAAGATATTTCCTCCCGGGATGGTCTTTCAATTGCTTAACTTGATTAGCTGGTCTATTTTTGCCTGGATTTTGATAATGGGCGGAGGCAAAATTTCCGGTTTGGGGATAAAGCTGATGTCGGGATAAAGTTGATGTCAATCTGCCGAAGTGGGACTTTGGCGAAATGCGCCCACGAAAAGCGCGAAAAGTTGACTGATAGAGATGTTAAGCGTATAATAAAAGCAGGACATTGATTTTGAGGAGGTGGCAAATGAAACCGAACTGCGGAATCAAGATTTTGTTCGTAAGAAATATCCCAAACGGAGTCAGCATAGGCATGCTCCTCGATAAAGACCCCTGCCCCCTGACGGTTATCTTTAGAAAGAAATGGGGAGAAGCATCAGAAAAGTTTCTCACAACGACAACCGCTGAACACCTAAGTCCAGGGTGGGACGCAATCCCTCGCGAGGCGTATCAGAAGGTGGCGGCTATCGCTCTTTCGCGTAGAAAGAATCAGGAAAGAGACGCTACGCAAGCATCTCTGCCTCTATTCTCCTGATAGTTTTTTGCTCGACCCGCCGATGCTCCTTAGTTCTTCAAAAATAGGGACCGGCGGTTTTTTCTTTTTCAGAAAAATGTGATAAGATAATTTAATTATTTATCAATGATTAATGATTAGTAATTATTAACTAATAAATCTATGGATTATTTTTTAACTACTGTCGCCGGGTTCGGGGGAGGAGCGGTAAGAGGTTTAATGGGATACATCAAGCACCAATACTCATATAAAAATGTGGGCTTTAATTTGCCTTATTTTTTTTCAATGGTATTCCTTTCCGGAATAGTGGGAATGTTAAGCGCTGCAGCAATAGGAGGAATGAGCGGAGATATTTTGACAACCGGATTTTCGTCAGCAATTGCTTTTGTGGTCGGTTATGGAGGAGGAGATTTCTTAGAGAACATTTATAAAATTATCATCAAGCAAAAGGACTAAGTTTTTCTTTTTTCAGTTCTCGCCCCTTATTTTTAGTTTTACATTTTTAATTTTGAACCCTAACGAACCCCGAGCGAAGCGAGGGGGAGCGAAGGCAAGGAACGTGTCTTTAGAAGAATTTAAAGAAAAAAACGGATATAAGATAGAGAATTATTGGTTACCCAGGGTTACCAGTATTACAAATGTGGTTTTTAAGCCCGGACTTTTAAGATATTACGCGCAGCAGCCCAATTTTATGACAGCTCAAGAAACACTCAATCACGCCGCTGATTGGGGAACAGCTACACACGAAGCGGTGGAAAAATTTTTAATTGAAGAGGAGTATAAAGTTGACCCGATAATTATGCCGTCAATCCAGGCGTTTAAAAAATGGCAAAAAGAGTATAGGGCAAAAATTTTGGATATCCATAGTGATATAGAAAAAAGGGTTTATAATTTGGAAGACCGATATGCGGGAACTCTTGACATATTGGTTGAAATCAAGGGAGTACTGGGGGTTTTAGATATTAAAACCGGCTCTGGAATATGGGATGAATATTCTTTGCAGCTTGCCGCCTATATGAACGCCTATAATAAATCGGTGCCTTCAAAAAGGATGGCAAAAACAAGGTGGATTCTCCGGTTGGACCAATTTGAAGAATGTAAGTCCTGCGGGGCGAAGAAAAGAGTAAAAGGAGGAAAAGTTTCCATTAGAGGAGGCAAACCAAATTGTTATCATAAATTTTCTCCGGCCAGAGGAGAATTTGAATTTAAAGAACTTAAAGATTTTAATTGCGATATTGATGGGTTTATCGGAGCCAAACGGCTTTGGGAGTGGTGTAATAAGAGCCACCTTAAACGAATAGAAGATTATCCGAAAAGAAAAATTATTCAGTCGCTGCTATGAACAGAGAAGAGTCCTACAAATTATTAAAAGAGAATTTATTTAACAATAATCTGCTTAAGCATTGCCTGGCAGTAGAAGCGATTATGCGCGGGCTTGCTGAAAAATTGGGCGGGAGTCCGGAAATATGGGGAATCGCCGGCTTATTGCACGATATTGATTATGAGCAAACAAAAGACGATGCGCTCAAACATTCGTTAATTGGCGCGGAGATGCTTAAAAATTTGGGCTTTAGCGATGAAATTGTAGAAGCGGTGAAAACGCACAATGAAGCGCATTCTATTGCGCCGGAAGGGCTTATGGCAAAGTCATTATTCGTCTGCGACCCGATGAGCGGGTTGATTGTCGCTGCCACATTAGTCCTTCCATCAAAAAACATCAAAGAACTTACCGTAGAAAATGTATTGAACAGATTTAAAGAAAAGGCCTTTGCCCGCGGAGCGAATCGGGAAATAATCAAACAATGCGAACCGCTTCTCGGCCTACCACTGGAAGAGTTCGCGAAAATTTCTTTAGAAGCGATGAAGGGGATAAGTAAACAATTGGAATTGTAATTAAAAGTCCAAAGTCCAAAATTAAAAGTCGCAGTTAAAAATAAAAAAGTATAATACTTTTAACTTAATATTGAAATTTTTAACTTTTAACTATGTTTATCGCTGACCTTCATATCCACTCAAAATATTCCCGCGCTACTTCGCCGCAAGCGGATTTAGAGCATATAGCTGAATCAGCAAAAATAAAAGGGATAAAGGTTGTTGGCACAGGCGATTTTACTCATCCTAAATGGCTTCAGGAAATTGAGGATAAATTGGAGCCGGCAGAAGCCGGACTTTTTAAATTAAAAAACTCTTCAAACGAAATCAGGTTTTTGTTGACCGCAGAGATAAGCTGTATCTATTCTGCCAAAGGTAGGGTAAGAAAAATTCATATTGTCATATTGGCACCATCGCTAAAAGCGGTTAAAAAAATTAATCAAGCTCTTTCCAAAATCGGCAACCTTCATTCAGACGGCCGGCCGATTTTAGGGTTAGATGTTAAAGAACTTTTGAAGATTACCCTTGAAGCGAACAAGGATTGCCTGTTTGTCCCGGCCCACTGTATGACTCCGTGGTTTGCCATATTCGGCTCAAAATCAGGATTTGATTCCATAGAAGAATGTTTTGACGATTATTCACAATACATTTTTGCGTTAGAAACAGGATTGTCCGGCAACCCGGCAATGCTCTGGCGAATTCCTGATGGCAGGCGAGTGACTTTAATTTCGAATTCTGATGCTCACTCGCCGGGCAAGTTGGGCAGGGAAGCCAATGTTTTTGATACTGGTTTAAGTTATTCTGAAATTGTTGAAGCAATTAAGGGAAAAGACAAAGAAAAATTTTTATACACTATTGAATTTTTTCCTCAAGAGGGAAAGTATCATTATGACGGGCACAGAGATTGCAAGATTTCTTTATCGCCAAAGGAATCAAAAAAGTATAATAATGTCTGTCCGGTTTGCGGCAAACCCCTAACCTTGGGAGTGGCTAATCGGATTGCTCAATTAGCCGACAGGCCAGAAGGGTTTGTGCCCGAAGGAGTGATTCCGTTTAAGAGTTTAATCCCCTTAAAAGAGGTTATTGGCGAGGCCCTTAACTGCGGAGCTAACACCAAGAAAGTGATTGTTGAATATGACAAGCTTACAAGCGAATTTAACAATGAATTTAATATCCTGCTTAATGTTCCGGAAAGCGATTTAAAAAATATTGCCCCGGAACAGGTAGCTTTGGGTATATCGCGGGCGAGAGAAGGAAAAGTAAAT